>Ga0209090_10003317_pt1 | contig 10097 bp, 9 predicted proteins | sample ArcticOcean_MG_C_9_FD_187432 | JGI IMG/M metagenome (GOLD analysis project Ga0209090, IMG submission 187432) | Marine microbial communities from western Arctic Ocean - ArcticOcean_MG_CB2_152 (SPAdes) (version 2) | ecosystem: Environmental > Aquatic > Marine > Oceanic | place: Arctic Ocean... | reverse complement strand
CATGCATGAACGTCCAGAACCTAATGGAACCTATGTTCTTATTGCAGACGTAGCCCGAGGAACAAAGAACGACTATTCTGCATTTATTGTATTTGATGTCTCGACAGTCCCATATAAGATTGTTGCGAAGTATCGTAACAACGAGATCAAACCCCTACTATATCCTAACATAATCCATGATGTTGCAAACGCATATAACAATGCATACGTTTTAGTTGAAGTAAATGACATTGGCGAACAGGTTGCAAGTGCCTTACAGTTTGACTTGGAGTATGAGAACCTTATCATGGCAAGTATGCGTGGTCGCGCAGGACAGGTGCTTGGCGGTGGTTTCTCAGGGGGTAAAGCGCAGTTGGGTGTACGAACAACCAAGGCAGTTAAAAAGATGGGTTGTTCTAATATTAAACAAGTTATTGAATCGGATAAACTGATTGTCAATGACTATGAACTAATTAAAGAGTTATCTACCTTCATTCTGAAAGGTGCTTCTTACGAGGCAGAAGATGGACACTCAGATGACTTAGCAATGTGTTGTGTGTTATTCGGATGGATGATACAACAGACATATTTTAAAGAATTGACAGATGATGATATTCGTGCTAGAATGTATTCAGAACAACAGAACCAACTGGAACAAGATATGGCTCCATTTGGATTCTTGGACGATGGTGTACAGTCTCCTTATGGGGAAAACATTGTTGATGAATACGGACAAAGATGGAGTCCAGTAGTTCGAACTTATGATTCTGATTGGTAGAGTTTTAAGGAACCCTACATACTACATAATATCAATAATATCGTTTACTAGTTTTAAATGACAGTTTGAACACACGACCTTACAAACACTGATTAGTTTATTAACTTCAGTTCTTGATTCTTCGTTCAATCCTTTTCTTTTAGTTAGTTTTCGAATATCCTTTTCGTGAGGATAGAATTGGAGACAGGCGGTTTCAGATTCACCACAGTAATGGCAGGACTTTTCGCCAAGATATTCATTAACCCATATCTTGCGTGCCCTGTAATTTCTTTGTGATACCCTTTTAATGGTATCTTTGTATTTCTGATAGTGTTCCGACATACTATTATTTATGTGCCGCAGAACCTATAAAAATTAAAGTGTAGACTTAGTTTTTTATAAATATCAATGTAAGTTTGAAAAATAACTAAATTATTGAATAATCCACAAAGGAGAATAAGAGATGGCATTTCAAGTATCGCCCGGCGTACTCGTAAAAGAAGTTGATCTGACTAATGTTGTTCCTGCTCTTGCAACTTCAATTGGTGGTTTGGCAGGGGTCTTTAGTAAAGGCCCTATGGATCAAATCATTCCAATTGGTAGTGAGAAGGAACTAGTACAGATGTTCGGTTTACCCGATTCTAACAACTTTGAAACGTGGTTCACAGCCGCTAACTTTCTAGACTATGGTAACGCACTTCGTGTTGTTCGTGCAAACAACGGAGCCCGCAACGCCGTAGCAAATGGTGGCGCAACAATTGGAACCTTTACTGGTGACGCAAGCACAGTGGCATTTACTATGTCTCAAACTGTATCTGATGCTGACCTTTTAGAAGTAACTATTGCTGGCGTCAAAACTACCGCATTCACTGTCGATGGTACAACAACTATTACATTCACTAGTGCTCCGGCATCTGGTTCTGGTAATACAATTGTAAAATTAGGCGTGAAAATAACTAACGATCAATACTATGACGATAACTATGCAGATGGTTCTGGTTCAGTAGGTTCATTCGCCTCAAGATACCCAGGCGCTTGGGGTAACTCAATCGGTGTATCTACCTGTGGTTCTGCTGAAGCATTTGAACAAATCATGCCTGCTGACAACAAAGTCAACGAAGGTAGTGGACTTGCTGCTGGTGCAACTGCTGTCACTGTAGATGATGGTGCAGAATTTGTAGTTGGAGATATTGTATATTTCCAAGAAACAAATGGTCAACAGTATGAAGTAACTGCAATTGCAACACACGTTCTTACTATTCGTCAATTGGATAATCCTAATGGTGGCGGTTTAACAACAGCTATTCTTGACGACACTGTAGTTCGCAGACGTTGGAAATTCTATGACTTGTTTGACGCAGCGCCCGGCACATCTTCTTGGGCATCAGGATTGGGTTTACCCATTGCTGAAGACGAAATACATGTTGTAGTATATGACACAACTGGTGCAATCACTGGTTATGATGCTGATGTTGCTGGTAATCGTGGTAACTCTGTTATCGAAATACACGCATTCATGTCAAAGCATCCAAGTGCAAAAACACCTCAAGGTGGAACTGCATATTACCCAACCATTATTAATCGTGCATCTAGTCACATTTGGTGGATGGATCATCCTGCTTCTGGTGCTGCTGATTGGGGTACTGACCTTACATCTGCTGGTACTGATAAAGTATTCGATGCTGCTCATCTTCCTCTAACTGACACTTTGTCAATTGGACAAGACGATGCAACCGCGACTGTTGGTGAATTAACTCTTGCATATGATCATTTTTCTGATACTGAAACAGTTGACGTTAACTTAATCATGTCTGGTACTTCTCCTGCTGGTTCAGACGGAACTGCACATGCGGCCGCAATGATTAGTCTTGCAGAAGCAAGAAAAGATATGGTTGTCTTTGTCTCCCCTCGTAGGGCAGATGTTGTTGGTGTCACTTCTAGTGCTACTCAATCTACAAACGTCAAAGGTTTCTTTGATGGACTTGCTAGTTCTTCATATGCAGTATTCGATTCTGGATACAAGTATATGTACGACAAGTATGCAGACGTATATCGTTATGTCCCATTAAATGGTGACATTGCTGGTTTGTGTGCAAACACTGATAGTGTATCTGACCCTTGGTTCTCACCAAGTGGATACAATAGAGGACAGGTTCGTGGTGCAGTTAAACTTGCATTCAACCCAACCAAATCACAGAGAGATACTTTGTATGGTGCTCGTATCAACCCAGTTGTTACATTCCCAGGCCAAGGTACAGTTCTATTTGGTGATAAGACTGCTCTAGTGCGTCCAAGTTCATTCGACAGAATTAACGTCCGTAGATTGTTCCTTACATTAGAAAAGGCAATCGCTACGGCTGCGAAGTTCCAGTTGTTTGAATTCAACGATACTTTCACTCAGGCACAGTTCAGAAACATGGTTGAACCATTCTTGAGAGATGTACAAGGTAGACGGGGTATTACAGACTTTTCAGTAGTTTGTGATGGAACAAATAACACAGGTGAAATAATTGATAGAAATGAGTTTGTTGCAGATATTTACATCAAACCTGCTCGTTCAATTAACTTCATTACACTAAGTTTTGTCGCTGTAAGAACAGGCGTAGCATTTAGTGAGGTAGGAGGCTAATATGAGTACTGCAAATATAAATGCGTTTAAAGCAAACATTGCGGGCGGTGGCGCTCGTGCTAACCAGTTCAAAGTAATATTAACTTCACCGCCAGGAATTGTTACTGGACTTGATAATATTGCTGCAAGTTTTCACATTAAGGCATCATCATTGCCAGGCCAAACAATTACAGAAGTTGCTGTCCCTTTTAGGGGTAGAACACTGTATCTTGCTGGTGATCGTGAGTTTGAAACTTGGACAACCACATGTATCAACGAGACTAACTTTGCTCTCCGAGATTCAATGGAAAGATGGATGTCTGGTATCAATGATTTGGAGACAAGTCAAGGTGTTACTAATCCAGCTGAGTATTATGCACAAATGGAAGTGCATCAGTTAGATAGAAACAACAATGTTCTCAAGGCATATGTGCTTAAGAACTGTTGGCCTACTATTGTTGCTCCGATTGATTTGAACTTTGATACTGTAAGTGAAGTTGAAACCTTCGATGTAACTTGGAGATATACCGACTTTGTTAGTGTTGGTGTATAATCCTGTTTTTTATTCTTACTAAATAGTAAGGTAAAATTAGGAGAGTTATAGTATGGCGGAACTATTCGGTTTCAAAATAACAAAATCAGGTAAGGACGGGGGTAGTGATGGATTCACTACTCCTGCTTCTGACGATGGCACAGTCGATATCGCTTCAGGCGGTGGACATTATGCCCAAGTCTTGGACTTAGACGGACAAGACTCATCTGAGCTTGCGTTAATAAAAAGATATCGTGATATTGCACAACAACCAGAGTGTGATAGTGCAATTGAAGATATTACAAATGAAGCAATCGTTTCTGATGAAAGGGATATGTCAGTATCTATTTCACTAGATCGTTTGCCAGTCTCCCCAAAAATTAAAACCAAAATGCGTGAGGAATTCCACACAATTCTTCACCTATTAGATTTTAATGCTAAAGGACACGACATTTTCAGACGATGGTATGTTGATGGTAGACTTTACTATCATAAGATTATCGACCCTAAAAACCCTCGCAGGGGTATTAAGGAAGTTCGATACATCGACCCTCGCAAGATTAAAAAAGTAAGAGAAACTAGGAAAGAAAGAGATCAGAAAACTGGTATGGACATGGTAGTTAGTGTTCAGCCATATTATCTTTACAACCAAGGTGGTTGGGAAAGTTCTGGTGCATCTGGTGGTGTTAAGATCACTGATGACTCTATTACCTATGCACCATCTGGACTTGTGGATATGCAGAAGGGTTCAGTTCTCTCACACTTAAACAAAGCAATTAAACCTGTCAATCAGTTGCGTATGATTGAGGACTCGTTAGTTATCTATCGTATCTCTCGCGCTCCAGAAAGACGTATATTTTATATTGATGTGGGTAATCTACCTAAGATGAAAGCAGAGTCATATCTAAAGGATGTGATGAATCGTTATCGTAACAAGATGGTTTACGATGCGAAAACTGGTGAAATCCGTGACGATAGAAATCACATGTCAATGCTAGAAGACTTCTGGCTCCCTCGTAGAGAAGGTGGTAGAGGTACAGAGATTACAACTTTGCCAGGCGGTTCAAACCTTGGTGAGATTGATGATATCACATACTTCCAAAAGAAACTGTATCGTTCATTGAATGTTCCAGTATCCAGACTTGCAGAAGAAACTGGATTCTCAATTGGTCGTTCTGATAACATTACCCGTGATGAACTTAAATTCACTAAATTTGTTGGAAGACTTCGTAAGAAGTTCTCTATTATTTTTGCTGATATGCTTAAAACTCAATTGTTACTCAAGGGTGTTATTGCACTTGAAGATTGGGATACTTTTAAAGAACATATCCAGTTTGACTTTTTACAAGACGGACACTTTACAGAACTCAAGAATGCTGAGATTCTAAGAGAAAGACTTGACATGCTTGGTCAGATTGAATCTTATGTTGGCGAATACTTCTCAAAAGAATACGTTAAGAAAAAGATTCTTCGTATGACTGATGAGGAAATTAGTGAAATTGAAGGTCAAATTAACGATGAGATGGATTCGGAAGATGATGACTCAGAAGATGATATATAATAGGAGTATAAATAGATGGACAATGTAAAAGATTTTGTAAACTCAATTGCAACAGGTGATAACCTTGCAGCAGAGACACACTTTAATAACGCACTCTCAGCTAAGGTTGGGGATGCATTAGAAACTAGAAGGGTAGATGTTGCACAAACCTTTGTGACACATCATTTGCCAGAGGTAGAAGATAGTGAGTAAAACTCTCTCGCAGTTCAAACAGAACTTACCAGAGAATGACGAGCACAAAACGTCTAAGGAGTATAAGAAGTTATCTCCGCAGATGAAGAAGGCTGTTGACGCTATTTTTAATGAAATGGATTCTAAACCTACAGATTTCCTAAATACCTTTGAAAAGACAATAAATAGTGTTTCTAAGAAGTTCAAAGTACCTACCAAGGCACTTATGACTTACTTCGAAAACGAAATGCTTACAATTTAGGAATAATAATATGATCTTAAAAGGAAGTGCGACTGCTGTTACATCAGCAAGTACATTAAATAGAGCAACAAGAATTAGAGTCAATGCGACTAACGCTGGAACAGTTACTATTGCCGCACCAGTTGGTACATTTAACGCAGCTTCGGCTGTCGCTGCCGCTGCAATTACAGTTTCAAGTCATGGTTTTACTACAGGGGATGAAGTTATTTATTCTATTGGTAGTGGAACTGCGATTGCTGAATTAGTAGATGATCAATCGTATTTCGTAAAGGTAGTAAATGCAAATACAGTTAGTCTTGCAACTTCATTTGACAATGCACAAAATAACGTAGTGTTAACTTTAACCGATGGCCCATCAGAAAATCATACGATTACTGTCACAAAGACATATGCTGGAACAGTGGTATTGGTTCAAAACCAAGTTATTGTTGTGGATAAAAAACCAAGTGATACTATTGCATGTTCTGCCGCAATGAGTTGCACAGCAGTTGGTAGTCAACCTTAAAGGGGAATTGAAATGAAACTTATTGCTGAACAGATACAGGACGTAGAATACATTACCGAAGCGAAAGCAGATGGTGGTAAAGAGATGAAGATTCGTGGAATCTTTATGCAGGCAGACATGAAAAACCGAAATGGTCGTGTCTACCCAATGAACGTGTTATCTAAAGAAGTTGCACGTTATAACAAAGAATTTGTTGCTGAAGGTCGTGCGTTTGGGGAACTGGGTCATCCAGAAGGCCCCACTGTCAATCTTGACAGGGTATCGCACATGATCACAAAACTGGAAGCGGATGGAAAGAACTTCGTTGGTGAGGCAAAACTTTTGTCTACTCCTATGGGGGAAATTGCGAAAGCACTAATCAAAGATGGTGGTAAACTTGGTGTCTCTTCAAGAGGTATGGGGTCTATCGAATCTAGGGGTGGTGCATCTTATGTGAAAAATGATTTTTATCTTGCCACAGCGGCAGATATTGTTGCAGACCCTTCTGCACCACAAGCCTTCGTTGAAGGTATTATGGAAGGTAAGGAGTGGGTTTGGAACAACGGCATTCTACTAGAAGTAGATGTCAATGGAATCAAAAATGATATAAATGAAGGTGTACGAAAGGGACATGCAAATGTTTCCGCACTCGCTTTCGCTAAATTTATGTCGAAACTTTAATTATTATAAATATGGTTATGATAAGACAAAACAACTCAAGGAGATCCTAATGTCAGAACTAGACAAGACAATTGAGGAACTGGAAGCCGCAGTAAGTTTGGAGCTTGAAGAAGCAAAAGCACCTGCTGTCGGTAAAGGCGACTCAATGGAAAAGCCAGAGGGTGAAGTAGAAGATTTGGGTAAAGCTGTAGTTGAACCAGATTCAACTGACAGTATTGGTAAGAAGGCCTCTGCAAAGTCTAAGAAGACAGCAGAACCTACCGCCAAGGCAACCAAAGAAGATGCCGCATCCGATCACGAAGGTGACGAACTGGAAGAAGCAAAGTCAATGACCAAAACAGAAATGTTGAAAGCAATGTATTCCAAAATGGAAAACATGAAAGCATCAGATTTGAAAGCAGCATTTGACGGAATGAACAAAGACGAAGACGAAGATGATGCTGAAGAAGTGGATGAGTCTACTTTAGAAGATCGTTTATCATCTGTAGACGTTTCAGAAGACGTAACTGCACTTGTACAAGGTGAAGACCTTTCTGAAGAATTCAAAGAAAAAGCATCAACAATCTTTGAAGCTGCTGTAAAATCTAAACTTCGTTCAGAAGTAGTAAGAATTGAAGAAGCTAAGACGCAAGAGATTGCTGAAGAAGTTGAATCTATTCAAACTGAATTGACTGAAAAAGTCGATGCCTACATGAACTATGTAGTAGAAGAATGGATGAAAGAAAACGAAATCGCTATTGAGCGTGGACTCAAGGGTGAAATCGCAGAAGACTTTATCTCTGGTTTAAAATCACTATTTGAAGAACACTATATAGATGTACCAGACGAAAAGTATGACATTTTAGGTCAACAGTCTACTCAGATTGATGAACTAGAGTCTAAATTGAATGAACAAATCGGTATCTCTGCTTCACTGAAAAGTGAAAAAGATTCATTGATGCGTGAATCAGTTTTCGCAGAAGTCGCTTCTGACCTTGCAGACACCGAAATTGAAAAATTTAAGTCTCTTGCAGAAGATGTGGAGTTTACCACTGAAGAAAGTTTCACTGAAAAACTCGAAACGCTAAAGGAAAGTTATTTCCCTAAGCAAACCACTGTCGCTGAATCAGTAGATGATGTCGAAGGACATCAAGAATCTTTTGATACAACTGGCGCTATGAGTACTTACATGAGTGCGATTAGTAGAAATGTAAAGCGAGTAGCAAACTAGACGATGAAAGATTCGTTTTTTATAAATAATATTACAATCTCAAACAAGGAGAAATAAAAATGTTCCAGACAGAACATCTACAGGAAAAGTGGCAGCCAGTCCTAGAACACAACGATCTTCCAACGATCGGTGATTCATACAAAAGGGCAGTAACCACTGTTATCTTAGAAAACCAAGAAAAAGCACTTCGTGAAGATTCAAACTTCCTCTCAGAAGCTGCTCCAACCAACAACACTGGCGGTACTGCAAACTGGGATCCGATTATGATCTCACTAGTTCGCCGTGCTATGCCTAACCTTATCGCTTATGATATCGCTGGTGTTCAACCAATGACTGGCCCAACTGGTTTAATCTTTGCAATGCGCTCGCGTTACAAGACTAACGCTGGTACTGAGAACCAGTATGCTGAAGCTGAATCTGCATTCTCTGCAAACGATGCTGATTCTAACATCCCAGGCAGTGCTGGTACTTCATCTAACAGTGAAACTAACCCAGCCGTTCTTAACGATGGTTCGCCAGGCGCATATACTGCTGATGGCGGTTCTACTCTTGCCTTCGGTGAAGCATTAGGTGATGCAACAAACAACGCTTTCGCTGAGATGTCTTTCTCAATCGAAAAGCAAACTGTTACTGCAAAGTCTCGCGCTCTTAAAGCAGAGTACACAATGGAACTTGCACAAGACCTTAAAGCGATTCATGGTTTGGACGCTGAGACAGAACTTGCAAACATCCTTTCTGCTGAAATCTTAAACGAAATCAACCGCGAAGTTGTTCGTACAGTCTATGTAACTGCTAAGCCAGGCGCACAGGTTGATACTGCTACTTCTGGTATCTTCGATATGGACGTTGATTCTAACGGCCGTTGGAGTGTTGAGAAGTTTAAGGGACTTATGTTCCAAGTAGAACGTGAAGCTAACGTAATCGCACAACAAACTCGTAGAGGAAAGGGTAACATGATTATCTGTTCTTCTGATGTTGCATCTGCATTGCAGATGGCTGGACAGTTGGACTATGCTCCTGCCCTTGCCAACAACTTGAATGTTGATGATTCTGGTAACACATTTGCTGGTGTTCTTAACGGACGCTTCAAAGTGTATATCGATCCATACTCTGCTAATGGTGCTGCAAAGCAGTTCTTCGCAGTTGGTTATAAAGGTACTTCACCTTATGACGCTGGTTTATTCTACTGCCCATACGTTCCTCTTCAGATGGTTCGTGCAGTTGGTGAGTCTAACTTCCAACCAAAAATCGGTTTCAAGACCCGTTATGGTATGGTTGCTAACCCATTCGCTGGTGGTGCTACTGCTCGTGCAGGTGTTTTAACTGCTAACGACAACGTATACTACCGCCGTGTGCAGGTAACTAACATTATGTAAACTTCGGTTTATGTAGTTATTAAGGGAGAACTTCGGTTCTCCTTTTTTTTGTCTTATAAATAGTTGTATGAAAGATAAGGAAAACGATAATGGCAACTATTAAGAAAAATCCATTAGATAGACAACCCGATAACTATGACATGGCTCGTCCAACACAGTTTATGTTCTCTATCTTAAAGATACCTAACACACAGTACTTCATCACAGAAGCAAACTTGCCTGGCATTGCATTTTCTGGTGACGCAGTATTAAACAGTAGGTTCACTTCACTACCTATGATGGGTGATACTATTAACTATGAACCACTTGAGTTATCATTTAACGTACAAGAGAACTTGGCCAACTGGCGTGAAATACACGATTGGATGGTAGGTATTGGTTTCCCAGAAAGTACTGACCAGTTCGATCAAGCAATTATAGACGCATCAACACTAAGAACTACTGTACCATCTAATAACACAGTAAGTTTGGCCTCA
>Ga0209090_10003304_pt1 | contig 10116 bp, 10 predicted proteins | sample ArcticOcean_MG_C_9_FD_187432 | JGI IMG/M metagenome (GOLD analysis project Ga0209090, IMG submission 187432) | Marine microbial communities from western Arctic Ocean - ArcticOcean_MG_CB2_152 (SPAdes) (version 2) | ecosystem: Environmental > Aquatic > Marine > Oceanic | place: Arctic Ocean... | reverse complement strand
TTTCCAAATCGTTGTTAAGTCGATCAATCAGTGAACGTTTCACCTCCAACTCCAGGAGCCCGGCAGGAGCCCGACCACTGTGTTCTAACCCCTTATGAAGAGAAGAAAGTCGCTGTTCGATCTCCACTCCGAAAGCGAGATAGCAGTCACCACAACCCAGTCGCCCAACTTTGCGATAATCTTCAAGTGAAAACTGGCATGAAGGACACACAGCAGCAGCGCCCTCCTTCAAAAAATCGGGAGATTCGGGAATCTTTTGGGCAAGGGGCATTCCCATGAGTTGGTCGGACATTAAGAGACCATTAGGGTCAGTAACGCCCTGCTTTTGCGCACAGCTTTCGCAGAGTGCGGTTTTCTTCATCTTTCCATTCGTGACCTGTGTGTAAAACACGGTCGCTTTTTCCTCGCAGAGGTCGCACTTCATCAACAGCCGGAGGTTAGACGCCGCCTCAGCGAATTGCCAACGAATTTTGTCATTCTTCGTTAAAGATCGGCAATTACGGTCTTCTAAACTCGCTCTTTGGCTAAGCAGCTCATTACATCGGTGATACTCGACTCCTCGAGCACGATCCTAAGCTGCACTGTCGCATCGTCTCTCTGGCTTCGTGCGATAAAATCGAGGCGCTACGCCAATTTCGGAAGGTCCCGATCTACTCCAGGAAAAGCCACAATCTCCGGGGAAATATCCGAGTTCACGGACACTTCCCCATTCTCAGCCAAGGCGATCAAAAAAGGCGGAAAGCCTGCATTTAGCAGACAGGTCAAAGGAAGTAGCATAGAGATATTCTGTTTTTTTTCATAATCGTCGTCGTGACCAAAAAATGGATCAAAAGCAGGAAGCATACGTCAATTAAGGCCGGAGACATCCAAATGAGGTTCATCGGTCTGAAAGCGGCGTTGCGAGGCTGTTCGATTTCTTTCCATCAAGGGAGTAAAGCAGAAGAGTAAAAAGTTCTTGGAACATTTCTTGCCCCCCAGGACTGCCCCATTCATCCTCCGGCTTCATGAATACTGCTTCCTATCTCAAGGATTTATTTGGTCTCGATGGAAAAACAGCCGTAGTTATTGGCGGAACGGGCGAACTTTGCGGCCACATGGCGATGGGACTGGCCCAGGCCGGTGCAGAAGTTGTTCTCGTAGGTCGCGATGAAGTAAAAGCAAACGCCCGGCTTGCCGAAATTGAGAAAATCGGTGGCCGTGGATACTTTGCCCATGCTGATGCCGGTGATCGCTCGTCCCTCAACGAGCTACTCGACTCCGTCGTAGAACAGTCCGGTCAGGTCGACATCTTGATCAACGGAGCTGGCATCAACTCCCCCACTCCGTTGGTAGAAATCACGGATGAGGAAGCACACCGAATTTTCGATATCAATCTCGTCGGCGTCCTCCGCGCTTGTCAGGTTTTTGGAAACTATTTCCTCAGCCGTGACGTCCAAGCCTCCATTATCAACTTGGGATCCATCTCCGGTCTCAATCCCCTTTCTCGTGTCTTTACCTATTCTTCCTCAAAGGCCGCAGTCCATAACCTGACACGCAACATCGCGCGCGAATGGGCCGACCGCGACATCCGTGTCAACACCTTGGTTCCGGGATTTTTTCCAGCAGAACAAAACCGAAAAGTACTCGATGAATCCCGCGTCGCGGACATTCTCCGCCACACTCCATCGTCCCGCTTTGGCAGCCCTGAAGAACTGATTGGAGCCACTCTCCTTCTCGCATCCAATACCGCCGGGGGATTTATCACGGGAACGGAAATCGTGGTCGATGGCGGCTTCAACTCAATGACCATATAGGCTCTGCCGTATTATTCCCTTAAAGGCCCTCAGTCGTCTGAGGGCTTTTTTTTGTTTTTTGGCAAAACGATATGGAAATTATTGGTGAAGCCTGTTACAGTCAGTTGTTAAAAATCCACCAATTATGCAGACCGCAAATGTAAACCCAAAAGTAGTCGTGACGGTTCGTCACGAAGAAATCACTGACTCTCTCCGTGATTACGCTGAGAAAAAAATACAGGGCCTTCACCTAGATTACCCGAAAATCATTGAGGCCAAAGCAATACTCGATGTTGAAGGTGGCAGGCGCCACAAGGCCGAGATTATTCTCTTTTGTTCCAACCATATCGTCATTGACGCCTCCAGCGAAACTGAGGACATGTACAAGAGTATCGATGAGACGATCGATAAAATTGCCCGTCGTATGCGGAAGCATAAGACGCGTCTTATGAAAAGACATCGACCCAAGCCCGATGAAACCATCAAGTATTTTGACGAGCGCTCTTACAAAGCAGACTTTTTGGACAATCTCCCCGAAGAGATCATCGAAGAGCCGGAGCCCCTCTACGTTCACAAAGAACAGTTCCGTCTTCGTAAGCTCTTCAAAGAAGAAGCGATCATGGAGCTTGATCTTACGGAACGTCCCTTTGTTGTCTTCGACAACGCTCGACGCGGCGTGACATCCATCGTCTGGCGTAAGGGCGATGGTGATTATGGCATGGTTGATGTTTCTTAAACCCACTATGGTTTCGATATGGCCTTCTCGCATTCTGTTTGTCGTTGGTGCTTTGGCGAAATCCCCCTCCTCCAACTCGCCGATTGGTGTGTAGAGATGGGGATTCAAGGGATTGATCTTCTGACCCCCTCCGAAACCCTGAAAATTAAGGGCCATAGCTTGGTCTGTCCTGTCTCCACCTTCCCCCAAGACGAAAACGGTCTAGGATGTATCGAAAAAGCCTTCAATAAGCCCGAGCATCATGCGCCACTCCTAGAGCTCTATCAAAAGTGGATTCCTGAGGCTGCCGAAGCTGGCATCTCCAACGTTATCGTTTTCTCCGGGAATCGAGACGGTCTAAGCGACCAAGAAGGGCTTGAGAATTGCGCAAGTGGTCTAGAACCTTTACTCGCTCTGGCCGAAAAACACGACATCAAGCTCGTCATGGAGCTTCTGAATTCCAAGGTGGATCACCCTGACTACCAATGTGATTTCAGTAGTTGGGGAATTTCGCTACGCGAAAAGTTAGACTCCGAGCGCTTCGGTCTTCTCTACGATATTTACCACATGCAGTTGATGGAGGGCGATGTCATCGCTACCATCAAAAAATACTCTCAACACTTCTTCCACTACCACACCGCCGGCGTACCTGGACGCCATGAGTTGGATGAGACCCAGGAATTGTATTACCCGGCTATCATGAAGGCAATTCAGGACACCCAATTCGAGGGCTTCGTGGCCCAAGAATTCAAGCCGACTTGGCCCGATCAAAAAGCAGCTCTCGCTGACGCTATCAAACGCTGCTCTACGAAGTAGATTTCGAAAATCAGGACCCACGTAATCCCTATTTCCCGTGCCTTTGTTCCTCTTCCAGGAAGACGCGCGCGGCTTGAAAGCTTCCTCGAGCAAAGGAACGAAGACCGTTATCGTCGAGCAGAGCCAAGCCCTCTTCGGTGACTTCCGAAAGGTAGATCTTCCAAGCTTTCTTCTGGAGCTGGTTTTCATCAATGGGCGTGCGAGCCTTGGGCTGAGATTCATCTCCGCGACGCCCTCTGCCACCACGTCCACGTCCTTTTCCACGTCCACGTCCGTCATGATCATCGCCACCACTATCGGAATCTCTCGCCGCTGGGGCATCACCGGCCTGCTCAGACTGATTACTATCTTGATTGCTAACGTCTCTCTCCCCGTCATCCTGACGAGGCTCTCTCCGACGATCCCTCACGCCTTTTTTTGGCTCACGCGAAGGGCGCCTTTCTTGATCTTCCTTTTTAGACGAATCTGGGGATTCAGGGATTGGAGAATCGTTTACAGATACGAGAGGAAGGGTCTGCTCTTGAGTCAACTCTTCAGCCACCGAATCTCTCGAGGTGGCTTTCTTCGCTGTTTTCTTCCGGGCACTCTTACGCACGGTTTTTTTCTTAGGTGAACTGTCTTCGGACATGGGTAAAAAAGAGGGCGGAAGAATTTCTACCGCCCTCAAAGTAAGGATTATTGAGAATGATTAATTCCAGATATCATCAATCGTTTCCTCGCTCTGGAGGTTGCTATCAATGTTTAAATCAGATGGCAAGCCATCAGGTCCAACGGACCAGATGTCAAAGTCAGGATTTTTCGCCTTCGGTTCAGCATTGCCCTCTTGATCTATGGCAGAGCGATATCGGAAGGATTGTCCGTAACCATCGAGAATTACACGAAGGCCGTTATTTTTTCCAACCAAGACGCTTCCTCCCTCTTTAAGAAGTTCCGGCCAGTAGATTTCACCTTCAGGCTCATCTTCGCCACGTCCGGTAAAGTCGCCTGACAAGGCTTTGTAGATCTCGGTGCTGAGAACATTCTCACCAACAGGAACGAAGCCATTATCTGTGAAGTAACTCTCAAGATGCAATTCGATATTCTTCCGGTTCACCGTCGTGAATTTTCGGGCCTTGAGTTCCTGCACCTTGTTGAGCGCGCCCATGATCAGAGTCGCCAAAATCACGATTATGACGATCACAGTCAGGAGTTCCACAATAGTGAACCCGCGGCTCTGGTTTCGGGATAAGTTTAATTTCATCTAAGAAGTTTGGTTGGGCTAGCTTGGAACGTAGAGGGACTAACCTCCTCCAGACTGCATTTGCTGAATCACTTTGATGAGAGGAAGGAAGAGAGCAAAGACGATCGCACCCACCACAAGGGCAAGAATAACGATCATAATTGGCTCCAGAATAGAGGTCAGCGCTGTCACCGCCCCGTCGACCTCGTCGTCATAGACGTCCGCAATCTTCAGAAGCATTTCAGGGAGTTGTCCCGTTTCCTCACCTACATCAACCATAGATACCACAAGATTGGGGAAGATTCCAGTAGATTGGAGTGGACTCACAATCGACTCACCTTCTTTCACCGCCTCATGAACCTTATCAATGGCGTCAGAAACGATCACGTTTCCAGCTGTATCACGTGTAATATTGAGGGCTTGCAGAATCGGCACACCCGAGGTGACCAACGTTCCAAGGGTCCGAGTAAAACGAGCGATGGCACTTTTTTGCTGAATATCTCCAAAGATCGGGATCTTCAGCTTTAAGTTGTCAACAAAACGGCGACCCTTCTTAGTTCTCCCCCATGCCGCCATGCCAAGCCAGATGGCGACTGAGCCACCAAGAAGCCATACGGAGTTCGGAAGGATAACGTCCCGTGCAAGCATCCAATCGGAGAAACCGAAGACAACACGTGAAATGAGGGGAAGCTCTTGCCCACCCATGTCGGCGAACATGTCGCGGAAACGAGGGACAATAAAGAGCATCAAGAAAGTCAAAATCGCGACTGCGATGAACATCACGATAACAGGGTAAACCATCGCCGAGACAATTTTCCCTTTCAACTTATGGGCTTTCTCTTGGTATTCAGCGAGACGCTTGAGCACCACTTCGAGGACACCACCAAGTTCACCGGCTTTCACCATGTTCACAAAGAGCTTGTTGAAAATCTTTGGATGCTGCCCCAGAGATTCGGAAAAGGTCGATCCTCCCTGCACGGATTCGGAAAGCTTATCGATGGTCGCCTTGAGAACCAGATTAGGCTCCTGCTTACCCAGCACCGTCAATCCACGGAGAAGTGGGAGACCTGAGTCAATGAGGGTAGCTAATTGGCGAGTGAAAATCATGAGGATCTTCGGCTTCAACTTGCCTCCGGTCTTGCCCTTAACCTTTTTTTTGCCTTTAGCGCCTCTTTTCTTGGCGCCGGCAGCGAGAGATCCTTTGCCCTCTTCTACGACCTGAGTTGGATAGAGACCTTGGCTGCGAAGTTGTTGGATGGCCTCGGCATCATTGCCAGCTTGGACCACTCCGGTCGTCTGCTCGCCTTTTGCGTCGAGTGCGATGTATTGGAAATTTGCCATTGGAAGATACGTGTGTGTATGTAGTTCTATTGAAGATGATGAAGGGTGTGGAAGCTCCAAATCACAAAATCGTGTTTTGTGTGCTCCACAGCCCCAGTAATTTTTAAGTGTATTTCAGGACCTCCTCGATGGTTGTCTTTCCTTCGTAGATGGAGCGAAGCCCATCTTCTCGAAGAGTTGTCATGCCGAGTTCGATCGCCTTTTGCTTGATAACGACGCTTGGAGCACGCTCGATAATCAGTTCACGAAGGGGGTCAGTAACATTAAGAAGCTCAAAAAGCCCACCTCGTCCCTTGTATCCGGATTGAGCGCATTTCTGACAGCCCTTACCAGTGTAGAACGACTTGTCGCCCAACTCATGAGGAGAGACGCCAAGTTGACTCAAAATTGCTTGGCTCGGCTCATACGGAGACTTGCATTCACTGCAAATCGTCCGGATAAGTCGTTGCGCCAAGACTCCCTCAAGGGAGGCTGCCACCAAGAACGGTTCAGAACCCATATCAACCAAACGGGTGATCGCTCCCGAGGCATCATTAGTATGAAGAGTTGAAAGTACCAGGTGACCCGTCAACGACGCCTGAATGGCAATCTGAGAGGTCTCAAAGTCTCGCATCTCTCCCACAAGGATCTTGTCGGGATCTTGTCGAAGGAATGCTCTGAGAACACGAGCAAAGCTCAAGCCAATCGCCTCATTGGTAGGAATCTGGATGATGCCATCGACATCATATTCCACAGGATCTTCCGCCGTAAGAATCTTCGTCTCAATCTTATTGATCTCACGAAGTGCCGCATAAAGAGTCGTCGTTTTTCCCGCTCCAGTAGGACCAGTAACGATGAAAATTCCATTGGGCATGTTCATCGTGTCGATAACATACTCGTGAATATGTGGAGGAAGCCCCAAAGCAGTAAGATTCAAATTCACAGAGTTCCGATCTAGAACACGGAGCACGACACTTTCGCCATACTGGGTTGGGAGCGAGGAAACACGCATATCGATATGCTGCTCGCCGATTTGCTTAACGATCCGACCGTCCTGAGGGATACGGCGCTCGGCAATGTTCATGTTCGACATGACCTTCACCCGCGAAATGATCGGCAGAGCGAGATGCTTAGGCGGGGGAGCCATTTCATAAAGCGACCCATCGACCCGGTAACGGATCTTAAATTCATTCTCAAAAGGCTCGAAGTGAATATCTGACGCCTTTTCCCGGATTGCCTGGAAAAGGACGAGGTCTACGTAGCGCATAATGGGCGCAGAATTAGCCTCTTCTTCCATCGAGCCTTCGCTTCCTTCAAAATTGAGGCCCCCGTCCAGTTGGCTGAGGATATCCTCCATGGCCTTTTCCTGACCTCCGTAGAGATCATTGATCTTCTGCTCCACAAGATAATCGGGAGCGACCATCAACTTCACTTCCTGACCAATCGCAAAGCGAAGGTCTTCGAGAATCTGAGGATTGAGTGGATCAGTGAGACATACCGAAATACCTTCGGAATCATATGAAACGGGAAGCGCGCCATGAAGACGTGCCATTCCAGCAGGCACCAGACCCAAAAGGGCTTCTGGAGGTTCAAAGTTGGCAAGATCGATCAGCTGGGTGCCCAGCTCTTGGGCAATGATCGGCCAAATATCGTCACTTGAGGAAATGACTTGGTAGTCGGCGAGAATCTCTCCGACTTCCTTGCCGCTGCTTTCGATTTCGGAAAGAATGTCCTGCGCAAGCGCAGTGTCGACCATTCCGTGTCCGACAAAAAGGTCGAGGACTTGTTGATTATCCATTTAAAAAAAGTTAAATTTACGATGTTAATTACTCGGCATCAGACATGGTGACACCAATGACTTCCTCAGCGGAAGTCGCTCCGGCCAGCACCTTACGGATACCGTCTTCACGAAGAGTTCGCATTCCGAATTCTCGGGCGCGTCTACGTAACTGCGGAGTGCTTAGATTTTGGTTAATGAGGTGACGCACTTCGTCGTCAATCACGAACATTTCGAAAATACCGATTCGACCACGATATCCGCCTCCTCGGCAGTTTTCGCAACCGACAGGGCCCATGATAGTGCTTTCGGCCATCAAGGCGGGATCGATACTGAGCATTCGCAGCTCCTTTTCTGTCAGGGTAGCTGGCGCCTTGCACTTGTCGCAGAGCTTTCGAACCAGACGCTGTGCGATAATGGCACGAACGGCAGAAGCGACCAAGAATCGTTTGATTCCGATATCAGCGAGACGAGCAACCGCACTTGGAGCATCGTTAGTATGCAAGGTAGAGAAAACCAAGTGACCGGTGAGTGACGCCTGGATGGCAATCTCCGCGGTCTCCTTATCTCGAATCTCTCCAACCATGATAATGTTAGGAGCCTGACGAAGCATGGACCGTAGGGCAGCCGCGAAGGTCATTCCAATGTCCGCTCTTACCATCACCTGGTTAATTCCGGCCATTTCATATTCGACCGGATCTTCCACCGTAATGATTTTCTTGTCAGGTTTGTTAATCTGATTCAGACAGGCGTAGAGGGTCGTTGTCTTGCCAGAACCAGTCGGCCCGGTGACCAAAATGATCCCGTCGGGAAGTCCGATCAGCTCCTTAAAGGTTTCTTGATCATCCGAGAAGAAGCCCAATTGCCCCAGCCCAAGGTTGAGAGCAGACTTATCAAGGATACGCATTACGATACTTTCACCGTGATTACTCGGAACGGACGAAACACGAAGATCGACTTCTTTCCCACCCATCCTGACCTGAATTCGTCCATCCTGAGGAAGCCTTTTCTCCGCAATACTCATCGACCCACTCATCACCTTCAAACGGGCAATAACCGCGGGAAGAAGCTTTTTAGGGTGATTAGCGCAATCAATCAACTTACCATCGACTCGATTGCGGATACGCAGACTTGTCTCCAGCGGCTCGATGTGAATATCACTCGCGCGCATCTTGAATGCATCGACTAAGATGCCAGAAACCATCTTGATAACGGGAGCTTCGCTATCACCATCTGCACCAGCCTCACCAACAACGGTAAGAGCGCTGGAATCGACAGCGCCAGCTTCCTCTCCGTAGAGTTGCGTCAGGGCGTGTGTGATTCCGGTCGGCGTTGCCGCATAAAATGTCACTTCTCTGCCAACAATATGTGGAATGGAGTCAAGAGACTCGAAGTCGAGAATATCGGCGACGGCCATAGCGAGGTAGGACCCATCATCTCCCACCGGCACCGCGTGGAACCGCTTAGCATCTGCCAAAGAGATCCGGCCCGCTAGTGAGGCGTCGATAAAAGTGTTCTGGAGATCCAAGACCTCGGCACCAGCATTTGCAGCTGACACCTGAGCAATTACGGTCTCATTCACGTCCCCCCGGTCGAGCATGAGCTGGATGGTGTGCTCATCTCCCATCGCGGCCTTAAATTCCTGGACATAACCGGCATCAAGATGCCCGGCTTCGACCAACAGTTCTATTAAATAATCTTCGTTCGAATACACGGCGTGTCTTCAGTGTGCTTAGCCCAGAAATTTGATTGTCATACCCTAGGATTGGCAGAGTTTGGTAAACCATCTGGAGCCTGTCAATACGCCGAAGCAGAAAGGTTGAAAAAACAAACTAAAATGAAGCTGGACAAGTTTAACAGAATACTAATCGGCAATGGGAAAGTAAGCATCTAGAAGCTCTTCTTGCCTAATTTTCATACCCTTGGCTTCATCCGGAGTTCGGTCATCAAAACCTGATAAGTGCAACATTCCATGGATGCCATACAGAGCAAGCTCACGTAGGAAGTCCTGCTCAAATTGCAGTCCTTGCCGCCTAGCCACCTCGATCCCAATCAGAATCTCTCCGTGCTCAAAGGTAATAACATCCGTCGGAGTTTCATCCGACAGGAAGTCACGATGCACCTCAGCCATCGTAACGTCATTCAAAAAAGTGAATTCCATCACCTCCAACATCGCGATCTTCCCAATGCCAATCCCCTTCAAGATTGAGGCAACTTTTTGCCACCCCTCGTGGAGTATTGCGAGCTCACCTGAATTAAACTGACCAGGAGAGCGGTCGAAGTAGATCTCAATCGCAGGATCCATCCTTTTTTAGCCCCCCTGACGTTGACGACGAATCCTTTCGACGGACTCGACAGAAACAACTTTCCCCTTCTCCAGCCCTAAACCCGTTGGCGGATCCTCGACCCGGTCTTTAGGATACTCGATGCGGGAATGAAGCATGCTTCGGAGCGTCTTAGAGAAGACTTCGCGAATTGTTGTGAGCTCAGAAAGATT
>Ga0209090_10003296_pt1 | contig 10126 bp, 9 predicted proteins | sample ArcticOcean_MG_C_9_FD_187432 | JGI IMG/M metagenome (GOLD analysis project Ga0209090, IMG submission 187432) | Marine microbial communities from western Arctic Ocean - ArcticOcean_MG_CB2_152 (SPAdes) (version 2) | ecosystem: Environmental > Aquatic > Marine > Oceanic | place: Arctic Ocean... | reverse complement strand
ATACAGGTCCACTTTGTAATTACTGTGATGCAGCAAAAAGATTATTTACTAGGAACAAGGTTGAATATAAAGAAATTAATATTGCAACAGTTGATGGTGCAATGGACGAAATGATTACAAAAGCAAATGGTAAAAGAACTATTCCTCAAATTTTCTTTGATGATCAACACATGGGTGGTTATGATGATGTTAGAACTCTTGAGAAAGAAAATAAGTTACAAGATTTATTAAAGTAAATTTTCCTTAAAGAAGTTTATAAACTGAGGTAGATATTCTTCGCCATGCTTACCTCCTACCATTGCACCTCTTTTTAAACATTTTTCTTTCTTAAACATTTTAAAAACTAATTTCATTGTTTTCTTTGGTTCTTCTTCAGTTGCTTTTATCCATTCTGCTTGAGATGGAAAAAGTTTATGTTTTTTTAATCCTAAGTCAACTATTGGCCCAGTTGCATTTCCTTCATTATCAACACGAAAAGCAGGACAAGTGTGCATAGTCATTGCTTTTACTTTTTTTGGTTTAAAACCACCGTGCCAATCATGATGCCAACCTTCTTTAATATCAATTGTTATTTGCCCTGGCTTAGCTTTGATTTTCTTTACATGTTCTTCACAAGGTTTGGCCAAAGTAAGATTATCTATACTACCATGAACATAAAGCATCTTAGTATTACTTGTAATTTCTGGTTCAAGAAATAAACCAGCCATTCTACATTCGGCTGCTTCACCTACAATTACATCAAAACCCTTTGTCTCTTCTAAAAATAAAGATGTAAATTTAACATCAGAAACGATAAGTGCGTTAGTACCACCTCTTGAATGTCCAGTTAATCCTATCTTACCATTTGATCTTGGATGATCTTTTAAAAGCTTATAAGCCATCATTGTATCTATTGCTGCAGAAACAATTGTAGCTTTGGATTGATCTCTCCAAGTGTTTACTACACCTCTACTACAAAAATTATCTATAAACATTACACCAATACCTAAATCTAAAAGTTTTTTTTGACCACTATTTATAAATTCACTAAAGATATAAGCATCTGCACCACCACTTGCATGTGCCCAAATAACAATAGGAACTTTACCTGATCCTTCCGGTAATAATAGATAGCTAGTAATTTCTATTGGATGTTTTTTATGCGCACCAACAATTACAGCTCTTTGATCAAAGCCCGTATAAGAATTAAATTTAATAAACTCACCACCTGGAAACACTTTAGAAGCAGGCACCAAAAGTGATTTTTTTTTAGAACAGTGTGAATTAGGGCTAAATTCTTTTATATTTATTTTCTTACTATAATGATTTGCATATACATTTGAGGTAAATAGAATTGCTATTAATATTAAGGTTATTTTTTTCATCTCAATAAAACTATTTAAAAGTAATTACTACGCTTGGTTCTGCACCAAAAAGACCTGTTGCAGCTGAACTAGAAGTGCAATGTCCTGCAGTTCCAGCAGCACCATAACCCCAACCAATAGCTGCTGGAGTTCCAAAAGCTATCTTAACTGTTGGTAATTTTCCTAAAGTAATAGTAACAGGAGCTGTTAATACAGTTCTATGCATTATATCTACGTTACCTGGATCAGCTAATGAGTTATCATCATCAGCACTCACTGCACCTGTAGCAGCAATAAAATTTATCGCGTCACCTGCACCCATATCACTACCTAAAGCTTCTCCCATGTAATAAATTCCAGTTGCTTCACTGCCAGTAGTATCGTGCACACCTTTTCCATTTAAAATTTGAGTAGATGAATTGCTTGCAATAGTTGAACAAGTATTGCTACCAACTGTAACTGTTCCCTTTAATGTAACTTTTCTATCCATAGTTACTTGTATTACAGAATAAGTTGCACCTAATGGTGCTGCACTAACATCACCCAAAGCCGCTGCTGCTTCTCCTGCTGCAGTACTTGCAATATCAATTAAACCTGAATTTCCTTCGAAAATAGTTATTGGACCAACGCACTCTGAAATAGCGCTTCCTGCACCACAAAGTTCAATTTTTTTTATAGTAATTTTGTATTCTGTTGCAGGTCCTAAAGTAGTTGCTGCAAATAAATTTGACTGAAATAAAATAAAAAAAATTACTAAGTATATATATTTTAAAATTTTCATAATTATTGACTAGTTATGATCACACTTCCTTGGACTTCAATTATAATATTATTATTTCTTCTTACTTTTTCCTTTAATTTATCTTTCATATTTTCTTTCTTAAATGCTTCATTCGAAACTAATCCATCTTGTAAAGTTGGTTTATTTTCTCTTGGTGGGTATACAAAGGTTAATTTAGCAATATCAACATCATCAACACCATTAACACTTGAAACATCTCTAGATAAATCAAATTGTAATGATGGGTTAAGAGCCATCTCTAAAGAGTAAACTCTACCTTTAGTGTCTTGTACAGCTTTTTCATTTTCCCATCTATAACCTTGAAAATTGAAAACTGTCCATGGCATGTAGGGCACTTGTGAGCTTATGTTGTAATCTAATCCACTCAATGTCTGTTCTTCATCACTATTTACAACTTTCATGTTAGTTGTTTTTTGATATTTGTTTAATGTAAAATCCAGTATTGATGCTTTAGCCTCAAATCCTAAACTAACTCTTGAATGATTTTCTTGAATATCTGTGTCGTAAAAAGAGTTAATACCAAACATCATAGATTTATCAGAATTTAAAAATCTATATCCAAGACCTAGGTTTCCAATATATCTATTATCTCCATTAACTTCATTATTATGAATGCTAAATTGGGTAAATAAATTCGAATTCTCTTTTGATAAAATATCTCTTACACCTAAAATTTCAAAATCAGGGTTATCCTCTTCTCTAATTTCAACCGAAACTTCAGTTACACCCTCACCCGGTATTAAATTTCCTATAGTCGAAGATATTTTTTCTGAAGCCTTAGATAAAGCTTGTCCTTTTACATCGGCGTGAACTAAATTTACTGAATTAAGAAAGAATAAAGTTGATAATAATATTTTTAAGTATTTCATTAATTAATCTTGATCTTGATCTTGATCTTGATTTTATTTATGTTTTTTTAATTAATACTTATTAAAATATTAAGTAACTATTTAATATATAAAAAATAAAATTTAATCAAGTTAAATTTCTATTTTTTCTTAAAAGTTAAACAAACACCATTATTGCAATATCTTTTTCCAGTAGGGTTTGGTCCATCTTCAAATATATGTCCATGATGTCCGCCGCATTTTTTACAATGATATTCAACTCTTTCGTATCCTAATAAAATATCAGTTTTAGTTTCAAATGCATCAGGTAATGATTGATAAAATGAAGGCCAACCAGAGCCACTTTCATATTTAGCAGTTGAGTCAAATAATTTTTCACCACAATTAGTACAGTGGTAACTACCTTCTCTCTTTTCATGGTTTAACTCACTACTACCTGGTGCTTCAGTACCATCTTCAAATAAAACTAAATTTTGTTCTGCAGTAAGATCTTTATTTATTTTTTTTGTCATAAATTATTCAATAACTCTTATTGGCTTACCATTTACACAGGCTTCCAAATTTTCAATCATTTGTGTATAGAAAATACTATAATTTTCAGCAGTAACATAGCCAATATGAGGTAACAGTAATGCATTTGGTAAAAACCTCAACTTGTTGTTTTCTGGTAAAGGTTCTTTTTCATAAACATCTAAACCTGCACCAGCAATTACATTTGTTGATAATGCTATGATTAAATCATCTTCATTAATAATTGAGCCTCTTGAAGTGTTAATGATAAAAGACGTTTTTTTCATAGTATCAAGTTCTTTTAATTTAATTAGCTCTTTATATCTTTCTCCACCTTGCACGTGGATTGATAGAAAGTCTGAGTTTTTAAGTAAATCTTCTTTACTACAGGGTAATACGTCTAGTTCCTTACATGTCTCCAGATTTAAATTTTCACTCCAGGCCATAATTTGCATTCCAAAAGCTTTACCAATTTTTGCTACTTGAGAACCAACTTTTCCAAGTCCAACTAGGCCTAAAATTTTTCCTTTTAATTCAAAGCCAATTGTAGTTTGCCAGTAGCCTTGATACATACTGTCTATTTCAGCTTTAATGTTTCTTGTTAATCCTAAAATTAAAGCCCAGGTTAATTCAGCGGTAGGATTAATATTTATTTCGGTTCCAGAAACTATAATCTTTCTTTTTTTTGCGGCATCTAAATCTATAGATTTATTTCTCATTCCACTAGTAATTATAAATTTTAAGTCGTTTAAATTATCAATTAAGTTTTTAGTTATTGGAGTTCTTTCTCTCATAATCAACAATACTTGAAATTCTGATAATTGCTCGATGGCATCAGCCTCATCTAAAAATGGTTGACTAAAAATTTTAAATTCATATTTTCCAGATAATTTTTTTAAATTTACAAATTGATGTGAGATATTTTGATAATCATCTAAAATAGCTACTTTAATCATGGTAATGAAGATCTCTTGTTGTTAGACAAAATTATCCCCAACAATATAAAAATTGCTCCAAGCAAATGATAAAACATAAATTTTTCACCAAAAATAATCATTGCCATGATTGCACTTAAGATTGGCATTAAGTGGAGAAACACTCCAGAACGATTAACTCCAATTAAAGAAATTCCTTTGATCCATAAAATAAAAGATGCAAGACCAGGAAATAAAACCACATAACTTAAAATAAGTATAAAAGGTTTATCTAATTTGATCATATGACCCATTTTATATTCCATAAAATAAATTGGAATCAAAAAAATAAGTCCAAATGAAATAATAACTTGAAGTAAAGTTAATTGTGAGAGTTCATGTTTTTTTTTCTTTAAAAGTGCAGAATAAAGGGCCCAAGAAAGCATTGCCAAGACCATTGTTAAATCACCTTTATTAAAATCTAAATTCAGAAATATTGTAAAATTTGCTTTAGTGATAATTAGAATTACGCCTGTAAGAGAAAATACCACTCCTAATATTTGAAAAATATTAGTTTTCTCAATCCTTAAAAAGGAAGAAAAAAGCATAATCATTACAGGAATAGTTGATATCATTAGTACACCATTAATTACTTGTGTAAAGTTTAAGGAATAATAAACAATAGAATTAAAAATGGTAATACTTGTAACTCCTAAAACTAAAAAAAGTTTGTAGTTATTTTTAATATATTTCTTTTTTTTTATTATCTCAGGAATAGTAAATGGCGCTAATATTAGCCAGGCAAAAAACCATCTATAAAAATTTAATGAAAAGGGTGGAACTTCATATTGGCTTGCAAATTTACCAACCACAAAATTTCCAGCCCAAAACAACACCGTTAAAAATAAAAATATGTATGCTAGATTATTTTTATTATTCACTTAAGAAAACCTTAGTGAACTATATGGTTTTAAATCTAAATTAGTATTTTCTTTAGCAATCATTTTTGAAATTATCTTCCCTGAAATTGCACCTAATGTCCACCCTAAATGGTGATGGCCAAAAGAATAAAAAACATTCTTATAATTTTTAGATGGCCCAATAACTGGCAAATAATCTGGTAGAGTTGGTCTAAAACCTAACCATTCATTTTCATGTTCTGGTAATCCATCCAACATGTATTTAGCATTGCTTATTAAGTTTTGTATTCTGTTTTTACTTAGTGGGTTTTTTAGGCCACCAAATTCTACAGTTCCCACTACCCTTAAGCCTTGTTCCATAGGAGTCATTCCGAATCCTCTATTTGAAAATACTACAGGACGTGAAATTAAATGATCACAATCTTTAAAGTGAACATGGTAACCTCTTTCTGTATCCAGAGGAATTTTTTCACCTATTTGATCTGTTAGTCTTTTTGAAAAAGCACCGCATGCAATTAAAACTTTATCAAAATTAAATACATCTTCCTTTGTTTTGATATTTGGATTTTCACTTGAAAAAAAAATAGTTTCAACATTGTTTTTTTCAAATTTTCCCCCTTTAGCTAAAAATAAATTAAATAATTTTAACCAAATTTTTCCTGGATTTCTTGCGTGTCTAGCTTTTTTATAAAAAACTCCCGCATGGTAAATTTTTTTGATATTTGGTTCTAGATCGTGAATTTCTTTTTTATTTAATAGCTGCTGTTCTGCTCCTATTTCATTTCTAATATTAATTTCTAATTCTCTGCTTTTAAGGTTTTGATCATTCCAAATATACATGATACCTTTATTTTCTACTAGTCCCAATAAATCAATATCCTCAAATAACTCATCATATGCTGGTAATGCTATATCTAATATCTGATGCATATATTTTGCTGTATGCATCATATTTTTTTTACTGCAGTTTTTTAAAAATTTTAAAAACCATGGAATCATTTTTGGAGCGTAATTCCATTTTAAAGCTAATGGCCCAGTAGAGCTTAAAAGCATTGCTGGTACATCTAATAAAACATCAGGTCTGTTTAAAGGAATGGATGCATAAGGGGAAAAGTGTCCAGCATTACCATAAGAAGCGGCTAGGGTTCCGGGCTTATTTTTATCAAATATAGTGACTTGATATCCTTTTTTAATTAAAAACAATGCAGAACAAACTCCTTGGATACCAGCTCCTATAACACCAATTTTTAAATTTTTATCCATTAGTCTATATTACAATTATTTAACTTTTATTATTACGCGACAAATTATTCTTAAACTTATTAATTAATTTTAACTTAAGAAATAGTTTGTTTTTGATAAATTTTTGCACTCATTACAATACTAAAGCCAATCATAATGGCTAACATCGATGAACCACCATAAGACATTATTGGCAAAGGAGATCCAACAATAGGCAATAATCCTAAAACCATGCTCATGTTAACGGATATAAAAATAAAAATAGATGTGGAGAAACCATAACAAAATAATTTAGCAAAAAAACTTCTTGTTAGAGATCCAATTTTTAAAATTCTAAAAATCATAATCACATATATTAATAGAAGAATTAATGAACCAATAAAGCCAAACTCTTCAGAAAATAATGTAAATATAAAATCTGTATGTTTTTCTGGTAAAAACTCTAAATAACTTTGTGTTCCTTTTAAAAAACCTTTGCCAGTTAAACCACCTGAACCTACTGCAATTTTTGATTGTATAATTTGATATCCCGCTCCTAGAGGATCTCTATCAGTATTAAAAAAAGTTAAAATTCTTGATTTTTGATAAGGCTTTAAAAAGGAAATTATAAAAGGCAATGAAATAATAAACGTTAATGAAAAATAAAAAAAATACTTTATATTCAAACCGACTAGCCACAAAATAGCCAAGCCTGTTAAAGCTATTAAGATAGAAGTTCCAAGATCTGGTTGACTTACTACAAGTAAAATAGGCAAAATTAATATTGTGCACGGAATTAATAAATTTTTAAAATTATTTACATTGTTAAATTGACTTCTGTGATAAAATTTAGCTAAGCAAACTACTATTGCAATTTTCATTAATTCCGAAGGTTGAAGGTTAATAAAATATAAATTAACCCACCTTTGTGAGCCAGAAACTACTACCCCATCAAAAGATACCCATAACAAAAACCCTAAAACAACTAGATAAAATAAATATCCTATAGAATGCCAAAATTTAATATTTAAAAAAGATAAACCAATCATCATAAAAAAAAAGATACAAAATCTTAGAATGTGACTTTTGCTGTGGTAAAGTAGTTGTCCCCCGTCTGTTGAATACATTGAAAATCCACTTATAATTCCTAAAAGTAAAATACAGAGCAATAAAGTTAAATCAAAAGATTTAAGCTTTTGAAAAAAACTAAATTTATCAGAATATGAATCTTGTTGATACATTTAAATTGTTATTGAACTTTGATTTCTTATTTTTTCTCTTTTTTCATGTCTATCTATGATTAATTTAAATAATTTTTTTGCGATAGGCGCAGCAACAGAACTTCCTGACCCACCGTGCTCTACTAGAATACTAACTGCATACCTTGGTTTTTTATATGGGCCAAAAGCAACATAAATTGCATGATCCCTTTCTTCATAAGGAATTTCACTAGTTTTTAATTCTAGTTCTCTTTGTTCTTTTGTTATTCTTATGACTTGAGCTGTTCCAGTTTTTCCTGCAAATTGATACTTGGTATCTTCTATTCTAGACGAGTAAGATGTTCCTTTAACCTCATTGGTTGAACCAAACATTGCGTCTAGTACAAACTTAATATTTTCACGATTTTTAAAAAGTGGATAATATCTCTTTTTTTTTATTTTAAATAACTCTTCATTTTTTTTTTCTAATATAGATTTATCTATTGTATGTTTTATTTTTTCAAATGTATCATGTTCTTCGTCTACTGTAATTCTTGGATAAATTTTAAATCCACCATTGGCTAATTGTGCAGTCATTAAACATAATTGTAAGGGGGTTGTTTGAATGTATCCTTGCCCAATTCCACTAATAAGTGTTTCACCTAACACCCATCCTCTTCCAAACTTATTTTTTTTCCATTTAGTGCTAGGAAATAATCCTTTTTTTTCATTAGCTAAAATTCCGTTTAAAACTGTGTTGCCCAACCCAAACTTTCTAGCTGTCAAATTTAAGCGATCTACTCCTAGTTTTCTTGCAGTTTCATAAAAATATACATCACATGACTGTTTTATTGCCTTCCTCATATTAACGACACCATGTCCTCTTTTTTTCCAGCAATGGTATGTTTGACCGTACATTTCCATTTTTCCTTTGCAAAATACTTTTTGATTAGGGGAAACGATATCATTTTCTAGGGCTGATAAAGCTACTAATGGTTTTATAGTAGATCCTGGGGAATAAAGACCAGATATTGTTTTATTTGTTAAAGGTTTTAGTGAATTTTCTGTAATTGAGTTCCAATCTTTTTGACTTATACCGTATAAAAATAAATTTGGATTAAATGAAGGTGAGGAATGCATTGCTATTACATCTCCTGTATAGATATCCATTACACTTATTGAGCCTGCTTTATCTTTTAATAACTCATTTGAAAGTTTTTGAATTTCTGTATCTAAAGTTAATTTTATAATTTTTCCTTTTTTACCTTCTTTATGATCTAGCTGATTAATTCTTTTTCCATAAGCATTTACTTCATATCTTTGAATACCGTTAGTCCCAATTAAGTCATTTTCAAAAGTTTTCTCTAAGCCAATTTTTCCAACTTTTAATCCTGGAACATAACTTTTTTTAATTATTTCATTATTGATCAAATCGTTTTTACTGGCTTGAGCAACATATCCAAGGACGTGAGTGAAAGTTTCATTAAATGGATAACTTCGTGCTACAGACAAAACTGGTTTTGCACCAACAAGTTCATGTAAATAAAAATTTACTTTAGAAAATTGATCCCAAGTTAAATTTTCAGATATAATTAAAGTTTCCCATGATTTTTGAGAATTTTTCTTTTTAATTATTTTCGCAAATTCTCGGTCTGAGATTTTTAAAATTTGTTTAAGTCTCAACATTAAATATTTAAAATTTTCAACCTGTTCAGGAACTACATGTAATTGATAAACTTTTAAATTACCCGCAATAGTATTGCCAAAATAATCTAAAAACTCACCTCTTACAGGTGGTAGTCTCCATTCTCTTAAGCGATTTTTATCTGAAAGAGTTAAATATTTTTTATTTTCACTAATTTGCAATGAAAAAAGTTTTGTTATTATACCAGTAAAAACAACCGTCTTAGCCACAGCAATGATGAACATTCTTCTATTTATTTTATTTAATTTTTTTATTCCTGAGTCCTCATTAATCATTTGTTTTTCCAAAAACCACTTCTTGATAAAATTTAAATATATTTGCAAATATAATATAAAATAAAAAGGTAAAAAATATATTTATAACCAAATCATAATAATCTAACGAATATAAAAATAATAAAGTTAATGACAAAAATACAGTTGAGTTAACTACTAAAATTGTAAATAAAAAAAATATCCAATCTTTTATAAGATTTGGGCTCAAAGTTATATTTCTTAAATATGACGCAAAACCAGAAATTAATAAATACGAAAAACTACTTATTCCAATAGGTAGCCCTACGACAACATCATTAAATAATCCTGCTAAAAATATATAGCCATACCCCAAACTTTCACTTTTTTTTAAACTCCAATAAAAAATTAAAATAAAAGGGAAGTTAAAT
>Ga0209090_10003294_pt1 | contig 10132 bp, 5 predicted proteins | sample ArcticOcean_MG_C_9_FD_187432 | JGI IMG/M metagenome (GOLD analysis project Ga0209090, IMG submission 187432) | Marine microbial communities from western Arctic Ocean - ArcticOcean_MG_CB2_152 (SPAdes) (version 2) | ecosystem: Environmental > Aquatic > Marine > Oceanic | place: Arctic Ocean... | reverse complement strand
CGTTGATTGTTGGTTGCGAGTGAAGTGCGTGCAAGGGTACGGGATGAGTTTTGCAGCTATTGTGGACGGGTTGACCGTGGTGATGACGCCGATTTTACCAGTCGTGCGAGAGTTTGTTTTGTACGAGCAATCGATCGGGAAAAGAGAGGACGACGCGTTGGCGTACGGCGCGAAAGCGTTCGCGATCAAACGAGAGCTATGCGGCGATTGATGGAAGCTGGATTAGCTTTAGTGGCTTCGGCGCTGTTCAACGCCTTGTTTATTTCCATGCGCATGCACTTGTTGGGCAAACCGTTCGAGAAGATTGTTGAAATTTTAGAACGCCACGCGCGTTCAATTTTAACCGATTTGGACGACCAGATTGGAAGGAACAATCCTAACGAAGCACAACCGTACGAAGGCATCACGGGAAGTTTGGACATATCCGTCTTGGCGTACGTTTTGGAGAAAATGTCCAACATCGTCGACAGCTCGACGCAACTTCGAAAACGGCACCCTTCGTTAGCCTCGAGCTCCTTAAACGGCGACTCGCCGCAACGATCTTCGACGAACCACCTTCTCATCCAAGCGATTCTCGAAGACCACTCTGTTTTTGCAGGTTTAGAGGTCGACGATTCTACCAAAGCGTGGTTGAAAAGTTACGACGTGAACTCGGTGACTCGACTGGGGAATACCGTCACGACGACGACGAAGTCAAAGATCCACTCGTTCGCCGCCGCGGTGACAAAAATGGCAGGCGCACAAAAAGCTATTTCGGCGTTTAAGAAAAGTGCAAACGGTACAAATGCGTCATCAGCGGCGATAGTTTTGACCGAGGACGAGAAAATTGAACTCAACTCGTGGAACTTTAAAGTTTTCGAGTACGGCGAAGAGGAGAAGAACAGAAGCAACGGCGTCGCCGAGCCCAAACGCTCAGCGGTTCCTCTCTCTTCTTCCTACGCAAAAGCATTTTCTTTCGTCGTTGAAATGTTCCGGGAACTCGGCCTTCTCTCCGTCGTCGTCGACGAACCCGTCTTGCGCGTATTCCTCTACGAAGTTGCGAAATTGTACCGCTCCAATCCGTACCACAACTTCACGCACGCGCTCGACGTCGCGCACACCACTTTCCGCTACATAAAATTGACAAAGTCGCGAACGAAAATTACCAAGCTCGAACGTTTTGCCGTCATGATCGCGGCTATCATTCACGACGTGGACCATCCAGGTCTAACCAACGCGTTTCTCGTTCGTACAAGGGACCCGCTGGCGACCACGTACAACGATCAATCCGTGCTGGAAAACCACCATCTGTCCTATTTTTTCAATTTGATCGAACGGAAGAAAGAGGCGAACATCTTCGATTACGCGACGTCGCCGGGACAATCGTCTCATTTCACGGAGGAGAGTTACCGCGAGGTTAGACGCATAATCATCGCGTGCGTCATGCACACGGACATGGCCACGCACTTTGGTTTGGTTTCGAAAATGAACGAGTTTGTGGTATCGCACGATTTTTTGGAGGCGTTGCAAGAAGAGGAGAAAGGCGAGGACGACGACCAAAACAAGAACGACGACGACGACGACCAAAACGAAGAAGATCCACTCTTTGAAGATGGTATAGTGAAGAAAGATAAAGGCGCGTTCTTCAAAACAGACGACGAACGACAGTTGATGCTGAACGTGTTGTTACACTCGGCGGATATATCGAACGCGGTAAAGCCGTTTCCGACGTACAAAATGTGGGCGACGAGAGTGTTGGAGGAATTTTTCAACCAAGGCGATCGCGAGAAAACGCTCGGGTTACCGGTTTCGCCGATGATGGATCGAGAGACGACGATCGTTTCTGTATCGCAGATTAATTTTATTGAGTTTGTGGTGGCACCTTTATACAGCGCATTTTCGAAGATGTTTCCGGAGACGCAATCCATGTGCGTCGAGCTCGTTGAAAATCGACGGATTTGGCAAGAACGTCTGGAAGATGAAATCGAGCGAGACGCGTCAAAATCAGACGCGCAGAAGAAAAGCGAACGAGAGCAGTTCGAAAAACGGTTCCGCGGATTAATCGATAAGCATTTTTCGCGAACGAACGCGTTTAAGGATACCGAGGATCCAATCGCAAAGCGCGTGTTATCGACGCCGCCGCACTCGCGAAGAGGGTCGGCTGTGCACTCCTCCCCGCTCGCGAGCGCGCGGAGCACGCCCTCGAGAAAGCGAAGCGTCGTAAATTTCGTCAACAACAATAACGAATCGAATAATGGCGGGGAAGAATATGAGCACCACAACAACTACGCGGGGCCACAAAGAAGCGACGCAAGTTCAGATTCCTTCGTCTCTATGCTTTCAAACGCGCTCAAAGCGGCGAAGAAAAACTGAGGAGGCGTCGGCACCTCTTCTTCTTCTTCCCCGGCTCCTGGAGGACTTCGTCGAGGCAGCAGTTTCAAGAGCGAAGACAATAACGAACATTTATAATCAGAAACTTTTTATTTATAATACGTACCACATTTCACTCTCATGAAAGTCTCGTTTTTTTTTCTAAAAAACTTCAGAAAAAAACGCTCGAGACTTGACTTTTTTTATTCAATGGACGACTTTAAGCCAGCGACCAAACGCCGGCGCAAGTCGAACAAGACGAAGCATAAGAGCGGATACGGCGGCGGCAACGATGAGAATAGCAATAATGGAGCAAATCGCTTGTTCGAAACGTCGACGTCGTCTTCCGCTTTGAGGACGATTCAGACGACTCAGACGATGATGATGATGACCACGCGTCAACGCGCATGTCATTTGCTTCGCCAACACGAAATCGACCGTAACTGTCCTCTTTTCGCCTCGCAGTTGACGCGCGATTGCGTGTCTTTAATTTTGAACAAGGTTTCCGCGAAAGACTTGGCCAGAGTGCAAAGTTCGTGCACGTTTTTCGGAGACGAGAAAGGACGAGGGCGACTGATGATCGAGGAGGAAGTGAGAAGGAGAATCCAGGGGAAGGGGTTGACGACGGACATGATGATGCCCGAGCATTTCTGGTGAGTGAATGCTTGAAAGATGAGCGCTTTAATTGTTTTTCCCAACTCATAAAAACCCAAACTCGTTTTAGTATCATCTTCGAATCATCGAAATCGGGTATTCGATCGGACCGGCGCGAATGTGCTTCGACTAAAGCGCGTACGTTTTTCAGATAAAATTCCTCTCGTTGACTCGAAAAGATTTTTTCCAACGAGAGAGACGAAAAGACTTGAAGAAGCTTTAAATTTTCATCCATCGCGCTGACCATCATCGATCTTTTGTCGTTGTTTTATGACTACTCAAAATTCGCATTTGGAAAACGACCACAGGAAAATGAACGATTTACAGCGTTTGGACGTGTTGGAGAGACGCGAGACGCCGTTGATGCCGAGCGATGTGAAAGTGAACGCGTGGGTGCGCGTGAAAGGAAACTTAGAATACGTGAAACAGTTGTGCGCGAACGGCTTCGAAGCCGAGGAAGGAGGAGAAGGAGGAGGAGAAGGTGAGAATCAAGAGCCGTTAGGAGGAGGAGAAGGAGGAGGGTTCCAACAGTATCAACAAAGTAATGGAGGGCGACCGGAACCTGATTATGCGGTTGGTTGGGAAGATGGCATGGAAGATACAATCGGTAAATGTTTTGAAGTAGCGGTAGTTTCGAGAGCGTATCGCTCGACGCCGGTGGTCGGGTTGTGCGTTGGAACGGGATTGGTCGCCATTGGCGGGAACGGCAGTAGCAGCAGAGATAGCGAGGCGAGTAGAGAGTCGGTAGCATCGGCGGCGAGAGCGAGAGCGAGAAAACAGGCGGCGACGATGAATAAATATGGGTGGTATTTTCCGCTCGAGGCGTTGGAACACATTTGAGAAGAGAGAGAGAGAGAGAGAAAGAGAGAGAGAGAAAGAAAGGTGGAAGCGGGAAGAGAGTTGTTCCGTTTATATAGATCAAATTATTGTTAAAATAAGCCGCTAATAATAACGTTGTAGCTACCGGTAGCTAGATTTCTAATATGTTGTGTGAATGCGTATGTGAGTGATGATGTTTAAATATAATGACTTTATATCGGTTCGCCCGTAAACTTCTCGAGCTTCGTCTTCAACTCGACGACAAGTCTCCAATCGTCTTTTTGTAATTCGTCTCGGTAAAACTCCTTCATGGCGTCAATAGATGGTCGAGTCATTCTCGCGACGAGCTCATCCGTGTGATCAAAGTGGCGTCCATACATCCGCATGCCTTCCTCCGTACTCCCTGGTTGAATTTTAATCGCGACAGATTGTCCCGCTTTGGCGACATCGACGCTCTTCTTGTTTAATTCGATGGATTCTATTTTCCCGATGTCGATGTAATTTTGAGAGGGAATAGTAATTTGCGTACCAACTCGGCAAATGCCTTTTATCACGTCGACACCGACGACAATCGGATCTCTTTTGTTGAACACGCAGCTTTCGATGATGCGCAAGCAACACGGGAAGTTGACAAATTTGGATTGCTCCTCTTTTTGCTTCTCGCGATACTCCTTCATGTACGCCGAAAATTGATCAAACAAGTGATAGATGATATCCGCCGTCATCAACTTGACGTTCAGCTCGTTGCACATCTTCTTGGCTTCGTCCGTCACTGGAACATCAAACGCTAAGATCGTGGCGTATTGAGAACATTTACGCTCGTGCATTACGCTTGCACCCATGACGTCGCGTTTGTTCACCGGACCGAGCGCGACGCCAGCCACGGGAATTTTCACCGCCGGGGATTTCAAAAACTCCAAAAGAGCCTCTAAACTTCCCAAGGTTGATGCTTGTACCCAAACACCGTGTCCTGTACGATCTACCGTATCCATAATGTTGTTCACATCGTTCGAAGCGTCCTGTTTGAGCTCCTCGATGTCGTCTTCTTCAACTTCTTTTACGAGCATAGCCGTACCCGCGATGGCTTTTTCGAGACCGTTGGCGACAATCTTGATCCCTTGCGCGCCTTGGATCTCCTTGTAATGGATATAATTCGCTTTCACGCGGATTTCCTTCAGCGGTTGCGGGGTGAGTAAAGCGCGAATAGTCGTGACAATTGGACCATCTAGCCCTGCGATGACGATGGTTTGACCTTCTCGCAATGTCCCGTTGATCAAAATAATATCCATCGTCGTGCCTAAGCCTTCAATCATTTTTACCTCGAGAACAGTGCACTGCACGGAATCGATGAAGCGGATGCGTTCGTTCAAGCGCGATTGCGAAAGATGCACTAAGGTTTGCAGAAGATCGGGCATGCCTTCACCCGTATGAGCAGAAGTTGGAATGACATTCACAAACGTTCGCGGATCGGGGTTCTCCCAATATAAAGCGGCGTTCAAACCTTCCTCGGCAAACGCCAATAATACCTCTCTGCTCCTCGTTTCAAACTCTTTCGAGACAAACTTCTTTTGTTTTTGCAAAGATTCTTGCATCGGAGAGTCAGTGTGCACTTCCCAATCGAACATTCTGTCGCACTTGTTGAGCGCGATGACGAAGGGCGTTTTGCGACTGCGGAGCATATTAAGAGATTCAATCGTTTGCGGCTCGAGACCGTGCATAATATCAACCACGAGAACGGCCAAGTCGCACAAAGAACTCCCTCGCGATCGCAAGTTTGTAAAGGATTCGTGACCTGGGGTATCGATGACGAGTAAACCAGGAACATTCAGCTCAAATTCACCTTTGTTCAACGAATGCGTTCGATCGATGAGCGATTGTTTCGGGACAAACGTCGCGCCGATTTGTTGCGTAATACCGCCGGCTTCGTTATCTTGGACGTTCGTGCGTCTCACATTATCAAGAAGTTTTGTTTTACCCGTATCAACGTGACCAAGAATACAAATGATAGGACATCTGAGTTTATCTGCATTTGCTGCCGCTTTCTTTGCTTCAAAGCGGTCGAGACGTTGGATGCGAAGCTCCGCGAGATGATCCAATCGAGCGCGTTCCTCCTCATCTTCAGAAGAACTATAATACGAGGACGAGTAGTCAGAGGAATCGGAATCAGAATCTGAGTCATCAGACGACGAAGATACATCGGAAGAAGAAGAAGCCTCAGCCGCGGCAGCTTTTGCTTTCGCCTTCTCTCGCGCAGCTTTCGCCCACGGTTTTTCTTTACTACTCGTCGCCGCCGTCTTCTTCGCCTGCAACACTTTCGCTTCTTCTTTTCTAATCTTCTCCTCCTCGAGCTTTTTGAGTCGCTCTTGCTCTTCCTTTTGTCCAGGCAACAGAATATCTTTATCGTCCCAATCCTCGGCTTCCCAATCGTCCCCGGCGTCGTCGGATTCTTCCGCTTTTGCCTTTGCGTCCGCAGCCGCTTTCGCCGCCAACAACTCCTGCTCTTTTTGTTTCTCTTCCTCCTCTTTCTTCTTGATGGCAGCTAATTTTGCCTCTTCGAATCGCTTTTTCTTCAGCGCTTGCTCTTCTTTGTACGAGAGTTTCTTTTCCGCTTCTTGCGGAATAGCGCCACCAGATTTCGCGAGTAACTGCGCGCGCACCGCTTCCATTCTCTTCTGTTCCTCTTTTTGTTTCGCGCTGAGTAGTTTGCCCTCCGCCTTGAGCCTTTCTTTCTTTTCCTTCTCTTTTTGTTTCTTGAGCTCGCGCTTTTCTTCCGCCTCGCGCTCGGCTTGCGCTTCGCGCTTTGCCGCTTCTTCGGCTTTTTGCTTCTCTCGTTTTAATCGTTCTTTTTCCTCCGCTTCTTCGATTTTGCGTTGTTCCATCAATTGTTGCATCGCCAATACGGCGGATGATTTTGGCTTTTCGGCAGCTTTCTTCGCCTTTTCTGCCTCCAACGCTTCTTTCTTCTCTTTCTCTTTTTGTTTCTTCTTGAGCTTTTTCTTTTGATTCTCGGTGAGTTCTTTCCCTTCTCCGTCATCACCTTCCGCATTGCCGGCATCGTCAGCGTCGCCGTTTGCATCGCCACCGGCCGCCGCCGCCGCCGCCGCCGCTTCCGCCGCCGCCGCTTCCGCCGCCGCTCGCTCGGCGGCTTTTCGTCGCTTCTTAGCCGCTTTTGATTCGCCCTCTTCGGCACCAGCCGCCGCCGGGGCTTCCGACGGTTTGATATCCAATTCCGCGAAGAGTGCATCTAAGTCTTCTTCTTCCGCTTCTTTCTTCTTTTCTTTCTTCTTGTTTTTCTTGTTATCTTTCGGCTTGGTTTTGTTACCATCCTCGTCTTCGTCTTGCGCTGGTGCTGGTGGCGGTGGCGATGAAGCCGCTTCTTCTTTGTCTCCTCTTTCTCCTTCTTCTCCTTTCTTCATTTCCTTGGAAGAAGCCGTCGTCGACGAAGTGCCAAACTTATCCTCCAGATCGCTCGCTTCGTCGCCGACTTGTAAACTCACATCCATCAACTCGATGACCCCGTCCATGTCCTCGTCTTCATCAACCTCCCATCCCATATCTGTCGCGCTCAAAATCATCCCTTCGCTCATCACACCTCTCAGAGGCTGCTTCTCGACTTCAAAATCCGTCGCCGGAACTTTCGTCCCCGCTGGCGCGAAGATTATTTTCATCCCAGCCTTCAAATTTGGCGCCCCGCACACGACTCTTGCGTCTTTTTTCCTCCCGTAATCCACCGTGCACACCTTCAAATTCTCCGCCATCGAGTGTCTGCCAACCTCCACGATGGAGGCCACGCAAATATACGGTTTCGCATCGGACGAAACAATCTTCTTCTTGGACTTTTTCTTCTCCTTGATGACGACAACGCCGTCGTCGCCGTCGTTATCCTCGTCCCCGTCCTCGTCGTCAAACCCAATCGCTCCGGCAAAACCTTTCTTCTTCTTCTTTTTCTTCTTATCCTTCGTCTTTGTCTCCTTCCTTTCCTCTTCCTCTTCTTTCTTCTTCTCTTCTTCCTCGTCCTCGACGTCGTCTTCGTCTTCGTCCATCAACATCGCAAACGCCGACGCCATGCCTCCGCCGCCCATCGCGTTGTTGTTGTTCTTACCCTTATTCTTCTTCGGCTTGGTCGTCATCGCTGCGCGCACCTCTTCCTCCTCCTCCTCTTCCTCCGCGACAAAAGCACCACCATTACCAGCATTAGCAGCAGCTAACGGGTCCAACGGATCGTCCAAATCGTCCTCGCTTTGGTTTTTCTGTTTGCTCGCCTGTCCTTTCTTCTTGTTCTTCTTTTCTTTCTTGAGTTGCGTTTTCGATTTTTCTTCTTGCTCTCCTCCTTCACCCCCATCGTTATTCCCACCCGCCGGTGCTGCTCCTTTTGCCGCTCCTCCTTTCAGAGGATCCTCGTCCTCGTCGTCCGAGGAGTACTCGTTTTTGCGATTTTTCTTCTTTCCTTTCGCCATGATCTTCTTTTCGAAAGCAGCAGCAGAGACCTCAAAACAAGTGTTGCGCCGACCACGGTGATGATGTTAATGATGATTTTAAAACTTTAAAGAGCAATCGCGGGGCTTAAAACGACTTCTTTCTCTTTCTCGATGTGTCGGAAAGAAAACGTTGTTATTAGTATATCGCGTCTTCTCTCTAACTCTCTCTCTCTCTCTCTTTCTGTGTGTGTATTTAAGAGCGTTTAAGAGTGTGTGGTTTTGTGTCGTCGTCTGTGTAATGTGGGCTTTTTAGGGCGAGACAAGTCCTTCAGAAAAAAAGAGATAAAACGGCTTTTTTCGAATTCGAGAGGAAAAAGAAGAGACGACGAAGAAGAAGACACACGTAAGCTCTGATAATGGGGAAGCAACTCTCTGGAGCGCAGAAGAGAAAGAAGAAGAGGGAGAAAGAAGAGCTCGCCGCGGAAATGGAGCGGTTGAAGCTTGGACCGACCAAGGTGTGGACGGGATTGGTGACGCATCATAAGGATATTTTTGTATCGCATGTGCTTTCGAAATTGAATGGGACAGAACGGTATTTCTTTTCAAAGGTGAATGGTGAGAGTTTGGATGTGCTTAAGTATGCCGGGGTAAACGCATTGGGATTAGGTGTAACTGTTCACGAATGTTCATCGATTTCGACGTTGGAATTCGCGTGGGATAACATGCTCTGGGGAAAGAAATTGGAAAGTGGAAGAGTGGTAGATCAAGCCTTGTTTTGCGTGGGAGTTGCTCAAACGAACAAACTCGAGTTCCTCAAGTGGGCGAGAGAAGTGAAACATTGCGAGTGGGATGAATGGACGATTCACGAGGCGGCAGATAAAGGTAATCTCGAAATGCTAAAGTACTGCTTCTCTAATAATTGCCCGTGTGATGAAGAAGAGTCGTACGTTCAAGCTGCTGCTAAAGGACACCTCGACTGTCTTCGATTTCTTTTCGACAAAGTGAACCCTTCGCGAGAGACGGAAAAAGAAGCGGCAGTACAGGCGGTAGGATATGGTCGCATAAACATCTTGAAATATCTCGTTGAAGAAAGAAAGATACCTGATGGGGTAAAGTATGAGTGCATGTTCAACGCTGCATGGTATGGCCGACTCGATTGCCTCAAATACTTAGTCGAAGAGGCGAAAGTGCCTCTTGACGACTCGCGATACATCGCTTACGCTCGTTACAACGAGCGCCCCGAGTGCGTAAACTACTTGCGAGAAAAAGGGTGCCCAGAACCAACGGAGGAAGAACACGCGCAAGTCGTCGCGTTAATGAAGGAACATAGGAGGCAAAACTCACAGCGCACCGCGTAGGAGCTCCTCCGCGTTGTAAATTAGTGCGAGTTAATACATACACACATATTTTTCGTCTCTCGTTTAAAACTCCACAACAATATCTCTCATAATAAATGCGCGTGACGTGCGAGAAGCACACACACACACGAAACAAAATATAAAGATGGCAGATTTTGTGGGAACTGGTGGTGGTGACGATGGTCGCGAGTCGTTTTCTGTATTCGAGGCAGAAGAGGGGGAGGAGAACGCACCACTCTTCGTCGTCGAAGATGACGACGGTGATGATGACTCAGATTTTACATCTTCCCGAGAAGGAGGAGGAAGGGAAGAGGAGGAGCGGATGAACGGACAAGAAAAGCGAAAGACGGGCGGCAAAACGACGACGTCGTCCTCGTCGTACTACGCGGAGCGACGGAAAGTTTTCGTGCAGCAACTGAAGGAGACGGAGCCGAAAAAACTTGTCCTCGGGACACTTTCGGTGTTGTGTTTTATCAAATTTGTGCAAAAGGTGTCGCAGAACGCGTTCGGGGTGAATCAACCGGGGAGAGGCTT
>Ga0209090_10003291_pt1 | contig 10135 bp, 9 predicted proteins | sample ArcticOcean_MG_C_9_FD_187432 | JGI IMG/M metagenome (GOLD analysis project Ga0209090, IMG submission 187432) | Marine microbial communities from western Arctic Ocean - ArcticOcean_MG_CB2_152 (SPAdes) (version 2) | ecosystem: Environmental > Aquatic > Marine > Oceanic | place: Arctic Ocean... | reverse complement strand
TGTCTCCGCTGCAATTGCTTCGTTGAGTTTGACGTTTGCGTCGTTGAGCTCTGCAGCGATTTCTTCTACCCGTAGGCCCAGATCGTCCCTCTCCTGTGTGAGCTGGTTAATGCTCTCACCTTGAACCTGCTGCAGAGTGGCCATAGCCGTTTGAATGGCGTCAATCTCTTCGTGCTTGTTTTCGAGCTGCTCTTTGATTTTTGCGATAGTCTTAAATTCGGCGTCGGACGTCGCTTTTGGTATCGTCATTTTGAGTAGCAATTGCTCTCGAAGCGTGGATGCCTCCGTATCCGCGTTAGTAAGTGCTGTCGTAAATTTCTCTTTGAGCGCTCGGGCTGCGTTTCGTTCGGAAACAAAGCAACTGTTGGCCTTTGTGAGTGACGCCTCCGTATTAGCCAATCTCTCGGCAGTGGCGGTCAGTTTTGAATTTGTTCTGTCGAGGATCGCACTGAGGCGAAGGACGTCTTCTTTTGCAGTCGACAACGCCTTCGTTGTCGAGATGTTGTTTTGGGAGGCAGTGGACGACGACAGCGTCGACCCCGTCGCGCTCTTGAACGATGTGAACGTAAGAGAGGCATTGGCTGTAGCAGGCGGTGATGTGGCGCTGCTGGTGCTGCTTCTTAAATCTGAGATCTTCGTTGCTGTGTGCGAAGGTGTGCCGGCCAAGTTGAACTTGAACGATAGATTGGTCGGCGCCAACGGCGTCGGTGTCGCTTTCGTGAGGGGGATTATGCGAAGTGGTGTGATACTGCTAGTTGTCGCATGCTGATGTTGTTGGAGCTGCTGCTCAGGCGGCGGGGTCAATACTAATGGCTTTGCCGCTTCGAGAGCAGCACCCGAATGGCTTCCCGCGAGGGCTGCCCTAAGCGAAAAACGCGACCCTTCTTCAATGACGGGCCTAATGGACATGGTGTGTTCGTGTGTTCGTGTGTAATGTGGATAAGAGTGGTCCGCCTTTACACACTTCCTAACGTAAAAATCTGTAATATGAAATCTTGTCATGTGTCCGATCTCGACAGTGCGATGGACTGCTGGCCGAAAATGGGCAGACTTAATACAACAACAAGTTCGTTTGGATTAGAGGCGCGAACGCGCAAAACAGATACGTGACGGCGTCTCAAGGCGCTCAACAGCGGCTCATTTATGTGGACTTCGCCGTCGAATTCATTTATATTGCTAAAAGTTGCATCTCCCTTTACAGATCCCCCGAATGGCAATCCAGAGAGCGTGATCGTTGCGTGGGATTCGTAAAGTGTCGCAACTGCCGAAACGCCCAGCAACCCTCCCGTGAATGTCGTTGGTGCGACAGGCGGGTGCCACAGATATGCGCTCGAAAGGAAGAGCATTGCCGTGGATGCCATCATCGCGCCGTATCTCCGCTTGTTTCTGTTTTTTGATGAGCTCAGGCGCTATGGGCCCTTTCTGCGACCGTCTATTACTGCTCAAGACAGCCCATCATAGCGACGAGCGTCGTCGATGATGAATTTCAAACAAGAGTTGTTAAAAACCAGCCAACTTCGGGTTGGGAGCGTGATAACAAAACAACTGGATACGACTGAATTGCTGTGCGCCGCCATCCTGGCAACGCTGGCAGATCAAGACGACGTCGTGGAACTGATGTTCGATCGACACACGGCAAGAGAGATGAAAGGCGCACAACGGTCCAGCATCGGCTTAAACTCTCAAGAGGCAACGTTTGTGCTCGCCAGTGTCGCCACGAAACGCACATCTAAACTCGCCGAAGCGCTCGTTTTATGTGCGTCGAGCGTGCTGGCCAAGATAGAAGGCAAGCTACTGTCTACGCTTCAAGAGGACGCGGCACGAGACAAATGGGCACTTCCGCTGGTAAAAATCGCCATTCTCACGTCGTTCATGTTCTCAGACTTTGACGAAGATCGAGTCTCAAGCATACTGGGCTGCTTTGTCGATGGCGATAGGAGGCGTTGCGACGATATGCACGCGGAAGGAATATCGCTTCAACCGGACGTTGCCGCCGCATCAGTCGAATGTGTGATCGGTGCCTTCTTGTAGAGTTCCGCGAATCAAACACGACGCTATATTATTGTATGTTGGGGTTCTTGTTCGTTCGTTCGGTACCGAACAACAGAATGGCACACTCTCAACATACAATACATTCCGAGTTGATAAAACTGCTCTCTTTCGAAATTCACAATGCGACGGATGAAATAATTAGGGGCATGGAAGACGGGAAATGCGTGCCCGTTTCGGTACAATCGCTTCGAAAGTGGAGATCGAACGCGAAGAAAATCAACGTGTCGATCACTCGTGCAGTTCGTTGCGCAACCGATATCTCTGTCCGGCATCTCACGGAAATGAATCTTCTTAGAGAGGCGATGAGGGCGGACATCGTAGATCGAGAAGCGTCGATTTCTCAAACTCTGAGTGTTCTTAAAACTGCTGAGACGGACTCCATGTTTGTGGGGGTAGACCGAGCACTGAGAGCAGTTTCCAAACAAACGTCGCTCCTAGGAGCGATTTCAGAGCAGTCGGACGACGCTGATTTTGCGAATATCAGGTTTTGTGACCCTCAAGCGGAACTGAAAGCTGGTGAGATGCTTTTAATCAGCGACGGCTCTGTCGAACATTTAACGTCGCCGACGTCGCAGCCGTCTCAGCCAACAAATCTGTTTTTGGTCGCTCGTGCAGAACCGGATACGTTATCTAACCTACCACCGCTGGCCGCGTGTAAACCTCCACCAAAACCGCCTCAATTTGAACCGCAATCGGAGACACCGTTGAAATCGGCAGGTACGGGAAAAAGTAGTGGTAAATCGAACGGCGGTCGTCATCATCAGCAATCAGACGACGACGACGATGATGATGATGAGTAAGAATTGTTGTCAGTGAATTGTCAGTGAGTTGTCAGTGGATGGTACATTTCCCGTCCCGCTTTTTGTGATTAAATCCTGGAGAAAACCAGTTCGTCAATTCACACCTGGTGAATGTTTTTTGTCAGTGTGTTGTCAGTGAGTTGTCAGTGAATGGTACATTTTCCGTCCCGCTTTTTGTGATTAAATCCTGGAGAAAACCAGTTCGTCAATTCACACTCTAAGTAATTTAATTCATTCATTCATTTAGGGCCAGGTGTGAATTGACGAAAAGTGTTTCTCCAGGATTTAATCACGAAAAGCGGGACGGAAAATGTACCATTCACTGACAACTCACTGACAATTCACTGACAAAAAACATTCACCAGGTGTGAATTGACGAAAAGCGTTTCTCCAGGATTTAATCACGAAAAGCGGGACGGGAAATGTACCATCCACTGACAACTCACTGACAATTCACTGACAAAAAACACCGCCTCCCACATCAAGCAATGAGCGTTTTTCCGGTCAGTTCGAAATACAACTTGTTGAGAAGATCGTAGTCACTCGGGCTGACCACCATCTGATAAAGTGACCGTTGTGTTTCAGATTCAGTCTTGACGACCAGAAAATTTTTGATCAAAAAGGCCGTGTCTTCGGGCGCTTTGCTCATGGCCAGGTAAAGCACTTTGAAGGTAGAATCCTCAAAAGTTACCTCGTACCTTCGCTGAGCTGCAAACAAGACTGCCAACTCCTGTGCAGTGAATTCCGGTGTTGTGAATTCGTTGTCGTCAAACGCAAGTTTGTTGAACTCATAGTCATACAAAGTAGGGGCGGTGCGCAGTGCCATCGCAACCAACTCGATCAATTCTTCTCTCTCAATGAACCCCCCGCGTTGCGCTTTGAGTGCATATTCGAACTCATGGTATTGCTCTGGGTCGCCGTAGGCAGCTGTGAGTACCTTGGTTTCCTTTAGAAGCTCCTGTACAACCTCTTTTGTAATCCATGCGTCGTCCTCTAAACTGGCTGCAGTCAACATTGGAAGGATGGTGTCTTCGATCTGAAAGGACGTTATAATCGCAGTCATGACATTCTTCAATAAAGGAGTGTCCCCATCAATAGCTTTTAGAACCCCAGGTGAAGCCATCCCTTTGTCGTCGACCACATACTCGAGAACCTCGTTGTGTTTCAGTTCGATGCCTTTGTAAAGCAATCCAATGTACTGATCTCGGGTAATCGTCTGATCGTCATGGTAAAAATATTCCAGTATTTCCAATGCCGATTTAATTGCTGTATCTGCTATCACATTCTTTGTTGTGATGACGTTCTCTAGCATTCCGATGACGTCATCATCGGCTTCGACATACGCCAACTTGTATGGTGGAAAAAAAATAATCGTGTTTGGGTTGGAATCGACCACCTTCTTAATTTCATTGAACTCCTTCTTATCCAACTTTTCCACGTGGCCCTGTAGCCACGTTTTCCAATCGCCACGGATGTGCTCCGGAAGATCTGCCCTCCCTTCCGTACCGACAACTTCGAGAAGGCGGTTGAAAAGCTCGTCGCTGTCGAGCCCGAAGTCGGCAAGCTGGCTCACACCTCCAGGCTCGAGCAGTCGAACCTTGTCGTGTTTGAATGCGTTGACGATGAAAGTCTCCGACATTCGAAATTTGGAGGGGACCAAATTGCTGGCGCTGTAGTCTGAAGATGCCAGGTCGGCATCAGCCTGTGTGCTGTGGTACGGCGAGATGTATTCGTAGTTTCGAAGATCCTTCGATAGCATGTGGTCGATGAACACCCGATCACCGGCTGGCATCATGTAGTCGTTCAAGGACAACTCTCTTGAATACAGAGACAGTATGTGGTAATAGAATGATGCCAAGTAGTCTCTCAGCGCGTCCAACGACAGCCCGTTTACCACGACAGTGTCTCTTCCACTGTTTAGTGTTTCGATGTTGCGATCGTTGGGTAGGACGTTGTACATAGTCAATACCATTCGTTGGATTCGCGACCATTGTTCGTTCGTCACTTTGCTCTCGGAGAACGGCGCACCCTTATCAACACGCAGTGTTTGAATCTTAGACCTGGAGTACTTAGATGATATGTTAGCCACGGCGTGTATCACTCGGTACCCATACACTTCATTGTCCAAAGCTTCCAACGTTTTTGTAGATGCATTCGTTATCATCGTGAGTTTGGCGCTCCGCAAGAAGCAAAGCAAATGAAACCACGTCCTCCAGTCGATACCGGTGTCTGAAGCCCATTTTGCAGTCAAACGAGTGAACTCGCCATGTTTCAAAGGTTCGTCCTTTTTCAACGGGCTGTCCTTTTTCAACACTTCGGCAACAACGTCTTTACTGGAAAGGAAATCGTCCAACCAGCCGACTGTCCGCAGCAGTTCGAACCAAAGAAGGCTTCGCCCATTCAGCTTCGCATCAGAGGCGATCCCCTTGTCGTACCTAATCGAGTTCACGTACGAATTCACGGTTTTGCAAAGCTCCACGTCGTCCTCAACCATTTTGGGAATATTCTCGAACACAGAGTCGGCTATGAAGTCTTCCCATCCGAGAGGGGACTCGCCCTCACCACTGTCATCCAATTTGCGGTATTTAAATGGTTCTTTTGGGGCGTCACTTCCATCGCTTCCGGTTCTCACGCCGATGGTTTTTGCTTTGTGTCTTGCGATAAGATCGTCCACGAAAGACATTGCGCCGTCTACCATCAATGCGTTCGAAGCAAGGGGTTATGGTCGTGTGTGTGTGTTTTCACTACTGGTAGTGCTCATGGACACAGGAAGAGATCAAAAGAACGACTCTAACGTTTTTGTCAAGGAAAATGTATATCCGCGCATTGTCAGTGAATTGTCAGTGGGACATCCGTGTTCCGTCCCGCTTTTCGTGATGAAATCCTGGAGAAAACCAGTTCGTCAATTCACACTCTAAGTAATTTAATTCATTTAATATGTAACTCGGTCTAGTGTGAATTGACGAAGAGTTTTTCACCAGGATTTCATCACGAAAAGCGGGACGGGACACGGATGTCCCATTGACAACTCACTGACAATCCACTGACAATGTCTATCGAAAAAACACATGCATGCAATGGGGCGGAATGTCCAGTCCGCGCGCGACAACACTCAACAACCAGCTCATTCATCGTCGTCGTCGTCGTCGTCATAGTCGTCGTAACGGATCCGTCTCTTGCCGGCTGCCGAGGCCGACTGCCGTTCGGCCCTCGCGATCTCTGCGTCGAGATCGTTGAGCTTGACCTCTGATGGAAACTCCGATGGGTCCGCGGCCTCCTGTGCGGCCTCCTTGAGCCATTCTATAGGAATCCCGTACTCTCCCGGCTTGATCTCAATCGGCCGGCGGAAGCCAAAGGCAGTCTTCTCAAGCCACTTGCTTGGTTCATTAACTTCCTTTACACACTCTTTGCCCTTGAGCCACTCTCCAAAGATGCCGAGGGGAATCGAAATGCTGCTTTGCCCTGGCGATGGGGACAGACCGCGGTAGCCGTCGTGGGCAAAGATGCCGTGGACGAGCAGCTCGTGGAGCGGCTGGACGGCGTAGAGCAAGTAGTACTTGTCTCCCGACTTGACGATCGCTGCCTCTCGCAGGCGTTCGATGCCGTCGTTGGCCGTGTAGGCTCGTGCCGGGTGCCCCTTGACGCAGTGACCCGCGTTGGCTTTTCCGGAGGCAATGGTGTACGTCTTGACCTGATTTGGGACCACGTCGACGTGGCAATCCACCGACGTCTGGTTGCCAAAGAGAAACACCACATCGGCACCGGTGGCGCGCGTCGCCAGCATCAGGACAATCTCCTTGCGGTGGCCCTGTGCAGTGACGTCGAGGAACATGTGCTCCCACGTGACGCGCGGGAGGGTCGACGTCTTGATCCGCTCCGCGAGTGCGTCGAGCGCGTCGATCGTGTTCAACGCGAGCGGTTCGATGCGTTTGGGTCCGAGCGTGCCGTTGACGTTCTCGGTTGGATCATCGGTCGTAATGTCGGCGCCTTTGCACGCCCATACCTTGTAGACACGTTTGCCATCGGCGTCGATGCGCGTCTTGATGAAGATCATCAGTATGTCCTTGTAGCCTTTCTTCTTGCAGCCGTGAAAGATGGCGACTCCCCCATCATGAGAAGTGTCGTTTGGAAACGGCGTCCCGTCCTTCTTGAACGGACCGTTGGTCTTTAGCTGGGTTTGCAGCCACAAATCGACCGTGCTCCCCACAAGCCGCGCGCCGCCGTCCGCAGTGCGAAACTCTTCCGTCTTGGACAACTCGATTTCCCTCGCCGCCATCTCGAGAATCAGCAAATCGCTGGCCACATTCTCAATGTCACTCGTCGATTGCTTGTCGTCTTCCGCCGCAATGGCGTTGGCCACGGCCATCTTGGCCCGCTTCCCCGCGTCGATACGGGCTCGTGCTCCCTCTTCAGTATTACACAGCTTGCAATGCGAATGCAGACCGTCGAGGGACGCGGCATGTTTGGGAAACCGCGCCGTCGACTGGATAGGGTCCGGACACACCCACGACGTGCACGCCTTGAGGTCCAGCTCCTTGAGCTCTTCGTTGAGGGTTTTAAACGCCGGAGCCTTTCCTAACGTAATGCGCTTGCCCCGCTCCTCCTCTTTAATCGACGTTAGACGCGTTTTATACTCGTTCCTCGCAACTGCATTTGAAATCGAATCACATTCAGACGAAGCATCACCATCGTCGTCGCCGGCGACCGTCGTCGGGTGAGAAGAGGAGGACGACGCCGCGGATGCGTCGGTCGCGGCCGTGTGTGCGGCCGCCCGTCTCCGTCTTTCCTGTCTCGCCTCCAACCTCTGTTTTTTTCGGTTCTCCTCCATCCATACGGAGACCTCATCCTCTGCAGCGTCGTCGGAGAGGTCGCTCATCGTTATGAAGTCGTTCTTGTGGGTTGTCAGAGACGGGAGATGTGGTCGTGTGTGTGTGTTTTCTTCTTTCATATGTATCTATCAATCGAAAAGGAGCCCCTAGGTCGCTGCCCTCGCCAATGATCCAAGATTTTTGAGTCGCAGATAACGGAGGTGATATAAACATGCACATGTGCATTGTCCGCGCATTGTCAGTGAGTTGTCAGTGGGACATCCGTGTTCCGTCCCGCTTTTTGTGATTAAATTCTGGAGAAAAGCTTTTCGTCAATTCACACCTGGTGAATGTTTTTTGTCAATGAATTGTCAGTGAGTTGTCAGTGAATGGTACATTTTCCGTCCCGCTTTTCGTGATGAATTCCTGGAGAAAACCAGTTCGTCAATTCACACTCTAAGTAATTTAATTCATTCATTCATTTAGGGCCAGGTGTGAATTGACGAAAAGTGTTTCTCCAGGATTTAATCACAAAAAGCGGGACGGAAAATGTACCATTCACTGACAACTCACTGACAATTCACTGACAAAAAACATTCACCAGGTGTGAATTGACGAAAGGCTTTTCTCCAGGATTTCATCACGAAAAGCGGGACGGAACACGGATGTCCCATTGACAACTCACTGACAACTCACTGACACAGCACCGGTAGAGCTACACCGATAGTAAACAATATTGATGGCTCAGTGCATGTCTTTTCCTTTTTTAGTTCATGTGTGTACGTTTTATGGAACATATAACCTTCCATTATTGAAATCGAGTTGTGCTCGAGGGGAAGATTTTTGAAGAGCTCACCGCTGAGCCGTTGCGAATTCGGCGGCGCATTGCTGCGGAGCTCAAACGTCATCGTGCGAGTGGCGCCATAGGAAAGGATAACAACGCCTGCTTCTTTGTCCAAACCATATTTGTCGCTGTGTGGGCTGATATAATCAAACCCATCGTTGTATTTGTTGACCAAAACGCCGTTGAACTTCGACTTCCTGTCGGCGTTGATGTAATCAATCAATGCATTCACCGCCGGCCCATGTTGATGGCGGGCAAGTTTGGTCAGCTTGTCATCGCATTCTTCAACGGCCAACCGAAGCAAGTTTGCGCCATAATTGTCAAGGATCCCTTTCCGAAACTTTGCATTTGGTCCGGACTCGAATTTCGTCACTAACTTGATTGGAGCGATGGTTGGGGATTGCATGATGCTGCTTTGCTTTATTATTATTCTCTTGTTCATATGTCTACGTGGCGAAAATGGTAGGCCCTTGGTCGCTGCCCTCGCCACTGGGCCAAGATTTTTTGCGTCGCGATGGGTGACCGAAAAAGAGGGCGAAAAGGGCGGGAAGGGCGAAAAAGAGGGCGGGAAGGGCGGTTGGAAATGCATTCAAATTCTTGATCGAATTCCCAAACGGTTCCCAAAACACAGTTCATCATCCCGCGGCCGGAGGGTCGGGGGGGTCCCCCTCGCGGACGCTACACTGACAAGTACATGACAACTACATGACAACTCATGACGAGTGCCGGACTAATCACGCTTCATCTCCGGGCCGAAAGCTTCCATCGGAGGCATCGGCGCCGAGTCATCTCCAGAGACAAACCAGTCCGCATACGCCCCGTAACTGGTAGGCGAATACTTCGGATCGCCCGTGGAGCCAAAGTCGGCGTAGGCCGGCTCGGCGCTGCCCGGCTCCTCTTGCTCCTCTTGCTCCTCTTGCTCCTCTTGCTCCTCTTCTCCACCTTCGATGTCGAGCTGCATGGCGTCGACGAGGGAGATCTCCAGCCACGCCTCGGGCGCGTCCTCCCAGTCAATGCGCAGAAATCCGCGACGCGCGATGGTGACGGTGGGCAGCGAGCCAATCGAGTTGATGCGCCCCTTGACGATGACCGACCGGCATTTGGTTTGGGGCATAGTTGACTTGTGTTTGAGTTTCTTCTTATACTTGTACTTTGACTCAACAGGCGACCCTCGATCGCTGCCCTCGCCACTGGTCCAAGATTTTTTGCGTCGCGACCCTCGACCGAAAAAATAGGGCGGGAAGGGCGGTTGGAATGCATTCAAATTCTTGATCGAATTCCTAACGGTTCCCAAAAACACACAGTTCATCACCATCGTTCATCACAGTTCTCATCCCGAACACAGCCGTTACTACCTCGAACCCGCACAACAACAACAACAACAACAACAACAATGTTCATCGCCGCTCCCCGCTCCCTCTCTTCCCCGCGCCGCCGCCTCTCTCTCTACTCACGGCTAGTCCTCGCCCTCCTCGTCGACATCCACGGCGGATGCCCAGGAGGCGCCGGCGGCGGCGGCCTTGCGCTTGCGGCCGGAGGGCTTCTTGGCGGGGCCCTCCTCGCGGTAGGCCATCACGCGGTCGTACTTGGCCTTGAGCGCGTCGCAGCCGTCGAGGCCGGCGCGGACGCTC
>Ga0209090_10003288_pt1 | contig 10143 bp, 8 predicted proteins | sample ArcticOcean_MG_C_9_FD_187432 | JGI IMG/M metagenome (GOLD analysis project Ga0209090, IMG submission 187432) | Marine microbial communities from western Arctic Ocean - ArcticOcean_MG_CB2_152 (SPAdes) (version 2) | ecosystem: Environmental > Aquatic > Marine > Oceanic | place: Arctic Ocean... | reverse complement strand
AATAAACATTCCGCCATGTTGCACTTCTTATCGCACACGCGGTTGCCTAAATCCGCAGCCACGCAAGGATCGCTCGTCGACGTCACTCTTGCGCACTCTTTCTCAAACACGCTCGTCAGCGGCGCGTCTTGCCCTGACTTCACTCGCATCGCTTGAATCGCATTTTTATGCATCTGCATAAACGCGCCTAATCTCGGGATGTTATTGTTCGCCCACAAATTCAACATCTGCGTCGGGGCTCGAATGCTCGCCAAATTTGCCGTCACGCTCGCGTTCAGCTGCGCTTTGATTACGGATACGGAATTCAAAAACTCCTCCTCCGCCAGGCGATTGAGCGGGAACAAACTGGCGTGGAAATCCGTCATCGTATTCGTCAGCAATCGCTTCCCGACCGCGCACATTTCGACCGCGGCTTCGCACGCTTCTCCCTGTCCAATCATCGCGCATGCGTTCACGTCCCGCCACTTTCCTTTCCGGACCAAAAAACCATCGCGAGCATTCTTCGTTAAAAATCCAACGTCTCTCGCAGATTGGTACGTCTTCGCCGCGTTCGCGTACAGCCATTCGCACGCGTCGCTCTGTTCAAAAATCCCCTCCGTGAAACTCCCCAACGTCAAAGTGTCGTTCTGCGTCGCGCACGAGAGTTGTAAATACCGTTCAGAATTTGATTTCAAATATTCGTATCTTTCAAACGAAGGTTCCGTTTCCGTCACGATCACGATGTTCGTCCGCGTCACCGCCAACGTCGCCAGAACGACCACCGCTAAGAGCAAACTCACATTCTTGACGAAAGTAATCGTCCGACCGAGGATTTTGAGCGCGTGGAAATGCTCCGAAACGGACGGGTCGTACGTTAACACGTGGTCATTCTTTGAACCCACTCGCGAGTGCTCCTCCGGTTGCTCCTCGAAGTCGTTGATGCTCTTCACGAATCGAACGCACTTTTGTGTCCAATTTGAAGTTGATGATTTTCCCCTATGCAAATCATCTTTGTGGGGGATCATAAAACCGTCTCAACCGCCGCAAAAAGGGGGTTTTGATGATGGAAGTAATACGTGCTCCTCGCTTTTTGTTTTCAGCGCGTCTCGTGTGGGTCGAAGCTTGAGAAGAAGAAGATAAAGAAGGACTTTTATGTGACCGAAGTAGGTGATTAATGACCATTTGTTAGGTAAAAAGAAGCAATTTTTTACACGACCTTTAACAACAATAACAAGCAAAAAGTCAAAATTGAATAGTACTGTTACAGTATTCTACGAGCACGTGCTTTTACAATGTACTATTATTACTCTTACTCCTACACCTCAAACTTTTACTACTTATAAAACCGACTTAACGCGTCCGGCGCGTCGTCCGCTTTCTTCGGCGCGTCCGAAGCCGCTCCGGCTCGAACGCCCGGTTTCGCCCGACCTTGTTCGTTGGCGCGTTTCTTGTACCCTTCCTCCCTCGCTTTCTTTGCTTCCAATTTGGCCATCGTTTTGTCGTCGATGACGTTGATTTGCTTCTTTCGGTAGCGTTTGCTCGCTCTGTTTTTACCTTTCATTTTCGTCTTGGATTCGTTCTTTTCTCGTTGTTTCATTTTGGCTTCCATTTCCGCGCGCAAAGCGGCTTCGCGGCGTTCTTTTTGTACCTCTTTCGGGACGTCTCTCAATTGGCCGATAGCGTTTGGATCGAGCTGAATCATTTCTGAGGGGAGCTTATCCAATAACTTCGCGACTTCCATCTCTCTTCGTTGGTTTTTGGTTTCAAACGGGTTGGCGACGAACGTGTCGTAGTTCGGTTCGCCGGACCCCGGGACGAGAATGTTCGTGACGCCTTTGGAGTGTCCAACGGCTAACACGTCCTCGTACGGGCAGAACTTCACGTCGAACACTTTACTCCCGTTCACAAATTGATGGTTTAAATACGGCGCTTTCGCTTTCGTCTTCAAAGCCTCGTTCCATATTTGCACTCTCGAGCCGTACGAAATCGCCAACATGCCTCGTTGGGAGATATCCATCGCTTTCACCTCAGTCGGCGCGTAATACGCGTGCAACTCTTGGTATTTACGTAAATCCCAAACTTTAATTTGACAATCTAACCCAGTCGTAGCCATGTACCGACCGCTTTGGTCGAGCGCTAACGCGTTCACTCGTCCTCGATGACACAACATTTTCACCAAAGCTTGACCTTGATTCGGCGACCACAACGTCACGGTGCCGTTGGAATGCCCTAAATGCGTCACCGCGTTATACTCCGACCGTCTCAGAACCGAGCACTTCCCTAACTTTGTTCTGTGTTCGGCGACAATCTCCCCGTGCGTGGTATCTTGCCACCGAACGATGCCTTCCCTCCCAACAGTCGTCAACAAAAAATGTTTCGGCAAAAAATCCATCGCGAACACGTCTCTGTGTTTATCCAACCGGTGAATCTCCAACCCTCTCTTATCGTAAATGTACGTGTATTTCGTCTGCGCCACCGCGAAAAACTCCGTGTTGTGTAAATACTTCACGCATTTCACCGCAGGTATACCTACCTCTCTCAAATTCTCATCGTCCTTGTTCTCCTCCAAATAAGTCTCGCTCAACAGTTTATGCTTGTTCCACTCCACGTTCGCCACGTGCCCGCCGTCGCCGCTCCCGCCGATGACCAAATGTTGCCCGTTCGGCGAAAAATCAACAGACCGGTACGGCCCAGACCATTCCAAACGTAAATCAAACGCTTTCTTCTTCGCGTTTATATCCACGTTCGCGATAATCTCGCTCTGTTGAAACCGCCACGTCCGTTCGCCTTTCTCCGTTTCCGCCTCTAAAACACCCGATGGTTCCATCGAGAGATATCTTTCTCGTCTCGCGTTCTCCAAAGCTGCGCTTTCGTCCAACTCCATCGCGCGTTCGAATTTTCCTCTCGTTTTCTTGTCACTGATATCTCTTTTAGAAGATATCGTCTCTTTTAACGATCGTCCGGAGGCGTGCGCGTAGTACTTCTTCTTGAGGTGATGTAACTCGTCGTCGATGATTTTGGCGGCGACGGTTTTCATCTTTCTTTTGTTCTTACTCTTCTTCTTAGTATTGTTCTCATCATTTTCAACAGAACCAACAGAAAGAGTAGCAGTCATATCTTCGTGTCGTCTTTACTCTTAAGAGAGTCGAGAGAGTAAACGAGAGGTGCGTTGATGCTTAAAGCGCGCAGCAGTATTATGGGGAAGATTTGCGAGAAATCGTCACTTTAAACGACTGTTGTGTTGGAGACGAATAAGAATAACACTAAGAGCAACAACAGAATACTAAGAATGTCGCAACCTCGACCGGAGGAAGTCATGCACCAAGTCCAAGCGGAACTCGCAAACGCGTACGCGCAAGAGTTCTTCACGACAGTTCGGGAAAAATGCTTCAAATTGTGCGTCTCGAAACCGTCGTCGTCTTTGAGTTCGTACGAAAGGAAATGTCTGGAACAGTGCACGGAACGGTACGTGGACGCGACGAGGATGATCAGCCAAGTGGTTTTGAAACAGTATAGCAACGGGGGTGGTTCGGGTGGGATGTAGCGGAGAGAGCGGATTGATTTGATTTTTAGCGAGAGAGAGAGAAACAGAGAGAGAGGTGTCGAGATAGCGAACGCGTATAATACTACGCATATAGCAGATTTAATGATAATAATAATGATATAACAAGAAGGAATAAGCGGTGATGATATAATTGTTATTGTAAAATTGTTGTTGTACAAACGGCGATTGTTCATCGCGCGTCTCTTCTCTCGCTCGCTGAACTCGCTTTTCCCTCATTCTTTCTAAAACGTATTTATGATGTTGATGTACATTTTTTTTAGGAGCCGCCTAGGTATAACTTCTGCCGTCGTTCAATCACGACTCTGCATATCGGGCACCGGCGCAAGCGTCTGCAGCACTTTCTGCACGTGCACGCGTGGCCGCACGGGATGAGTACCGCTTGGACGGGAGCGTCTAAGCACAAGGCGCACTCGGAGAATTTTTTACCCTTGGCTTTGCGAATGAGAGAAGCGTGGGGGTCCTCGAGATCGGCGGCGGCTGTTCCTGCTGATGCTGCTGCGGTTGGCGTTGTTGTCGTCGTAACGTTGTTGTCGTCGTTCGCTTCGAGAAAAACTTCTTCCTCTCCTTCTTCTTCCTCTCCTTCTTCTTCTTCTTCTTCTTCATCTTCGCCGTTATCGGAGGCTGATATCAATCCTTGATCTACCGGGCGTTTCTTTTTCTTTTGGTTGCGTTTTTTCCGTCGAGCGGTTCGCGGGCCATCTTCCGGGCGAACGGTGTTTTCTCCGTTTTCTTCGTCACCTTCTACGTTATTATTATTATTGTCGTCGGATTCCGTGTCGTTGTCGCTTCCGTCTTCGTCTTCGTCGTCGTCATCCGACGTGCTCAAATCGCTCGCTTCGAAATCCCAATCGTTCGGTCTTCGTTGTTGTTGGTGTTCGCCGTTCAACATCAACGGATGGAGTAACGCATCGTTCAACCGTCGAAACCGTTGGTGACGAGCGAGTATCCCATTTCTCGCGAAACATCCGAAAATGACTCCGATTAACATCAAACTCACCGCCAAGCTCGGGTCTCTAAAGAGATCTTCCATGGCCAAACCGCCGTCCTCGTCCGAGATTAATTCGCACGATTCGCCAAAGTACCCTTCCTCGCAGGCGCATCCGTACGCGCCGTAATCTTTCAAGACGCTCGTGGCGTGTTTTCCGCAATCCGGTTGCTCGCTGTCGCCATTCGTTGGGTTGATGCACATGGAGCAGCATTCAAACGGTGACGTGACAACCATTTCTGGTTTGGCAAAGTTCGATTTACCCGACCCCGAGGCCTCGATGGCGTGGTCAAACATTCTCAAAAATTTGTTCTTCGGACATGTGACGACAGAACTGGTGGTCGAATCGCCTTTATTTTTGTTTTCGTCGTCGTTCGTGTCGTTGTCGGACGCATCGCTGCTCTCCGTGTTCTTTCCGCACGCGCACGATTGCAACAAAAACTTCGTATCGTCCGTCTTCAAAATCGTCGGTTTGCAGCACGTTTGCTCGCCAGTCGGGAAGAATAAATCGTCGCCAATGTCCGCGGTGGACGCTGGATTGGCCTCGGCGGCGTGCTCGAACGCCGTTGCGAAATATCCAGAAGGACACTTGGCTTCGTTGTTCGACAAAGCCGAGATGGGATTCGAAGAAGACGCTAAACCACTACTCTCGTCGGCGATATCACTGCTGCGGCTGCTGCTACCGCCTCCAGCAGCACTGCTCTCTAGACTCCCTCTCTCGCAATTCTCGCTCAAAACTCTCACGTCCGTCCCGTCTTCGTTCAAAAGTTTCCGTAAATCCGCATCCTCTTTCATCCTCTCGAGCGTCGTCTCTCCGTCCTCGTCCTCGTCGTCAGACGCTTTACTCGACGCACACGGTCGACAGCACCTCGCTCTCGACAGCGGCACGTACCTGTTCTCTTTCGCACCACCAGCGTATTGCCCGGCATTTTCAAAACCGACGATAAAATACCCTTCCTTATCGCATCGCAACCCGACGCCGACGGCGTTCTCCGCGTTCCTCTTCGCCGCGTCGCGCTTCTCGTACGCCGCAAAGTAACACTCGCACGCGGATAACTCAATCAAAGACGACGACGACGACAAAAGAGACGACGACGAATATATCATCTGATGACGATCATCATCATCATCCCGCGCTACTACTGTTACTCCCGTTTTCAGCTCTTCTTCAACTTCTTCGCTTTTAAGAGGAGTTGGAAGAACTCTTCCTTGCGCGAGACCAACGACGACGGAAAAGAACATCACAAACGCCAAAAACATCATCGACGAAATCCTCCTTTTGGTCGTCGTCATCGCGTTGTTTACTCTTCTTGTGTTCTTCTTCTTTTAACAGAACGAGAAGAGATTGGACGTTGCCGTTACCCCGAGGAAAAGGTCGACCTTTTCCCTAAAACTCTCTGCGTTTACTAGGCGCTCAAAAACACGCTCTAATACAACAACAACACCGAGGGGCAGTTGACAAAACACTCGCGCGTTTGTTTGTTTGATTGTTTGATTGTAAATGTGTTCTTTGTGTGTGATATATATCGCGCAATAAGAGGCAAATAATGAGGCAATTTAGAAGATCGCTTCAGGAGAAAAGAAAGGACAGATATTTACGAGCGAGATGATAAACTCGCGCTCCTTGCGTTCTTCTGCGCTCAAAGCGCGATTACGGTGATTTTTGTAGTATAACACGTTTATTAGCATGTCATATGTACATGTTCTCTTTTGATGACGATGATCTCTCTCTCTTTCTATCAATGTTAGTATTATTATTATTTCTCGTCGTACGCGTCTCTCAAACTGGCGAAATCCTCGTTCGCGTGTCCTTTCCGGGACGCTTTTACGTATCGCTGGTGGACAGCAGCCGCGACGGGGACTTCGCAGTGGACTTTTTCCGCGGTTTCGATGGCTAACTTTAGGTCTTTTTGCTGCAAGTAGAGTTGGAACAACGTTTGCGGCCACGTGCGGTTGTTTTCGACGCCTTTGAACATTCGATTGCCGACGGATCGCAACAACGGGTTCATCATCACGCCTTTATCGAGGACGTCGAACCAGACTTTCTCGTCCACTCCAGTATATTCGCAAAACGCGAGGCATTCGGCTAACAAGGCGGCTTGACCGCCCATCATAATCTGTAAGGCCATTTTCGCGTCCGTGGCGTTTTTACACTCCGGACCCATCAACCACGACTGTTTCCCCATCCGCTCAAAGTCGATTAAACACTTTTCGTACGCTTCCTTCGCGCCCGCCGCTAAGATCAACAACTCGCCTTCTTTCGCATCTTTCTGACCGCCCGAGACTGGTGCCGCTAAATATTCCGCCATTTGGTCTCTCTCGATGACTAGTTTTATATTCTCGGACGTTTGCGCGTCGATCGTGGACATTTCCACGTACGTTATCACATCGTCTTTCCCTCCGTTGTTTTCATCCACATCTGTGGTGACAGACATCTCGTTTTGCTTCCTCTGCATCTTCTTTTCCCTCAACCCTTCCGCGAATTGCTCGGCGACCATCACGCTCGCTTTGGGATCCGCTAGCATTGCGTACACGATCGAACACTGGCCGTTTTTCGCGAGTTCTTTCGGTGATTCGCAGACGAGAGCGCCGTTCGCTTTCAACGCATCCGCTTTGGATATCGTTCGGTTCCAGACGGTTAAATGGTGTTCTTGTGTATTCGTATTCGTAGTATTCGTAGTATTAAACGCGTTTAAAAGCACCGAAGCCATGCCTTGACCCATCATCCCGAGACCGAGGAAGCCTACTTTGCGAGGTAGGGTTGTTGAAGTCGTCGTCGTTGCTGCCATTATTCGTATTCGTATTAGTGCGTTTAGGGGAATTTGTGATGACGCATGTCCTCTCTGGGAAAAAAACTCGCATGTGTGTTCTTCACTTTTATTTTCCTCTCTGCGTAAAGGCGAGTTTTCCGTGCCTCCTCGCGATAGGGTTCGATATACAACACACGCGAGGGGCAAGATGCGAGAAACACGGTATCAGAATTTGTGGGATTTGATCGTCAATAACGACGATATAAGTTTCAAACATATTCTTCCGAGATTGAATGCGACGGATCTCAAATTCTTGTACGAGGTGAATACGGAGACGAGAAAGTTGATTAAGAGATCAACTCGCAAGGGGGAGTTGTAAAAGGAGTTTAAGGTCATGGAGATGTCCTCGATATCGACTTTGGAAGTTGCGTGGGAGCATTATCCGTGGGGTAAGTTGGGAAAGTACGGCCTAAGGATGGACGAAACTTGGTGGGAAGAAGAAACATGGTTCTGCATGAATGTTGCTTCTACGAATAAACTCGAGTTGCTCAAGTGGGCGCGAGAGGAGAAAAAGTGTGAGTGGGATGAAAAGACGATTAATGCGGCCGCAGAACAAGGTAATCTGGAAATGGTAAAGTATTGCGTTGCAAATGAGTGTCGTATTAATAAGAAGACGTTTGTATATGCTGCCTTAAACGGTCATCTCGAGTGCCTCAAATACTTACGCGAAGAAGCGAAAGCGCGTTGGGATTCGAAGGTTTTGTACCTCGCTCACGCGAAAAAACACCTCGAGTGTTTACGCTACGCCGTCGAAAAGAAATGTCCGGGATGGTCAGGTTACACAGAAAGACTGAAGGAATTAGAGCAAAGCCAGTAAACGTTTTTTCGTTCTAAAAACACAAACACATACAACGCATTATTCATTCAATCGACGAACGCGCAAATCTCGCATCGTCACGCTATCATCTTACTATTACACAAAATCAATGCTTTAATGGCTACTCAAAATACTCTCTCCTCTACGTGCTACTGTTGTTGCTCGAAGATGTCGCTCCTTGTGGTTGCCACGTTCCTTGCACGCTCGATATCCTCGTCCGCATCACTCGCCTCGGTATTTTCTTCACCGTTCGCCCTTTCTCGCTCATCACATTCTCGACCAAAATCGCAATTTCCTCCTCCGTTTTATTCTTCAACCCGATCGTTTTCTCACGTTTGTTTACGAACATCGCGCGTAAGTACGGGTCTTTTCCTTTCCTTTGTTGAATTTCGAACAGGTCTTTACTCTCTTCTCCTCTTCTTTCTTCTGTTTGTACGCGTAATGAAGGTAATACGTTTACGAGGAACTGGTTTATCCCTTTCGAAGTTCCCGTGTGCGGGCAGTGGACGAATGTAAGTTTGGAGAGTTGAAAGATGCCTCGGATGGACATTCTATCACGCAGAGGACGAGAAAACCGAAGAAAAGCAAACACACAACACGCGCGTTTTCTCGAGAGCGCTCTAGCGCTCTCTCTTCTTCTTCGTTGTTGTCTTCTTTTAGAGCGGAGTAAACACGTCAGTAAAAGTGAAGTCTTTTCCCTCACATTTTGTTCCCTAACTACTACTCTAAGCACAGATAAAGAAGAAGAAGAAGAACGATGTTTTCCTCCTCCTATTCCTCCTCCTCTCGCTATTCTGGACGTGCTCTCTTAAACACCACCAGGAGGCAAAAGAATGCGCGGCAAAACAGAAAGAATACGCAGCTCAAAGCCGTCAAAGAAGAATCCATCAAAGTGAAATCCAACAAACCTGCGAACGCGCCGAAAGACGCTTTTAAAGCTTTAACCAGCACAAAAGTCCTCCAAGTTTCCTCAACGGACGCGAAAGAAGTCGAAGTGCACTCGTTATTCGATCCTGAATTCGATACGCACGCGTTGATTTTCATGCGTTCGTTCGGGTGATTCTTCTGTTGGGAGCTCAGTCAAATCATCAAGAACGAGCTCTGGCCAAAGATGTTGAAAGCGGAGACGAAGCGGATAAAGTTGATCGTGATCTCCATCGGAACGGAAGAAAGAGCTCGAGATTTTTGCCGCGAGAATGAATTCCCGATGGAGATTTTATACGCCGATCCCATAAACGTGACGTATGATAAACTTCGATTGAACTTTGGGGTGAAGGAGACGTTGTTCGATGCGTCGACGCCGTATTCCATCGCGGAGAGGATTCGAACGGGGAAGATTAAGGAGTTGACGGACGTGCTCAAGCGGTGGAAGCCGTGGATACCGCCGAAAAGGGAACAAGGGTTACAACAAGGCGGGACGTTTGTGTTTGATACGAAGAGGAAAGGAGACTCGGAGGTGGAGTACGAATGCGTGTACGATTGGTACGATCCGAGTACCGGCGCGCACGCGCCCGCGAAGGAGATTTTGGAAGCGTGTGGGATTGAATAATAATCTTCTTCCAAGTAAAAAAGAGATCATCATCAGAACACAAACTCGTCGCGATCATCATTTATCGTTTATCGATACCTTCAACACCGGTGACGTTCAACGACTCGTAAAAAGTTAACAAAAAACTCGATTCTAAGAATCGGCGAGATTGAACCGATAAAAAAAGAAGTACGGTATCGACGCGCGAGACGCGAGCGGCGGTTCCCTCCCACCCAAAAGCGAGAAAATGAAACAGTAATAATAGAAAGCACGCAGCAGCAAACACGAGCGGCAAAAAACAGCGGATAAAGAAACCTCTCAAATTCCGCCGAGACGGCGTTTCGAAGACCGAGCGTTCGACGAGCGAGCGAGAGCAAAGATAGATACCTCTCGATGTATATATATATATATATAAACATCGCCGTTCACAAAAACTACTCTCTCTCTCTTTAATAACAC
>Ga0209090_10003284_pt1 | contig 10148 bp, 6 predicted proteins | sample ArcticOcean_MG_C_9_FD_187432 | JGI IMG/M metagenome (GOLD analysis project Ga0209090, IMG submission 187432) | Marine microbial communities from western Arctic Ocean - ArcticOcean_MG_CB2_152 (SPAdes) (version 2) | ecosystem: Environmental > Aquatic > Marine > Oceanic | place: Arctic Ocean... | reverse complement strand
CGTTCGAGGTCTTTGAACGGTGTCGTTTCCGTGGTCGTTGTTCGCGAAGAATCCTCCGAACGTGATGACGACGACGACACGGACGACTTCCCCAAAGCATTTCTTCTCGTTGTTGTTGTTGTTGTTCTTCTTCTTCCTCGAGAGGAGACGGAGACCATAGGGTGTGCTGCTGCCGCTGAAGATAACATGTTGGGTTGTCGTTCAATGCTCTAAACTGTATTGAGTGCGGAGAAAACAGCGCGCGCGTTGAAGTTGAGAAGAAATGTAAGACAATTACTTGTGTGTTGTTTTAATGGAGCAGTCGAAAAGTGAAGCGACGAAAGGAACGAGAATACAAAAGCTACACACGAAAGGAATGAGAATAAAAGCTACACATACGCGTATATATATCGTTTTTTAAAATTACTTCAACGGAACAAACTTCTCGCCACCAATACCTGCTCTGCCGTGCGAAATCGGCTTGTACGTGATGGCATACTCCGCTAAATAAGTGCCCACCATCTCCGGCTTGATTTCAACCGTGTTGAACACTTTCCCGTTATACACGCCGACGATGGCGCCAATCATCTCCGGCACGATGATCATGTTTCTCAAATGCGTTCTGATCGTTTCTGGCTTGTCCATCCCTTGCACCTCTCTCTTCGCCTTGCGGAGCTTCTTCACCAACGCCAACGGTTTGCGGCCGAGACCTCTGCGGAATCGACGTCTTTGGCGAGCGCAAAAGAGTTCGACCAATTTGTCCGTTTTCAATTCGAGGAGTTGTTCGAGGTCGACGCCGCGGTAGGAGAACTTTTTAAACGCTTTCTTCGTCTTTTTGGACGGGTCGGTGACCAAGGCGTCTTCTTCGGACGTGTCTTTCGGCTGTTTATTATTCATCGTATTAACACATTAAGAGAGAGAGAAAACAAGACTTTGGTTAGAAGCTTTTACAAAGGAAAGAGAAGAAGCCCCAAAATGGGAGCTTAGAGAAAAAAAGCCGTCTCATCAGCGCGCGCTGTACAACAACAACAACACCGGCGAACGAACAACGTCTCTTCTTCGTCCGCGTGCAAAAACATTATGCGTTTCATCCAAATCCGAGCGTTCCGTTCGCGTTCCACCTTCGCGAAAAAGCCGTTCGCGTCGCAAACTCGCGTCATCATTTTTGCGCAAACAAACTGTCTCTCTCACGAATGCGAGAGCGAGAGCTCTAAGGGCAGCGCAAATCTACGCAAAGAGAAAAAGAGAGAACAACAAAGGGTTTATTCGCGAACGCGCGTTCACCTCTTTCTCTCTCGATTCGAACGCGAACGAGATTCGTTCGCTCGTTTCGAACGACAGAAGTAAAGAGAGAGAGACCACGACGAGAGGGATACAACGAGAGAGACGTACCATGATGACTTTTGTGTTTTTCTATGCGCGAATTTTGTGTGGAAATGGACAAAAAAAAGACCACAGAAAAAGGCAGAACACGAGTGAATTTCGGTGATTGTTTCACACACCGTTCATCTCTCACGCGATAAAGTTGATGACGCTGTTTTACGAACGCTGTCGCGTGTAATTGTTGCACGAACACGCATCATCTTTAAACAACCGCGTGCTAAATTTCTTCGTTGGTTTAAACGCATCGAGTCGTGTATCATCGAGTTCTTTTCATTCGATATCTTTCTTTCGCAGAGCAGAGAGTCGTCATCGACGACTCATCATGGGGAGTGATAAAGAGCGCTGACTTTGACTCTTTTCGGAGGAAGAAAACAGAGAGAGAGAGAAAAAGAGAGAGAGAGGCCGGGGAGTGTTTTTTGAGAGCAACGCGACGCGTTTGTGAGAGACACGAGCGTGACAATTGAAAAGAAGAAGATTAAGAAGTACAAAATGGAAGAAGAAGAAGAATTGGAAAAGAAGAAGCTTTGCGACGAGAAGGAGAGCACTTCTTCTTGGGTGGACTTGGAACCGCTCTTGCACAAATGCTCGCTCGCGCTGCGATCGGGAGAACTGATCCACCAAAAGTCGTTCGGTTTGTTCGAGGCGATGTCGGCGGTGGAAATCATGGATCCGAAGATGGACTGCGGGTGCGTGACCGGCGGTGGTTTTGGTGGTGAAACGTCGTCAAAAGAGGAGGACGAAAACGAGGAGGACGTTCGAGGAGTACGGTTAATAAAAAGAGACGATGATATCATCGCCGCGCTGACATCATCGAAGGAGATGAAAGTCGTCGTGGATATGTTAATCGCGCGAGAAAATTCCTGGCACGTGGGGAACGCGTTGCCGCCGACGGTGTTTTCGTGCTTGTATTTGAAAGAGGAGGCGTTGAAGAAGTTGTCGTCGTTGTCGTTGTCGTCTTCGCACGCGTGGCCGATGAGGGCGTTCGAGGCGCTGATGACGACAACCTTACCGTTCGTTGGATTGATAAAGAAGATGGTGGAAATAGGAGATATTTTTGAAGAGGAGGATTTCAATCCGCACGATTACGGGTTGAAAGTGCCTTTGCCGGAGTGGATGCAGAGGAAAGAGAGCGGCGCGGGGGTGACAGCGGCGGACGTTTTGGACGGAGACGCGTGTGTCGCGAAGTACGAAGAAGTGTTGAAGGAAGGGAAGGACGCGTATGGGGACTCTGAGTTATATCGGAGGATATGTTTGAGGTTCGCGTTGTATCGCGCGTTCAAACGGATCGCCGATGTGCCGACCGAGGAAAACGGAAAGAGGATTAAGAGAGATTTCGAGGAGGCAAGAGCAACCGCGAGACGTATTCTCGAAGAAGAGGATATAAAAGGTATTAGTAGTACGAATAGTGATAGTAATAGCAATAGAGGAGAGATTAATGGTGGTGGTGATGGTGATGATAATAAAGATGATGAAGAACACGTGATGTTTGACGCTTCGGCGTGCGCGCACGCGCTCGGCAACTCGCCGCCTCGCGTCGTCGAGTTGTTCACCGTGAAGCAATCGTACGAGTATTACTTGAAGTTATTGGACGAATTAGACGTAGTAATTGAACGTTTATACGATTCAGCCGCGGCAACGACGACAAGAACGCATTTGGAGTTATCCTCGGACGATTTCTTCCGTAAATGTCGCGATATTACCGATCGAGACTTCCTGGCGTTGTCGCGAAGCGTCGCCGCGTACGTCTCCACTGTTGGCGGCTCGACAGATTCTCACTTAGGCGTCGCCTCGGTAGATTTATGCTTGCGATCTGTTTTCGCGCAAGTCCCAGAGAAAGTGAGAGTAGACGATTCTGAGCAGAAATTGAGCTCGTTTCAAAGAGCACCGTTTGAATACGTCGCGAGTGAAATAAAAAAAGGCAATTACAATGCCGTCACGGTGACGTGCGAAGATACTGGCGCACAAACAGACGGCGATCCCATTGAAATCTTAGCGACGTTTAAAGACGAGTGTCAGCGGTCGTGTTCGTTCCTTTCGTGCGCCTATTTTGCGTCTCCATCGCGAAGGCGGCGGAAGCTTCGCCGGTGTCTCGACGAGCTTTCGCATTTGCAAGTCGCGTGTTCGCACGTGGACGCGCTCGGCGTCGCTTCCTTATCTTTGAAAAAGAACATAAAGAACGGAAACGATGCCATCGACGAGGAGAAAGTGCATGAATTTTGCGCCAGAGCGTTCCAGCTTTGGGCCTCGCGCATCGTCGCCGACGCGCAGCTTGACATCTTAAAAGTTGGTTTCCAATGCGAGCTGTATAAAAACTACGAGTTGGCGTCGGTGTATTGGTACATGGACAATTTAGTCGTACACGCGCTCAATGCCGACCAATACATCTACGATGCCTTCAACTGTCACGCCGAGGAAGTCACCGAGAAGTCTGTGAGTACCTTTTACGAAGCTAATATATTTCGAGCGCGAAGTAACGCCGCGCAATGCGTCCTCGCCGCGCTCGAAAAAGTCGGGCTCATCAAAATGCCCAAACGTACTTTCACGCTTGCCACCGCGGAGGCGCGTTTTTTCCAACGTTTCGCGCACTTCCAAGCTAACTTAGACCCGGTGCCTTTATTTTGGGACGACTACGAGAAGCACGTTCGCGGCTACGAGAAACGCCCGGCGGAAATTTTACTCCGTCTGGCGCACGGCCAACTCCAACCGGTGATTGAAAAGTTATCGTACCAAATCGAAAGTTTGCAAAAGAAGATGAACAAGAAGAACGAAGCTTCCGCCGCCGACGACGACGCCGAGGACCAAAAAGCAAACGAAGACAGCGCATCATCGCGCGCGATGCAACGCCTCGCCTCCTTAACCGCGACCAAAACGAAATGCGTGAGACTTTCAGCCACGTGCAAACTCCTCGGCGCGCTCGCCGAAGACGACCTGCGAGCGACGTGGACCGTCGACGTCGTCCAACCACCGTTTTCTTCTTCTTCTTCTTCCTCTTCTTCTCACGAGGAGGCTAAAGACGACGATGTCTTCTTCGCCTTATCCGCCTCGCGAAAAGCGTGAAAAAGCAGATGTAAGTCGTCGCGAAAGCGCATGTAGGATATTTAGCAGCATTTTAAAACGCAGCGTTGTTCGTACTCCAATTGGCCACACAAGAAACCGCTTTTTGCGCAGAATAATGCCTCCTCCTTCTCAACTTTCTCGTGATGACGATCGCGCTGAGAACAAACTTCTCTCCTCCTCTTCGGCGTCCTCGATTTCTCAAATCCGCGCTTTGCTCCGTCGTCTGAGCTCGAACTCGTCCTCGCTCGCCGGGAAAATCGACGCCGTCGAATCGATGCTCGAACTCTCTTCTCAAAGAAGAAGAAGAAGCGGAAAAGGGAACGGTGGTCGAGGAGAAGACGGTTTCACGACGACTGCAACACAAAACGACGACGACGACGACGACAACGACGACGATTTAGACAATAATAATAGCATTCCATGGGCCATCGATATCGTTCGAGCGAACGCGGTGTTGCCTTTGCTTGGAATCGTTCAGTCTGTGCGAAGGAACGCGCTCACGTTGGAACCGATCGAAGAAGAAGAAGAAGAAGGCGAGGGTGATGCGGACGCGTTGCGTTTAGCGGATAGCGCGTTGTTACTCCTCGCAGAACTCGCGAACGTTGGTCAGAGTGTGCTCGAAAGTGTTGGATTCGAAGTGATTCGCGACGAGGAGACGGGTATGTGCGCGTACGTGCACGAGGAGTCCGGGATGCGTACGAACGAGTTGCCGAGAGTTAGTGCGATGATGGACGATACCGACGATGAGGAAGGGGATTGGCCGTTGGATGTCTTGTGCGAGTGCGTGAGTTTGTTGGCGCCGAGTGGCGTGGACGAGAAGAGGGGAGAGGTTTTGTGGCAGGTGAAGGTGGTGGATTTTACGTTAGGAGAGGAGGAAAAAGGAGAGGAGGATTTAGCCGTGGTGGACGTGGCGTTGGAGGAAGAAGGAGGAGGCGCGGATGGTCGCGACGTCGCGAGGGCGTTAATTCGGGGCAGTTGGAGAGGGTCAAATGGAAAGGTGGAAGGCGAAGTGAATCCAGAGGAGGTTTTGGGGTGCGCTTTGGACGCGTGGAAGGACGCGATGTTCGCGTCTGCCGTGCACATGGCCAGGGAAAGAAAACGCAAAAAATCTCTTAATTCATCCGTCTCGCTGTTGTCGTCTTCGCCGACGACTGTTTTGATTTTTGGTTTGCGCGACGGGTCGTTGCCGACCTTTCTCGCTCGCCGATATCCTCCGAACGAGTTAGAGTGCGTGGTTGTAGAAAACGATAATCGCGTGGTGGAGTTTGCGGAGAAGCATTTCAAGTTTTCCTCGAAACAGCCTGGCGTAGAAGTTAAAATGCTTCTTCCAATGAATGAATATTCGTCGGACGCGGAGACTCGAGACTTCAAGTGCGACGTCGTTCTCGTGAGCGACGGAGCGCAGTACCCGGTCGAAAAGTACGTAAACTTGGAAGGCTTGACGATACCGGTTGTGGCCGTCGCGAACGCGAAGACGCTGCCGCACGCAAACATTCTCGAACCGACGTGGTTAGGACCAAACATTGTGCGGTGCGTCGATCCCTCGATTGAAGCGAACGCAGAGGAGGATGTAGAAGTAGAAGTAGAAGTAGTAGTAGAAGAAGACGCATCTCGTGCGGCCAAAAGACGTAAACAGAGCGGTTTAGAGGAAGAAGAGAATACCAAAAAGGTCGACGCCTTTTTCAAGCGATATAGCGTTAAAAGCACGGACTTGTTACTTTTCAATTGCGGATCCGAACAGCTTATGCGCGCTTCGAAAGAGACGAAATTAGAGAATTTACCCTTCTTTATAGATAGCATTGATCGTGTTCCAGGCGCTTGGAACGTAGGTGGTAATACTAGCGCCGAGGTGGAAAAGATGGAGAGCTTCACAGTTGCATTCGCCGAGAACGAAGACGATGGTTTCGAAGATAAAAGTGCGCATCAATACAACGCATCGCACGCGAGAAAGAATCTGGACACTTCCAATGCGGCGTTTAGTCTCTTTGGAGATGATGATGACAACGACAATACAACGGAGAAGCAAGAAGTTGCGGTGGACGAAGATGTAGCCGCCCGATGGGAACGCCTTTCTGAGTCACCGGCGCAGTGCGCGTCGTATTTCACTCGCGAACGCATCGCCGGGGTACAAGATAGAATCAAATCTACCCACGATTGGAGTCGCTTTCAAAAAGACGTGCGCTTGTTGGGATACGCTTCGCCGAAGAATTCGGCAAATGTCACGGCGTCCAAAGAAGAGGAGAAAGAGTTGTTGATAAAATTTAGCCGCGTGGTGGAAACTTTGAAACGGAAAGGATACCCGGCGACGCTGGCGTTCGTTACCGATGTCGCCTGGGAGATTGTCTTGAAACTATGGACGATTGCGGAAGAAGTGTACGATCACGAAGAAGTTGTTTTGGAACCGTCATTTGCGGCGTACGCGTTGGAAAAACCAGCGTCGATCCTGGAAAAAAAGAAGAGCGAAAACGGAAATAAGAAATACGTCGGGCAGAATTTTGGACAGCCGCACCGCGACTACGCGCGCGATGACGACGCGCTTTCGCTTTGGCTTCCACTCAACGATGTAGACGTGGATAACGGATGTATCTACGTACTTCCAAAAGAGCACGATCACGAGCGAAACGCTTCCAAGAGCGGCGGCCATAAATCGAAACCGGACTTCCCGATTGAAAAAGCCGTCGCTTTAGCACCGGTAGAAGGTGGCCGGGTTCTGGGATGGTCCGGCGACGTCGTGCACTGGGGAACGTCTTGCCAAGCGTCCAGCGCTTTACCGCCGAGGCAATCCATTGGCGTCGCGTTTCGGAAGAAAAAAGCGAACGACGCGACCGGAACCGTAGGCAAAACGCCTTCGATGACCAAATCGGAAGCGTTTTCCTTGGACGTTGCGGGACGACTGAAGGCAATTACCGTCGCGCTCGGCGCGTTTGAGCACTGGTATGGAAGCACAAATTCTATCAAGGCTAAAATAAGCTAAATTTGCTAGTACTACGGTGTGCATTAATGAGCTAACTATATTGAGCTATCCTAAACGTTATCAAAATCAGGCGCTTTTTCGGCGAAATAACTCGATCCTTCCTCTTGAAGCGTCTGTAAAACTTCAAACATAAACGCCGTCAGCGCCGCGCTTCTCGCCGCTTTCTTCGTTTCTGCTCTCATCGTAACTTCCACATCTTTCTCTCCCTTCTGTTCTCCTTCTTTCGGTGGTGCCCCGTTCTCCATCTTATCTCTCACTAACTCCACCAAGCGCTTGAACCGCTTCGGATCGTCCACGGCGAACTCTTTCTTCGCGCTCACCTCCGGCGCGAACGTCCCGTGCGCCTCTCTTTGCCTCCTCGCTCGTTCGCCGTCCGCGCTATATTCAGCTCTCGAGTAAAACTTCTCCGTCGCTCGCTCCCAAATCGCCGCTCGACCTTCTTCCCCGAGAGACTCCGAAAACGCCTCCGCGTACACATCCAACATTTTCTGGTTGAAAAAAACGTTAAATTCGCTCTCGATCGCATCGTACGCCAGCGCGTAGTTCGCTCTCAACATCTCTCTCGCTTTTTCCAGCTCCTTCATCTGTTCTTCCGGAGTAAAAGATGTTGTTACTCTTTGTTGTCGTTCTTCTCGTTGCCTCTTCACACCAACCATCGAGAGGCCGAGTAAAATACCGGCGAAAAGAAAAAGACACTTAAGAATTTTTCCAATCGCGACAAGGTCTTTTCGTTTCCTCGCTTTCGACCCCGAGGTTGAGCTTTTGTTGGACGACGAGGACTTTGATGAAACCTTCTTCGTCGTCGTCGTTTTCGAGTCGTCGTCGACGCCTTTTTTTCGCCTCCGCATCGCTCTGAAATTTGTGCAGAAAAAGTCTCTTCTTTTGTTGAGTTTTTTGTGATGATGTGAAGAAAAGATTCCCTTCGCGAGCGAAAGTCATCATCGCAGCACATCAATCGGCTCTACTTCATCGTCTCATCCTGCACTTCATCTTCCAATCTCTGAAAAAGTAGACGATAGTCTTTTCCAATGTTAATGGTGCTCCTTCCCTTCGCGATGGTTCGGGTCGTTGTGCAAAGCGTGCTTCGCCGAGGAGACGAACACGTAGACGTGGACGAACGCGAAGACGAGGACGAAGAGACCGCGGATTGAAGGCGAATCTCGGAGGAGGCGGAGGACGAGGGAGATTGAAGCGTCGAGTTTCTGACGACGGGTGGTATTGCCTTTCTTGAGCGCTTTTCTATCGTCGTCGTCGTTGTCGTCGATGAGAGTTCCTTCGTTTCGGCGCGGGGCTGTCGCTGCGGCGGTGCGTCGTCGTTGCGTTCCTTTTTCACCTCTCTCTCCTCCTCCTGTTGGATGGACGTTGAATTCGTCTAAAACGCTCGCGCGATGCGAGGCGGCGTTGCTGTTGTTCTCATTTTTACACCTCGCCAACTCTCTCTCCGCGTCAGATTTTTGCGACTCCAGCCCTGCTAACTTCATCCTTCGAAATTGTAACTGTTCGTCCAACGAGCGAAGTCGACGTTGCATTTCCGCGCGATAATCGACCGAGTTTTCGCGATACCGCGCCTTGTTTTGGTTTTGTTCGTATATTTGTTCGTCTAAAAGTTCCAACTCGCGTTTCGCCTCCTCGAAGAGACGGTTGAGTTGGCGCCTGCGCTCTCTCTCCTCCGCGTTTTCTTCTTCTTCGGTAGCCTCGGCGGCGACTGTCCTCGTCGACGCAGACACGGACGCCAGGCGACTTCTCTCAATTCTCAACCGTTCCTCTGCTTCCACTATTCTCCTTTCAATCTCCTCCACTTCCTTCTCCGCCATTTTTTTCTCCCTCTCCGCCTTTTCGCTCTCCTTCCTTCTCTCCTCTTTGGCCAATCGACACTCCCTCGTCGTCTTCTCGCACTCGCCTTGGTCGTTCTTCATGGCCATCACCCGCTCCTCCTCGAACCTCTCCAACTCCATTCGCGCATTTCTCTCTCGTTCCAACAACCGCTCTAATCGTATCGATTCCTGCATCTCGTGTTGCCTCGCTTCCATGTGTTTCTTCGCCTCCTCTTCCTCTCGAAACTTCCTCTCGTTCGCTCGGGATTGAAGCGTTTCCACGTCCGCCTCGAGCGCGCGCAGCGCCGGCAAAAGAAGCTCCGTTTGACGACGCAAACTTTCCCGGCGATGTATTGCGTCTCCATCGTCTCCGTCTGCGAGAGGAGAAAGATGAGGTAAATGAGGCGCGTCGTCGTCCTCGATGGCATTAAGCGCTCTCAAAATCTCCTCTGAACTCTCCAACCGTTTCGCATCATCCTCGAGATTTTCTCTTCTCTTCCTCTCGTCGTCGTCGTCGTTTCTCCCGCCGCCGCTAATAAAACGCCTCGCAGTTATTTCCTTTATGACTTTGTTCGTCACGATGGGTAAGTTTTTCGCGATGGTTTCTTTCAAATCTCCGTCCGTTTCTTTCGATATCGTCGACGCCGTTTGGTCCAGGTGTTCCAAATTCGAAACGAATGTATTCACGAAATTCATCTTTCTTTCTCTCTTTGCTCGGGTGAACTTCAGAGATTTTGAGACCACTTTTAGGAAACGCAGAGAGAGAGAGAAAAAGCCGAAGCAGATCGACGACTTTGGGTTCCTCTCGATGAAATCGACTCTTCGTGCGCGTGTAAAGTAAGAGTCAAATGTCGAGTGATTTTGAATATTTTTACTCCAAACAGACGAAAGAAAAACTCCATTTTATCCACAAAACCACGTTCGTTCTTCTGGAAGAAAGG
>Ga0209090_10003281_pt1 | contig 10149 bp, 15 predicted proteins | sample ArcticOcean_MG_C_9_FD_187432 | JGI IMG/M metagenome (GOLD analysis project Ga0209090, IMG submission 187432) | Marine microbial communities from western Arctic Ocean - ArcticOcean_MG_CB2_152 (SPAdes) (version 2) | ecosystem: Environmental > Aquatic > Marine > Oceanic | place: Arctic Ocean... | reverse complement strand
TGCTAGTTGTAATTAATCAACATAGTAAATATTATTAAATTATGAGTTATAGTTTTGAATACATAGATATTATTCTTTTAGCAATGATTGCTGGTTTTATTTTTCTTCGTCTAAGAGGAATACTTGGCAAAAAAACTGGTTTTGAAGGAAAAATTTCACCACAATTTGAAAAAGAATTTAAAAAAACAAATATATCTCCAAAACCGGTTAGTGAGAATTTTGATGAAGTATCACAAAAAGAATTTTTAAAAGGCGCACGAATTGCTTACGAAACAATTATTACAGACTTTAGTGATAGTGATAATAAGTTGATAGCAAGCAAACCACTTTTAGGTAAAAAAATTTATGATCAGTTTAAAGAGGCACTTGAAGATAGAGCTAATAAAGGTCATTTTGCTGAAATAACCTTTATAGGAATTAAGTCAGCTGCAATCAAAACTCATAAAAAAATTGAAGACAGTTTGGAAGTCACAGTAGATTTTGTAAGTGAAATTATAACATGCATAAAAGATAAAGATCAGAAGATTGTTTCAGGAGATAGTGATAAAATAAAAACTGTTTATGATACTTGGGTTTTCTCAAAAGACATCAAATCATCAAACCCGAATTGGTTATTAATTGATACTATTACTTAATTGATTAAGAAGATAACAGACAAAGATAAAGAAGACTGGGAAAATTTCCTAAGTAACAAAAAAAAAAGTTTCAATAAAAACTTTGCAAAAAAAAAAAAAAAAAAAAAAAAAAAAAAAAATAAAAAAAAAAAGAAAAATATAAAAAAAAAAAAAAAAAAGTTTCAAAAAAAACTTAGAAAAAAAAAAAAACATAATAAATCCAGATAAAGATAAGCAAGACTGGGAAAATTTTTTAAATAATAAAGAAAAAATTCCCAACAAAGATATTATTCATAAAAAAAGTATAAGGCAGGCGAAGATAAAAAAAATAGATCTTCATGGCTACACAATTGAAGAAGCAAATAAAGCCACAGAGCAATTCATTCAAAAATGTTTTAATGAAAAGGTTACAAAAATAATAGTGATCACAGGTAAAGGGCTAAGGTCCAAAAATGTTGAAAACCCTTATCTTTCTAAAGATTTAAGCATACTAAAATACTCAGTTCCAGAGTTTATTGAAAACAATAAAAATTTAATACAATTTATTATTGAAATCACAGACGCTAAGATCGAAGATGGTGGTAGTGGTGCTTTTTATATTTATCTCAAAAATAAATTTAAAATTAAGTGATTTAATAAAAATAAATTATATATTTATTTAAATAATATTTTTATGATTGTTTGGCTAGCTTCTTATCCTAAAAGTGGAAATACATTGTTAAGATCAATGTTGGCGGCATATTTATTTTCTAAAAATGGTATTTATGACTTTAGTTTAATAAAAAACATTAAACAATTTCCTCATGGTGGTTTGTTTATAAAGATGGGTATTGACATTAAAAACCATAATGAAACAATTAAAAATTATATTAAGGCTCAAGAAAGTTTTAATAAAAAAGACGCAGTACAATTTTTAAAAACTCATAGTTACCTTTTTAATTTTAATAAAGAAAATCCTTTTACAGATTTTAATAATACCCTAGGTGTAATTTATATTGTTAGAGATCCCAGAAATATTGTTACTTCATTTTCTAAGTATAGAGGTCTCTCGAACGAGAAAATAGCTGACTTTATGGTTAAAGGAACCGGTGATGGACTTACCTGGACTAATAATTGGGCTAGCAATTTTCACAGTTGGAAAATATTCAAAAAACACGAAAGATATCTATTAATTAAATATGAAGATTTGATTAATAAAAGAGAACTAACTTTTTTAAATATTTTGAATTTTATTCATAAATTAACAAAATCAAAATTAGTTTTAGATAAAGAAAAGTTTAATAATACCATTAAAACAACAAGCTTTGAAAATATGCAAAAATTAGAAAAAGAAAAAGGATTTAGTGAGGCTGGTATAAATGCAAGCACAGGTGAAAAAATACCTTTTTTTAATTTAGGACCTAAAAATGACTGGAGACAATCTTTAGATCCAGCAATAATTCAAAAAATAGAAAAAGCTTTTAAAAAAGAAATGGAAGAGTTGGAATACTTATAGTCTTCCAAAAAACAAATTTAGGCTCATCTCTTCTAGTTCGATTAATAATATTTACTTTATTACGTAAGTTTTTTCCACTATTAATGTTTGTGTAATATGATTATTTGGTTAGCTTCTTACCCTAAGAGTGGTAACACATTTCTAAGAGCACTATTGAGTGCTTATTTATTTACAAAAGATGGAAATTTTAATTTTGAATCTCTTAAAAATATAAAACAATTTCCAGATAATGGCATATTTGAAAAGCTTGGAATTAATATTTCAGATGAAAAAGAAGTAGTAAAAAATTATATCAATGTACAAAAAGAAATTAACAAAAGAGATAAACAAAATATTAGATTTTTAAAAACACATAGTGCTCTCAATGATTTAAATGGCTATAAATTTACAGATTTAAATAACTGTTTGGGAACAATCTATATAGTTCGTGACCCAAGAAATATTGTTAAATCTTATTCAAATCACAATCAAATATCATTAGACAGGGCAACAGAGATTATAAAAGAAGTGAGAACGATTGGTGGTATTAAAAGTTCTACTGATCGAACAAATGAAACTATCACACATGTTGGATCGTGGTCTTCTAATTATACGTCTTGGAAAGAATTTAAAAAAGTTGATAGATATTTACTCATTAAATATGAAGATTTGGTGAAAGAAACTGAAAAAACATTTTTAAATGTTCTAAATTTTATTAACAAAATAACAAAATCAAAATTAGCCTTAGACCAGATTAAATTAAAAAAAACTTTAATAACCACAAGATTCGATAATTTGCAAAATTTAGAAAAGAACTCACATTTTACTGAACAGGCTAAAGACAAAGAGGGTAAAAGTATAAACTTCTTTAAATATGGCCCCAATAATAATTGGAAAGATTATTTATCATCAAAAAATTTAAATGTGTTAGAAAATTCTTTTAAAGAAGAAATGACAGAGTTAGAGTATTTATAATTTTTAAAGAATAAATTTAGATAAATCTGTATCTTTGACAAGTTCATCTAGGTTTTGTTTTACATATTTGGAGTCTATTATAATTTTTTCACCCGCTCTATCTGTTGCTGTGAAGCTAATATCATCTAAAATTCTTTCAATAATAGTATGTAGTCTTCTTGCACCAATATTCTCTACAGTATTGTTAACTTCCGAAGCCATATTCGCAATTGCATCAATTCCGTCATCAGAAAATTCTAGTTCAACATTTTCTGTTTTTAAAAGAGCAACATATTGTTTGATTAAACTATAATCTGGTTCTTTAAGAATTCTTTTAAAATCATCACTAGTTAAGGCTTCAAGCTCAACTCTTATTGGTAATCTACCCTGTAATTCTGGTAGTAGGTCCGAAGGTTTTGCTAGTTGGAATGCGCCCGATGCAATAAATAAAATGTGATCGGTTTTAATTGTACCGTACTTTGTGCTAACTGTTGTTCCTTCAATTAGAGGAAGTAGGTCTCTTTGTACTCCTTCTCTAGAAACATCCCCACCAGATCTATCTGTTCTTCCAGAAATTTTATCTATTTCATCTAAAAAAACTATTCCATTATTTTCTGTTGAATCTTTTGCTGATTTTATAATTTTATCTTCTTCTATTAATTTATCTGCTTCATCATTAATTAAAATTTCATGAGATTCTTTGACAGTCATTTTCTTCTTTTTCTGTTTATTCCCAACAGATTTTCCAATCATTTCTCCAATATTTATCATTCCAATATTTGCTCCAGGCATTCCAGGAATTTCAAATGCAGCTTGAGAGCCACTATCATTTACTGCAATTTCAATTTCATTGTCATCTAAATCACCATCCCTTAATCTTTTTCTAAAACTTTCTCTAGTAGCAAGGCTTGCTTTATTTCCAACTAGAGCATCTAAAACTTTTTCTTCTGCTAACTTTAGTGCTTTTGTATGAACTTCTTTTCTTTTCTTTACTTTCTCCATTGCAATTGCAATTTCAAGCAGATCTCTTATAATTTGCTCAACATCTCTTCCAACATACCCAACTTCAGTAAATCTTGTGGCTTCTACCTTTACAAAAGGAGCTTCAGCTAATTTTGATAATCTTCTAGAAATTTCTGTTTTACCAACCCCTGTTGGCCCAATCATTAAAATATTTTTAGGTAAAACTTCATCCTTCATTTCACCTTTTAAAGCTTGTCTTCTCCATCTATTTCTTAAAGCAATGGCAACTGCTTTTTTAGCTTTATTTTGCCCAACAACATATCTATCTAATTCAGAAACTATTTCTCTAGGAGACAAAGAACTAACTAAAGAGTTATTTTTCTTTTCAGTTTTTTCTTTTGGAAAAGGTGTAACGTTTGTGTCTTTCATTAAATCTTTTCAATTTTAATATTATTATTAGTAAATACACAAATTTCAGATGCAACTTGAATTGCTTTTCTTGCAACTTCTTCAGCACTCAAATCTGTATCTAATAAAACTTTAGCAGCAGCCAAAGCATAATTTCCACCCGATCCTATACCTATAGCATTACCTTCTGGCTCTAATACATCACCAGTTCCTGAAATTATAAAGCTATTTTCTTTATCGCCAATAGCCATTAAAGCTTCTAGTCTTCTTAAATATTTGTCAGTTCTCCAGTCTTTTGCTAATTCGACAGCTGCTCTTGGAAGGTTACCAGCATGCTTTTCAAGTTTTGCTTCTAGTCTTTCAAACAGAGTTAATGCATCTGCAGTTGATCCAGCAAATCCTGCTATTACATTTCTTTTTTCAATTTTTCTAACTTTTGCAGCAGTACTTTTTATAACGGTATTACCCATACTAACCTGGCCATCTCCTGCAACCACTACTTCATTGTTTTTTCTAATAAGTACTATTGTAGTCATAGATTATAAATGGATATTAATTTTTATTCTTCAAGTAGTAGATTGCAAATATTGATATAGTTAATTAATCCCTATATACATATTATATATTATGAGCAGAATAGGAAAAGTTTCCAGAAAAACAAAAGAAACCAGCATCAGTGTTGAAGTTAATATTGATGGTAAAGGTCAATATAAAATTGATACTGGAATAGGTTTTTTAGATCACATGCTTGAACAATTATCAAAGCATTCACTGATTGATTTAAAAGTTAAAGCAAAAGGTGACACTCATATAGATCTTCACCACACAACAGAAGATACTGGAATAGCAATAGGTGAGGCTTTAAAAAAAGCACTGAAAGATTTTAAAGGAATTAAAAGATACGCTCATGCAATGATTCCAATGGATGAAACATTAACAAGAGTTGCAATTGATGTTTCGAATAGACCTTATTTGATATGGAAAGTTAAATTAAAAGTAGAAAGACTTGGAGAGATGGACACAGAGCTTTTTAAAGAATGGTTTCAAGCATTCTCTCAATCAGCAGGAATAACATTACACATGGAAAATATTTATGGAGACAACAGTCATCACATAATCGAGTCTTGTTATAAAGCTCTAGCAAGGTCATTAAGAACAGCTTTAGAAATAGACCCTAGAAATAAGAAGAGCATTCCATCAACTAAAGGCTCATTATAAGTTTAATGAATGTCACAATTGTTGATTATAATTCAGGAAATATCAGCTCTGTAATAAATTCTTTTAAAGAAGTCGCTAAAGACAAAGTTAATATCGAAGTGACATCAGATTTAAATAAGATTAGATCAAGTGATAAAGTAGTTTTGCCGGGGCAGGGGTCGTTTAAGAGCTGCGTTGATGCATTAAATAGCATAAATGGCTTAGTAGAGACACTTAATGAGTTTGCAGTCACTAACAAAAAACCTCTTCTTGGAATTTGTGTTGGTTTACAGATGTTTGCAGACCTTGGTTATGAAGAAACTGAAACAAAAGGACTTGGTTGGATTTCAGGAAAAGTTTCAAAGATCGACAATCAAAGTAATAAATTCAAACTTCCACACATTGGTTGGAATGAAATTAATATTATTAAAGAAAGCAAGATTTTTAAGGATATAGAAAATAGATCACATATGTATTTTGTGCATAGTTACGAATTTGTTCCTGAAGATAAAAGTGTAATTTCAGCAACAACAGATTATTCATCAAATATTGTTTGTTCTGTTGAAAAAGAAAATATTTTTGGAACGCAGTTTCACCCTGAAAAGAGTGATAAAATTGGACTTAAGATAATAGATAATTTTATTAGACTTTAATTATGAAAATATTTCCAGCTATAGATATTAAAGATAAGAAATGTGTAAGATTAATCAAAGGGGATTTTAATAATAAAACCGAATATGAAATGTCACCCGTTGATCAAGCAGGTAAATACAAAGATCACGGTTTTAAAAATTTACATATTGTTGATCTAGATGGAGCCTTAACTGGGGAGACTGTTAACTTGGATATTATTAAAGAAATAGTTCATAGATTTGATTTAAAAATTGAAGTGGGTGGAGGTGTTAGAAACATTGATAGTATTGAAAAATACACAGATGCAGGAGTTGAAAAAGTTATTTTAGGAAGTGCAGCTATAAAAGATAAGAATTTCTTAAAAGAAGCATGTCAAAAATTTCCAAACAAAATTGCCTTAGGTCTGGATGCTAAAAATGGATACTTGTCAGTTTCAGGATGGAAGGAAAACTCTAATCAATTGACTTTAGATTTTTTAAAAGAAGTAAACGATTATGGTGCTAGTAGATTAATTTATACAGATATAAATAGAGATGGTACTAAACAAAGTCCTAATTTTCAAGAAACGACTAATGTTGCAAATGTATCTAATTGCCCAGTGATTATTTCAGGAGGGGTGTCATCAATTGATGATATTAAAAAAGCAAAAGGTTTAAAAAATATTGAAGGAATAATAGTTGGTAAAGCTATATATGATGGTGATATTAAATTGGATGAATTAGTGAGAGAATTAGATGCTTAAAAATAGAATTATCCCATGTCTTGATGTTAAAAATGGCAGAGTTGTTAAGGGAATTAATTTTGTAGATTTAAAAGATGCTGGCGATCCAGTTGAACAAGCTAAAATTTACAGTGATGGTGGCGCTGATGAAATTTGTTTTTTAGATATTACAGCTTCCAATGAAAATAGAGACACAATATATGACGTGGTTGAAAGAACATCTAAAAAATGCTTTGTGCCTTTAACAGTTGGTGGTGGGGTTAGGGGGGTTGAAGATATTAATAAATTATTAAATTGTGGAGCAGATAAAGTTTCAATCAATACTGCAGCAGTTCAAAATTCTGAAATGATAATTGAAAGTTCAAAAAAATTTGGATCACAATGCATTGTTGTTGCAATAGATGCTAAAAAAAATGGCAATAAATGGGAAGTTTTTACCCACGGTGGAAGAAATAACACAAATATAGATGCAATAGAATTTGCGAAAAAAATGGAAGATAATGGAGCAGGAGAATTACTAGTTACCTCTATGGATAGAGACGGCACTCAAATTGGTTATGATAATGACTTAATGTTTAAAATATCTTCAATAGTTAATATACCCGTAATTGCTTCGGGTGGAGTAGGTAACTTGGATCATCTAGTTGATGGTATAAGGCTTGGCAATGCTAGCGCTGTACTAGCTGCTTCAATTTTTCATTACGGAACACACTCAATTAATGAAGCCAAACAATATTTGAATTCAAAAGGAATTCCCGTTAGGATTTAGACATGTCAGAAAATCTATTAAATTTAGTAAATACAATTAGAGAAAGAAAAAATAAGGATGAAGATAAATCTTATACTTCATCATTATTATCAGGTGGCCTTTCTAAATGTATAGATAAAATGGAAGAAGAATTTAGTGAACTTAAAGAAGCCCTAAATGATAAATCTAACATAGTTCATGAAGCAGCAGATACAATTTATCATATATTGGTTACACTTGAGGCAGCTGATATTAAGTTTGAAGACGTCCTAAAAGAGTTGGAAGACAGAAAAAAACAATCAGGCATTGAAGAAAAGAATAATAGATAATGAGCTACGACAAAAATAATATTTTTGCAAAAATTTTGAGAAAAGAAATTCCTTGTAAAAAAATATTTGAAAATGATCATGTTCTTTCCTTTCATGACATTAATCCTCAAAAAAAAATACATGCATTGGTCATTCCAAAAGGTGAGTACATTGATTTAGATGATTTTAATAATAGAGCCTCAGATCAAGAGATAGTCGCATTAAGCAAAGCTATTACAGAAGTTTCGAAAATGTTAGGTATATCAACAGATACAGGCAAAGGTTATAGAGCTTTAACAAATTTGAGTGAAGATGGCGGTCAAGAGGTTCCACATTTACACTTCCATTTATTTGGAGGAGAAAAAATTGGAAAAATGGTTGAGTGACCGAAAAAATTTATCGAAGTTATTTAGAGATAAGATCTCTAGGTGAATTAAAAGAAGTTAAGAAGCCTGCAGAGGATTACTCTGTAGAACTTGCTGACCCAAAAGATTTTCAATTAAATAAATTTTTTTACAAAACTATTGGTAAGAATTGTCAATGGATTGATAGACTTATTTGGACAGATTTAAATTGGACAGATTATATTTCTAATGATCGGCTATTTACATACATTCTTAAAGATAAAAGTGAAATAGCTGGCTATTTTGAACTGTTATTTAACAAACAAAGCAAAGAAGCTGAAATTGCTTATTTTGGAATTTTAGAAGAATATTATGGAAAAAAATTAGGGGGATATTTGTTAAGTGAAGCAATTAAGAGTTCATTTAATATGGGATGTGAAAGAGTTTGGGTTCACACCTGCTCGCTAGATCACAAAAACGCGTTAAAAAATTATTTGGCTAGAGGTATGAAAAATTTTAAGTCTGAAACCTTAATTAGATGATTAATTATTTTCAGGTAATTTAAAAATCTTACTATCTATCTCCTGGTTTTTTTTAACAGAAGAAATAAACGTTATTGATAAATTTTGATAAATATCTTTAGTTTGCCATCCAATTAAATTTAAATCATTCTTGTCAAAAAAAATATTAATTTCATTATTATTTTCAAAAATTTTAAAATTCAAGTATTTGTTATCTATATCCCTTGGCTCTAGCTCCTCTATTTTAGAAATTAGATATTCTTTATCTAGCAAAAATTCTAAAGGAGTTTTGTTAAGTGGGTAACGATAATAACTACCTTTGTTATTAGTCTCAATAACTAAAGAACGTCCATTTGACACTAAAATTTTTTTGTTAGCATTATTATATTCACAAAAAATTTTTTTAGGATATTCAATGATACATTTTCCATCTTCACTTTTATCATTAATTGTTTGTTTGAAATTAAAACTTAAATTATTTGTAATTTTCATTTGAGAAATTATCTTATCTTTTGGTAATGAGTTGGCTGGAAGGTAAAAATTGAAAAACAATAAAATGATTATTACTTTAAGCATTAAAGAACATCTCTTTTACCAACATGATTAGCTTTACTCACAACTCCGTCAGCTTCCATCATGTCAATAATTCTTGCAGCTCTATTATATCCTATTTGTAATTTTCTTTGTAAAAACGAGGTAGATGCCTTGCCCTCTGATCTAATAATATCAAGTGCTGCCTGGTACAATTCATCTTTATCTACTGAGCCGGAAGCTTCTCCATTCAATTCTTTTTCATCAGCAAAATTTAAGATTTCATCTATATAATCTGGCTCTGCTTGACTTCTTAAATAATTGTTAACTTTTTCAATCTCACCTTCTGATACAAATGGAGCATGAATTCTCACAATCTTATTTGCAGAAGACATATAAAGCATATCTCCTTTACCAAGTAGCTGTTCCGCACCTTGTTCACCTAAAATTGTTCTACTATCTATTTTTGAGGTTACTTGAAAAGATATTCTTGTTGGAAAATTTGCTTTAATGGTTCCTGTAATAACATCAACACTTGGTCTTTGTGTAGCCATTATAATATGAATTCCAGCAGCTCTTGCCATTTGTGATAATTTCTGAATATAGTTTTCTATCTCTTTTCCAGCAACAAGCATTAGGTCAGACATTTCATCTACCACAACAACAATATAGGGCATAGCCAAAGTGTGCTTAGCATTATAGCCATCAATATTACGTACGCCTTCTTTAGTCA
>Ga0209090_10003278_pt1 | contig 10154 bp, 19 predicted proteins | sample ArcticOcean_MG_C_9_FD_187432 | JGI IMG/M metagenome (GOLD analysis project Ga0209090, IMG submission 187432) | Marine microbial communities from western Arctic Ocean - ArcticOcean_MG_CB2_152 (SPAdes) (version 2) | ecosystem: Environmental > Aquatic > Marine > Oceanic | place: Arctic Ocean... | reverse complement strand
AGTTAATAAAGTTATTAATGTTTTCATATTGCTATTTACCTTAATATACTGCTATTATAACATTAGTCAGTATGTTGTCAACACTATGATAGGACAAATAATTACGAGTATGCAGTTTAAAGACACTCCTTATTGGTCAACTCTACAACCTATTATTGCAAGTGGAGCCATGAAAGCCGCTATCGATGGCAATTACCAATATCCTCATAGGATAAATTTGTATCCAGGAACTAGTTGTATGTTTAGTTGCCATTTTTGTAATAGAAATTATGACCACGTGATAAGAGATAGTGATAATGTTTTTAGTCAAGTAATCGAACAGGATGACGGATCTGACAAACATAGGTTTGGAGTTACTGGTGGACTGGAACCTTTGACTAGCCCGTACATTGGAAAGATATGTAAAGACTTGCACGACGGAGGGTATGTGTCGCGAATGGTTACTAACGGCTTCTTGTTGAACGACAAGATACTTCGTACTAATCCTTATATTAATAGCCTTGACAGCATTAGGGTTTCGTTGTATGGTATGGATCATAAAGAAACATTATCCACAACCAAACATGCCAAAGGATATGAAGTAGTAAAACAAAACCTAACCAATTACAATAAAAGGAAAGATCGAACACTGCTGTATTTGAATTATGTATTGTTGCCAGAGAATATTAATAAGTTAGAAACTATACTGGAGTACATGATGGACATCGGAGGAGCAGATAGTATTTCGTTACGAGAAGATCATTCTTTTAGATACAACGTCAATGATCGAAACAAATTGCAAGATGCTCTTTTAAAATTCGATGAAAGAGTTAAAAATTATTATCGTATTACCATTGACTATGGTTATGGTTTACAAAATGCTATGAAGGGATTGGATACACCGTTGATTCAAGTTACACATAAAGAATTAAACTATACACAGGCTCCGCAAGTAAAAGTATGTCTAGATCCTCACGGAGATATATTTTCTTACATGGATGCTGGGTTTGTCGGACGATATGGAGTAAAAAGATATTGTTTAGGTAATGTAACCAACAGCTCATTAGAAAAACAATTAAAGAAGATGAAAAGAATTAAACCTCAAAAACAAGATCCAGAATATCTAGATGCATACAATCATCTGATACAACGATACATATATGAACAAAAAAAATAAATCGTATTGCCGAGTTCCGTTTGATAGTGTAACTGTTTCACCAACAGGACGTATGCAACTGTGTTGTGAAGCTCTATGGACTGGAGGATCAGAAAAGACAAAAATAAAAGATATCAACAGTGTACAAGAATGGTTTGACGGTGATTACTTAACTGATGTAAGAAAGAAAATGCACAACGGAATCATGTTACCGGAGTGTGGAGTTTGTTATAAAAGAGAAAAGGTATACGGACAATCATCGAGAACATTCGTTAATGAAAAATATTTTGATTCAAACACAGATAAAGATGAGTACAGCATTAAGAAAGTTGATCTAAAGATTGGTAACAAATGTAATCTCAAATGCAAAATGTGTTTTCCATATGCTTCTAGTGAGTTATGGAAGGAATGGAAAGACTTAGGATGGAACACAACAGATAAAGATCCAAACAAAGAAACAAGTTGGAAGTATTATGACGGATACTTCGAAGAGGATTACTCTTGGCCTAAGGACAAGTCTAACATGGACAAAATAAAAGATGCAGTTGTTAAATGTAAATTAGTTCACGTGACCGGTGGAGAGCCTATGCTTAATCCAGAGTTCTTTGATCTCCTTAAACATTGTATCGAAACTGACACTGCTAAAGATATTATTCTCGATGTTACTACAAATGCAACCAAGATACATCCGAGATTTTTTGATCTTGCAAAACAATTCAAACAACTAGAATTAACAATCAGCATGGATGGTGTTGGCAAAACATACGAGTATGTGCGGTACCCTGCAGATTATAATGCCGTACACAGAAACATCATGAGGTATCACGAGTATGTTAAGTCGCTAGGTGGCGAGTCGAAGTTAGTCTTTAACTTCGTACTACAAGTTTGGAACTTGCACAACACAGTAGATGTTATTAAAACACTAGGACCGTTGGCTATTAACAGTGACGAAATTACTGTTAGGGTAGAAGAATTAAATGACCCAACATTCATGCAGTGGAAGATGTTACCGGAAGACCACGTTAAAAATGTAATCAAAGAAATAGCTAAAGAAAGATCAGCCAACCACCCGCAGTCTATAAGTTGGCCTATAATTGCTTTTGGCAGAATGCTACAAGCACATAAGGTATATAGAACTGAGGACTACAACTATAAGAAGGACCAACTGTTGAAGTTTATGCACAAACAGGACACACACAGGCACATTAAACTAGCTGATTATATACCAAATTTGGTCGACTTCTTACAATAAATAAGCATACATTATAAACTAAAAAGGAGGATTTTTATGAATCCGATTAATTGGGTAAAAAATAGACTAGACGAAAGAACATCATGGGATGGCGCAGTACTAATATTATGCGGTATTGTCGTGTTGATTGCAGGACCATTGGCGAAATTAGCGGCCTGGGGAGCAATCGGATATGGTGCTTGGACGTTATGGAAAAGAGAGAAGTAGTATGAAATTCAAACTACCAAAGATGCCGAAGATGCCTAACGTGGTTGGCAAAGCAAAAGACCTAGCAAAGAAAGTAGGGTCCGGAGTTAAATCAACAACTAAAAGTGCAACAGCTGGCGTGAAGAATTTAAATCCATTCAAGAAATAAAGGAGAAACAATTTATGTTTTCATGGATAAAAAAACTAACATGGGATAGCATTATAGGCACTGCCAATATTACTGCTAAACCAAAACGTGCTAGAGCTAAAGGCCGATACAAGGCTGACAACAAAGCTACCAAACACACAAACGAAGCGTGGATTGGTGGAGTAGCACCTAAAAAGAAAAAGAAGAAAAAGAAAACTTCTAAGAAGTAGACAATGAAGATTAGCGACCAAACATCAATATCAATGCCCATGAAGAACTTAATTGCTATCATGGCCGCCGTTGCTGTTGGTGTGTGGGCGTACTTTGGAGTTATCGAAAGACTAACACTTATCGAGATGCGTAACGCATCGCTGACAAAAGATCTAGAGCATGCCGAAGAGCAACTCACAGCAGACATTGAGAAGAACAACGAATTCAGGATCAAGTATCCTAGGGGTGAGTTGGGACAGAGTTCACAGGACATAGAACAGTTCATGTTGATTGAAGACCTCTACAAGAGTTTCGAGAGAATGCAGAAGCACCTAGATGGTATGGCAAACAACGGAATAAACATAGAGTTCCTGAACAAACAGATGGAGAAAGCACAGGCAAACATCGAAGCACTCAAAGACGCTGACAGAGAGATCGTGTACAAGAACGGTAACGGAGACGCACACTAATGATAGAAACAGTATTCGCATTGTTGATGTTTGTCAACGGAGAGATCAAGGAACACAGGATCCAAGAAAGCATGGCGAAATGCTTGAGGGGTAAACGTACAGCAGAAAGACAATACAGTGCAAACGTCAAGTACCAGTGTATCAAAGCCAAAGCAGAGACAGAGATCTATATGGGCGAAAAGTCTATACTGAAAATAATTTTAAACTAAAATCCAAACAGCTTAAGATCCTTATCTAACTCATCGTAGAATTTTCTTTGCGAAGTGTTGTAGGAACAGTTGTTCCACCAATCCTGATTCATTATAGACATCTCACATAACTCGCAGTGGCCTATTACCCATGTTGGGTCATACCATAATGGCAGTTTCTTTTGAGGCGTTAAACAATGCGTGTGATACCAAGTGGGTCTTCTGCTGACAATATAGATCATTTTTCGTTTTTCTATACTGTACATAGCTAGTCTTCCCTAATGCCTTCGTCTGTGTATCCGCCGGAACCCCAGAAGCGTTCGTCCATTCTGTCTGGATCTGACCATTCCCTAGGCAGGCTCCATTCGGGAGCATCGGACGAATCCCAATCATACCATTGTTCCATTACGTGTTCTCTCCTGCGTTCTCACAGCCTACATCTAAACTGTGATACTCTATGCCCTCTAGCATGCCTTTGGTCTCTTCAAATTTGATTACTGATGCGGCCTCACACTCTGATCGTGTCTCGTATATTCTAAGCGGTTCTTCGTGCATGACTCTGCAATCAGCTGAACTTAACACACATATGATTGCAAACATCTTAAACATAAAAATATTTATAAATGTTGTAAATTTTTTGTTGAGACCGACTTAATCCATGCCGTATGAGTTAAAGAAGCTCTTAACAGCAGGTGTGTTGAGATTCTGATTGCATTTTGTATCAATGCTCATATGATACCTCACTGCGTCATACTGTCTGTGTTTGACTCTGCCTTTGCGAGGATCAAACTGCCAGTTGTCTATGCAGTACCAATTGCCTTCCTGTGTTGTACCTTCTGGCCATTTGGTAATATCGTGTTGCTCTTTGTACATCAACTCATCTATCTGTTTGATTGTCTCAAAGTTATCAAAGTGATTGTGCAGTTTACGAGTGGGTATGAAAGGAGAATCTTTGATGTCTTGCACAGAATGTTTAACATGCGGATCCATCAGTGCATGAATGTCTGAGTGCGTTATGATTGTGTCTGCTGTAACAAAGGATCCTTTGACCACCCGTTGTGGTTGCGACCACTCTCTGTTGTAGACACAGTGTTCCATGTGGATGTCTATGTTGTTGAATTTTAGTGCAAGTTCCAAGAACAACTCGTGTGGAACATAGATGTTTCTGTCAGTATCACTTGCGGCCATAGAGGCATCATACCACCACTGTATCCAGCCGCTGTCTTGTGCTGTGAGGAAGATGGGTTGCATCTGTATGGGTCCTGGCAGTGTGTGTCCATACTCATAACGATTGATGTCCAGTTTGCCGTCTGATATTTTGTAGCACAGTATGGGTCGTGTGTCCTGTATCCAATCTTCTGGTATGGGTTTGACTATGCGACATTCCGGATCGAGGAACAGTATCCTATCCGTGGGTTCTGCATTGTTGACTGTGTCGACCATTGCACGATGTATGTAATGATTGATGTGTGAGAAGTTGTCTGCGTCAGGCACAACTCCAACGGTGAGTGCGTAGCCATGTTTATCGCAGTCTGATTGCAGTCCTCCTGCATATGTGTCTATGAAATACTGTGTTCCCCAAACGTATATCTTAAGAGATTGCACTGAGGCTTACTTTGCGTGTGGCGGCAGTTTCTTTTCCACCCACCATATGTGCTTCTTGGTAACGGGGTCAAACTTACGCATTCGTAATTTTTGATTCTTCTTTTCACCTTTGCCAGGTTTCATTGCGTAGTAGTAGAAAGCATGATCTTTCATCTTGCTGTCTTCAGGTACCAGTCGTACCTTCTCGTATGGCTTTTTAGTTTTTGGCTTTTTTGCGGCCATGCTTCTCCTCTTGCTTCACACCATGATTGTAACCCAACCAGTATGCTACTGCTATGAATGTTGCTATGATCAGTGTGTGCCAAATGTAAAACATACTAGTAATTATTCTATATCTGATCTGACGATATGTTTTCTCAGTGCTCTTGTGAGTCTTTCTATGTTGTCTATGATATCAATACAGCCTTTGTCAGTGATATAGTGTTGTTTCTCTTTCAACCTATCATACTCCTTAAGAGATATCTGTACAGTTGGGGCATAGTTGTCTTTGTGTCCCACACTCTCGTTTTCCATAGAGGCGTCTAGTGCTCTTTGCTTTTCATCTGAGTCTGTCATTTGCTCTCCTTGTTGTCTTCTGTTCTGCTGGTTACTATTCGATCTACTAGCCCATATGCCACACTCTCTTCTGCGTTCATGAACTTGTCTCTCTCCATGTCTGCTCGTAGCTCTTCCAGAGGCTTGCCTGTGGTCTTTGCGTAAATTTTTGTGAGGTCATCTTTCCAACGCAACAGTTCTCTGGCTCTGATCTCAACATCTGTGGCTTGTCCTGAAGCACCGCCCAATGGTTGATGTATCATGTGCCTTGCGTGTGGTAGCATGAATCTCTTGCCCTTGGTGCCTGCTGATGCCAGTAATGAGCCCATTGAACAGGCCTGCCCAACCACTATGGTGGATATGTCTGTGCTGATGTACTGCATGGTGTCGTATATGGCCATACCTGCTGTGACCAACCCACCTGGCGAATTGATATAGAGTGTTATGTCCTTGGTTGCGTCCTGTGACTCAAGAAACAACAGTTGTGAACACATCAGACTGGCTGTGTGCTCTTCTATTGGTCCTTCTAGGAATATGATTCTGTCTTTTAATAACCTGCTAAAGATGTCGTAGCTTCGCTCACCTTTTGAGGTCTGTTCTATTACTATGGGTGTAAGTGGCATATATCGTTATAATACAATATAATGTCAAATGTGTCAACCCTGGTTATGTGGTGTTATAATGATTACTTGATGTAGATGTTGCAGGTCAACACGGTGTAGGTGCTGTACATGGCGTACTGCTCGTACCAACGATAGAACTTCATTATACCTGCACAGGCACAACATAGTGCTTGCCATCCACTTCTATTGTGGTAGTGATTGCCCAGTCATGTTTACGATAGTCTCGGGGTGCTGATCCATCCTGTGTCTGGTTGCTGACCCTCTTGGCTTTTGCTTCGATTTTTTTTGTAGCGTTAGCAGGTTTTTTTGTGCCTGAAAGCCAGTCTTGTTCCGTGTCTGTGTATGCCCACATGTGTGTTTGAGTCCTTGATGTTGTTGAGTTTGTGTATACACTAATTTATATGTTGCAGGTCAAAAAGTACACTGTTAAGGGTGCATGTCAGCTATGTGCTATTCAGTTGGGTATGGCTTGCGTATCATTCTCAGGGCTTCTTCCATGTAGTTCTCACACTGTCTCACAGTGTTCATGGTTTTGGCCAACTCGTACATGGCTTGGCTTTTGGCATACAGTGGTGCATCTGAACGTTTGTTGTTCACAGTCATGTTTTCATAGTGTGTGATGTCATCCGCACAGGTGCCGTTGTTGACTGAATGTCCTGCCCATGCTGTGCTGGTAATGAACAGTGCTATTAGAATGATTCTCATTGTGTGACTATTTATTGGAATGCCACAGCAATCAGTATGAGAGCAAGTCCGTAATACATGTAGTAACTGCAGATGTGACTGTGTACACGCCTATTAAAAATTACCTGTGCAATTTTTTTGATTCTGAGATACACCCATACCAGGCCACTTTTGATCTCTGCAACGTCCTTGTGTAAGCATCCATCACGCCAACTTGTAAACAAAGCAAGAGCAGTGCCCACGCCAAAGAGGAACAGGCACACATAGAAGATGACCACTAGTGTGCCTATCATATGAATGTGCTGTGTGAGTGCCCAAGTATCAGTGCTATTGCTAGTGCTGTGACAAACAGAGCTGTGAGGATTAGTGCTAGATCTACCATACATATACTCCCAAGTAGAAAGCAATCAACACTATTACGCATATGGTGAGTGTGGTACGCATATGGGTATTTATGGCTACACAAGGGCGGTTTTGGGAGACCTATACAGTGTGGTAAAAATTGGCGGTCTTAGATTTCGTTGCCCTGGGTATTTTATCAACCACCTGGTGATTTCTATACCCCCGACCCATTTCAAAACCAAAAAATTTATTATCAAACCAGAATGGTGTGTGACCCTGTGCGACTGTGCCTACAGCCACTCTACTGCTTCAGCCGTGTCCGCTGTGCTGTGCTGTGTGACTGTGCATACCCTACCCATGCTGTGCTACTGTGTGCCATGCTGTGCCACTGTGTTATAGTCTAGCCATTCTATGCTCACATTGTTCTCTTCGTCATGTGTGTCCTATGTGTGTTCTTCTGTGTGTCGGGCCGGAGGTCGGTGTGGTAAAGGCACAATGCATCAGGATCAAAGCCAGATCAATGCATTGGTAAGCGATGGTAATGATTGGTAGAGGCGGTCTCCAATGTGCCAGAATCACCAATGACTGCATGAGGACGGGTGGTAACAATAGGTAAGGATTGGTAAGCGCCTGCACCAAAACACCAAAAGAACCAACGGTGTCGCATGGCGAGCAAGTCCACACTGGTAACACTAGGTAATGATTGGTTGTGGGCTGTGGTCGGCCGTGCTATGCTGTTACCAACCATTACCATCCGGTAGGGGAAGCGAAGTCAATGGCAGTGGCATAGGTGTGACTGTAGGTATGATAGTCACAGTAGGTGGAGGCCCGAAGGGCCGAATGGTAGACCCTGTGCTGTGGCGTACGGTCGACATCCTATAGTGTTCCAGACCACCATGCACGACTAGGATATGCTCGGTGGATGGGTACCCACGAACTGGTTCGACCCTATAGAGCGAATGCGACTCGCATCTGCAGGTAATTGTAGGCAAAGGATCATTACAGAAACAAAAAGTCCTCGGCATGACAGGCATAGTTAAAATGCTCCATGCTATCTAGACACCTGTAAGACCCATCAGCTCAACTCACACCTAGCCACATTGTGACACCGTTAAATAACTGTATGCCCACAGAGAGAGAACAGCAAGTCATAGAGCGACTCTACAAGCAAGGACACTTCAAGGACGACAGCTCACATGCCAGACTGCCATTCTTGGATCAGATAGAACCCTGCTTGATGTGTAATCGTGTTCGTACAGTTGTCATATACTCACTTGCTCTATATGGCTTATACTCACTAGTCACACTCATCATATAAGTTCCGTCCATAAGAGCATAGTAGTTCTTTCAATCTAGCAACGGTGTGAGCTGATCATTAGACATATCTGTATAGGATAACGAACGGTGTCAAAAAATCTTACGCAAGTTTGCTCTGCAAACTAATTGGCATAAGCCCTGCTTTACCATTACCATTACGAACCCTTATAAAAAAATTTGACGCAGGACCAGTCTTCGACTGCGGGTCGTATCTGACCATTACCATTACCAAGATAAGTAATGCTATTAATATTAATAAAGGATCCAATACAATGATAAAGAAACTATTACTAGGACTAGCATTGATCACATTAGTAGCCTGTTCGACTCCTGCAGAAGCGAATGACGTGGCTGATGATGGCAAATGCCTAGACGATATCAAACACTACAACCACTTGGTTAAGACAACAGGCGCCGATGACTCCGACAAGGCATCAGCAATCGTTGAGAGAGACAAGGGTGCAGAGCAATGGGCTCAGGGCAACAAAGAAGCCTGTGAGACAGCATATCAGGCCGCTTGGGCATTGATAGACTAATCCATTCAGCATACAAGAAGAAAGCCCCATCAACCATTAAGATTGTGGGGCTTTTTTTGTCTCTGTTCTATCAGGTGTGCAAGGGAGTTGAAGCTCTCACACACCCGCTTCAAGGGAGTTGAAGTCTGTTTATAAGCCGGGTACTAATAGCTTGATGATCCACCATGATACAGTAATTGCACCGATAATTTCTAATCCACTCATGCTTTAGGTCCTCCCGTCAGTAATACTATTAATGTGAATACAGTCGCTATCACTAAAAATTCTATGGGCGTCATAGGAACATTCCCAACACTATGATGATCAGTGCTGTCACTACCACCCCTGCGAGCAGATATCCTACCCATTCTAATAAATTAAACAACTGCTTCATGAAAAGATACTCCAAGCCACTGCGACAGCTACTAGGACTATCGTGATGCCATATATGAAAGGCATAGCATCAGAGAATATATCCTTCAAATACTGTAAGAACATCCACATACCTAGCCCTGCCTCATACAAGTGGATGAAGCCAACTGCTGATATCTGTCAGGAGCCATCTTCCAAAGGTCTGCTATCTTCAGCACCATTCTCAATGATATTTCTCTGAGCTTGTGCTTGTTCTCGAATATGAACTGTATCAGCTCTTCTTCTGTGTCTTTGGGCATGGCATACTTCTCCAACATACCTGCACCACATATCTGTCTGATACGAAGCATACGATCTCTCATTGAATCTATTGTAAGATCCAAGTAGTGACATCTGCTCTGTAAGGCCTGTAAATGATCCTGTAATTTTTTGCTCTTAACATTGTCGAACTTGATGTTAGTGATAAACACAACTCCACCATTGAACTCAAAACTATTAGGCATTCCCTCTGCCATCAATGTTCTAGATTCTGTGTTCCAACTCAATGTTCTCTTCTTGCCTGTGTCCAGAGCC
>Ga0209090_10003274_pt1 | contig 10160 bp, 14 predicted proteins | sample ArcticOcean_MG_C_9_FD_187432 | JGI IMG/M metagenome (GOLD analysis project Ga0209090, IMG submission 187432) | Marine microbial communities from western Arctic Ocean - ArcticOcean_MG_CB2_152 (SPAdes) (version 2) | ecosystem: Environmental > Aquatic > Marine > Oceanic | place: Arctic Ocean... | reverse complement strand
TGGTAAAAATGAAAATAGTGAAAAATCATTAGCAAAAATTCTTAATGTTAATAATGAAGATGTTCATTCGTTACTAGTATGGTATGCAAGACTAGAACTTGGTAAAAAGATATACGAATGTGTATTAGAACAAGATTCTTGTTATATAGATGCGGAGTTATAATGGAAAAATCATATGACAAAAACAATAATCCGATTTATATAAAAGAAGGAGTTAAAATTACCAAAGAGTGGAGAGAACAAACACATAAAGAGTTCTATGAAACATACGGTAATGGTTGGTGGATATTTGCAGGATTAGCGTCAGTAAAAAGAACACATTGGATAGATAAATTCAGAAAAACAGGAGGATTAGAATAATACGAATGAGTAAAAAGAAAATAAGAGAACCAGACCCAGATATTTGGGTTTGTCAGTGGTGTGGAAGTGATGATATTTATGAAGCAGCATATGTTCCAATGAATAATGTTACACTAAAATGGGACTATATTAAATGGCCTAAGAATAGTGGAGATTACATATCAGATTGTTGTGGTGATTTCGAACATCCAGTTACAGAATTTGAATGGCACGAAATAGTATTTGAAGAATGTCATGGAAACAAACACGAAATAATGAAAATAATAGAAGGGAGTAGAATGTGAGTGAATTACAATTTACAATAGTAGAAGATAAAAACGGTAATAAAATATGTAGAGTACCTATGTGTGACAAACACGTTCTTACAAGAGGAGTGTGTAAACCTTGTTATAGTATAGCTACACAAGCAGTAAAGCGTGGATTAACTACTTGGAAGAAGTTGGTAGATAATGATAAGATATTACCAGCAGGAACAAAGGGAAGAAAAAGAAGTGAAAACTTAAATTGGATGTTAGAAGAATGATGACAAACAATTATAGAATACTAGAAAACATAAAATCTAATCTAAAAATGGTAAGAGAACAATTAGACTCTGAAAACAAAGTGATAAACAGATATCATTTTACATCGATACTAATTAATGATATTGCTGATAGATTAGATATTGGTGCTAAACGCTACGGTGAAGAAGTACCAATAGAAGTTAGTGATGGAAGAGATATGGGAGTAGAAGCATATGAAGAATTATGCGATGCTGTAGTATATCTATCATCATTAACATTACGATTAAAGTCATATAAAGATAATAATTTAGAAATAGACACTCCACAAATAATAGCAATTAATAGTGTGTTGTTTAATACTTTATATCAATTAATTATATTCTTAGAATCGTACGAAGTAGAAAATAGATAAACTAATTGTTGGAGTAAGAGTATAAATTGTTTATATTCTTACTCTAATAATAATAATAAAGGAGAACTTATATGAAGTTCAAAGGTAGAGAGTACACAGAAGTAAAAGATAGGCTTATCGCATTCGCAGATGAGTTTCCACAAGCTACAATACAAACAGAATTATTACAAGTAAGTCAAATTATTGATACACCAACAGGTGAAACGTGTAATGAATATGTTGTAAAAGCTACAATATCACCAAGTCCTGTACAAGAACCAGAATGGTTTTATGTAGGTCATGCGGCTGAACGTGATAATACAGGGTTTGTTAATAAAACTTCAGCATTAGAAAACGGAGAAACATCAGCAGTAGGTCGTGCCTTAGCATTTGCAGGCTTTGGTGGTGACTTTGCTATTGCTAGTAAAGAAGAAGTAGATAATGCTAAAGCAAAACAAAAAGTAATCAACCCTACTATCAAAACATTAGAAGCTATGGACAAGCTAGCTAATTCAGGAATACTATCAGATGAAGATGTATTACGTTATAAACAAAAACGTGGTGCAGGATTCTTTGATACTAAACTAAAAGTCCAACAAAGTACAGAATACTTTGAATCATTAACTAATAATAAAGGAGCTAAATAATGGCTATAACTGGAACTAAACAACCAAGACAAACAAATGGAATGATGAAAAACTACTTCGTTAATAACTGTACAATTGACAGTGCTGAACAAGCAGAATCACCATACCACGATTGTAGTGTTCGTGTACAACTTACAGACACTAGCAATGGATATAACTATAATCTATTCGTAAATCAAAACTTCGAAAAGGATACAGCAGGAGTTGTTGTAGATTTATCATTTCCAGATAATCTAAACACGCTATATCTTTCTAGTGGAGCAGATATTAATGTATCAGATAATGGTAAAGTTAACTTAACTGATTTGATTGGTAAAGAGATTGCTGTAATCAATTATATGTCAAACGGTAAGTACAAAAAACAAATATGGCAAACAGTGGGTAAATCAGATGACCACGATGCTTTAACTGTTAAATTTGAAAAATCTGTAAAAGACGGATACCCTAAGAACTTTATAGGATATTCATCATCTACAGAAGAAGTTGCTGATTTAAAAACAGAAGTATTAAAATCAGTACCTAAATCAGACGGTATGCCGTTTTAATGACATCTGAAAAGATAATCATTAAATGGCTATCTAGTCGTGTTAATTCTTCAGACCCGTGGTTTTATTCGTATAACTTCGAGTCTGAAGTACCGATGTATGGTAGATTGGCACATCAAAAAATACACACAGCAAGTACTTATTCAAGAGCATTTAGAAAATTACGTGAAAGTAATACTTTAAGTCGCTATGGATTAAAACTAGAAGAAATTAAACATAAAGATAATGGAGCAGTAAAAGGATGGAAAATAATCAAAGATTCATAGAGTATGTTGAAAACAGCATCTCTAATAGAAATCAAATCATACCAATTGACCTTTATCATAGTGCAGTTAAAAATACTTCATTTGTTGACAAAGAGAGCTATGGCTCTTATTATCGTTTTGATAACTCCTTATTTGAATACGTCAATAAAATAAGTTCTGTAAAAGGGTATGAAGGATTAGTATATGTAGATAGACTAATCTTAGATATTGATAAAAAAACATCCGATGATAACAGCCTTTATGAACAAGTAAAGGCTTATATCGGAATGTGTTTAGATTTTGGTATCAAAAGCGAAGATATAAATCTTTGGTATAGTGGTAGTGGATTTCATATTGAACTATTAGATGTATTTGGTTTTCAACCATCTAAAAATGTTCATGAGAAAGTAAAACAAACACTTACTAAACATTTTAACTTTGCTGATAGTATCTATGATAAAACAAGAATAATAAGAAGTAATTGGTCATTCAATTTAAAGACGAATAAATATAAAGTATATATTCCATTAAAATATCTAGAAGATATATCAATAGGAGAAATACAAAAAGCAGCGTCAAGTAAAGAAGAATACCAATCCTTCTCAGAAGAGTACAATGAATGGTATGGAGAATTAAACGAACCATACAAAACAATAGAACCATACTTACAAGCAAATATAATAGATGCACCAGTAACTATAAACAAAGCTATAAACAAAACAAGTAAAACAAATTCAGTTGTTACTTGTATGCAGCACGTTTTTAATGAAACTGCTCTTGAAGGTTCTAGACATCAAAAATCACTAAGATTAGCATCGTCTTATAAACGTGCAGGGTTGCCTTTCTTGGCAGCTGTTGCTAGTATATTAGAATGGAATAATAATAGTCTTAGTGCAAATAACATTACACGTATTGTTCAAAATGTATACGAAGGTAATTACCAATATGGTTGTAATGATATTGTTATGTCAGAGTATTGTGATAGTAAATGTATTTATTACAAAAACAAAAACTATACTTTAGATATAAAAGGAATTGAAGAACTAGAAGATTCATTCAGAGAATATATACAAAATGATTTCTCTAAAAAATCAATTGATATGGCTGAAATATTCGAAGGAGTACCAAGCTATCAAATGAAACCAGGAGAACTTATTATATTTTCAGGTGATACAGGTATGGGAAAAACAGCATTTGTACAAAACATCGTAGCAAAAGCTAAAAAAGACACCCTATTCCTATCATTAGAAATGAATGAATACTTAACATTTAGACGGTTCGTACAAATAGTTGCTCATAAAACAAAAGATTGGGTTAATAATATGTACCTTAGTAATGAAAACGCTTCATTTAAGGAACTATTACATAATATTAAAATTATGACGATTCAACCTCAGTTAGATGCAGTAAAACGTATTGTAGCAGAACATGAACCAGCAGTACTAGTAGTAGATACTACTGATGAATTACAAATAGAAGGATTCAGAAATGATATCCAAGAACAGAATATGAAGATTGATGCCTTAAAAAGTATTGCTCAAAAACATAACACTGTCGTATTAGCTATTCATCACATTAATAAGTCAAGTGCTATGGCAGGAAACTTAGGAGTACACTCATTAAAAGGTTCGTCAAATGTAGTTCAAAAAGCAGATAAGGTTATTATGATAAAAGGAGCTAATAGAGATGACAAACTTAGGACAATATCCTCGGTTAAATCTCGTGATGAAGCACCATTTGAAATGATAGCAGAGTTTAACTATGAAACAATGACATACAAGAAAGTAGAGTTAAAATGAATATAGAAAATATATTTAAAATAGAAACAGTAAATATGGATGACTCAATACTACAAAAAGTAACGATGTTAACTATATTTCACTTAAGTGTATTTGTATCAGAACAAAAAGGAAATCATTTTTCCTTTGCATTTGGTATAGGTCCAATAGAAATGGAATGGAGTGTAAGGCTATGGCTCACCCAAACAAAATAAGAGGTAACAACCTTGAACGTGAATGTGTAAATATAGCAAAAAAAGAAGGGCTCTCAGCAAAGAGAGCCTATGCTTCTGATGGTAGAGCGTTAGGTAAATCAGAAAAAGTAGATTGTATGGTAGAAGAATACTGCATACAAGCTAAAAGAAGAAAGAAAGTAGCCCAATGGCTATATCCAGAGAATCATGCTGACGATGTAGATATTGTAGTTACTAGAATGGACCGTAAAGAAGCATTAGCTGTATTACCATATAGAGAATGGATAAGGTTAATTAAAATAGAAAAGGAGTTCAATGATGGACATGAGTAAAGAAGAAGTAGCAGCAATAATGTCGTTAGCTAAAAAGATTCTTCAACATCAAAGTGATAAACAATGGTTGCAGGATTTACAAGATGAAAGTGTAGATACACCTGACGACTTAAAAGTTCTTAGAAAATCAGAAGATGAACATGATATGACTGGACGTCCAGGTCCAGGAAATTGTGGGTGTCACAATGATTAAATTTAGTAACGAAGAACTATTGATAATAAGGTCTGCTTTACTTAATTTTAAAAAAGCACCTTTTGTATCACAAGAAGAACAAGAAGTAATTAAAAAGATTATTCAAAACATTTACGATAATCTATTTAAAGAAGAGTAACAAACATTATTCCTCTCTCTACCTAATGCGATTTGAAGGAATCGAGTGGTTTAATCCACACTTAGCCTTAGTTTGATGGTTATCGACTAACGTTAATATGATTTACAAATCTTTAAGCTAGCATATGAGTAAAGTTGGTTCGGTTGGCACTGAATTTCATATAAAACTCAGAGAGAGGAATATAAATAACAAAGGAGTATTAATGAAACATAACAATGATTTTAGATTTGATTTAGATTACGGTAAAGAAGGAGAAGGCATGTTACACAAAATGCTAACTGGCGAAGAAGGGTATAGGGTGGAAGTAAAAAGAGATAGACAAGCTCATAGAACAAACAATCTATACTTTGAATATGAATCTAGAAACAAACCTTCTGGTATTGCTAAGACAGAAGCAGATTACTATTGCTACTTTATAACAGATACTTTTTGCTTTATTATGAAAGTAGATGTATTAAAAGCAAAGCTAAGAAGGTTGATAAAAGAAAAAAAAGTAATTAATGACAAACAACCTGGAGGTGACAATAATACATCTCTTGGAGTATTAATAAGTATAAACAACTTTATGAAGGAGTAAGAATGAAACCACTAAGAGATGAAGTAATAATAAAAGCTGTAAAGCAAGAAGTTCAAACAGCATCGGGTATTGTATTACCAGATGCTATACCACCTAAGCAAACAACGGGTACAGTTATAGCAGTAGGTAAAGATGTAAAAGAAGTAAAATTAAACAATAATGTTTTATTCGGAGAGGATTCGTACTACGCAATATCAATTAATGAAAATGATGTATTGTTTATAAAAGAATTGAATATATTAGCTATTTTAGATTAATAATTAAAAACAGGCTCTTAGAATAGCCTTGTAAGCCTTTAAAATAAATTAAGCGAACACTATGTCGCTTATTTTATTAACATTCGATACAGTATGGATTTAATGAGTAAAGTGGGCTCTATTGGCACTCTAACTTAACAATGCTACTCTGAATCTTCTATTTCTTCTTGTAAACGCTTGTCTTCGTTATTTTTTCTATTTTTCTTAACTTCTGAGCCTACTCTATGAATAGGAAATCCTGTCATCCAGTCAACTGCCATACTAGGATTTTTAATACTTCTATGAATATCTCTTCCCAATCTTCCAAATGGAGCATATGTAGCTAATTGGAAATTTACAAATGTATCAAAATCACCTGATGCAATAGCAGTAATAGGTGGTAACACATAACGTGCTATTGGAGGTGTAACAACTTGTAGTGGAGCAAGAGCTGGTCCTAAAGGTCCTACACTAGGCCACTGACTAAAGAAAGCACGCTTTCTAGTTTCTTCATCACCAAACAACCATTGAGCTGTATCTTGTAACCAAGACATAGGTGGAGATAAGGCATACTCAAATATAGTAGAAGTAAACACTGACGCTAATGCCATTGACATTAAATCAGCAGTTAGTTGTCGTTGTGCTACTTTACTATTATTAGTGTATTGGCTCCATTCTGTATATTGAGCACCTTTAAATATTGCTCTTCTACGCTTAATACTATTCCAAGCATAAGGATGGAAACGTGTCATAACACGACCCAATGACGTATTTGAATAATTACTTCTAAATGCTGAATGATAAATAAACTGTGAAGACTCAATACCTTTTTTTGCAATATGCATCAGCATAGGTGAATTATATGGAAGTTCTTTCATTAGTGGTTGCAATACTTGTCTAGCATTAATATAATGTGCTAATGCTGCTGTACGTCTTAAAATAATTTCTGATTTACTCATAAATATTGAACCAAATTTTACAACAGCATCTTCAATACCATTCTTTATTCCTATCTCTCTTATAGTAGCTAATCTTTCTTTTTCATATTCAGTAGGATTTTCACTTAACATTTTTTGATTTTTCTTTGAAAACAATCGTTTTATAATACCTTGAGCAGCTTTTTGCATATTAGCATCTCTAAAAGTTCTATTAATACCTGTTTCCTCAATATACATACCTTCCAAGAATCCTTCTTGAGAAAGCCACGTTTCGATATCTTTCATACTTTTAAATTTTTCTAATCTTATTTCACCAGTTAAAGGATTTTTAATTTCGTACTTTGCACCATTAAACACTTCATTTATTAAATACGACTGATTAGTAGCTTGTCTAAATGGTTTCCAGCCTGTATCAGCATATATGTTAGTTGTACCACCAAACATATTAGTTACTGCTGTTTTAGGGTGAGACAATAATGATAATAGTTCCCACTTACCTTCAAAATCACTAAATGCTTTTATCTTTCTAGCGATAGCTATACGTTTTGCTGATTCAGATACTTTTTTCATTTCACCCGTTACTGGGTCTTTAGACATCCTTAAGTCACCAAATATACTAAACTCTCCTTCCTTATATCCAAGCACTCTTCCAATACGCTCTTCTTGTGTTCTAATAAAATTAGTAGCACTATGGTCTGTTACCATATTATACATTGTTCCACTTTTGTTAATTTTATCAATATTTTTTATGGAGTTTAATTCTTGAGCTTCTCTCATTTTATGGTTTTGTATTTCAGTTCTTAATTGTTTTCCCGTTAAATTTTCTCCAACTTTTCTATACCAATGAGCTTCAGGAGCAATATGTTCATTTACTTGTTGTATAAACCATTTTTCCTTATACTTTAATTCTCGTCCAAGTCTTTTCGTTAACTCTCGTGTATCTAAACCAGATTCAATATACGTATTTAATATTTGTTTCTCAGATATAGTAACACCATGTAGTTCTAGACTACGACTAGTATTTAACCCTAACATATTATTTAAAGCATCTCTCATATATCCAGCCCAATGATTAGTATGGTCTTGATTTTTCATATAGTTTTTAGATTCAAACGTATCAATTAAATGAGTACCTCTTAATCCAACTAATGTATCGATATAAGATTTAGAAGTAGACTTAACATATCGTGTCAAAACATTCAAATCTTTACCAAATCCAGGAATAGGAGTTTGACCTTTACTTCTAAACATACCAGCAACACCTACAGAACCAATAGCATCTTTACCTCTTCTTTGTCCAATAAATGAGTTCATAGATTCGCTCATACCTGCATCCATATTCTTAAACTTTTGTAATGATATTACCATATCATCTTTCATAGAACTCATTATTTGTTCTTTTACTTCAGCTAGTGTTTCATATCCTTTTACTTTAGCTTTATACAATACTCTATATTCTCTAGGTAAAGACTCTTCGTTCATCATTCCAACTTTATGGATAATATCTTCCATTTTATTAGAAATCCAATCTCTAATATTTTTTTCATTAGATTTAAATGCACTATGATTGGTAAATGTCCAATAGTTAGACGGTTTACCATCTCTAGTTACAACTTTTACTTGTTCTTGTTGTGTAGCTTTACGCAATTCTGCTACTTCGTTTAATATTTTTCTTGTGATTGTTTTTTTATCAGCAGGATTAAATTTTGGATATAATAATTCTCCAGAAAATGGGTCTTTCATGTTTTTAATTGTTCTTAATATTTGATATTCATACTTGTAGTACAATAGCTCGTTCATACCAATAAGATTATCCATTAAATTAACCTTAGTTTTTTTACTTAATTGTAGTTCTTTAAACTTACGATTTACTTTATTCATATCAATAAAATTATTGGTCATTACATTATTTTGAGCTTCATCGGTTAATCTCCATTTACCAGGTGAAGTCTCTTGCATATTTTTAGTAATTACATTTTTCATAAATGTATTATAAAAACCAGTAATACGTTCGTTAATAATATCAACCACTTCATTTGGAGAAGCTTCTCTTGTCTTACCTTCTGTTGAAGATTCATTTAAAATATTAAACTTTTTATATTTTTTATCCATTCTTTTTATTTGGTCTTTAGAGTAATTCCAAGAATCTGTAAATTGTTTTATAGTAGTGCTATCGTAATGAATTTTAACAGCACCGTTTGAATCTATTCTTCCACCAAACTGCCCATTATCATATAGTCTTTTATTGATTGCAGCTTCCACTAATGTATTTAATTCTTTTTTAAGTGAAGCATCCTCTACATTCAATATTCTAAACGAATCCTTAACAATATCTTCAAAATAATCTTGGAACGTAGATGCCATTGTATTACCGAAATCAACTTGTTGTCTTACTAATTCTAATGTACTTGTAGGTACAGTTAGAGAACGCTTAGTAACAATATATTCTCCATCAACTTTATCTATAACGGGAACATCATTTCTAACTTGGGTTAACATTTCTTTCATACGCATTTTACCAGCAACGCCAGTATTACCTTGGAAGAAATAATGATATTGTTTTAAAATAGGGTTTAAATCTTTTGCAGGAGGTTTATTAAAATCTAAATCAAAAACATTCTTACCAATTTTTCTAGCATAGTCTTTTAATTTCTCTCCCATACCTTTTCTACTAACATATACATCTTCTAACATACGTCTAAATGCTCTTAAATCGGGTAAATTCATTAGCTTAGGTGCTTTACCTAATACGGGTGCTCCAGTCAATCCATACTCTGCTGCAAATTGAGTAAATTCTCCTTCTAAATTAGTTGCTAAATGAGGATTTTGTCTTATAATGTCAGTTATTAATTGAATTTCTTTATTAATATTCTCAGTTGTAAGAAATTCTTTTTTAATAATGTCATTTTTCATATCAAACATATCTAAAGGAACATCTCTATCTAATTGTTTTTCAAGAAAATCAATTTTATCTATCTTACTCATTGCATCATAATTCTTTATAATATTTTCAGCAGTAACTGAATCAACATCACTCAAATCTGTGTCTTCTAATAATTTTTTAATAAAGTCTACTTGTTCT
>Ga0209090_10003273_pt1 | contig 10160 bp, 9 predicted proteins | sample ArcticOcean_MG_C_9_FD_187432 | JGI IMG/M metagenome (GOLD analysis project Ga0209090, IMG submission 187432) | Marine microbial communities from western Arctic Ocean - ArcticOcean_MG_CB2_152 (SPAdes) (version 2) | ecosystem: Environmental > Aquatic > Marine > Oceanic | place: Arctic Ocean... | reverse complement strand
TTGGTAATAGTCTGCTTCATGGTAGTAGTCTGGTCGTTATTATTCCAGCTCCAAATATCACTTCCAAGCGTTGAAGTCCAACCACCATTAATTTGACTTGCGTTAAGGGTATCACTGAGGGAGATAGTAGATTCCACATACTTACCATCTACCCCAGCTATTGTACTTGTACCATGTCTTGACGACTGGTTAGTACCTGACCATGAATTGTCTGTAAAATTTTGATTCAAAAGATTCCCTGAAGTTTCTGCCATCAGGGATAGTGGGAAAAATAATATTATTAACCTATTCATTCCAGGTCATACTGGTTTTATTATCCCCAGCAGTCCTTAATTCGCCTTTTCTTTTTTCAATCCATCTTGCTTTAGCTTGTTCGCCAATCAATCCATCTACAGGACAAGGTGTTCCTGCGTTCATCATAGATTCCCATACACTTTTATCTTGGCACATCAACGATATTGCTGCGACTTTCATGCCTAGCTTAGATAATACTGCTACTGATTTTCTTCGTTCACAATTTGGGTCTGCATAGTATGAGCCAAATGTACCACTAAATCCTATGACTGTAACCCCTGCTGCCAGTGGTATGACACAACTATCCTGACCGTATATACTCATAGCAGGAGCTGATGAGCTGTTTACGGCTGTTTTAGTATTACTACTATTGTTTGTCTCATTACTTGTTGTACTGTTGGAAGATGAGCCTGATTGGTAAGTTGTTGCTGATTCGTACCCACCTGTGATTGCAGTGTTAGAACCAGCATTATTTGATTGAGTGTTGGTTGTAGCTCCACTTGAAGTTACATCGCCTATTGCATCTGTTATTCCGTAAGCTAATATAGCTATCAATAGAAGTATAAAACATTCTTTTATTCTTGCTACCATTATCGTCTGACGGTCGAAGCTCCAAAATATAATCCCACTATTGATGAGACGACATGAGTATCTAAAGGGGTTATGACTAAACCTGTTAAAGGTTTCCACTGGGTAACATCTAATGAATATGAGAATATCCAAAATCCTTTCACAACTTCTTCTGTATAACCTACATAGATTGGAGTTTCAGGTGCAATAAGAAAAACTAGTTTAGGTAATACAAGGATTGCAAACACACACATTAATGCAATGTATCTTCTAGTATTTTTCGTGAAAGAATCAGTAACATCTCTTGCTTTGTCTGCTTGTTCAGCTACAAAACCAGCTCGTGCCATTAAGTTTTTTTGTTCTTCAGCTTTATCTTTAGCCTTCTGAGCCATGATACCTAATACTCCACCGAGTACAGTACTTGCTCCCATGCTTACGAGTTCCATTGGTATCATTATTCTCTCTCCTTTATTGCGTCAAATTGTTCTAAAAAACTTTGTTTTAAATCATCTATCGCATCTCTGTATTCTTCTAAAGTAATCTCACTTTTCATTCTTGAGTTATTAATTTTCTTTCTTGCTTGGTCAAAGGTAGATTTTAATCGTTTAGCTTCTGCTGAACCAAATCTTCTTAACCTGCTTGTGTCTGCTGTATTTATTTTAAAACCAAGCGAACTAGCTATTGCTTGACCAGTAGTTAAGGGGTCATCTAAGGTATTGTACTTAGGCTCGTCTCCATATTCTCTTTCATATGCTCTTTTTATTTTTTTGTATGAATGACTACCACCCAATGCTTCAGGGACATACGGAAGATTAGGTATAAAATCTTTGGCAATGTTTGTTGCTCTACTAGCTGCTACTTCGCCAGGGTTCATTCCAAACTCTTCAGCATCTCTTTTATTACCCATAAATGGGTCAACCCCAAATACATTTAAAACTGTTGATATGGCTGGTCCACCAAAAGAAAGTGCAGTTGGTACGAAAGGTAATGCGTTAGGAGTTGTTCCTCCCATATTAAATACGTCTGCACCTGGCAACATTCTCCCTATGTTTATATACTTAGAGTCTTTACCTGTGCCACTAATTTTTATATTAGCTTGAGGCATGGCTGCAAAACCAAACATGTTTGTTTTATTATACTCTTGCATAAACTTTCTTTCTTGTTCTTGTTGATGCTTAGTAGTTCCTGTTCCTGCTCTTCCTAAGTCATTAGCTGCGTAACCAAGTGCTGCTATAACGGCAACTTTTTCAGGGTGTTTGACTGCAATCTCTGCAAGTAACGGCATGACACGATACGAATAAGACAAGAACGGAACACCTGTCCCTCTTAGGTTGTTTATAAATTCTGATTTAATATTATAATCTACAAACCATTTAACAGCTTCGCCTGATGCGTCTGAAGGTGTCCACCTTAAATTAGTGCTAGGATTTAATTCGTTTAATCTACTTCTATATAAAGCTACTCTAAACAATCTGTCTTCTAACTGGTATAAACCTGATACTGCTTCGTCAGCAGCCTTACCCTTTTGTTTTATTGTTTTTAATAACTTGCTATCTTCAATTATATTTTTTGCTGTTTTAAGAGCCGAACCCATAAAGTCGCCTGATTTTTCTGCATCTGATACATCAAAAGTTTTTGATAACCGAGTTAGGTTAAGAGAGTTATTTAACTCGGCACTTAAATAATCTCTACCAAATACCCCACTTCTATACATATGTTGTAAGTCAGGGTGAAGGTCGTCCCATTTTAACGTGCCTTTTTCAAAATTTAATATTTGTCTTGCCGTGCCATCTTTATGTACTTTTAATAGTTGTCTCCATGAACCACCTGCTCCATAAAACAAAGTGAAGTTAGATACATAATTGTTTGTATGTACTGCTGGATTGTAAACAGTTTTAGTTTTTTTCCAAAGACTATTTATTTTAAAATATGTTTCCCCAAAAACCCTGTTGCCATCGTCATCTCTCATTTTTTTTAAGAGCATCATGTCTTTGTATTGGTCTAGCTTGACTAATTTACCAGCTAGTTTTCCATACATAGCAACTACTTTGTCTTGTTTTTCACCAAACTTTATTACAGCTAAAGTACCATCTTTACCTCCATAATCTTTTTGTTTAGAGTCAGGAACGTAAACATATTTTTCTGTAATTGCTTCTCCGTTATTATCTTTTAACACCTTTCCGTTAGCATCTGTTACTTCTATTTTTACTGGTTTCTCAGGAGTAGCATTTTTCATATTGAATTTATCTTTAGCTTCTCTTTCAATTTTTCTAGCTTCTTTCTTAGCTATGGCTTGTTCTTTAGCTAATTCTTTTTTTAGTTTTTGATACTGTACTTGCCCACCAAAAGGAAATTCAGGCAAAGGTTGTCCTGCATTAGGAGCATAACCAGCAGCAGGTGGAGGTAATGTTGGGTCTCCATACCTTAAGTTACTCATTTGAATCTCAATGTCTCTTGTTTTAATGCTACTAACTATTGGTTGTCCGTCTATCCCTGTCTTTTCTGATACTACCAAACCTTTTCTAGCAAAAATTTTTGAGGTCAAAGCTCCTTTATCTAAAACCCAGCCTTGTTTTATTCCAAAATCATTTAATGTTGCGTAAAATTTTCCAATGCCGATTGTACTTTTTAATTCTTGTGCTGTCTTAGCTAACTGTAATGCAGCATCGTCTAACTCCCCAAGCTCAAGCCTTTCTTTCTTAGATAACTGAGTTATTATTTCGTACCTACCTTTTATTTCTTTCCCATCTTTCTTTGCTTTTCTAATAATAACACCATAGTTAGATGCTTGGTTATCTGCACTTAATGCTTTGTTATACTGTGGGTCAGCTTCATCATCAATCCTGTTAACAAGTCTGTTGTAACCGTCTTTCTTTTGACCGTATAACTTATTAATTCTGTAATCGTATTGTCTTTCTGCTCTTAATTTTGGTAATATTTTTTTTAGTCCAGCAAGAGTAAAGGTATCTGACTCTCCTAATATATATTTACTTCCTCTTGCAAAAGTAGAGTCTCCTCTTATATTACTTAAATTCTTTACCCAAGTAGTTGCTTTAGTAAAGCCTTTTTCTTTAACAATGGTTTCGTAATTTCTTTTAATATAATTGTTTATGTTTGTTTTAAAAATATCGTCATCTAAAAGACCTGACAACCTCATGTCTTCTGCAATTTCTTTCATAATCTTAGCTTGGTCTTTAGTAAGGGCTATAATTTTTTCTACATCAGCAGGAACAGGTACTTTCAACGGAGTATCAATAGCTTTCCCATCAATTACTTTGTAACCACCAAGATAATCTTCTGCTCTTTCTTGCTTACGTGTTTCTTTTTCTAATAATTTTTTTTGTTGAGCTTTTGATAATCCTTTTAATTCTTTAGCAGTATACTTGACTCCTGTCTCAGGATTGATTCCTTTAGATACAACTAATCTTTCAACTAGTTCTCCTTTAGACATAGCTTTTAATTCATCAACACCTAAATCTCCACCCATTAAATTGTAAGCCACTCTTCTTTCTTCAGGACCTAGTTTATCTAACTCTTCAGTTATTTCTCCTATCTTTTGTTTGTATTCTAAAACTCGACCATCTAACTCCCTATCTAATCTTAACATGTCAGGAGACATACGGTTTTCAGGGTACTGCTTGTGCATCTTTGTATTGAACCACTCGTTTTTATTTAACGGATTACCTATAAATCTTTTACCTAAGTAGTAACTTGCACCGATTGCAAACCCATTGAATAAAAATTGCTGTGCTGTTTCAGTTTCGTTGTACTCATCTAAAATATGATAAGCAGCTGCACCTGCTGCTACTCCGAAAAAAGGTGATATAGGATTTTGTACCCATTTATCCCATACAGGTTTCATTGCATTTTTTCTATACGATTCCATTAAAGTTAATTTTTCGTCAATCAACCCATCACTCATAACTCGGCTTACTTCAGCTTCTTGTCTTCTGATATTTTTAATTCTTGTTTGTTCGATTTGTAAATTTTTACTTGGTAATTTTTCTAGTGCATCGTCAGTTGTTTTAGGTAGTGCATCAAAACCAAACCATTTTTTACCTGCTAAACCTAATGCACCAGTAATAACTCCACCACCAACTGCACCAATTCCTGCTTGTTCTAATCTACTAAACCCCATGTCTTGGTCAACGTAAGAAGCAGCACCAATTCCTGTGCCGTAGGCTATACCTTGTTTAACCATTGAAGCTACAGATTTTGCTTTAGCTACAGGTATAATCCAACCAGCAGGGTCAGCAATAATACCACCCATATAAGTAGCTAATGCTTTGCCACCGTACTCTTTGTTTCTAAAGATAGAATTTAATTTCTTTTGGTCTATAGCCATTTGCTCTTCATCGATATTAAAGAGTTGCTTAACTCCTCGATAGGTATCAGTAAACCCTAGAGTTCCTGCATACGCCATAGCTTGAGCTTCATTTTCAATTCCTGCTACGTTGCCACTATCAACAGCAATGTTATTATTTTGGATTGCTTCGTATTTACTACCAGCATTAATTTTGTCAAACATTTGTTCGGCTGATGGATTAACAACAGCAGGACCACTAGTAACCGTACCGTTTATTTTATTAAACAGTTCTTGTTCTTGTTCTGTTGGCATCTTATCTTGTTGTCCTTAAGATTTCGTATGTATTAAAAGTCTCGTCATAAGTAGGAAGCTCATCTTCAGACACACCGTTTTTTCTTGCAGAAAGAGTTTGTCCATTATGAAATTGCATAAAATTATCAAACTGTCCTTGGTTTCCTAAGACATAGGCATCGTTAAATAAATTGTTTTTAAAAAATTCTTGAGTAGGTGCTTTACTACCTGAAGTTTGCATATCTTGTTGGAGCTGAGTTATTGTCCCAGTGTATTCATCTTTAGTAAAATAGTATTTATCATAAAGAGTTGCAGCGTCTTTAGCATTTGCTCTAGTTTCTTTTTTAGCTGCTGTTGCTGTAGTCCCTGCTTTTGCTAATACTTTGACTTGCTCTGCTGCGTCAGTAGCCACATCACCTAAAACTCTACCAGCTTTATCCCACTCGTTTTCTCCCATCTGAGTTCTACCTAATAAACCAATACCTGCTCTAAGCAAGGCAGCATTTTGTATAGCTGCTAACATTTTGGCAGGGTCATTAATCTGAGATGAGGGAGCTAATATGCCACCTAATCCTTCAGTAAATTCTTTTAGCTTATCTTCTTCTGCCATTCTTATCTCCTGTATTTTGCATATAAATCTTCTTCTTGTATTCTACTTCCTGCTACGCCTGGCGTAACACCTGGCGTGATTCCTGGAGTTACAGCTTTAGAATTACTACCTCCCATCATGCCTAATATTTTTAACAAAGACATATAATCCATACCACCTGTTGCTGCTGCTGCTTCTGCAATTTTAGGCAAATCTTCCGTTCCTTTTCCTCCTATTCCTAAATTATTAAGAACGGTTTGGACATCAGGATTTAACGTGTTTAATTGATTTGGTTTAAAAGGAGTAGAATCAACTACTCCACCACCTGTTTTAGTGATAGGGTTTACAACTGTATTTATTGGTCCTCCAATAATACCTTGGTCTACATATTTTTGCCTTGTTCCTGCAAAAGTCGGATTAGTTAAAACATTTTTAAGATATTCATTGTCAAGCGTAGGGTATTTTTTTGTTAGTGAAGACAGGTTCTGTTCATATGGACTGTTAATTGCTAACGCTTCAGGACTAGATGGTTGCATTTGTACTGGTGGTGTTGGAGTATTAGTTTTAAACAAGTTCCATAGTGGGTCTAACATAGATTTGTTATCCCTCATTCTTTTATCTAATACAGAAAAATAAAGTTCCTCTTGTGGATTTTCATTAGCTAATCCAGCAATCAATCTTCTTCTTTCTTTTTCTTTATCAATTCTTTCTTGTTCTGTCATAATATCTCCTTAATTAATCAAATAAACTAGCTAATGCTACTGCTGCTGCTACATATGGTGCTGCTGCAAAAGCTCCAGTTGCCCCTGCTGTAAGTGTTGCTCCTTCTACTCCTGCTACGGTTGCTGCTGTTCCACCTAAGTAACCACTCGTCATAGCTCCGTATGTACCTGCTCCCATTAATCCTGCTCCCATTGCCTTCTGTCCCATGCCAGGCTCTCCACCTGAAGTTGAAGTAGTGCTACCACCTGGCAGTACATTTGTTCCTGCTAAGTTAGAGTATCTTGTTAGTGCTTCTCCTGGAGCTTGTTGTGCAAACTCAAATCTTTGTCTTGCTTCATCAATCGCTTGTTGTTGTCTTTGTTGTTCAGCTGTACCTAACATACCTAACTGCATAGCAGGTTGCTGTATAGCTTGTTGTGTTTGTGGCGACATTGCCAAGGCTCTTAATTGATTTTCATTTGCTTGGTTATAAGCATCACTATACATAGTAGAAGATATATCACCTGCCTTTTGCAAGTAATCTCCTATAACTCCTTGTTCTAATATCGCTTGTCTTGTGCCACCCAGTTGCCCTGCACCTGTTGCATCTCTTCTTGCTTGTTGTAATAAACCTTGAGCTTGAGAATAAATTGGACGTAATGCTGCATCAGTAGCTCCTGCCAAGTATGGGTTACTTGCTAAATTCTGTGGCGACATCAAACCGTAATTCTGTGCCGACAATATATTATCAGCTAGTCCTTGTTGTGGCACAAGATTAGCCATGAGTTGCTGTTCTGCAATCTCTTGGTTTGAAGTTTGTCCTGCATAAGTTTGTTCAGGATAATATTGCATTGGACCAGTGTTATACTGTTGTTGTGCCTGTTGATATATATCACTTATATAAGGGGACTGTCCTTCCCAAGGTACTGCTTTTGTGGTTTGAGTACCACCTCCACTTCCTTTGCCCATGATGTTTACCTCTAATGTTTAGTGTTTAATTCTTTTCCGAGAACCGTGTAGGTATTTTCATACCCAAACTTCTCTAATTTTTTAGCAAATCCTTTTCGACAACACGTCTCTATAGCTTCGCAACCTTGTTGTATTGCCCATTCTTCTAGCAATTGTAACCAATCTTCTACCCATAAATCTAAATCTTTACCACCTAATGTAACTATACGGCAGGTAGTTTTCCTTGGGTATTCAACTATCTCTGTAGTTAGTACCGAGACAATCTCTTTATCTTCGTTAGATAAAACCCACAACTGCATTTTCTCTTCTTCAATTTTATGATAGATATCAAAGGTACTCATTTCATCTTTACTTTTGTTGTTACCCATTTCAATATAAGGCTCACAATCTTCCCATACTTTAGATAACAGTTCAGGTAAGACTCCTGATATATATATCACCCTAGTTTCACCCAGTTTCCTGCTGAATTTCTAAAGTAAACTCCTTCACCAGCTCCTGGATTAAAGTTAGTACCATCTCCGTACACTATATCTCCTTGTTTAATTCTAACTGGAGCTACGTTTTTAACTTCTATAAAAGTTGTAGCATTTTCTTCTAATGCTCCTTGCAACTTTGTAAGTTCTTGCATTAAATATTGGGGCAAATCTTCAGGGTTACTGGGTACTGGGTTAGGGGTATACTTGGGTGCTTGAGCCATTATCTCTCTCCTATTACCTCATATTCTATGTCATATCCGTTCAATACAAAAGTAGTTCCTGTTGTATTTTGGAACTTAATAGCTATGTATTTCCCTGTACTTCTTGCGTCTACCTTGTTCTGTGAATTAGGATTAATGCTTTGTGGTGATTTATAAGTATAAGTACCAGCTGGACTCATTGAGCTGCCTATAAATATTTCAGCACTTCCTGTTCCTGAAAATCTTGGTGTAATCTTTCTTACTTGTTTAACTGTGTTTGGGTTGTTATCGAGTACCAATCCTTTTCTTTCCAAGACCATTGTGAAATTATTTCCTGCAAAATCAAACCCTTGGTCTGCTCTATATAATCTTGTATTACTTGTACCAGCCATTAACATGCTTGTCTCTGTAGGATTGTAGGCTCTTTCTCCCCATGTTTCTGTAGTATTATAAGCTACCCAACTTTGTGATTGACCTGACCATAAAACGCTAGTGCTTCCGTCAGAAGTTGGACTAACAACGCCAAGACCTATCCCTAATATTCCTGGCAAATCTCTAAAGCTGTATGAAGAAGCATTGTAATTATAAACTAATGCTTTGTTACAAAATGTTGAGCCAACGGTTGGGTATGAAATCCATATTTCTCCTTTCTGAATATTGTGCGTTACAAAAGTATTGGCATAATTTGTGCCATCTATCTCTTCAAACAAAGTTCTTTTAATAACATCACTGGCTATAGATTTTTTAGTTACGCCATCGTGTACTATGATATCGCCATTCGTTACTACAAAATGTTTTCCGTTAAATTCACAAGCACAATTCTTAGATAAAATTCCTGTGTCATCAAATAATTTTTGGAAACTAAAAACTAAATTACCTCCAATGTAATTCATTATCCATGTAGTTTTTTCTTTATATATAACAAAAGATTGTTTTAAAGAAAATCCGTCAACAATAAAATCTCCATTGTCTCCAATGGTTGTAGCACCTGCATCATTCGTAGCACCAGCTGTCCATGTACTAGGTAGTGCATTGTTTTCTGCTGCATCTCCCCATCTAATTTTGTTAGGATAATTGACTGATGATTCTGTTAAGTTTAAAGCTATTAAATAATTACCATAAGGTCTTATTGATTTACAAACTGTACTTGCTGACCAATTAGTTAAGTCAGTAAAATTATTAGCTCCTGTGTTTGCTAAACATTGTGGGTCATCTACTCCGTTATTAAAAATAGGTAGTCCGTTAAAAATAGATACGTCCCAGTTACCAACTGCTGTAAGATTGACAGCATAAACACCTGAAGTTCTTGTGAACTCTGTATGTGTTGAGCCATCAGTTCTATATATTTTTGCTAAACCTCCGTAGAACCAGTAATTATTTGAACCTGTTGCCCAATTTAATACTTGATAAGGAGCTACTGTAGGGTTGGCTACTGGAAATGGATTGTCGTGTCCTGATATTTTTTGTGCTGAACCATCTGCAAATCTTGCGTTCTCTGTATGAGAAAAAAACTCAGGAGGTAAGGTTGTAGGGTTTGAATCCTTAACCATTCCTTTAGGAGTGCCTACTTGAAAGATTGCCATTACGCAGTTCTTCTCCACATATATGCAACGATGTAGGGTTGTACGTTATTATGGGCTGAACCACTACCTGTTGCTGCTGTTGTAAATCCTTCATTGCTTGAGCTAGTATCAGGAAATAAAGAATGGTCATTTGAGCTACCACCATTTTCTGAAGAAGGTATATTTAAACTATGTGTATGT
>Ga0209090_10003258_pt1 | contig 10188 bp, 4 predicted proteins | sample ArcticOcean_MG_C_9_FD_187432 | JGI IMG/M metagenome (GOLD analysis project Ga0209090, IMG submission 187432) | Marine microbial communities from western Arctic Ocean - ArcticOcean_MG_CB2_152 (SPAdes) (version 2) | ecosystem: Environmental > Aquatic > Marine > Oceanic | place: Arctic Ocean... | reverse complement strand
GGCAAGCGTTCTGCACCAAACAAGACAAAAAATAATCCGACGAGAATCGTGAGTTCAAGAGGTCCTAAGCCGCCAATCATGTTTCTTCCTCAACCCTTGGAGTCGGGGTGTAGTGTTGAAGGCTTCGGCTCAACCAATTCTTTTTTTGTTTTTTATCCACCAGATACAGGGGGGAGGAAGGCTAATTCATCACCATCATTCAATTCAGCAGACATTTCTTGCTGTAAACCATTAATCGCAAAAACAAGGCCTCGTTCACTCCATTCAACAATTGAAAGTATGCTCAGTACATCCTCAATCTTCGAAGGAGATTGAAGCGTCAACTGATGTCGCTTCCAACCAAGGCTTTCTGCGAGTGGACCAAATGCCAGCAGAGTGATATTCATGCCCGCAGCATCGTTCATGGTGATGCTTTGAAGCGGTAGTTTATCAACGCACTTGGTTGTCCTCAAGGCATGGGACCGGTGATGAAAGCAACCAGTTTGTGGAAAATCTACCCATCGGGCGAATCTACGATTCAAGCGGTCAAAGGTGTCAATGTGACGATTGAAGCTGGAGAGATGGTTGCCATCATGGGCCCATCTGGTTGTGGCAAAACCACTTTGCTCAATATCCTCTCTGGAATTGATGAGCCGAATTCAGGAGATGTCACGGTCAAGAACCGACCTCTCTTCGGCATCTCTGACGATGATCGAACACGAATGCGTGCCGAACATCTTGGCTTCATTTTTCAAGATTTCAACCTTCTACCCGTGCTTTCCGCAGTCGAAAATGTAGAATTACCGCTTTTATTGCTTGGTAAATCTGCTTCTGAAGCACACAAGGGCGCGCTTGCGGCTCTCAAATCAGTCGGCCTCGAAGACCGAGCAGAACATCGTCCTGCCGAGTTATCTGGAGGTCAACAACAACGTGTTGCCGTCGCACGGGCCTTGGTTCACAATCCAGCCATCATTCTTTGTGACGAGCCTACGGGTAATCTTGATTCAGCGACCTCTGCGGAAGTTCTCGAACTTCTTCTTCGTTTGAATCATGAACGTAACACCACTTTTCTCATTGTCACACATGACTCGAAAATTGCTGAACATTGTACGCGTACTCTGCAGATGTCTGACGGCGTTATCATCGAAGACCAAAGGAATACTGAGGAGGAGTGAAACTGCTGATTCCTTTGGCCACTCTCTCATTTGTGGTTGCACTTTTGAGTGCAGCATCCACTCGAGGAATAGGTCGCTGGAAGCAACTTGGCATCGGTAAAATCTCGTTACTGATTGTTGGCCCTGTCCTTGATGCTGTTCTTGGTTATCTTCTGCTTGATTGGCTCTCCGTGTCTGGACTCACTTTGTGGGCTGGTGCCTTTGCTTTGGGAATGACGAGTCATGTCCTGATGCAACCTTTTCTTGTCCCGCAACGACTTGTTGTCTGGCGGCTGGCAAAACAAAACATTCTCCGCCGTCAACGTCAAGCAGCACTCCTCATGGTTGGTTTAATCATTGCATCTGCAATCATCACTTCCTCAATGGTTGTTGGTGATTCATTGGATGCTACCGTTCGGTATGAGGTCGAAGGAGCATGGGGCGAGACGGACATTACCATTTCTGGATTTGACCTTTCGATCGGAGAGCGGGTTACTCTTTCCGAATCGGTTGCCAATAACATGTGGGATGGAATTCAAAAGGATTCTTCACTCAATAATGCCATCAAAGGACAGCAACAGGGGTTGGTTGCTTCAACCAGCGTTGCTTCGGGTGAGGCATCACTCACTGGAGTCACGTGGATGGCGATGAACAGCACGATTGATAACCAACAAATCTGGCCGAAGATAGGCTCACAATCGCAAGGAATACGGTATGCCAATCTGTATGAGGCAAATCTCTTTTCTTCACAAAAATACGTTGCTGTCAATCAAGTGTTGGCCGATGAATTAGGTGTTTCCGTTGGAGATGAACTCGAAATTGGTTGGTACGTTACTCAAGAAGGTAAACGAATCCGTGTCGAATCGAACTTGAAAATCCTCAGTATTGTGACGAATGAGGGTCAGGGGGCATCTGCAGGTACCCAAGCCCCAGCCTTCTTCACTGATTTAACGACGGCTCAATCACTCCAACGCCTCAATGGAAGTATCAATTCACTCTACTATGCAGTGGATGATGCCCGTGATGATGCTGGACATATTGAACCAATCTTGGAAGACGTTGAGCAACTCTTGGACCGATTGATACGGGCGACAGATGTCGGGATTGACATCGATTTAGATGAGAATACGAACTCGATAACATTGACTTCAAGCCAGGGCTTAGGTCGTCTTTCAGGTGATTTAGTGCGCGGTTTAAGGGGGAACTTGAGTCAGATTTCACCCGGCTCAAGCATGATGGAAATCTTGCAAGTTCCGATGATTGAACTTGAAGAAAACAACCAACAGATCCTCACTCTTGCTGATTCGGACATATCGGAACTTCATGCTGGTGAACGCGGCCTTTGGCATTTCTCACCGAGTGGTGTTGGCTTCCAAATTGATGGCGCAGGTGATGCTTGGGTTTGGAGGGTCGCTGAAGGAGGTATTGCTCACGATTTTACACTCGATTCTTCGGGAGAATACGGTTTGATTGCAACCGATGAAGGCCTCATTATCGGCTATGAAGGGGACGTTGATTCAGATGAATGGGCCTCCTTTGAAAGCGAGGGGGAAATGCTCTCTGTAACATCAGATTCTCAACAATGGTGGGCACTCGAGGAAACTTCATCCTCGTTTAAGTTACATTCTTTCTCTCTTGACTTACAACAGCACTCGGTTACAAACCTCACACTTGACATGCCATCTACTGTACTTTCTACACAGTTGCATTTTGATCAGTATCTCTATCTGGAAATTGAAAGTCTTCTCTCCTCTTCTCTCTATCAGTCCTCCATTTCCAATATTTCGTTCACAGTATTGGAGAATACTTCCGAATGGCCTTTAATCCCAACGCTTTCTGCAAATATTCCTCTTCATTCCTCCTGCGATGGTCGAGCTTCTGTCACTGAATCACAAAATGGGCATCATTGGTGCACAGTTCCGAACGGTCTTATTCGATGGGATTCGGTAGATGGTCCGATTGAAACACTCCGTATACCAATCGTTTCAACTGCGGGTGGGCTCGGTGTTCTGCCGCAATTATTCTTGGCATTTGGAGGCGAACAATCGCCACTTGTTGTCGAAGAAGGTGAAGTGCTTTTCAGTCAACGCCTCAATGAACTCGATTTGACTGAACAAGAGAGTGAGGTATGGGTGAAGGGGCTGATTCCCTATGCTTTTGGCGATAATACCGCATACCGTTTGAACTTCTCTGGAACGTATGGTGACCTTGAGGGGATGGAAAGTCTTTCAGAACTTGATGCTGTAATCCTTGGCCTTGTTGCATTATCGGATGGAGAACAGTTAGCTTCTGCAGGTGAAGACGAGAGGTCAATGGTTGTTCTTTCAGTTCCCGGCCAGTGGAATGATTCGGTTGCCACTCCACTCATCTCTTGGTTCGATCTTGAATCCAATGCATCAGATGCAAATTTGAATGTTCGAGCAGTGAAGGTGGAGGCTGCGGCAATTGCAGAGGAGTCCTCTGGTATTCTTGCGGCTATGTTCTTAGTTTTTGGAACCTTTACGATTGCAGCGGGCATACTCCTTGTGCTTACCATTGTCATGATGTTGGCCGAAGCACGACGTTCAGAACTTGGTACAATGCGGGCCTTAGGAGTCACTCAGTCTGATGCTCGAGCCCTTGCAGTTCAAGAAGGGATTCTTCTCTCTGCCTTTGCAAGTCTCTTGGGAGCAATTGCTGGATTGGTTCTCGCATGGTTCATCAGTATTGGCTTCGATAATATGTTTTCATCCGTAGGTTCAAATCAATTTACTTTTGCTTGGGAATGGACCTCTTTGTTTTCAGGTGCAGTTTGGGGCTTCCTTCTTGCTGTATTTACACTCTGGGGTTCCGCTTTTTGGACTTCCAAACTCAACATAATCCACGCACTGAAGGGTGGCCGAATTGCTCGCTCTGAAGGAGTCCCTTGGCCTCTTCTTCTCCTTCAGATCCTTGCCCTTGGAGGTGGTTTGCTCTCTTTCCTCATTTTGCTTGTTCTTGGATTTGAATCTGGCGTAGCCTATTTCTTATGGATGGTTTCAGGTGTTTGTTTCATCATCACTCTTGTTCCGTTCTTTACTTGGGAGTTGCCGGTTTTCTTGCGAACGAAGAATGATTTCTGGCAACGCCTTTGGAGGAATACGAGCCGCAATACTTTGGCCATGATTGGAACAATGTTGTTAATTTGGACCGTCGGCCTTTCTTCACTTGACCCGATTCGAAAAGGAATGGAGCCGGATGAGCTTTCATTCATCGTCCTCGGCTTAGTTGAAGTATTTGCAGGCGTTCTTTTGTTAACCAGTGCTGCACCACTTCTGGTGAAGCGATTAGGCAAATCGAAAATATTGACTCGACGTTGGGGGCCAGTGTTACCCGTATCTCTTGCCTATCCTCTCGCTACGCCTGTTCGTACTGCTGTGGTGATGGGTATGTTTTCAATCACCGTATTTTCTGTGATTGTGTTGGGTGGTTATGCTGAACAATTTGATAATTATACCAGTTCCTTTGTCGAGGATGCCGAGGGTGATTATGAATTATTATTGACGGGTTCCCGCTCAAGCCCAATCGAGTTGTCTGAAAACATATCCGAATGGAATCTCTCTTCAAGCCTTGAATACCAAATTGATTCCGTTGCACGTGTACATCGTGGCGAAGTATTCCTTGAGGATGCCGATGGTGAACGAATGCCCTATGTGGTCCGAGGTTTCGATGATGCTTTTGCCCAACACGGCGGTTTACCTCTTTACACCTGGGATTCTTCTCTAGGTGCTGATGAATTTGAAGTATGGAATGTCGTATCATCACGTGATGATTTGGTACTTCTTGATGCCTCATTTGGTCTCGAGTCAATTACCGATGGCAGCGGTATTTCAACCTTAAGTTTTTCAATTGGAGAATCAATTTCGCTAATTGATATCTCCAACCCGGGAAATACTCGTTCTGTGAAGGTTGCAGGCTTTCTCGAACAATCTTCATATCTGTTTTCAGCAGGAGTTTGGATGAGTGATGATCTTGTCATCGAACAGTTTGATGGTCGCCTCACTCGCATGTACGTGAGCGTCTCTGACGATGCCCAACCGTCTGCCTCATACCAGGACAATACTGTAAGTGACTTTTCTCCGACTGGTAAGAGCAAGGATGTCCGAATGGCTGCCGCAGAATTAGAATCAGAACTCTCACCACTACTCAACGGCAAAGGTGTTCAAGTCTCTGTTATTTCAGACGAGGTCATGCTGCTTCAATCATTAGTACTTGCATTGCTCGGTATTTTCGAAGGATATCTTGCGTTAGGACTCATCGTGGGTATCGCAGGGATTGGGGTGGTCACCGTACGTTCAGTATCTGAACGAACCAAATCTATTGGGGTTCTACGGGCTCTGGGGTATCGCAAGAACATGGTACTTCTTTCATTCTGGATTGAAGTATCCTGGGTGAGTGTCTTGGGTATGTTGAATGGAATTTTAGTCGCTGTAGGATTCCATCGGGCACTCTATGTGGCTTTTTGGAAAGATCAAGGTGCGAGTTTTAGTCTTCCAATGGAATCAATATTCTTCGTGTTTTTCGGTGGTTGGCTGCTGGTGTTAATGGTGACCTTTGTCCCTATTCAGAAGGCTGCTAGGATTCCAGCTTCTGCCGCATTGCGAGAATCTTGATTGATGTAATTTTTGCTATTGAATCTCACTTTTTGGTATTTTCTGGGATATTGAGTTGAAGAATGCCGCTTTTGAAGTAAAACTACAAACTTCTCGTACCACCTACTCAGTAACCGATGGACTGAATAGGTTATTTTCCGGTCATGTGCGTGATTTCACTCAATAATAACCATTATTTGCACTCCTATAGTATAAATACGACGAATTTCGTGGAGGGAAATACCGAACCATCGGAGGTATAGATATGCGAAAAATAACCCCTATGATTCTCGTCACCTTGATGCTTGTGAGTGCGCTCTCAAGTTTCGATTTCGCCGAGCTAGAAGAAACTGAAGTAATTGAAGACGCAGGTGCCCGTGCGGGTGCTGATGCAGAAATGGTTGCTATCACAAACCCGAAAGAAACCGTTTGCCCGCTTGGGGCTTCATGCCGTAACGTCATGAAAGTTGGAGATGTAACTGAATTCTCTGCCTACATCCAAAACAGCGGTGATGCATCGATCACTGAAATGTCTTACAGTGTTACTGTATACCTTTCCGATGCGTCGGGCAATCCGAGTATGATTGCTAAAGATGCGTCTGGTAATGATTTGACTTGGAACAACAACGATGTCATATGTGCATCTGCTGGTATTTGTGACTTCACGTCACTTGCTGCTGGTGACGTCCTTGGTGGCGGAAAGCATACAATGTCCGTTTCTGGAAGCCCAATCTCTTGGACTCCAACTAAAGGATTGTACGTCATTGAAATGGTTGTTTCTGCCAACCCCGATGTCGATGTTGGTAACGACGCTCAACAAGTCTTTGTGAGTGTTGAAGACTGGTATGATATCGAACTCGAACTCGCCTGGAATTCCGGCAATGAGGTCGAAAGCGGTGCAGGGTCCAAAGATTGGACACTCACTGTAACTGCAAACGGCTCCGATACCTTTGATCCTCGTGATGTACAAGTTCGCCTACAATCTGTAGGTGACGTATCTGCTGCACAAGATACTGCTGGAAATGCAATTGACAGTTCTACCACAAATCTCTATACTGCTGGAGTATCAACAACAGTTGACACTTTCCAGAATATTTCAACAGAACCTCCAACCATTACAACAGGCCTACGAAATGTCCTCTCCACTTGGACACTCACAGGAAGTTTGACTGTTGCTGTCGAAAACACTGATGACGCATCCTATGGGATGAAAGCATCTCTCGTCGATTATACGCAATACGGCCAATGGTCGAGTTGTGCCTATACTGAAGACAACGTCACTGTTGAGAACTTTTGTGAGGAATCAACCACGAAGGACGCATATCCTTCTACCGACTCTTCTACAATCGAAGGATTCGCAAGTGTCTTTAATGACATTCGAATCTCTCAGATGTCTGTCGTCCAAGGCTTCGAATCTGATGGATCTGGACAAGGAACTTCCGTAGTCTCTGATACTGATGATGCAGACCTTAACGTTGGAACTTCATACTTACATGTTGAAGTTGAACACCGTGGAAGTGAACCAACTTCAAACTATGAATGGTCTGTTGACTTCACAGTCACTGATTCTGCTGGCGTAACAGTTGCGACAAACAACGTCACTACATGTGGAGCAGTCGAACCTGCTTACCCAATGTACGGACCACTCGGAGTCGACGATGGTACAACTGGTGCAACTCTTCAAGCCTATGCCTGTGTCATGATTGAACTCAGCATGGATGGCGAATACACATTCACTGCTAACCTTGTCAATGATTCAAAGATGACCGACGCAAAGCCTTCAAACAACGACCGAAGCATGACCTTGAATGTGCGAAACAACGCACCAATCATCACCTCTCTCGATTTGTTGAATGAAGGAGACCTCTATCTTGGTCAAGAAGATGTGCTTGGAATGGCAGTGCAAGTTTTCGATGTCGATGACCCATCTGCAACCAATCTCGAAATTGAATGGAGACATGCTGGAGCAGCCCTTCCAGGTTGCGAACGTGCAAGCATGCAATTGACTTGCTCTATTCTCATCATCGAGTCATACGTCACAAACTTCCCAGTCTCAGTGACTGTTTACGACGCTCATGGTGGAGAAACAAGCCAAGAACTCATGCTTCAAATTTGGAACGATGGTAGTTACGAAGCTTCAACTGAAAGTGGATTGAGTCTAAGTTACTCCATGCTCTATTGGGGTACATCTCCATTTACACTCACTGCTACTGATGGTGCTGCAGTTTCTGGAGAAACTCTACCTGGATATACTGGGTCATATGACTCGGTCGGTGTGATTGATTACACGCCTTCAACCACTTACTCTGCAAACGACGTATTGTCTCAATCAATGGATGTTCAATTCGACAAGAGTACTGGAGCAACTTCCCTTTGGTATGTGAACGGAGCAACCTGGACATTGATCGCTGATGCATCAACCGATGTCGATGCAACAACAGGAATGTTCTCGTACACCTTCCCTGCGAACACTCCAATTCTCTCTGCTGGAACCATGGTACTCATGGGCGGTTCTTTGGCTCAGGCTGAAGCCCCATCTGCAAGTATTACTGGATTTAACGCAGCAGCTGGTAAGGCTGGTGCAATCCTGCTCAACTGGAATGTTGATGGAACCATGCTAAGCGGCGACAGTATTGATGTCACCATCTGTGAAGCAGTCAACTGTACGACTGCATTTGCTACTGGGCTTGGAGTTGGAAACACCTCATACACCTACTCTGGACAAAACACTGTTCACGGCATGAACTACACTGTACTCGTTGCAGTTTGTAACGAAGTCGGATGCAGCTCACCTGTTGGCACTGGCTCTGTTATTGCAGACAGTGCAGTTGACGGTGGTGCAGCAGCAACTGGTTTGACCATCGCTGCAGCAGGAACCACTTGGACTGTTTCTTGGACCGCTTCAGGCGACCAAGGCGATGTCGCAACATGGAAGGTCTGCTATAACCGTGGAACGTTCACTGCTGCTCAAATCGATGAAGTAACATGTGTTGATGCTACAGGAACTTCGGTTGATATCGATACTTCAACCTGGTCTGCTGGTACATACACGTACCACTTCACAGCAGTTCCAGTTGACGCCCTAGGTAACTCCGTTGCCGCAGGCGCAATGAACAGTATCGATTACCAACGAGACGGTGATACTACTAACTCTGGAGATGGAACTGTAGTTGAGTTCTATTATGAATGCGCAGAAGATGATTATGACTGTGATGGCATTGCAAACAGTGGCGATGACGACGCAGATGCGGATGGTTTACATGATGGTTTAATCGACTCGAATACTGAATCTACCGATACGACATGGCTGCATGACTTTGCCATAGTCAAAACCACTGATGGATTTGAATTACAAATTGAATATCGAGTACCGCTTCATCCGATTTATGCAAGTCAAGTGAGTTATGTGATGATGTATGATGAAAATGGAATCGAAAGAGAGAGGCCACTCATGTGGGATATTTCAACAGATGGAACGTTCAAAATGGGAGTGCCATCCACTCACATTGATGAATTAGAACAAAGCTTATGCTATAATCCAATTGGCAACCCACCATACGGAAGTTTTGACATGTATGAGTGGCTGAATAACAGTGTGATGCTTAATGACACTCTCATCACTCCGGCTGAGATTCAATGTTCGTGGAGGAATCAACCCAATCAAGTGGATTTGAATAAATTAACAGCAGAGATTCAATCTGATACTTTCTATTCACGAATGCACAAAGAATACGAAGTGGTGAGGTACACAATCAATTATGAAGTTGCTGAAAATTCCACCGAGTTGAAGATTTTACCAATCTACGCAGTTAATGAATCAAGTTTGATATCAGGATCAGTCAAGGCCATTCACGTCGAAGACCAAGTGAGTGGGACAACCTCTGTCTGGTTTTGGTGGTCACAATCCTATTCATCCACATTTGATTTGGAGAGCGCAAGAACTGGTACCGTAAGTTCTGACAGCAACAGTAGTAACAGCAGCCCATCGAGCAGTATAATACTCATAATACCGATAGTTTTAGGTATTCTAATTATTCTACGAAGGAGAAAAAAGAACGACAATAATGGAGTTTCAAAAGATTTCACACAGCCATTGATACCAACTCAAGTACAACCTGTTCAACAAGCATATCAACAACCTGTGGTTCAACAACCATCAGAATCCACATCCGCAAGTACGATTAGTGATAGCGTAGTTACGAATGACGTACACCATCATTACCACCAGCCTGTGGTTCAACAACCTGTTCAGCAAACCTATCAGCAACCAGTTGTACAGCAATCTGTAGCAGTTGCAGAACCTACGGTTCTACAAGAATGGACAGATGAAGCAGGCTACACGTGGAGAGCCATGGATGATGGTACAAACTTCTGGTGGACAGGTACCGAATGGCAAAAGCATAGTTAATTCGAATTGTGAGGTCTTGAAGAATAACCCTTGTGCG
>Ga0209090_10003257_pt1 | contig 10188 bp, 4 predicted proteins | sample ArcticOcean_MG_C_9_FD_187432 | JGI IMG/M metagenome (GOLD analysis project Ga0209090, IMG submission 187432) | Marine microbial communities from western Arctic Ocean - ArcticOcean_MG_CB2_152 (SPAdes) (version 2) | ecosystem: Environmental > Aquatic > Marine > Oceanic | place: Arctic Ocean... | reverse complement strand
TTAAACTACTCCGAGTCACATTTTCGCTCTTTTCGTCCTTCTTTTTGCTTCACTTAAAACTCTCTCGTCGCGACGAAAACACTCGAATAAAGTCCGACGATGATGTTTTCACTCAACGCCATTTCCATCGGCGTTGGATTATCGTCGTCTCAATCGTCTTTGCGCTTCTCTAGTGGTGGGAGAACGTGCAGCCTCTCCGCATTCAAAGCCGCAAAGCGTTCTTCATCTCGTTTCGGTGCCGTCAACGACCCCTCGGGGAACACGTCGACGCTTAATTCTTTCTCGAACAAAAATGGCCCGAGAAGGATCAACGCGACGAATTATACTAAAGCGAGAAGAAGAGGTAGTGTTACTGATGTTGTTGTTGTTTTCGCCGGTAAAAAGGTAAAGTGCGCCTCGTCGAAGTCGTCCTCGTCGACGTCCGATGATGATGATGACGAGGAAAAGGAGGAAAAGGAGGAAAATGCGGATAAAATGGAAAAAAGCAGTTCTGGGAACAAAAATGAACAGAAACCAAATGTTCCTTTACCGCCTTCTCAGAGAATCAATAATGGTAACAAGAACCAACAACCACCGAAATCGGTGATGCTGGTGAACCGCGCGACGAAGATTGTCGGCACCTACGCGTTGCTTTCGTTTCTGGCGTACGCGTACGAGGCGGCGTTTGGGAGTTTCGCGGGAGGGAATCCGAGGGCAAACGCGCTGAAAGAGAGAAGAGCGAGAGTGTTGCAAGTTTCGTATTCGAAGTTTTTGAGGGACGCGAGGAAGAATGAGATTGGGACGGTTACCGTCGCCGGGAACCGGTTGACGTGGAAACCGAGGAAACCGACCGTGATTGAAACCGGCGGCGGCGGCGGGAGGAGTAGCGAGAGTAACGGATCTAAAGGGGAAAGGACGACGACGCTAAGCAAAAGCGACGGGTCGAAATCGTTCGAGATTCACTACGCGACCAGAAAGCCCGCGGATGCGCAAACTCCGTATTCGCAGTTGGAAAAGAACGACGTCGAGCTCTTCTCCGTGGACGCCGACGGCGATAAGAATGCGTTTGATTTCCCGTTTTTAGTCTTCGCGTCGATCGTTTTTTTCTTTTGGTTGAGGAACTTTCGCGAGAACTCGATGATGATGGGATCTGGGGGCGGTATGCCCGGTGGGAGAGGAGGGATGCCGGGTGGCGGCATGCCCGGTGGGATTCCAGGCGCCGGAAGGCAAGTCGGCGGCAGGTCGTTCAACGGCCGAGGTCGCAACGATCCGAATTTCACGCCGCCGCCGTCGACGACGTTCGAGGACGTCGCCGGCGTCGACGAAGCAAAAGAAGAGCTATCTGAAATCGTAGACATTTTGAAAAATCCGGAGCGGTACTCTAAGCTTGGAGCCAGACCGCCGTGTGGCGTACTTTTGTGCGGCTCGCCGGGAACGGGGAAAACTCTGTTAGCGCGAGCGGTGGCCGGCGAAGCCGGCGTGCCTTTCATTTCAGTCGCCGCGAGCGAATTCGTGGAGTTGTACGTGGGTATGGGCGCGTCTCGAGTGCGCGACGTGTTCGCTCGAGCTCGCGCGCAAGCGCCGGCGATTGTTTTCATCGACGAAATCGACGCCGTCGCGAAAGGCCGCTCGGATGGGAAAATGAGAGGTATGGGCAACGACGAACGCGAACAGACGTTGAATCAACTGCTGACGGAATTAGACGGATTCGATGCCGATGCGAGCCGATTGGTGATATGCATAGGCGCGACGAATCGACCGGATACGTTAGACGCGGCGTTACGACGCCCCGGTCGGTTCGATCGAATCGTCCAAGTGGACAAACCAGACGTCCAAGGCAGACGCGAAATTTTGGACGTCCACGTCCAAACGAGAGGATTGCCGTTGGAGAACAACGCGCAACAAGGAAAGAAACACTTGTTAGACGAAATCGCGACGATGACGAGCGGCTTTACCGGTGCTGATTTGGAAAATCTAGTGAACGAAGCCGCGTTACTCGCCGGGCGCGAAAACAAAACCACCGTCGGTAAAGAGGAGTTTGAAAAAGCAGTCTTAAGAACGGTCGCCGGCGTGGAAAAGAAACGCTCGCTGTTAGGCCCGAGAGAGAAATTCAACGTCTCCGCGCACGAAGTTGGACACGCGATCGTTTCGCAAGCCGTCGGAACTTTGCTTCCCGGATCGACCAAACCGGAGCAGATTTCCATCGTCGCCAGGTCTGGAGGTGCGTTAGGTTTCACGTACACGCCACCAAACACGGACGAACCGGAGCGGAAATTAATGTTCGCGGATGAACTTCGCGGGCAAATAGCCACGTTTATGGGTGGCCGCGCGGCTGAAATGATTGCGTGTAAACGCGTGAGTACAGGAGCATCGGACGATATTCAACGCGCGACGACGTTAGCGTATAAAGGTTTCGCCGAGTGGGGTTTGTCCGCCTCTGTCGGTCCGATATCTATACCGACTTTATCTTCCGGCGGCAATCCAGAAGATTGGTCGTTTAGCGATCGCGCGAAAGAGTCCGGTCACGACGTCGAAGGTGAAGTGACTGGATTACTAAACGCGGCGCTAGTTGTGGCGTGCGAAACATTACAACTAAACGAAGCGTTGTTGCTCGAAGCTTCGGAGGTTTTAGCGAAAGAGGAAAGAGTCCAAGGCGACGCTTTGAGAGCGTATTTAGATCGCGCGAAAGCGCCCGCCAGTCTCGCGAAATTTTTAGAAGGGAAGTACGATATCCCGACGCGCGAGGATTTCAGACGGTTGAACGCGATGCCTTTACCGGAATTTGAAGTCGCGAGAGCTTTAAGCGATAACGGCGGCAACAACACCAGTAGCAATAGTAGTAACGACACGAACAAAGTCGCCCCGAGATGAGAGAGAAATAGTATCGCCGCGCGAAGACATACGTAGTATAAGAATAAACATTTACTGGTAAGTCACACGAGTTGCCTAAAATCGAACTAACTAACTAACTAACTAACTAACTACAACTGTAACTAAACCACTAGCTACAACAAACTCGAAAACGTCGCTTTTAAGCTTTTTTTGTTGACTTTTCCCATCGCATTTCTCGGGATAGAGTCTACCACGTACGTTTTCGTGATCCATCGCTCACTCGTCAAGTTTTCTCTCGTCCACGCTTTCACCTCGTCGTTGAAAGACTGCTCGCTGAAATTCTCCAAAGATTTATACTCGTCCGTAGGCGCAACAATCGCCACGGCGCGTTCACCGTAGTTTTCATCCGCCTCGCCGAACACCGCGATTTCTTTCAGAGACGTTTTGCCTAAACCTTCCAGAACTCTCGCTTCGATTTCCAACGCGGAAACTTTCTCGCCGCCGACTTTGAGGACGTCCACCGAAGCCCGACCGACGATGCGCCAGTCTTTCTTATCGGCGGAAACTGAAACGACGTCGCCGGTTTTAAAGTACCCGTCGCTCGTAAACGCCTCTTCGGTCGCTTTTGTATTGTTCCAGTACTCTTTGAAAATCCCCGGACCTTTGACGAGTAACTCGTTCGTCGCGTCGTCTAAAATTTTACACTCCGAGTTTGCTAACGGTTCGCCGACCGATCCCCGCGCGCGACTGGAGAAATCCAATTTTTGCGAAAGTGCCATGCCAATTTCCGTCATCCCGTATCGTTCCAACAAAGGCGATTGGTTTCCAGTCAACCTGTTCCACTGATCTAAGATGGAAGGAGGGCACGCCGCGGAGCCAGATACGCACAAGCGAAGCGCTTTCGCTTCCTCCGCGCACTCCGATCGAGTCGATACTTTTTCCTTCCTCTCCGTTTTTCCGTCTTCTTCTTCTTCTTTCTCTCTCCTCCTCCTATCTGCGTTATCGTACACGTCTAACTGTCGCAACGCCATCGCGTACATGGTTGGTACGCCGTAAAACATCGTGATTTGTGGCCCGGAGTTTCGCATTCGTCGCCAAAAATACCTCGGATCGAACTTGAACGAATCCGTAAACTCCACCGTCGCGCCGCTCGCGTGCGAAGCTAAAACGCCATTCACTAACCCGTGCACGTGGTGTAAAGGCAAACAGTGCAACAAACGATCCTTCTTGGAAATCTCCCACGCGTCGCTCAACGTTTTCGCTTGCGAATACAAACTTTGCCTGGTGTGTAAAACACCTTTCGGTTGACCGGTCGTTCCGGACGTGTATAAAATCAACGCGCCTACTCCGCCCCTTAAAAACGACGACGACGACGACGACGACGCGCTTCCATCACTCTTTTGACGAACGTCTTCCAACCAATCCTTTTGAAAGTCGCACGGCTTCAGTGCCCACTTTGGAATCTTATGCACTCTCCTAATCTCCGCCTCGCCGCACGTAAACTCTTCCTCTTTCACATCTCCGCTTCGCCTAAAAAACTCGTCGTTCCTCCTCGGCGGCACTAAACACGTCTTCATCCCGCTATCCCGAGCGACGTGCGCTCGATCCGCCTCGTCCCCGAACGCTGACACCGGCACCGCAACAGCTCCTCTCATCCATATCGCGTACACCGACGCCACAAATTCCGCGTTTGGTGCGCAATATATTCCAACTCTCTCCCCGATTTCCACGTCTCGTAAAACCTTCGATCTGGCGAGCGTGTGAGAAAAATTGAACAGTTTCGCATACGTGACGGCGTCTAAAGGGCCTTTGGAGTGAATGCCAGAAGCAATCGCCGGTCGGTTTGGATTCGCAAGTGCGGTTTGACACAAGAGTGAGAGAATATCTTTATCGTTGTCAGCAGTAGTCGATGTGGTCGTAAAAGTACTACAAACGCTCGTTTGACTCCTTTTCCTCCTCCTCCTCCTTTCGCGGTGACTCCCCCATCTTCTGTCGCCTTCTTTGCCGCTGCTTAAGCTCGTCGTCAAAAGTACCCCGCCTCTTTCTCCTCCTCCTTTAGAGAGAGTCGAATCGATTGATTTGGCGACCAATCGTCGCGCCAACGACAAGGCCGATGATGACGAAGAAGGGTGCATTTATCTCTCTGTCGCTCTCCCTCTCTCCTCTCTCTCTCTGTCGTTGTTTTCAAAGCAGACCTCTCTCTTCAACCTCCTCCTGTTTGTTTTGTGTGGGGAAAACAACAGAGAGCAGACACACAACAAAGAGGAAGCGAAAAAGCTCGAGCAAAGCAGAGGCGCCAAAAAGCACGAACAACAGAAACTGCTCTGAATCTGTTCTCTCTCTAGAGTGTTGTTTTCAGCAGATTTCTCTCTCTTTTTCAGAGCAAAACAGTTCCATGAGAGAGTATTGCATCATCTGTCCATGGAGATCTCTCAACAAAGGACTGCTTCATATTTCCCCACTATTATATATAAACTACTCACGATTTACTACTCACGATGGCGTTTACGAAAGCCTTTTACGAGCAAGCGTTCGAGCGCAACTTGAAAGCGCAAACGTCGAGTGAAACTGTTATGCCTACGATGCAGATGACGCGGACGCAAAGAGCGACCGCGCAGTTCACCGCGTACAGTAAGAAAGAAGTGGTAAGTACTTTTATAGAGTGGAGTAGTTTTTGAAAAAGTCCAAATGTGATGATGATGCGCGGAACGCAAATATGCGCGATCATGTGCGATGTGAAAAGAGACGAGGACGAGATATACACATTTGGACGAAACGTGTATTCTTGAACATCAAATCGTCGATCGAATTGAGAAAGAAATGTCGCGGTTCTCTCACTTCCTCTCACTTTTCTCATCATCAAAGCGCGATGAGATTATTGAGATTTCACCGACGTTTCAGGGCCGCCAAAAGAGATTACTAACGATTTACTCTGAAAGATCTCGCTTGAAAGAGATCAAATAAAAGAGACGATCTCTCTCCTCCCGCTTCGTCCTCTTTCGTTCTCCGTGTTGGGTTTTCCGAGGAGAACGAGAGATCGCCGGCAAGAAGAAGAACATCATCATCAACAACAACAAAGCGATCGGATCTCTTTTTTTTCTTTTTTTTTCTCTCCGACTGCGCAACGTTTTTGACTCAATTTTTCTCTCTCTCAATAACAAACATACGTAATACTTAAACAGGATCCGTGGGGTTTCTTTAAAGATTTAGCGGCTGGCGGCGTCTCCGGTTCGATCGCGAAAACTGCGACCGCACCGATCGAACGCGTCAAGCTTTTGATCCAAACGCAAGACGCGAACCCGAGAATCATCTCCGGGGAAATCCCGAGATACACGGGTATCGTGAATTGCTTCACGAGAGTCTCCTCGGAGCAAGGCGTGGGGTCGTTTTGGAGAGGGAACACGGCCAATATTGTCCGTTATTTCCCGACGCAAGCGTTTAACTTTGCGTTCAAGGATACGATTAAGGCTTTGTTTCCGTCGTATTCGCCGAAGGAGGCGTTCTGGTCGTTTTTCGCGGTCAACATGGCGTCTGGCGGTTTGGCCGGCGCGGGGTCTTTGTTGATTGTGTACCCGCTTGATTTCGCTCGTACGCGTTTGGCCGCCGATGTTGGCACGAACAAGGATCGTGAGTTCACTGGTTTGGTCGATTGTATTTCCAAAACTGCCAAGGCTGGCGGTGTTGGTGCTTTATACAAGGGCTTTGGCGTTTCCGTCCAAGGTATCGTCGTGTACAGAGGTTCGTACTTTGGTCTCTACGATACCGGGAAGGGTGCCTTGTTGACCAGGGATTCTTCCATGATTGCGAAGTTCGTCGTCGCGCAAGTCGCCACGAACGCCGCGGGCGTCTTGTCCTATCCGTTTGATACCGTTCGTAGACGTTTGATGATGACCTCCGGTAAGAAGGGCAATGCCGCCGGTCCGACGTACACCGGCACCGTGGATGCGTTTGTTAAGATTTACCAAGCCGAAGGCGCGGGCGCGTTCTTCAAGGGTGCGTTCTCTAACATCTTGAGAGGTGTCGGTGGTGCGATGGTTTTGGTCATGTACGACGAAATCAAAGAAATCATCAACCCGAACTAAAAAGAGTATTATTTTAACAACAACAACAACTACGACGACGACTACTACTACTACCACCCACTTGCTATAATTAGAACGGAGAGAGAAAGAGAGAGAGAGAGAGAGACAAATAAATAATGTAATAAATCCTGTGTTGATCTCTTTCATTATAAATTGTTCTTCACATGCGCGCGTGTCTCCCCTATTTATCGCTACTACTATCTTTTTCCTTAAAAAAACTATCATCACATATTTAAGGCCCGAACACCATTTCCATCGCGACATCCTCACCGTCTCTCGTTTTCAAATTATCCGCGAAAGCGCTCGTCTCGGTTTGCGTAAAACTATCGTTCGACAAATAAGCCACGTCCGTGATATACGACGGTACGGATGCGAGACCTAAATCGAGAACGAGTTTCCAGGTGACTTCGTGCATTTTCGTTCGTCCTGGTTCGCCGAACGCTTTCGTTACAATCCCGCACGCGTAGTTGCTCGCGGAAACGGTTTTACCTTTTGGCATGCGCACTCTCACGAATCGCTCGTTTAAATCAAATCGTTCGGTAATGCTTCCCGAATCTTTGTTCGTCGCACCGAGGACGAACAAGATGTCTGTTCTCGAAACGAGCTTTTCCGAACACGCTCTGTGGACGTCCAGTCGAGAGTTTATGTCTTTATTCTTCTCGGGCTCGGCGGCGTCGGCGTCGACGTCTTGTAGCTCCTCCTCAATCGGTGACGGAGTGTTTCGCGATAAAAGTTTGGTTCTTTCGTCTAATTTTTCATAGGTACCGTCTTCGTCATCACCACCACCGAAGCCTGTTCCCCCGAAATCGTCGTCGTCGCCGTCTAAAATTCTATTCGTGTTCTCAAATTTTTCTCCTTCTTCTTCTTCTTCCTCCTCTTTGTCATTTTGATACAGATGATCGTACTCGTTTGCCGTTGGCAGTGGTAACGGCGTTTTATCAACAAACGGAGCAAAAGCTTGCGAACGGAAGTCGTTATCGTGAACAACCACTTCCTCTTCCCGCTGCTGTTCGTGCTGACGATGGCTAAAATCGATTTGAGTACGAACAACAAATCCGGTATCTTCGCTACTTCTTTGATTTCTGAAATCGTAACTCGTAGCGCTCGTCCGGGCGGCCACTTTCTTCGCGCTCAACAACGAATCATACTCCTCCGTCGTCCGTTCTAAAGTTCCAATCGTCTCTAAAACCGCCTTCTCGAATAAAATCTCTTCGCATTTCGCCACTTCTTCGTCACCATTCGCGCCCGTGCCTTTCTGCCACAAAAACACGCATCTTTGTGGATACTCGATGCATTCAAACGCCACCGTCGGAAATGTGTTCCTCATTCTTCTCACTGCGAGGCCCCTTGCACCGATAAAAAACGACAGCGCTTCTGCAGCGTAAACGACGGCAAGTTTTCTCTCTACGTTATTGTTACCTCTTCGACCGACGAGCTTCACGCTCGACCTTTCGCATTCCCCGGGTTGACTCGTCGCCGGGTCAAACTCGAGAAACTCAACCGCGTCGAAATCTCGGGTAAAAACACCACCACCAGACACCTCCGCTCGAATCAAACGTCGTCTCTCTTCTTCACGAACGACGTCTACTTCTCCCACTGCTACTAGATTTTCCGAAAGCGATAAGAGCGGACCTGGACCGTCTCGTTTCCTCTTCGTACCGTATCCGCTTCCGTCGCTCCCGACGTTCCCGCCAATAGCGTACCGTTCCGGAGCGCTCTTCTTTGTCTTCTTCTTCGTCTGAATTGTCTTCGCCTCCTCCTCCTCCTTTTTCTTAAACACCTCCTCCACGGTTCTCGGTAGCCCTTTCAACGCTTCCGGTCGATTCGGCGCATCGAACGCTCTCGCGTAAATATTTTCCCCTTCAAACTTAATCCCACTTTTGATTTTCCTCTCTAGCACTCGAAACCGTTGCGCTCTCGTCGTCGTTCTCGGGAGTTGCACGAACGCGGCGCAGCACCCGTGCATGTCCACTTCGTCTAAAATTTTAACCACGCATTGATTCGTCTCTTCTTTTCCTTCTTCTTCGTCTTCGTCGTCTTCGTCTTGGACGAGAAAACGCACCAGAGACAAGACTTCCCCAGGGGAGACTTTTCGAGGGTACCCGAACACGAGGAGTTGTCTCTCGCGCAAGGAAAGAGGAGATTTGTTTTGGTGGTTCGAGGAGGAAGGGAACGTCATTTGTACGAGACCACGTCTATCGCGAACGACAAAACGACTCAAACCAGACGAGAGAAGAAGAGATGTAAATGCGTTGATGTGATTATAAAAAAATGGCGAATTGAAAAGCGTTACTCTCTGGATTGAGCAAAACTTTCGCCGGCGAAAGCGCTCTTGACATGACTACTGTCCGGTACCAAACCGACCAAAAAAAGATGCACAAGTAAAGGAAACCTCCCCACAGGCAAGCTGATGATGCAAAGCTCTAGAAACTCTGTTGTAACACGGAGAACACACCTAATTGATGACTACGACTACTATTACGCTACTTTTGTCAATTTTGTTGTTCAGAAAGAAAAGGAAACCAACCTTTCTTTTTATCTTTAATCATGCCGTACACGCCGTCGGTTTTTTCTTCTTCTTCGGCTCCGACTCCGCCGGTGACGTTAAAGTCGCAGGGGTCGTCGTCGTTTGGCGTTTGGCTTTTGTGCGGCGCTATTTGAGTCTCGAGGACGGTTGCGAGTCCGTCCAGGTAGTTTCCGATGCCCCGCAAGTTTACCGGCGTGGTGACGGAATCGAGCGTCTGCGAGGTAGTCTCCTCTAATAAATAACCGCACTCGATTTTGTTCAGCCGGTTGATGGCGGCTTTCATCGCGCAAAATCCAAGGACTGGGACTTTGACTTCCACCGCGCACGTTTCCTCGTTCGTGGAAGGATCGACGGAGCAATCCTCTTTATGGAGTAAAGTATCCTCGCACTCGTGTAAGTTCTCGAACGCAGGGGTGGACGTACATTTCGATGGGTCGAATGGGGGAGTCGGCGACATGGGCGGCGACGGCAACGGCGGCGAAGGCGGAGGGTGTTCGTTGAGAGTGGACCACATTCTCGGCGGGCCTTCGAATTGTTGGCAGTGCGGGCAGCCGTATTTAATCAACCACGCGTCCGCACCGGTGAACATGTCCCAAGAGGCGTTGTTGGTTTGGTTTTCGCTGACTACTGAAGAACCCATCGTCGACGTCGTTGTTTTCGTTTTCGTCGTCGGCGTCGTCGATAACGGCAAATTCATCATCACCCACCCTCGAATGTCTTTATCGAACGCCTTGGCGTTTTTTAACATGCGGTGCGACGATTGAACGT
>Ga0209090_10003255_pt1 | contig 10189 bp, 21 predicted proteins | sample ArcticOcean_MG_C_9_FD_187432 | JGI IMG/M metagenome (GOLD analysis project Ga0209090, IMG submission 187432) | Marine microbial communities from western Arctic Ocean - ArcticOcean_MG_CB2_152 (SPAdes) (version 2) | ecosystem: Environmental > Aquatic > Marine > Oceanic | place: Arctic Ocean... | reverse complement strand
CATTGTCAAAATTAAAACTTTCGACCAACTGGAAAACCTCATTTTCATATCCTTCAAATAATTTGTTCTTTTTAAGAGCCATATAGGTGTATCTTTCTAAACCCGAAGCAAAGTTGATACCATCATATGATACCTTCTTTGCTGCAACTGGTCCTCTTTTTCCTGACTTTCTTTTCATTAAGTCCTGTTAGATGTAAACATAGGTGGTGGTCCTGGATCAGGATAAGCACTTAATGTTTCAGCATTATTAACTTCTATATCTTTAACAAACGTTCCACTAACCATCTTGCCAGTACGCTTAGCTATAACATCATAAGCTGAATCTATACAGTCTTCTATTTTGTGACCTCTAAGTTTAGCCAAGTTAGTCAATACAACGACCATATCTCCTATAGCATCTATAACTTCAGGTTCATCATTTTTAAGTATAGCTTGAGCAAGCTCTCCTGCTTCTTCCATTAACTTGACATATTGAGTTTTTGAATCACCACTTTTATATATACCTTTAGCTTTAGCCCATTCTCTTATTTTATCAAAATTCAAGCTTGAAGTTTCTGTAGTTTTTTGTTTAAACTTTTCAAAAGGCGCTGCCTCATTAAGAGCTTTGTTATATATGTAGCATCTGCTCGAATTGTACATAGATTTTTTAATATTATCTAAAACCCATTCGATCTTGTCTAGAGAATCTAACACAACATGTCCATAGGGTGATTGCCACTGCATGTCTGCTAAAAACTCACCGTTTATGTCGTGAGCTGCTATTGGAAAGGTTGTTGTTTGATCCGTTACGTTTAAGTCTTTTCTCATGTTTTTTTCAAATAATTTGTGATAAGGTTTTGTGTCGACTCTATATCCAAGGTCTTTTTGTAAAGCTCTTTCAGCTTTAGAAGCTTTCTTTATATCATCTGTTTCGTATAGTATTTCATACTCACCAGGTTTATACCCTTGCTCTTCTTCAACACGTTTTTTTATATCTTTAGTGCATCCTATTTTTTTACCTAAAATATGATATACTTTGTATTTACCTCTTGATACCTCTATTTCCATTGACTGTACATTTTAATTACATAATAAGTTCCGTTGTTTCCTTTAACAAGCGCATCACCAACCTCTTCGTTTAACTCATAAATAGATCTATAGATGTAATCACTTTTCCAAGTATAATCGATCAAAGCATCTTGATCAGAATTAGATTTAAAAGACTTTATTACTTTTCCATAAACATTATTGTCATACATATATGTATCTGTAGCTAATATAGTTGCGTCTTGTGTTGTATATAGATACGAATTATCTGATATATTTATAGTGTTAAGACCTGAATAGTCAACATTATTAAACTGTTGGCTAAAAGAAAATGTTGGTATTAATAATAATAATAGTATTTTTTTCATAGTTTTCATATTAGTTGTTGCTTCTTTCTGTTACTCTATTTATCATAGCTTCTTCTATTTCATCAGCTAAACATCTTTTAGCCGCTTCAAGATATAGTAAAGCATCCATGAGTTCTTCTTGAACATCTATAATAAATCTATTAAGGTCTTTATCTTCGCCCTTAATTTCTTCCATCATAGTAGCGCCATATTTCTTTTGACCTATTAAACTACGATTATCCATTTTCTTTAAAACAGATTGTACTATTTCGTCTTTAGTTTCTATTTGCATATTATTTAATTTTATCGTTATAAAGATGTAAATTATGTGCGTAATGATAATAAGTGCCAACATCAATAGACAGCCTATCTGCAACCATTTTTTGTAGATATGAAAAACAATACTGATCAATACAAAAGCCGAACCAGAGATCGTTAGAACGCATCAGAACAGCCATGTTAAGCTTATTATTTAGTATAGTAAACTGAACCGCATAAGTACATGGAGTATCCTTACGATACATAGCGTGTTCTTTACCATCGTAAATACTTATAGCAGCATGTCTAGTATCTTTATCGTGCTTAAGCTTAGCAACAACATAATCTAACTGATAGTTACGCTCCCACTGATAACCATAATTAGAGTTAACATGGCGATCAATTGCCATACGCTCCCATATAGCCGGTATCTTTCCATATAAATGACCTAACTTATCAATACTATTATCTCCAGATAAATACCATTTCCACTCTGCTTCAGCATATTCTATATTAAACATCCTGTCTTTGTGAGTTATAATATTATCATTAGGATTTTTTATAGTAAAACCTACATTAAACAAAGCTTTAGTGTTACTAAAATTTATACCTTTTTTAGGTATTTTTTTATAAAAATAAGTAAATGCTTCGTTTGCATTATTAAATTTGTTTTTCATTGTTTCTTTTATTATAATAGTATCTACACATTTCATAATAACTAGGCCATATTGTGTCTACATCATATAAATGAGGAGCAATGTTTGTTTTCTCACCCTTTATATATGGCCCAACGTTTATACCTATTTTCCATTTACCAGATTCGTTCTGTATACCTAAAGGCGAAATTCTAATATTATTTCTCACGCAGTAACTATAAGCTTCTTGATCTTCTCTGCTAGGCAGGTAATTAGGTAGTTTACTATTTTTTTTCTTTTTAAACATTAATCCCAGGGCATGGTTTTTTCAGTCATACCAGCAGTTTCGTGTGGTATATAGTCGCCACTTAGATTATTCCACTTAAAGTGTGCTTCAGCTTGATTTTCACCTAAGTTCTGAAATTTTACCTTGAGAACTTTGACTTTAACCGTATTGTCAACGTAATTACGGTGAACAAGCAAACCGTGATAACTAGCATCATACCACTCACCACCGCCTTTAATAGAATACATTGTCGGTTCATCCATCGTTCCATCATCTCTTTTATACATTTTAGTTGGATGTGCAACAACTATAACCAAAACATCATATTTCTTAGCGAAAGCTTCTATTCTAGTAAGATACTCCATTGTAGCATCTGGTATACTCATAGCACTAGATCCGTTCATTTTAACTTTATTATATGGATCTATAACTAAGCATTTTATACCTTTACGCTTGACAAGTTCAGCACCTTTAGCTAGCACAGAGTCTAAATCATACCTTTCGTTTTCTATAAAATAGAAATTTTCATTTACAATATCAGTTACTTGATTCCATTTGTCCGTACCTATATCTTCTTTACTAGGCATCCAACCCCCTATCTTACGTATCAGTTTATGAGTGTGTAAAAAGGTTGGTTTGTTTTCTGGAGACGCAAACGCGGTCTTCCAACCATAGTTCATTTGGTATCCCACCACCATTCGATCGACAAAATCAGACTTACCACTGCTAGGCACGCCTGTAACGGTGATGAATTGTCCGGTATAAGTACTAAATATGCTATCAAAGTTATCAAGACCGACTTGGAAACCAGGCTTAAAACCTTCATGAATAAATTCTTGTAGTTCATCATTTACATCTTTTAAAGTTACTACATTTTCAAGAGGAACAGGAATAGCTTCGTCAACAAGACGCTTGAGCATAGACCCGCCGTAATGTAACAAATATTCATTAGCATCTTTGTACTCGCCGAAGCTAATTGTATAGCATACCTCAGCTCCAAAACGTCTGATGAGTTCTTGTTGTAGATTTTGGCCGGCTTCATCTGAATCGACCGCGATGATAATCCTGGATTTGTCATCGAAATATTCAATGCAACTATCAAGGTAATCAAGATTAAGACGATTAAGAGTAGCTCCGTTTGGTACAGAGACCACAGAGTCGATCTTAGCATCCACAAAAGATAAAGCATCCATTTCGCCCTCAACAATAACCACATAGTCATGGCCAACAGTACTATCGATATTATAAAATACTTTTTCTGCTCCTTTAACAAGTTTAAAGTTTTTTCTACCATCTCTATATTTTATATTTATTAACTCATTATTTATAAAATAATTAAATTGAATAGTGTTTTCTGTTTTAGAAGTTTGTGGCATCCACTCAGAACCTTCAGATATCTTCATCTTAATTAAAGTCCTTTGCGATATACCACGTGCTTCAAACCATTTAACAGCATTGTCACTAAGTAAAACATTATTTTGCCATTCAGGCTTAGTATAAATCTTATCAGATTCACCTTTGCGTTTGAATGTATGTAATTGAAATACTTCGTCACAATTCATACAAGTACCAAGACCACGTTCCCAATCGTACATAGCACATTTTGCTTTACGATTCTCAGGTTTTCTATCAGCGGAACAAAGAGGGCATATACCCTCTTTTTTTCCTACTGTTAAGTCATACTGATTGAACTGGTCAATAGTAAATCCGTTGATCTCTGTATTGTTAACTGTCATATTAATCCTCGATTAAAGTTATGTTACCGTCTTTATCGGTTTGTATACTTACGTAATCCTCTTCCATTAAAATGGAAGATCCGTGTCTGCTACAATGTTCTGTAGTGTTTCAACATTAGATTGTTGTTGAGGTTCTCCTTCTTTGGGAGTTACACCGACATTTTGACCATTTGTCCATACAACCTTAACATTACCTAAGAAAGACTTAGGTGCTTTAGCATCTCTCTCTTCTTTAGTTTGTTCTGTCTGTATATAACCTGCATCCCCGAATTGTCCTAATTCATCTTGAATTGCTATAGTAATAGGATAGTACTTACCCTTTTTACCTTCGTATATCTTAGATTTGTCAATCTTATTTAGATTTATATTTGCTGAAATTAAACTTGCCATTTAGTATGTATTTACTTGATTAAACATTCTACGCATTTGATCTTTAGTTGCGCCTGTTGCTCTACGTAAGTTGTCAACTGCTTTAGTATGCGATTGATTAGTGTAGAAGTTGTTTTCATTTGTGTTTACACCTGTTACATCACAAACTTTTTTTCTTGTTCTTGCCATAAAATTAAATTAAAGTGTTTTGGAGATATAATATTGGCTAAAATCTCCTTCGCCATTTACAAAAAACTCATTATAAGCTTGTACAGCTTTAGCAACTTTGTTCTGACCTGATTGTAAGAACTGATCGCTGCAATCAAACAAACCTAGTTGCATAGTTTTCTTATCTATAACTATAAATATAAGCTCATATCCAAACATCTTAGAATATATATAAGCTTGACTATCATAATTATACTTATAAGCTGAACTAGCAAATGAATTTATATTACCCGTAGTCTTGAGATCAATTATCATCCTATGACTGTGATTTATAATATCAGCTTTACCTTTCCACTGTAAGCCTTCAAGAGTTGTAATGCCAGGCACTTCGTACTCAACTTCACCTTCTCTTATCATATCATAAAACAGTTCATTTTCTAATACTTTATCTCGCATCAACTCGATGTTGTCGGCCTCATGTTCTAACAAACATATATCGCCCTCAGACAGCTCCTTATAAGCTTTTGTGTTCCTAGTTGATGATTTTATTATCTTATACTTATCAAGCTTCTCAGGCTCTAGTATAGTAGTGTGAAAATAACCTCCTACAACAAACGCAGGGTTAGGAGGTGAGGGTTTTTTGAACTCAAGAGGGTTATTTAACAACGATGATATATCACTATTACTAAGATATTGTTTACCAAAGTCTCCGTAATAATCTTCGTCATTGCGTAACCTCTCAATTTTTTGTTTATTATCCATTAAGTTCTTTTAATGCGTCAGCAGTTATACTATATTTCTCCTGTAGCGTCTTCAGTAAACCGCCGTTAGCAAGAAACTTTTTAGCCTGATCAACATTACTCATATCAACAACAGGTTTTTTAGATGCAGAAACATTTGTAGCTTGAGCTTTTAATGTTTGTCTAGGTGCTGAATCTTTTCCATGAGTGTTAGTTGCATCAGCGTCTGCAGTATCATCAATAAGTAGTAAATTACCTAATGCATATTTCTTGCCATAAGATGATGCTGAACCAAACTTCTGAGGCATTTGCATACCCTTTTGATTAAGATCAATACCAACTACAGCTGATGCGGTTATCTGATCCCCAGATTCAGCATCAACAATAGTAGCAGTACTATGCATTATAGGAAAATCTCCTAACGTTAAGTTTTCATTTATAGTAAAATAAACATTATGTTTATTGTTATAGGGTTTCAATGCTTCAAGTATATCTTCTGCAGATCGAAACATGTAATTGCCAAAGTTGTTTTTTCTAGACTTTTTGGCTTTAAAGTCTGCTTGAATAGAACTAAGTTTCTCTCGTATATTCATTTGATTCAATTGTTTTGTAGTTAATATATATTCCGTTTTTATAATATGTTACAATGCCATCACCGATAACTTTTGTAACTTCGTCTGTAATAAATCCATCCATAATTAAAAAGTTAAATCGTAAATTATACCGTCTTTTTTAAACAGTCTACGTTTATTAAACCTTGGTATTATACCGAAGCTTGTCTGTCCATCTACTAAAGTATTGTTTACGCCTGTTGTTTCGTGCCATATTTTTTGTTTATTGTTTACACCTTTACCGGTTAATTGATTGTTTAATATAGGAATATGTTTACCTCCAGACACAGGAGATATAATGCTAAAGTTATAATTAGCTTGCTTACGTTTAGGTCCATCATCTTTAGATAAACTAGGCGCTGAATCTCCTTGTCTAACGTATTGTAACTCGTCTATAGTTGCTTTGCAACTTTGATATTTGGTTTTAAAATTATACATAGTATTATAGTGCAATTTTTAGTTAAAGGGACCTTAATCCTGATATATTTTCAATCTTTTTGCTGCGTAGTCATGCACCATTGATTGAGAACGTATACCATTAGTAGAAACATAGTAAGCTAACTCATCTAAAGCATCTTCGTTATTTCTAAGTCTGATCAATAAACGTTGCTTTTGTTTCTTTACGCTTTCCATGGTCGATCCATAGTAATGAGCGATTTCTGCTAGTTTTTTAGGCTTAGAATATATGTCATCAAGACCGTAGAACATCTGTATCATTAGATTGTATTTAGGTACATATTTTTTAAGCCAACCTTCTAGGTACTCTCCTAGTTTGTCATAATCATAATCATAAACATCATTATCAACCATGTTTATTATATCCGTATCAAACCAGTGCGGAAATAAAACAGATATAAAACCAAAACCACTTGTATGCCGTTTTTTATCTTTGTTGTTCCATATTCCTTTAATAGGTCTACCTGAACCATCGATATTTTCTTTGATTCTATCTCCTATTATACCTTTGATACTAATACTTAGATATTTACTAACAGTTTTATGTCTATCTAATTTCGTTTCTAGCTTATTAATATAAACCCAATCAATGTTTCGCCAAGCTGTTAAAAGAGCTAAGTATCCTTCTTGATTGAGATCATTGATATTCATAACACCAATAGCTGAATAATCTTTAGAATAACTATTAGCTATTTTAGAAGCCATTTTAAAGTAATCTAAAGGTATTTCAGTCTCAATATGTTGTAATGAAGATCTATTAATGGCATATATTTTTTTATTAAAATTCTTCATAAGTTTAATAGTCTTAATCTTCTAGTATATTTTTTAATTAAACCCGCTTTAAGTTTTAACTCTTTAACTGAAATTCTGTTAGTAGCATGACCTGTTAAAACTATGTCAATAATTTCATTTCTAGCGTACATTATTTCATCGAGCAAAAATCTATAGTGTTTTTGTTTTCTAGACGTTGTATCAATTCTTAGTTTTCCTAGTTTTATTAGCATTCTTGTGGGGTTTTCTAAAGGCATCAACCTTTGATTTAACATTAAAAATGTTTGTTGATATAAAATGTTGGTATATTCTGTATGCGTTCATATGTTTTTTTTTAAATGTAATTCCAAATTGAGTCTACTTTTTCTATATAAGTTAAACCACCTTGAGTAAAGTGCATATTTTTATTTTTATCAAAGCTAGGTGGTATATCACCAACAGCATATGCTTTAAATTCTGTAACTTTGCCTGTTTTAAGGCTTTTTAATTTTCTGTTTTTCATATTATTCGTAGTTTCTGATTGATTTAAATAGTGGATGTCTGTATGAGCCTGATGGTGTACGTTGAAAATAAGTAAACGTAGCTGTTTTGCCTATATACCACTCGGCAATATCATACATTTTTGTTAATACAGGCATTTTGTCCATTACTGGCATTCCGAACTCGTTACCGTCAACGTCTCGTGCAAGAAATTTGCCGATCGTGCCAGTACGTTTGCCTTGGCCTTCCACCCAGCCGATGATCTTCGCTTCTGTGTCGTGGAATTCTTTGAATTTCTGTAAATTGTAACTGCGTTTTTGTTCATATGGTTTGTTGTTTCTTAGTATTGCGCCTTCATAGCCTTGATTATAAGTAAATTGCTCAAACATAAGCTTAGCTGTAATTAAGCTTTGTACATTGTATGTTTCAACTGTTTTACAGTATTTAAAAATGCCAAACTCGTGATGTAAGTTTTTAATAGTTTGATTACGATTGTCAAAACTGTTATCAGGCGTTTCAGGCATAAATATGTCATAGTTGTGAAATTGTATTGCTTTAGCTTCTTCAATATCAGCATCAGATGGCAATTGTTTACGTACGAGAGAGATAATTTTATTGAAGTTATCTTTGTAATCGTGATTGTATAACTCACCGTCTAGTACAACGTTAGGATACTTGTTAAACAATGGTCTTAGTTCATCTAGTATGTGCTGAATGTTCATGAATCGCTTGTGGTTACGTGAGAACGCACCGTGGTAAGTAATGTAACACCGTACACCATCGAGCTTCGGTTGTATAAAAGAATCTTTGTCGAATTCTTTTTTACCCACAGGATGTGCAAGCATTACTTTAAAGTTTGTCATAGTCTGTTTTGATTTTATCATATATTTCTTGTAATTCTTTTACTAATTCGTATTTTTCTTCTTGTATTAACTTTTCTTTAGTTAACATTAATTCTGTTAACTGTTGAGCAAGTGTATCTTTCATACTAAACTTAGCGTTGCCAAAAGCATCTACATCTTTATGTAGAAACTCTTCAGAAGGCATTACATTTATATTAGGATCTTGTTCAAAGTTAAAGTGTAAGTTATCTAGCACTTTTTTTGCTATCATATCAGATAGCTCGTTCAATTGTTCAGGCGTCATTTTCTTTTTCTTTTTCTTTTCTTACGTCATCCATATATCTGTTGTCAGTATAATCTCTTAATTCTAATATAAAGTATTCTACTATATCAGATAAGTCAAAACCATCGTCTATAAGTGGTTTACAAGCTTCTACACTCATTTCCATGCGGTAACCGCCACCCATGAGCTCTTTCATGCGTTGTATTTTACGATGGTAAGTTATATAATTATCTAAATCTTTAGTTATTTTTGTATCAATCATTTCCGTTTCTTTCTTTTTCTACTTGTTCTAAGTAATCTTCTACTTCATATTCTGGTAAGTATTGATCAAGGTCAGCTAAAAACACTACAGCAACATCATCATCATAAGATACTTCTTTAATTCTATCAATCACAGTTTCAAAACTAGGTTCGTAGTAGTATACGTCATTTTCCCAGTCAAGATTGTGAGCATCAGAAGTTATTACATGTAATTCATAGCCATCAGCAGTATTCCATGTACCTATTTCTAAGTCAATACCGTTCATACGGTAGTCATCGGTTAATTCTACATTTAATTCTTTTGCAAGTTTATCGTAGACACTCATTGTTTTTGTAGTCATATTCATTGTTCTAGTTGTTTAAACATTTCAGTTATTTCGTTTGTTATATTATCACAAGCTTTTTTGTTTTGTAACGTATTTTTTGTAACTATTCTGTTACCATGCTTGAAGGTATACGTCCCGTTTTTCCAGTTTATATCTATTCTCATTTTTTCCAATTTGTTAATATTAAATTTTCAATTCTACGCCACACTCTTAGGTTTCTTATAGCATCAAAAGCTAAACTCATGACTTGCTCATTATCAATACCAGCTAGACCAACGTGTCTGTTTTTAAAGTAATAACTCGCTTCATATTCATAAATGTGTATTTTAGAATATAGCTTATTGCTAATTCTTTCATCAACATAGTCTTTTGTTTCTTTTTTATTCATAGTGTTTGTCTAATAATTTGTGTGCGGTTTCCATACTAATCTCATTGATTTCATATAGATGCCATATTAATTTAGTCATATTTATTTATTTAAAGTTAGTTGCGGTGACAGGATTCGAACCTGTGACCTCGAGTTTATGAGACTCGCGAGCTGACCACTGCTCTACACCGCTAAATGCTATTCTAAGCAATCACCGCATATATCGC
>Ga0209090_10003248_pt1 | contig 10210 bp, 4 predicted proteins | sample ArcticOcean_MG_C_9_FD_187432 | JGI IMG/M metagenome (GOLD analysis project Ga0209090, IMG submission 187432) | Marine microbial communities from western Arctic Ocean - ArcticOcean_MG_CB2_152 (SPAdes) (version 2) | ecosystem: Environmental > Aquatic > Marine > Oceanic | place: Arctic Ocean... | reverse complement strand
CATGGAGGAACAATATGCTCCCACACTTTCAATAATGCATGAATCTCCAATTTCTCCCTTTGGTAATAAACGGGGAGCGAGGGATTCGGGTTCGTTTGGTGCGGGTGTGAGGAGATCTCCAGATTCACAACAATGTCCGACCACAACTTGTTCAACATTTTCTCTAGATTTAGATTGACCTTCCGCTGGAAGAATCGCAATTGGATGCTGAGCACCATACAGACTAGGGCGAAGTATTTCTGTCATGCCCGCGTTCAATTTTAAAAATTGATAACCATCAGGCCCAGTTGATGTGACATCTTGAACCGTTGAGACAAGGCTACACGCATGGGCTAAAAGGAAAGTACCTGGCTCGATCTCAAGTTTTAATTTCCTTCCAGTTTCCTGGGCGAAATCTTCAAATAACTTTTTCACTGGCAAGCCGATTTTCTGCAGATCTGTTGCCTGTTCATCTGGCATTCTAGCAACTTTGTAGCCCCCTCCTAAATTCAATGATTTAACCGTCGGAAACTCACGGACGAGGTCTAAGCTCATTCCTGCGACTTTTTGCCAGACTTCAGGGTCAGAACCAGATCCGATATGCGTATGGATTCGGTCGACTTTTAAATTGTATTCTTTGCACAGTACCTTTGCTTGTCCGAGGTCATCCTTCCAAATCCCAAAGCTGCTTGATGGTCCCCCCACATTGGTTCTGTTAGTTCCTCCAGAACCCATTCCTGGGTTAAAGCGCAGACCAACTGAAGAACCTCTTCCCCAAACACCAAATTTATGAATCTGGTTTAAAGAGCAAAGATTTACCCGAACGCCATCGTCTACCCAGTAACGAAAATTTTCGGGAAACTCCTGAGTGCTCATCGAAATCGATTCAGTTCCATACCCCGCTCTTACCGCTCGTTCCACTTCAAACTCGGAGCTCGCATCAATTCCCAAACCTTCACTGTTAAAGATACGTAAAATGGCTCCGGTCGGGGCCGCTTTCATTGCATACCGGGGGTAAAGTCCAAAAGCATTGGGGAAGTTTTTTACCGCCTTTGCATTGGCTCGCAAGGTATCTTCATCGTAGACAAAGGTCGGGGTACCAAAGTCGATACGAATTTGATCAATATTTTCAGGTGTAAGAAATCGAAGTGGTTCCATTCAGTTATGTGATTTAATCATTATTTATAAATTATACCCGTAAAGGAGGCAAGCATTCGAGGTACAAAATTGACTATTTTGCCAGAACTCGAAAAACCAAGTCTACCGTGTCAGTCTGGATTGATTGAGATGAAATTTCTCTGCTAAAATATTTTTCCCAAGGCGGCAGGTAGACATCACCTGAAAACTCGGCTTTAATCTCAGTGAGGTATAGATGATCCGCCAAGCCAAGTGCCTCTTCATAAATTTCTCTTCCTCCACAAATCCAAGCAGTTTGATTAAGTTTCCTTGCAATGCTTAACGATTCGACAAGAGAATGAGCTTTGTGAGCATAGGGGAATTCGATTTTCGGGTTTCGACTTAATACAATTACTGTGCGATCTTTAGCGTGTTCTTGAAACTCGTTATAACAATGCCTACCCATGATCAGGGTTCCATTTTGAGTGGTTTCTAAGAAATAATCCCAGTCTTCCTTAATATGCCAAGGTAACTTGCCATTTTTTCCGATCAGTTTATTTCGATCGCAAGCTACAATGATATTAATCATTTTCTAAATGCATTGGGTGGGCTAAATAAATAATTTGGCGGGTTTTCATGGATTTATTTCCTTGATATGTTATGCAAAAGGTCTGACAGACAAATGCAATCGAATATAAGTAGTTTTGGAGAGCGGATTTCTTTACCAGATTCCTGGCAAAGAAAAGCCCTGGGCTATTTACGTCAAGGCAAGGATGTTGTTCTTCATGCTCCCACGGGGGCAGGGAAGACTTATGTTTTCGAACAACTTATTGAGTCAGGATGGAAGGGCAGAGCGGTATACACTGTTCCCACCCGTGCCCTCGCCAATGATAAATTTAGAGAATGGAAGAAAAGGGGTTGGGAGGTTGGACTATCCACAGGTGATTTGCGTTATCGTACCGATGCACGAGTAGTGGTTGCCACCTTGGAGACCCAGAGAAGTCGAATGCTACGTGGTGAAGGCCCGGATTTATTTGTGGTTGATGAATATCAATTATTAGGAGACCAGCAACGAGGTCCTGGTTATGAGATTACCCTAGGAATGGCTCCACCCCATGTGCGCCTTTTGTTAATGAGTGGAAGCGTCGCGAATCCGGGGGATGTAGCAGACTGGTTGGAAAGTCATGGTCGTTCGGTCGAACTGGTGGCGGAATTTGTTCGCCCAGTTCCTCTCGAAGAGGTTTTTGCAGAAGCTCTTTTAAAACGTCCTTTTCGAGGAAGAAAAGTTCGTGGTCATTGGCCGAAATTGGTGGCGGGTGCTTTAAGTGCAGGAATGGGTCCCCTGCTTCTCTTTGCCCCCCGACGAAAATCAGCTGAGGAACTAGCGAGGCAATTGGCTGCGGAGCTTCCAGAAACGGATGCCTTGGAATTAACCAGTGAACAGAAGAAGATCGCAGGGAAGGAATTGAGTGGATTACTGAGGAAGAGGATAGCCTATCACCATAGCGGACTTGAGTATCAATCACGTGCGGGTGTGGTCGAACCTCTTGCTAAAACGGGGCAACTACAAGTGGTTATTGCCACTACTGGCCTAGGGGCAGGGATAAACTTTTCTATGCGCTCGGTATTGGTCACCGATCGGGAGTATCGGGTGGATGATGGTCTTCAGCATTTGCGACCAGATGAATTATTACAGATGTTTGGACGGGCGGGCAGGAGGGGACTCGATGACAGGGGGTTCGTGATTGTAACTCCCAAGCAAGCTCGCCTTGGGGATGGCCGTTCCCTTAAATTAAAGCGTTCAAAAACCTTAGATTGGCCCGCAATTTTACGGGTGATGAACTATGCCTTTGAACGGGGAGAAGATCATTTAGAAGCTGCTCGAAAGTTGGCTTTACGATTATTCTCAGAGGAAAATGTTCGTTTGGGGCTACGTGATTCGATTAATAAAATTTCAATGAAATTGGATCATGTACCCGAAAAAGAAAAACTCATTGAAGAAGATCCTGATCGTAATCAAGTGATTGAAATGAGGAATTTTTCGGGTTTGTGGGAGAGAAGGGGAGGCCAATGCCAGGCTCCCTTGGGAGAGGCTTTTGCATTATATAAAGGAGAATGGGTTAAAGCACTCACTTTACCGGATACCCTCGGAAAAGTAAAAATGGGGAACCCCTGCCGTTTTGGTAATAAAAAGCAGCCGATTTATGGCCGAGAGGTACCCATTGGTATTTTTGACGCTGAATCGAAGGGCAAACGCGTAACTTTAACCAAGTCTTTTCGCAAACAACTACGAGAAACCATTGCAGAGAAATATCCTCAGTTTACCAAAAAGTTTTCCCGGAAAATTTGGATGAGAAAAGGGCTTGAAAATGTTTTTCGGGAATTTTTACCCTCTTTAACAATGGGCGGTCAATTAGATGAATTTGTTGATCGTGGAGGAGTATTAAGAGTTCGATTACGCTATGACGCGGCCACCGTGCTAGGTTGGAAGGATGCTCGCGGTAAGATTTTACTTAATCCCCCTTTGAGAAAAACGACTCGTGTTTTTGAATCGCCTTTCAAGGAAAAGGAGCAAGCGTCGAACTGGGAAAGTTTAAGTACGCTTTCTCCGGCAGAAGTGTGGGCAAAACTGGGTTTGATCGATTCACAGGGTGTTCCCAGTCTTCGTGGGAAAATATTTAGTTTCTTTTCACGTGGAGAAGGACTCGCAGTCGCAGTGGCCCTTGAGGATCTAAGCTACCCGGTTGATGAAATGGTTTATGACTTGGCGAACTTACGAGCGGGGCATCGTTTTCGAGCGTATGCCAATACAGAATCGAGACTTGCTCTGCTTTGCCGGGAAGCTTTTGGTTTTACTAATTGCCCGGGTTATTTGAAGAATGGACTACCCTGTGAGTACGGGGAGGGAGCCACTGAAGCCTTGCAAAACAGGAAAGAAATTTTATCGGCAATGGACCAGTTTTCAGAGGATCTTAGCGTGGGAGACTTGGAGCGCGTGTCCATCGAATGGAAAAGCCTACTTTCATTAATTGTACAAGCACCCGAACTTGATTGCGATCGTTGGCAATCGTTACAAGGTGCTGCCCGGTTATTGGTGGGAGGGGATTCGGATATTGAAGAATTACCTGTCTTGCCCGAATTACCTGTTCGACAAAGAGAACGATTCCAAAATGCGTACGGAACCCGTTAAGTTTAAGGTGAATTGAATTCTCCAAGCTCGAAACATACAATTCTATTTTTTTGCCGAATCAGTAATTTTGTTCCAGCTAGGCTTGGTGAGGTGCATTGTAATGCATTCACTTTTATTTTTTGAATTTCTTCAAAGTTTTTTGGATTTGAATCAATCATTTTTAAAAAGTTACCCTTTATTTCATAAGCGAGAATTTTTCCATCCGCTAAAATCGGAGAAGAAATATCGTGTTTTGCAATTACTTTACGAATTACTTCACCAGATTTTACATTCACGCACAATCTCATTCCAGCTCCAATTAGATAGGCATATCCATTGTAAATAATTGGACTCGAATCGGTTCTTCTCGTTAGTTTTGGAATTCTCCATAACTCGGAAATCTTTCCTTCCGCAAATTGATAAGCAATCAAACCGACCTCTTCTTTTTTCCCATGTACGAGCATGATTTCCCGATTGCATACTGGAGTCGAGCTACCTCCGCCGGGACCTTCCCAATAAGTGGTTCCATCTTTTGGATTAACTGCGATGGTATTTTTGCTTGAATTACAAACGATAAGGTCTTTTTTTCCTAATTTCCAAATTACTGGGGAAGCGGTTTTACCTTCCACCATTTTATTTTCCCAAAGCAAGTTTCCATTCTCTTGATCGTATGCTCGTAAGTTGCCGGCAAGGACCACTACACTTTTTCGATAAGGGAGAATAGAACTAGCAATTTCCTTTGTGGGTAGTGCTTGATCCCAAAGAGGAGAACCCGATTTTGAATCAATGCAGTAAATTCGCTCGCTTCCGATCGCGAAAACCTTTCCATTTATCAGGCATGGCGTAGACGAAGATTTTCTTCCCGTGGGGACTGAGTCGAGTGATGTTCTCCAAAGAATTGCCCCTGAATTTAAATCCAAAGCAAGCACCACATCCTCGGCCACTTGCTTGGTCGGAGGTACCGCCACAGCAATTTTCTCCTGAGTTTCTTGATCAAATTTTTGTTCTCTTATCCACTTGTCCAAAGCTTCTTGATTTGGGAAGACTTTATTTTTCACCTTATATAATTCATTGATCACATTTACAGGAAGCGCGAGTTTTCCTTTTTTAAACCTCGAAGCTAAATAATCTCCGTGACTTAATCTTTGTTTAAGGTCTAAGTTTTTAAGAATCCAATTGTTAATCCAATCATCCAGTTTTGATCCTCTCAATCTTGGACTTAAAGAAAGCCTGGCATTTTCGACGTTTTCGACTAAGTCTGGAGGTAGGTTTATTTTGCGTGCCCCGATCTTTCTAAGTACGAGATCAGAAATTGTACGCGTCTCGGTGGGCACATCTTTATGCCAAACTAATGAGAGATAGGCATTTTTAGAATCGCTGATTATACTGCTGAATCCACCATAATCATTACTCGGGATCTCATCACTTTCCCAAATAATAGGAGGTCCCTCTCCTTTCCATTGAGTCAACAGGTTTACATCACCACTTGCGATTCCATTTCTTTCGGATCCACGCCATTGTGTCCAAGTCGCACTAAGGCAATGAATAGAAATTAAACAAAAAAAGACACCGGTCAGAAAAATTTTAATCATGCCTCTAATCTCAATCATTATCCGTTGATCTTGGGCAAGTTAATAGCAACGGAGTGGGGTTTATTTGTTAATGAGGGAAGCCTTTCCTTGTTCAATAATCTGTATAATTTCTTCTACATCATAAACGCATCCCCCCCATGTTCCACCACTTACATTTTGTAGTGCTGCCCAGAGTCGTGTGTCTTGGGGAAGCCTCGGGTCCGCTTGAAGGGTGGAGGGCGTGGTTCTATTCAATAAAATTGTTTTTCCCTCTTCGGGGGTAATTTTTTGATCGGTTCTACCGATGAAATTGATCTCTCCGGTCAGTTCTTTCTGATTAATTTCTATATTGATCAGATCTCCCTCCCTAAGTTTTCCAATCGGTCCCCCTGCTAAGGCCTCGGGGCCAATGTGTCCTATGCACGCCCCTGTACTTAACCCCGAAAAACGGGCATCCGTTAATAGCGCAACATGTTTACCCCAGGGAAGGTATTTTAAGGCCAAGGTGATTTGGGCGACTTCTTCCATTCCAGACCCCATTGGTCCACGGCCACAAAGGACAATTACATCCCCCATTTGAATACTTTTCTGATCCAAACCCTTGACTGCACGCATTGCCTCTTTCTCAGAATAAAACAACCGAGCCGGTCCGGTCATTCGATAGATTCCATCTGAACCAATTACAGAAGGATCAATCGAAGTACTTTTGACCACCGATCCATTAGGTGCCAAGTTTCCCGTTGGAAAGCAGATCGTGCTGGTCAAGCCTTTAGCTGATGCTTGATCAAAATCCATGATCACTTCATTGGCTCGAATACCATCGAGTTCATATAGTTTTTCTTGGAAGCGACTACGCCGGATTGAAGATTCCCATTGAGAAAGATTTTCACCCAGAGTTTGTCCGGACACGGTAAGCACATCGAGGTCGAGTAAATTGTTATCTCTTAATTTAATCATGATCTCTGGCACCCCCCCTGCGAGAAAGAGCTGGGCAGTCGTATGGTTTTTGGGACCATTGGGTAATACATCCACGATTCGGGGAACTAGGCGATTTACATCATCCCAATCTTCTACCTGTGGGCGGGGTAAACCTGCATGGTAGGCAATGGCGGTGAGGTGAATAATTAAATTGGTAGATCCACCGCAAGCCGCATGTACAATCATCGCATTTCTAATTGCTGCTTGGGTCACGATTTGCTTGGTGCTTACTTGCGACAGGCGTAAATGGTGAAGGGCCCGAGCGGAACGAATACCGAGTTCGAGCCAAACATTCTCTCCACTAGGACAAAGGGCAGAATGGGGTAGGGATAACCCCAGTGCTTCCCCGACTACTTGAGAGGTGGCGGCTGTACCTAAAAATTGGCAACCTCCTCCGGGGGAGGCACAGGTATTACATAAAGTTTTGGAAGCTTCTTCCAAGGAAACCTCACCATGTGCATATCGAATTCCAATCGATTGTGCTTTTCCCGCATCCTCTCCTTCATTTGCGGACAAAGTAACTCCTCCAGGAACGAGGATGGTTGGCATGTCACCGAAACTAGCTAAGGCCATCATCATTGCGGGCATACTTTTATCACAAGTGGCTACGCCCATGATACCTTTGGCGGTGGGAAGAGAACGAGCGAGGCGCCGCATAACCAAGGATGCGTCATTTCGATAGGCTAAACTATCAAACATCGCGGTGGTTCCCTGTGATCGGCCATCACAGGGATCACTCACATGGGCAGCAAAGGGAACGGCCCCTAGTTTTTTAAGCTCCTGAGCGGCTTCCTTGGCAAGCAGGCCGATCTCCCAGTGGCCAGTATGGTATCCAAGGGCAACGGGTGAACCATCTTCATTTCGAATCCCTCCATGGCTATTTAAGATTAAGTATTGGGGCCCGAGCATATCCTTTGGACTCCAACCCATGCCGGCATTTTGGCTTAAACCAAAAAGGTCTCCGGAAGGAGACTCTTTAAGCATGGTGTCGGAAAGGTCTAAATGCCCTTCCGGACCAGATGTATGGGTGCGAACAGAGAAGATTGAATCATTTTCAACTTTAATAAAGTCGGTCTTTTTTTGTTTAGGCATTATCGATTATGCATACCTGAGTAAATTCAATTTTATTGGTAATAAAGTTTCTACTTGATAGCTCACAAGTCAGTTTCTTGTGGTTTTATTAAGACAAAAAAACTTGAGCGAGTGAAGTTTTCTTCTGATTTAAGCGAGAATATTGCTTTTGAATGGTTTGAATGAAACTTATTAACTTAGTACAGCAAGAGCCTCTACAGTTTCGTTGAGTTTGGCTTCATTTTCGAGAAGTTGATGCCTAGCCCCTTCAATAATGTCAGGCGGTGCTTTTGAGGTAAAAGCGGCATTAGTTAATTTTCCTTTTACTGAGTTTACAATTTTTTCCAATTGTTCAAGTTCTTTCTGTAATCTTGCCTTTTCTGCGTTAAGGTCAACTCCAGTGGTAAGATCGAGATAGACTGAACCGAAAGGGGTAACCAAAACAGGCATGCCTGCGGGCGCATGCTCAACTCGGTTGAGTGCCGATGCGCCAACTGTTACGAGGACTGACTTGGTGTGGCGGCCTAGTACTTCTGCTTTGGTATCATCCGCAAGAAAAGAAAAGGCAACATTTCGATTATTAGACAAATTCCGATCGGCCTTGAGAGAACGCATCGAGGTGACTAAATCCCGAATGTTTTGCATTTCATTAAGTACATTAGAGTCGAGTTGAAGGCCACCGATACCAAGCTTCTCAAGTAACTCAGCTCCCGTTCCTGGACTTACTTCCTGTATGGAATTACTATTTGAAAATCCAAGGAGTGTCCATAATTCTTCAGTAATAAAAGGAGTAACTGGGTGAAGCAGTAAGAGAATATGGCGAAGGCAAATGTCCTGAATGGCTAAGCAGGTGTCTTTGGATGAGCTATCTTGCATACGGGGCTTGGAGGCTTCGATGTACCAATCGCAAAAATCATTCCAAAAGAATCGATAGATAGTTTGTAGGACTGCATTGAATTCATATTCTCTGTAGAGTTTTTCGACTTGATCCAAAGTTTCAACGAGACGAAGCAAGATTGCCTGGTCATCCTCATTCACCAAATCATTTTGAATACGAAGAACAATGAGTTCGACCATCGTGTTATCTTCTAGGGTCCCCGACATCAGACGGAAGCGGGAAACATTCCAAAGTTTATTACAGAAATTACGTCCCTGTTCAATTCGTTCTTCGGAGAAGCGAATATCTTGGCCTTTTGGAGCGATACTCATTATGCCATGTCTCAATCCATCCGCCCCATATTTTGCGATCAAGTCGAGTGGGTCCGGAGAATTCCCCAAAGATTTGGACATTTTTCTGCCTTCTTCATCACGAATAATTCCAGTGAAATAAACATCTTTAAAAGGGATCCTCTTTGGGATTTCAGAATCTGGAATAGATTGTTCGGGTTTGTAGGATCGACCATTGAATTCGAGACCAGCCATAATCATCCGAGCAACCCAGAAAAAGATAATATCAGGTCCAGTGACGAGGGTCGAGGTTGGGTAGAAATATTCGAGTCCTTTTTCTTCCATCGCCTCCTCATCTGGCCATCCAAGAGTGGCTAATGGCCAAAGCCAGGATGAAGCCCAAGTGTCGAGCACATCTTCATCCTGTTCCCATTTTTCGATATTCGAGGGCGGTTTTTCTGAAATATGCCAATTGCTTGGGTCGGACCTCATCTTTCCTTTTTTATACCAAACGGGAAGACGATGCCCCCACCAAAGCTGTCGGCTAATGCACCAATCCTGGATATTATCGAGCCAATGCAGGTAGGTCTTTTCCCACCTTTGAGGATAAAATTTGATATGTCCGTCTTTAACTGCTTTTTTGGCTTCCTCGACCCGAGGGTATTTTAGGAACCATTGTTCAGACAAGCGGGGCTCAATGGGGACATCAGCACGTTCAGAAAAGCCGACATTATTTTGATGTTTTTCCTCGGCGATTAAGTTCCCATCTTCACGAAGCTGGTCGGCTATTACCTTTCTTGCAGCAAAGCGTTCCATGCCGGCGTAGTTTGGTCCAGCTAATTCATTAAGAGTACCATCGGGGTTTAAAATTTCTAACATTGGCAGGTCGTGCCTCTGGGCTATTTCAAAGTCCAGTCGATCATGGGCTGGAGTAATTTTTAATATACCCGTTCCAAAGTCTTTCTCCACGGCCTTGTCTGCAATAATGGGCATCGCTTGTGGATTGATCGGTCGCATCACATGTTTACCCTGCAAAGCAATCCATTTTGGATCGTCTGGATGAATCGCTAAGGCAACATCACCCACAATAGTTTCTGGACGGGTAGTGGATACCTCAACATAGGCTCCAGGCGTCTCTAAAATTTGATAACGGATTTTG
>Ga0209090_10003245_pt1 | contig 10220 bp, 5 predicted proteins | sample ArcticOcean_MG_C_9_FD_187432 | JGI IMG/M metagenome (GOLD analysis project Ga0209090, IMG submission 187432) | Marine microbial communities from western Arctic Ocean - ArcticOcean_MG_CB2_152 (SPAdes) (version 2) | ecosystem: Environmental > Aquatic > Marine > Oceanic | place: Arctic Ocean... | reverse complement strand
AGAGCTGCTTGCGCTTTTGTACAATCGTCCGCACTTGAGCAACTCGCCGGCTAAATTGAGCGCTTCGATGAAAGCGTCGATGTCTTTAATTCCATCCAATCTTGTTTGTTCGACTAACGCGTGCAACTCTCCGACGGAGAAGTACGCGTTACCTTTGTTTCGAGTGGCGGCGTTGACGGCGTCGATGAAGACGCGGAAGTTTTTGCGCTTTCCGGAAACGCCGGTGCGTTTGCCAAACGCGCCGAGCCTTCCGGAGTCGTCGCGCATGACGTCGGCCATGGAGAGGGAGTAGAGTTCGACGGCGTCCATGGCGTCGCGGTCGGTGACGATTTCGCGTAAATCGACTCGAGCTCGAGCTTCGGAGAGGCGGACGAGCGACTCGAGTTGTCGAGCGGTCACCGGAGCGGAGTCGTTGATGGGCGCGTTTTTGCGCAATTCCAGGTAGAAGGCTTTGATGACTTCTTTCGCGTCGGAGGAGAGGATTGGGTGGACGTATTTTTTCGCGTAGCGGACGTATTTGCGCATGAAGGAGGTGGAGACGATGCCGTCTTTTGAGTGCATGTCGTCGTAGGAGGTGCGCTTGTAGTCTGCATAAAGAGCGTCTTTATCGTCGTCGTCGACGTCCTCTTCAGATTTACGTTCGAGGTATTCTTTTAAACCGACACCGTCGCGAAGAGACGAGGACGGTGGCGGGAGGTTCATCAGAGCGGCGGCATCTGGTGATGCTTCTTGCTTGTTCAACGAGAACACGCGCTGCGACGCTTGCTTCTTCGCCGACGTTAAAATCGTTTCGCTCGCCGACACGGAGCTTCGTTGCTGTTGCGTTAGAGCAGCGGCGGCTTCGGCTTCGCGTCTTTTGTTTCGCTCCAACTGAAACTTCTCCGCAAACGTTAAATTCGTGGTTTTCCCGGTTCTTTCGTCGACTTTTCGTCCACCGCACAATCGCGTCACGTTGTCGCCGATGCGCTTGTCTCTCTCTTCGTCCGGATCGTCCGTGAGCACAAAGACTAAATCGAATCGCGAGAGTAATGGCGCGGACATCTTCAAGTTTTCCCGAACGCTTTTCGATCGATCGTATCGCCCTTTATGCGGGTTCGCCGCGGCTAAAATGGTCGTTCGCGCGGGTAAAGACGCCCTGGCGCCGCCTTTGTTCACCGAGACTCTTTGCTGTTCCATGGCTTCGAGTAAGCTGGCGTGTTCGGATTTCATTTTATCAAACTCATCCACGCAACAGACGCCGCCGTGCGCTAACGCAACCGCACCGGCTTCGAACGTTGGCGCGCCGGATGTTGGATCTCGAGACACAGTCGCGGTTAAACCTGCAGTTGAGGCGGATTTACCACTCACGTGTATTGCCAACGGCGCTACGCGCGAAGCGGCGCGGAGCATTTGCGATTTGCCCATGCCTGGGTCACCGACGACGAGACAATGCGAGGTGCCTCGAGCGAAGGTTTCGTTTCCAGCGGCACCGTGGTTTTTATGTTGGTGCTGTTCCCGCGCGTTTAACGAACTTCTGCGTCGTTTATGATGCACTCGTTGACTTTCGTTTTGGCCCCCTTCGTTTTTTTCGTTTTCTTTGTCGTTGTCAAATCTCGTCTCCGCGCCGACGCTGTTTGCGTTGTTGTTTTCTTCGTTGTTGTTTTCTTTGTTGTTGTTTTTACCGCTACTGTTTTTGCTGCTTTTACTGCTCTTATCGGCTTTTCTTACGCCACCGAACAAGCACAAAAGCAAGCCGCACTTGACGATTTCGTGCCCGTAAATCGACGGACACAAAGATTTGACCAAAACTCTCAAACGGTCGTCCGCGCAGCGTTCGCTAAATTTAACTATTTCTTGGTACGTTTCCGTTTTGCGGTTGGTCGTACTCGTTTGATTGTTATTCGTCGTTTGGTAACCAGCACCACCACTACCAGTAGCAGAGACTGATGGCATGACAGAAACCGCGTCTACGTATAACCGTTGTATCGCCGACCCGGTTTTCTTGCCGCCTAAAACAGACGTCCCTCGTTGCTCTTCGCACTCTTCTCTTCGGACGATGCCGCACACTTGCACGCGTTCGCCCGCGGTCTCTATGCGATCGACTAACGTTTCCGAAAGCTCGCACTCGATGTGCTTCGGTGCCCGATCGAGCGTTCGCGCGTCTAATTCCTCCGTCGATTTTCGTCGATTTTGTTTACTCCTCTTCTTTTTCTTTCTCCCTCCTTCCTCGTCGTCATCGAGTGGTTCAAAATCTTCCTCTTCATCTTCCTCCTCGTCAAATTCTTCTTCTTCATCATCTTCTTCTTCTTCGTCCGAGCTGCTGCTCATCCCTTCCCCGCTCCCTAAATTCGGCTCTTCTCTCAGTGTCACCCGTCTCCAATCTTCCGTCGTCGCTCTCTCGAAATCCGGCGTAAATCCTTTCTTCCCTCGACACTTGGGCGTCTCGCAGTTCGCCGGCGCCTTGAAATTCCCGCTCTTATCCAAAGTCACCAGAATCGACTCTTTACACTGCTCACATTTGAAAAATATAGACTTACACAGTGGTTTCGTCGCGTCTGCTTTTTGGACGACCCCTTTCAACTGCACAACCCGTCCGAGCCAACTGGATTTCAACTCTCGAAAATCTCTCACTTTAAACTTGCTCGAAAAGTTATACACGTGGCACGTCACTTTACACTCCTTCCCGATGACGTTCCGATTATTTCGTCTCGAAATCATCTCGTCGTCGTCACCGTTGGCCAATACCACACCTTCGAGCGCCTTCTCCTTAAACCCATTCGCAATCAACCGTCCTCTATCTTCTTTCGGTAAGCTATAAAATAAACACTCGTGCGCAGCGCACGCCAACGCTTGAAACGCTTCGTCCGGCGCCAAGTCGAGCGCGTGGAACAAATCCGGAACTCGATCGCCGAGTACACGTTTCAACGCTTTATAATCGAACGGAATCACGATGGATTTCGCGTGTAACGCTTTCGTCTGCAGTCGTTTTTTATTTGAGAGATGAAAAGAGATATAGAGAGTCAACATCGCAAAATGGTAGTTTATCGCAGAGAGAGAGAGAGAAAGAGCTGTCGTTTCCGCTTTTGAAAATCTTAAAATTAAAGAGAAGGAAAGGGAGAGATTGTCGTCGTTTACGTCGCGAGAGAAGACACCCGACGCGAGAGAGAAAGAGAGAGAGAGGTTTCCTTTCGTCTCGTCTCTAAGACAACGTAAGAAGACAATAATGATTACCTGGTCGAACAATTCCGCCGCGTTCGCTGTGAGACAAAACGCGTCGATCAATTTGCTCGCGAGCTCGCACCGTCGATCGGACGTGACGTCGTACGCCACGTTCGGGAAATACACGTGCCAGTCGAGAGGGGGGAGAGAACTGTCTCGCGGTGTGCATCGGGATTGAGTCGTGGTGTTGCGACGATGCGATTCTTCGTCGCCCCGGAGTTGGTGGTGTTCCTCCATTTGAGTACCGAATGTGTGCAAAACGAGAGTGAAAAATGTGAAGATTACGCGCGGTGGATGTGGGTATTTATCAAACTATTTCTAAATGAACTAACTATCGCTCTCTTAATACATGTCTTAATTATTCTAATTCTGATTCTGATTCTAATTCTGATACGTATAACTCTCCATCTTCGTATCGCCAACCGGGTGGGAGAGGACAGTCATTGTCGAGGAGGTATTGTAAACACTCGGGGTGTTTGTTCTCGCGCGCTTCTCGAACGGCGTCGTCGTCCCAAGGCGCTTTGGCGGTTTCGTGCAAGTACTTCAAACAGTCCAAGTGGCCGTGCTTGGCCGACAACTGACAAGCCCATTCGTTATATTTATCATATTTACGCTCAACAAGATATTCGAGTATGTGGAGATGACCATTTTGAGCCGCCCAATGGGCAGTTAGCGAACACCAAGGCGCTTTCGCTTCTTCGCGTAAGTATTTGAGGCACTCGAGATGACCGTTTTCGGCAGAACATGCACACGCCCACTCATCGATAGGACACTCTTTTGCAACGCAATACTTTACCATTTCCAGATTACTTAAAGCTGCTGCATTACTAATCGTCCTTTCATCCCACTCACACTCTTTCTCCTCTCGCGCCCACTTGAGCAACTCCAGTTTATTCGTGTAAGCAACTCGACAGCAAAACCATGTTTCGTCCCAGTAACTCGGCCACAACGATCGATTCTCCCAAGCGAACTCCAAAGTCGATATCGACGACATCTCTTTAACCTTAAACCTCTTTATCAACTCCCCCTTGCGAGACGATCTCTTAATCAACTTTCTCGTTTCACTGTTCACCAGGTACAAGAATTTCACATCCGTCGCATTCAACCTCGGAAGAATGTGTTGGAAACAAATATCGTCGTTATTCACAATCAAATCCCACAAAGAATCTCTCTGACCAACCTTCCTCTTCCTCGCTCTCGTCACGACTCCTTCTCCAGACGACATGAATTTTTGTGTGTTCTTACGCGCGTTCTCTCTCATTATAATACACAACAAAGAGCTCGGGGAAAAACTCTTTCTGAGGAAGATATTTGAAAAATTTTCCCCAAACACATCAACTTTTATTGTTGTTCTTGTTGCGCATAAACCCGCAGAGACGAAGAAGAAAACACGCCGCAGAGTACTTAAAATAATGACTGTGATATGTATCGGAGGATGCTGCGTCCCGCTCGAATCTCTCCTCCCGTTCCTCGTGCTCTCTGTATCCAAATTCGGAAAGAAACTGATGCACTTCGTTTGGGAGAAGTTGCCAATCGTTGAAAAGGTCCCTCTGATTGGATTACAGTTCGTTCCGCCGATGGAACTCGCGAAGCGGAGGAAAAAAGAGAGAAATGAAGAAAGGGAATCTTGAGATGATGTGTGTTTTACGGATGACGATGAGGACGAGAGATTTCTTCTTCTCTCGGGGTTGTCCAAGAGCAAATTATGCACAGAAACGAACTTTGGAGATGCTTTCTAGTGCAGGCGCACCGAGAAGAAACGTCCTCGGACGAGAGGACAAGTGTAGCGAGTAGAGATAGATTAAGACAAAGAATAGAACGAGAGAAAACAAAAAACGAGTCGAGTTGGAAAAAGCAGCAGCGTTTAAGTGTAACGTATTAACGTATAAAAAACCAACGCGTACACGTCTCATGACAAAAAACGCTTCGCTCGCCTCGTTCGGCAAACTTTCCCAAAAGGCTTTTCGGGCGTGCACGTGCGTGACTTTTCGAGTTTGAATGGCTTCGAGTCACAAATTGGGCCTTCGACGTGTCACGCAAAAGCGCGAAAACTCGCTTTTTCCGTGCTACTCGGAACAGCAAAGCGTTTCGCGCCCGCGGAGGACAAAACGTCGACAATATACTCCCGGTTTCTTGAACTCATTTGACGTAAGTAAAAAAACCTTCTTAAAAGCATATTCTCCGCTCGATGATGATATAATCATCATCTCGCGGGAAATAGTGTGTTTAAATCTAAATTCGCATTCTCTCTCGTTGTCTACTCTCTTTTTCCTCTCTCTTTAACTCTCTGCTAACTAAACGCGTTTACTCTTGTTTAATCAGCCATTTCGGCGTCCTCGGTCGCCGCCGACCCTTTTCTTGCCAAAATCGCCTTTCTCGATTTGTCCATCTTCAACTTGGTGATGACACACTTGGACGGGTCGATGCCGACTTGCACGGAAGCGCCTGTAATTTGTTTTAATAATATCAATCAATCGATACATATCGCGTTAGTGTTATTATATATATATAGTCTTGTTTACTCTCGAAAGAGAAACGACGACGACGATTTGAGACAAAACTGACCCTAGAAGAAAACGAGAGATGAGAAAGCGGATTCAATAAACGTACCATTAACCTTATCCCGCGTCACCTTATCCACGTGAATCACCCACTTCTTCCTGTACACTTGCACAACCTTCCCTTCTTTCCCTTTGAACGACCCTCGAACGATTCTCACTTCGTCTTCTTTCCTCACCGGAATCGATCGGCAGTTGTGTTGCTTCTTCAACTCTTGGCTCAACGATGCGGACATGATTTTACGCCTCTCGCTCGACGGCGCGGTGAAGTGCGCTTTGCGCGATTTTCGGCGAGATGAGGACACGTTTGGGTTGAATTTCATTCTCGCGGTTTGTTTATGTTCTCGTTTTGTGTTGTATAAATTCGCAACGAATAATCGTAGTATCTATTATATACTTTCTCTGCGCGCAAAGTTGTACCGCTGATGTGAATGAACGAAAGAGAAAGAGAAGAGAGAAAAGAGAGTTCTGTTCCAACACCCTAAATAAGAAAGCAAAAACTCAGATGTAAAAAATCGTTACAAAAGCAGTCAGGCGGCTCTCGTTGTTCTTGTTCTCGTTGAACAGAATAAAAGGGAAGGAAAGAGAGAGAGAGAGAGAATTATGGTACGACGACGGGAAACACCCCTCCCTTTTTGTTGTTGGTGTTATTTTTATTCCGTGCTTTTTTTATGACTCGTTTTTGTTGCAACGACTGCGACTCAATTCGGTTGCGTGATGACTCATCGTCGTCTCGGAAATTGGATTCTCTTTTGCGCGTTTAAGACGACGAAAAACCGGTTTGGGCGTCTTCTTCTTTGTCTTCTTCTCTCTGTTTCTTTCTCTCTTTGTTTCGCCGCCGCTGACCAAAAATACCGTTTCTTCTTCTTCTTCTTCTCATTCGGCACCAAAACAGGAGGCTTCTTCTTCGTCTCAAAATTCGTTCGTGACGTACAGAGATGAAAAAATGGAAACGTCGCTCGACGCGGTTCCAGTCTTCTCGAAAGGAGAAACCGTCTACCGAAGCGCATCGCATAAAAGCAAACTTTTAACCGGATTTCCGTTTCCCGACGACGATTGCAAAACGCTCGGGGACATCTGGGAATCCGCGTTTAAGAAGTATCCAAACAGGCCTCTCTTAGGAACGCGCTCGATGGACGAACGAACAGGACACCCGGGGAAGTACGCGTTCAACACGTACAGCGATTTTGAGCTCATTCGGACAAAAATAGCGGCTGGGATAACCGCGTTAGGGTGCACGTCCTCACAAACGTTTGGTTTGTATTCGATTAACCAACCGGAGTGGGTGGCGTGCGAGGCGGCGTGTACGAGGCAGAATATCGTGTCCGTCCCTTTGTACGATACGTTAGGACCGGATGCGGTGGAGTATATTTTAAACCACGCGGAGTGCGTCGGAGTGGCGTGTTCGAAGGTGGTTTTGCACACGCTTTTGAACGTCATTCACAGGTGCGAGACGGTGAAATTCGTCATCGTGTACGGGAACGAAAACGGACCGCCCGGGGCGATTCCGGCGAAAACAGCCAACGGGAGGGTGACGATTACAACTTTCGAGGAGGTGTTGATTTTAGGAAGCGCGAAACCAGTCGCGCCAGTGAGAGCGCACGAAAACGACGTGGCGACGATTTGTTACACGAGTGGTACCACTGGGGACCCGAAAGGCGTCGTGTTGACGCATTTGAATTTATGCTCCAACGCCGCCGGGTACTCGTACGATTTGAATATCGGGATCGGGGATATTCACGTGTCGTATTTACCTTTGGCGCACATTTACGAACGGGTAACGTTTATGGTGTGCGTTATGGGCGGTGCTGCGGTTGGATTCTATCGCGGCGACGTGCTCGGATTATTGGACGACGTGCAAGCGTTGAAGCCGACTATTTTTTGTTCCGTCCCGAGACTGTGGAATAGAATTTACGATAAAGTGAACGCCGGCGTCGCGGAAGGATCGCCAATCGCTCGGATGTTGTTCGCAAAAGCCTACGCGAGTAAGAAATACGCGTTTGAAAACGGCAAACCTCCGAATCCGTTTTGGGAAAAACTCGTGTTTTCAAAACTGAAAGCGAAATTGGGAGGTCGCGTGCGATACATGTCCTCTGGATCCGCACCCATCGGTGGTCACGTCATTGAGTTCTTGCGGATATGTTTTGGCGCGGTCGTTTTTGAAGGTTACGGGATGACGGAATCCGCGTGCGTCATTTCCAAAACGAACGAACGCGATTTCTCTACTGGTCACGTCGGCGCGCCAGCGCCGTGTTGCGAGATCAAACTCGACGACGTTCCCGAGATGAATTATAGGAAAAGCGATAAACCGTACCCGCGAGGCGAGGTGTGCGTGAGAGGTCCATCAGTTTTTGCCGGCTACTTTAAATCGCATGAGCAAACGCGAGAGTGTTTGGACGAAGTTAACGGGTGGTTGAAAACCGGCGACATCGGGATGATGTTACCCGGCGGTCGGTTAAAAATTATCGATCGTAAGAAGAACATTTTCAAATTGGCTCAAGGCGAATACGTCGCGCCGGAAAAGATTGAATCCGCGTACGGTCGGTCGCCGTTAGTTGCGCAATCATTCGTGTACGGCGATTCGTTGCAAGCGAGCTTAGTTGCCATTGTCGTTCCAGATGAGGAAGTTCTAGCGCAATACGCGAAAGCGAATGGATTGATGAAAGGCGGCGGCGCGCCGACGCTGAGAGACATGTGCGAGAACGAAGCGATTAAAAGAGCCGTGTTCAATTCCATGAATAAGGCTGCGAACGAATCAAAGTTGAAAGGATTTGAACGCGCGAAACGGATTCACTTACACGGCGAGTTATTTTCCGTGGAGAATGGATTGATGACGCCAACGTTTAAGTTGAAACGACCGCAAGCGAAGGAGGCGTTTTTAGCAGTCATCCAAGCGATGTACGAAAGTTTGCGGTAATTTGTAATTTCTTCACTCTAAATATATATTGTCGTTACCTAATTAGCATAAATAATCATCTATCTATCTATCTATCTATCTATCGTTCCCAAGCCTTCTTCTCGCCCATCCCTCCGTGAATGGTATACGCGCTGCTAAAATCTTTCGAAAAATCAAACACTTCCCAGCGGCTCGCCGGAAAAATGTGTTTGTTCTTATCGTACCAAGAACGGTGAAAAATCTTTCCCGGATGGGAATCTTCCTTCTCAACCGTCGCGTCTGCGACTACCCTCACGTCTTCCTTATCGTCGAAACGAAACAGCGGCCCAGATTTTCCTCTCGCTTTCCTCGAGATGAGCTCGTAAAACGTCAACTCGTGCGGAATGATGCAATCTTCCTTCACGTACATCATGCTCTCCGGGCCTAATTTACTCAACTCGCGAAACTCATCCTCTAAATCCTTCATCGCAATTTTCAAAAAAGTCCTCACCGTATCTTTCTGCTTCACCGTCACCGACCTCCTCCCACCTCCTCCGGACCAGTAACTAAACGTGACCGTCAAATTCTCCTCCATTTGTTTCTCTTTCTTCTCCAAAAACTCTCTCGCGAGGTGTTCGCGCAACAGGCGCTCCTCTTTCGCCAGCTCATTTTGTGCGTTCGGCACGTGAGCTTTGTCCGCGTCTGCGTTCATCCCCACGCATTTCTTTGTCTTCTTCTTCTTCTCTTCCTCTTTGTCTTCTTCTTCTCCGTCCTCTTCTCCGTCGTTAAAACTGAGTAAATTTTTCTCTTTTTTCTTCCTCTCTTTTTCTTTCTTTTTCTCTCGTTCTCGTTTTTCTCGCTTCACGTTCTCTTTCCTCTTCCGTTCTGCGTCCAACGTTGCTCTGACTTTCTCTTGCTTTTCGGCGTACTCTTCTCTGGTGAGAAGGCCAACAGATTGGTTGGCGAACGCTTTTTCCTCTTCCACGGTCGAGGAGCCTCGAAAACCAACCAGAGAGGATCGGTTGTTGAAGCCGCCAGCGGTCTGCGCGGGGACGACGCCGACGTCGGACTTTGATGATGATTTTCGCATTTCGAGCTCTTTAACGCGCTCGTCGCGCTCTTCTTGCAATCGCCGGGCTCTTTGCTGCGCCTCGAAACCGCCGACGTAACCGTCTAAACCCATTTTGGTGGTACTTTTATGAACGAGCACAGAGAGAGAGAGAGAGAGAAAGAGTTTGGTAGTATTATTATTATTAGAAAGTGGCGAATTGGAACAAATACTTGCTAAAGTTGTTATTAAAAAAATGCAAACGCCGACGACTAAACTTGACTATTAAAGAGAGCAGAAACGACGAAAACATCATCTTTGTCATCTTCGAGCGCGCTTCCGTGCTCCTCCTCTGCCTCCCATGAGACCAGCGGGAGGGGACTCGGCTCTGTTTCTCTGACCTCGTCCGCCGCGTCCTCCTCGCGCGGGGGGAACTTTTGTTGGGACGGCGGCGGCTACACGCTTCGCCGCCATCATCGTCGGCGGTGAGTTCGGTCGCTCTCTCGTCGTCGTCGTCGTCGTCGTCGTTGGACTATTATTA
>Ga0209090_10003239_pt1 | contig 10229 bp, 8 predicted proteins | sample ArcticOcean_MG_C_9_FD_187432 | JGI IMG/M metagenome (GOLD analysis project Ga0209090, IMG submission 187432) | Marine microbial communities from western Arctic Ocean - ArcticOcean_MG_CB2_152 (SPAdes) (version 2) | ecosystem: Environmental > Aquatic > Marine > Oceanic | place: Arctic Ocean... | reverse complement strand
CGCGCGCGGGTCCATGGTCGTGCGGGAGCAGGCCTAAGGGGCGGTGTGTTTATTTGTTGATCCGTCCGCCTCTTCCCGGGGGGTCCTCGCCCCACCTTGGGCGAACGCAGAGCTGCATCCCTTGGACACCTGCAGGAGGGGACTGCTCCATGTCTAGCGCGACGTGATCTCGAAACGATTCTTACTTCGCGACGCGCACGAGATAAGATGAGGGGGGAACGCGCCTTCTTCGCCGGAAAGAGGCACGCGGGACACCGCCGGAATCATTTCTTTTTTCCAGCCTTGGCTTTTCCAGCCTTGGCTACCGACGCACTTGCCCGACGATTTCTTAACAACCGCAGCCGCGTCTTCCCAATAATTACCACGCACCGGGTCGTTGCACTCGTCGTTAGGGGAAAAATGCTTCTGATACCGCCAGCAGCACATATGACCATCGAATTGTGCACTATCGTGGCATATGACCATTTCCTTTACTTTTCCCTTGCGCTTCCCTTCAAGCCACCTCGCACGGATCGTGCACCTGGTGCAATGAGCAGAGTTGGAGCAAGTCGTATAACTAGCATCAACAGCGGTTAAAAAGATGTTGCTGCCGCGGAGCGCCTTGGACGTCGGCGCGACGTTCGCGGCGACCCCCGCGCCAAGGCAGAAGGAGACCGCGGCCGCCGCGGCGATCACTAGCTTGCGGCCGCGCGGCGGCGTCTTGGCCACCTCCGCGGGCGCGGTGCGTAGGCTTGAGTAGACATATGGCTCCTTTGGATGTAATGATAATGCCAGGCTAGATAGGCGACGGTCCGACGCACGGTTAGGCGATAACGTCCAGGAAACGCGCGGGCGGAACTGGTGGCGCGCCCGACCTGAAGCTTATAGCGCGCTTGGTGTTACCCGACACGCCGCAACATCTGGAACCCGCCAGCGAAAACCCGCGCCTTAATCCGGCGCTGCGCAGATGCGCTGCGCACTGCGTACGACGCACTTTCACACGCCGTCAAGCCAGCAGAGAATCCATCAGCATCTGTAAAGAGACCGCAACAAAAAGCCTCTCAGAGCACCCGCTGTGCGACGCCAGGACACGAACCAGCACACGATGGCCGCCGCCCTCCGCTCCCTGCAAAAGCTCGGTTCCCTCGGCGTGGCCGCCGCCGCGGCGACGACGCTGGCCTACCCGAGCGCGCCGAGCGCCTGCGACGCGCGGCGCCGCTTCGCGGGCACGACCATCGTTATTACTGGAGGCGGCGGTACCTTTGGAAGGGTCGGTGCCCGGTACTTCGCGGAGCAGGGCGCGAAGGTGGTTTTAGTGGACGTCAACCAGGCGGCGTTCGATAGCGTCGTGAGCGACGTGGAAGGGCAAGTTACGGCCTGCGCGTGTGATGTGCGGGACGCGGCCCAGGTCCAGGCTGTTGTAGACGCTGCTGGACCGATCCACCTCTTGTGGAACAACGCGGGGTACCAGGGCGCCATGAAGCCGTTGCTGGAGTACCCGGCCGACGACGTGCAGACAGTGATGGACATTAACGTGGTCGGCGCCTTCCGCGTGCTGCAGGCCGTCGCGCGGAACATGGCCTCGCACGGCGGCGGTTCGATCGTGCAGACGGGCTCCGTCGCGGGGCTGCGGGGCACGCCGACCATGGGCGCCTACGTGGCCTCGAAGGCCGCCATCCACGGGTTGACCATGACGGCGGCCAAGGACCTCGCTCCCCACGGTATTCGGGTGAACACGGTCATGCCCGCGTTGATCGGGCCCGCCGACGGGTTCATGTGGCATCGGCAAAATAAACTCCACGCTTCTTCAGGCTCGCCCTACTTCGATGCCGATCCGGCCGTCGTGGCGCAACGCAAGGTCGGGGGCGTGCCCTTGAAACGATTGGGCGAGGTCGAGGAGGTCGTCGAGGCCGTCGCGTTCCTGCTGAGCGACGAGGCGTCCTACGTGACGGGCACGTCCCTCGTGGTCGCGGGGGGGGATGGCGTAGAGTAGCGGCGTGGCCTCGCGGCATAAGTTAAATATTGTGGTCTACTTCCGGATCTTCAAGCACGTCAGGACTTGGTCGGCGTCACTTTCGTGAACGGAATGGCGCACGCATCTAGATACGCATCTGCGCACGCCTAAGTGTCGTATTGCCGCTAGCAGTAATATAATCTTAAGTATTCTTACACAACGGAACGCGGACGATGGTCCTCAGTCCATGAGCCCCTCCTGGGGCAGCGAGAGCGTGAGCTTCTGCAGGAGCCGCGTCTGCTGCTCGACCAAATAGTTGAACGCCACGACCTGGTCCTTCAGCTTGAGCCGCACGTCGTAGCTCAGGAAGAAGTCCGGGTTCGCCTCCTCCAATTTCTGCCACACGAGGCAGGTCAGCGCCGGCTCGAGGTCCGCCTGGACCTGCAAGGTGGCGATGACCTCGGCTTGCGTCATGTACTGGTTCAAGCAGCGCTCGATCAAGTTCTGGACGGCCTTGACCTGGGTCCAGGTGTAGGTGCCCGTGTTGCGGGGGCGGGGCATGGCTGTCCTTGCGACCTCTTGGCGCCTTTTTTTTCGTCCGGCGCGTCTGTGGCGCCGATCGAGGGCGTGTCTCTTCGTGCAGGCGCGCTGGCGGCGCGGCGGTCGCGTTCGTCGAGCCCTAGCCGGTTTTGGCGAGTGCACGGCTGGGCACGCTACCGTCAAAATCCTGAGCTCTCTTTTTATTCGTTGTAATTCGGGTCCAAATTCGCAATGTGCCTTGTTGCATCAGATAGAAATCCATCGCTGCGCAGCGCGGCGCACAGAGTCGTGGCTTCAAAGCTGAAGCATTTTGGGGGTCAGCCGAAATCGCCACTCTCACGCGACCTTGCTCGGTCAAGGCTGCATAGAATTGTTGCGCAGTGTTGTTACAGCACGGCGCTTCGCAGACGAGTAACAAATCACAGCACACAGCGGCGAGCGCGAGATCGCAGATTACAGCTGCTCTCGTTGTGTAATCTATAAGGAATCGTCCAAAACTGCAATCTAGGCACCGGACGCATTTGTGAGCGCGTTGCACAATGGAGAACAAAGACGAGGACCCGCCAGCAGTAGACCCGCACGACGGCGGCAGCGCGCGCGGCGAGAAGATGGTGCGGGCCATGAAGCGCCGCAAGCGCGAGCTCGACGACGCGACGCCGCGGCCGCCTTCGGAACTGATTGACGAGCTTGCCATCCACATCGCCGATGGGCGGAACGTGCTCTTCATCACGGGAGCCGGTCTCTCGGTGAGCGCGGGCATCCCCGCGTTCAGATCAGGCGCCAACGCCGTCTGGGAGGAGAACGTCGTCCAATACGGGACGAGAAAAGCCTTGCGGAAGGATCCTGTCGATTGGCACAATTCCTTTTGGCTGCCGACTTTTGAAACTAAATTAATGAAGGACGCCGAACCCACAAAAGCGCACGACGCCTTAGCGGCACTCGCTACTTTATCTCCGGCCATCAAGGTCGTCACGCAGAACGTGGACGGGTTGCACGTCGGGAGAGGGGTCCCGGACAAGCAGTTAGTGGAAGCCCACGGGAGAGCGGGTCTCTTCCGATGCTGCGGCATCGGGGACGCCACGGAAGGCCGAGTACGGTGCGAGGCGGACGTGGCCCGGAAGGAGTGGTACGGGGTGGATGATTTAGCCCCGCAGGACCGTCAACAACTAAAGAAGTGGTGGAAGGACGAGGGCAAGGCCCTCAAAAAATGCTTCGCGTGCCCGCGGTGCGGCGCCGCCCTGGCGCCCCTCTCTCTCTTATTCGACGAGAACTACGACTCGCACTTCTTTTTTGAGTCAGGCGCCTGGGACGGCTGGCTCGACGACGCCGACGCCGTGGTCTTCGTGGGGACGTCGTTCAGCGTCCAAGTCACGCGGGAGGCGCTGCGGAGGTGTCGGGACCGGCGCGTGCCCATCTACAACTTCAACGTGGACCCGCCGCCCGGCACCGTGGCCCTGGCGAACGCCGCGCAGCTGCGGCGGAACACCGCGTTGCAGACGTGCGACGCGTCCTTTCCTCAATTAGCGAGTTCCGTACGCTCGAAATTACGCGTGCGGGGGTTGGAGAAGCCGCCCTCTCTACCGCCGCCCCCGCCGCCCGGGTTTCTCCTGGACGACGTCAGCGACTCCTCGGACGCGCACGACGAGAGCGACGACCGCATCATCCTGACGCACTACGCCGTGCCCGACGGCTTCCGTGAAGTTAGAGATAATGAATGTGGTGGCGCTTTATTAGATCAAACGCACGTCGAAAATGGCGATTTATATCTCATCATTTGTTGTGATGATGGGGACTGGATGCTCGGCCGCATCGCGCGCTTCAAGCCCAACGCCAAGCGCTTCCAGTACGACGTGGCCTGGTCCGAGACGTCCAGGGTGTGCCAGCAGGGCCTGAAGTGGGAAGATCTGTTCGATCCCGACGGCGACGTCGCGCTCCCGGGCTCCTGGCGCTACCTGCGCAAAGTTTCGGAAGCGTCCCCGGAGCGGTCGCAGTACCTCCGCTCGCCGTCGCAGCGCAACCTTTTGTTGGCGTCCTCCAGTACTGTCGAGACGATCGAGATGCCTTCTGGTAGGACGGCCACCGTGATTGAAAAAAGGGGCCGGGGCTGGCTCTTTGTGGAGTTAGATGGCGACGCGAACGACGAGGGCGGCGCCTTTGAAAGGAAGTGCGTGAGGCAAAGAGCCAACGCCCACGACATCACGCGCGCCTCGTCGCCGACGGCGCGCGCCCCCGTGGACCCGCAAGTGACGCCGCCTCCTGCATAGTAACTAGTTCGAATTATCCTCCTCAGACGACAGCGTCCGCAGCCGCTCCTTGGCGCCGTAGTAGGCCTCGTACAGGCCGCGGATGGGCTCCTTCTCGAAGCGCGTCGGGGCCCGGCCGTGCTTCGCCAGGAACTGGGCGTCGTAGGCGCGCAATATCTTTTTGAGGCTGCGCTTGTCGAGCCGCAGCTGCGCGACGACGCGGTTCGGCGCCGCGGCCCGCGGCGCCGCCGGCGCGAGGGGCCGCCCGCGCCGCCTTCGTAATAGTTGCTGGATCGCGGCCGCGGCGTCGTGGCGGATGCACCGCTTCCAATCGCGGTACTGCCGGTACGTCGACGCGAGGGGTCTTCGGTCCGAACCCCGCGGCCGCCGGCGCGTCTTCTCCGAAAAGCCGTCCTCGAAGGCCTTGATCTGGATGCGGAGCACGCGGCAGGCGCGGACGGCGAGCCTCCGATCGACGCTGCCGCCGCGCGCCGCCGCCGGGCGGTCGTTAGGGCTGCCGTCTGCCGGTTGGGCGGTGGCCTCGACGCGGAGGTGCGGCTTGGCCCACGGCCGCCGGGCGCGCGCGACCGTCTCGCGGATGAGGTTGTCCAGCACGCAGAGCGGCTCCATCGCTGGGCAACGAGGCTTTGGGGGCTGCACTTGGGCCTGGCTTCGTCACCTGTCGCACCGATGGCGTGCTATGTAACCGTTCGATGCTAGCGACCTGTATTCCGTCATCCGGCTGGTTGAAGGATGCAAGGGTCCTTTTTTGGAAACCATTGCAAAACGGGTTTTACGTGCAAATCTGCCAAGTTTGCTGCTGTTTTTGACAGTATCGCTTTCGAACACCTTCATCGCAAGCCAGCAAGTCGCATCTACAGCCAAGTTCGACCCCTGCGCACCCACAAAACCATCGCCACAGCCGTGTGCCGCTGGCACTGAGCTTTTCTTCTGCAGCCAAGATTCTGAGTGGCCGTGTGCTCGCCGAAGCACACCATGCGCTGCGCGGCCCTCGCGCTCGTCGCGGCGCGCGCCGCGGCCCTGGCACCACCCAACCTCCGCGTCGCCGAGGTGCCGAAGCTCGCGGACCGATTGGACGACCTGCCGTCGGTCCCGTCCCCGATCGGCCACACGGACGCGATCCACTTTGTGCCGTCCGGTGATATATTCGTGGACGACGACGCTTTAATAGCCTCCAGCGTCACCGCGACGCGATCCCGAATGATCAGTGAGGACGCGACGTTCTTTCATCGGGCGGGTCCGAGAAGAGACGTGGTCTTTGAACCCGGCGAGGCGCGAGCGTGCATCGTGACGTGCGGCGGCGTGTGCCCCGGTCTGAACACGGTCGTGCGGGAACTCTATTTGTGTCTAGCGAAGCTGTACGGCGTCTCCACCGTGTATGGGGTCCAGAACGGGTACAGCGGCTTCCAGGACTGGGCGCGGGACGCGGTGCAAATGTCCCCGGAGTTCGTGTACGAGATTCAGCGCAAGGGCGGGACCGTGCTAAGGAGTAGTAGAGGAGGCCACGACACGGTTAAAATTTGCGACGCGCTGGACGAGAACGGCGTGAACATGCTGTTTGTGATTGGGGGCGACGGTACCATGAAGGGCGCGTGCAAGATCGATGCGGAAATGAAGTTAAGAGGGAGAAAATGCGTCGTGTGCTGCGTCCCGAAGACAATAGACAACGACGTGCCTCTCATCGACACCTCCTTCGGCTTCTCGTCGGCCGTGGATGCGGCCATCCCCATGATCCTGACCGCGAATACCGAAGCGGAGGCCTGCCCGAACGGCATCGGTATTGTGAAGTTGATGGGGCGGCACTCGGGCTTTATTGCTTTACATGCTACGTTGGCGTCGGGCGACGTGGACTTGTGTCTGGTGCCGGAGTCCTCGTTTCAGGTAAAAGAGATCATGGACCACCTGGAACAAAAACTCCGCCAGAACGACCACGCTCTTGTCGTGGTGGCGGAGGGCGCCGGGCAAGCCCAGATGGGCGCCGAACCCAAGTTCGACGCGTCCGGTAATGCGCTGAACGAAGATGTGGGCCTGTGGCTGAAGAGCGTGATAACAAACCACTTCGCCCACGAGCGCTACGATAGCGACCCGGACTTCGCCGGCAAAAAGGCCAAGTGCTTCCTGGTGGACCCGACGTACGCCATACGAGCGGTGCCCGCGAACGCGTACGACCAGGTCTACTGCTCGTCCTTGGCGCACGCGGCGTGCCACGGCGCGATGGCCGGCTACACGCGCTTTCTGGTGGGCAACATCAACACGAGGTTGGCGATGCTTCCTTTAGATCTGGTGGTCAACCGGCGGAACATCGTGGGCATCCGGGATCGCATGTGGACGCGCCTCCTGTTCTCGACGGGACAGCCGCCCTTCGAGGCCTCGTTAAATGTCGAGGAGGAGTGCGACGCGGAGCTGCTGTACCGGGGCGAGACGGCCACGGGCGGCTGCACGGTGTCCTTCGGGGACGAGTACTAGTAATTTGTTCTGTCTCGCGCGGCGGCGTCTGGGAAAAACGCGTCGTCCGATGAAATCGTGCGGGTCGAGCCTGATAATTGCCGCCCATGCACCACTCGTGGGGCTGCCTTAACCGATAAGGCCACAGTATGATCCTCACAAATTGCGCCTCGTGCGCTACCCCGCTCCCACACCTGGCCAAGCAATGCAGCCGCTGCAAAACGCGCTACTGCGGGCCGGCCTGTCAGGAGCAGCATTGGAAAGAAGGCGGCCACAAGGACCAATGCAAGACGATTAAGAGAGGCGCGGAGCAGAATTACGCGGATAACAAATACAAGGAGGCCATCGCGGTCGCGGTCGAGGCGTGCGCCGAGGACACGAAAGGTCAGACGTGCTACATCTGTCTCGAGGCCGTCCATTCGCGCACGGGAGAAGGTCTCGTGCGTGGGTGCGCGTGTGGAGATCGTGACGGCGTCGCTTCGCCAGAACTGGGCGTCGCGCACGTGTCGTGCTTTGCAAGGCAGGCGAAGATGTTGTGTGAGGAGGACGAGGAGAACGATTTGGGCAGCAGAGCGACGGAAGAGTGTTTTGCACGGTGGCGCACGTGCGACCTGTGCAAGCAAGATTATCACGGCGTTGTGTCGTGCGCGCTCGGGTGGGCGTGCTGGAAGACCTACGTGGGCCGGTCAGAGAGCACCTGGATTCGATTTCGAGCGATGGGGCGGCTTGCAGATGGGCTCATTGATGGTTGCTGGTATGAGGAGTCAGCTTATGTGTGGGAAGCGAGTCGGGAACTGCTCCGTCGATTTTGGCCTGGAGACTACGCACACGGGGACAATTTGCTTACCATCCAAAGCAGTATCGCGACTTGCTACTACCATCTAGGCCGCAAGAAAGAGGCCCTCCAATTGGAGCGAGACGAATACGAGGCGTCTAAGGCTCGTAACGGAATTGATGACGAAGAGACGCTCACCTCGGCACTCAACTTATCCATTTCACTTGTCGCGCTGAATCTCTTCGCAGAAGCCAAGCCATTCCTCCGCAAGAATATGAGGCGGGCTCGACGTGTGCATGGAGACGATGCCGATGTCACGGTGGGGCTTCGCCTGCAATACGCATACGCCCTCTCCAAGGACAACGACGCTTCCAGCAATGACTATCACGAGGCCGAGAAGATCCTCGTCGAGCTCGACGCGACCTCACAGCGAGTATTCGGCACTTTTCATCCTACCTCTGAGCAAATCCAGGCGAACCTGGAGGTCGTGCGCGAACTGCTCGCTGACGAAGCGGGTAACTAGCTAAGGCTAGGTCTCCTCCTTACTCCCCCCGAACAGCAGCGACTCGCCGTCGAATATTCCCGCAAAGCAGCCCCCGGCCGGGGCCAGCTCGCACACCCCGGCGTAGTGGTCCTCGTCGTCCGTCTCGTCGTCGAGGCCGTCCCGGTCGTCGCGCACCACGGCCACCGCGAGCGAGATGCGCCGCCGCCGCGTGGACAGCCGGCCGCGCCGCTGCGGCGTCTCCTGCTTCTCGCCTAGATCGCCGAACGATCCAACGGACCCGGGGCTCGCCAGGTCGGGCGCCGGCGTCGCGGCGTCCTCCGGCGCGGTCCCGCAGGTCACGACGTCGTAGGCGAATTCGGAGTACGGCGTGCCGTCGTCGTCCGCCAGACTACCAAACACCACGCGGTGCCCCGCCCGCAACCGCACGGGCTCGTCCCCGACCGCTTCCCCGTCAACGAACACGCCGCAGCGCGCTCGGCCGTCTCGTCGTCTAAACGCCTTCAACACCGCAACAGCTTCCCCCCACCGCGTCGCCGTCCGAATGCGCGCGTGGCGCCGCGACACGAACTGCCGCCGGCTCGCTGCCCGCCGCGCCGCGTCCACGAGCGGCACGTCCGCTCTCGGTCCTCTGCCGAAAGTTAGATCCGTGCCCTCCACAAGTTTGATGAACGCCGGCGCCGCCGACGCCGCGTCAGCTCTTCTCAGAGCCAGCGTCGCCGAGGTCTCGGCGAAGCCGGGCGTCGCAGGCGGCGTCCTCGGTGTGGACGCCGGCGGCGTTGCCGGCGGTGTCGTCGGCGGCGTCCCTGCCTCCCGCCAATCAGCCAGGGGCAGCTCCTCCACAGTCCCGCCGGGCGGCGTCCCTGCCTCCCGCCAATCAGCCAGGGGCAGCTCCTCCACAGTCCCGCCGGGCGAGTCCTCCAAACGCCCCCCAGCAAAAGACTGGTAGGTAGCTAGGGGGCGCACGTTCTCGTCGTAGGTGGACATCGTTGGTGCAGCCCTGTCGTTTAAAACCCTCTTGCAAAGCTTGCCAGGTTGTGAGAGGCAAAGCCGGCGCCCCGCACGATATGCGCCGACCAACTCTGATAGGGAGTGGACCACGCCCCACGGCGTCTCTCTCTCAGAAAGATCTGCTCCACTCGATTGAAAACCCGTCCCCACACATCAGAGCTTGCTCACTTTTGGAATCTGCTGTGGGATTGCAATTAGTGCTGCGGCGGTGCTGCATACCAAGTTATAGATCGCCGCGGGAGCCAGACGAGCTGTGCACCAATGCATGGACCTAGCTGGCGCCGCAGGCGACGACACCGGTTGCTCCGCAAATTGCAGCGTGCACGGCGGAGCCCGTTCGCTGCTGCTCCAGAGTCCGCCCTGGTCGGCATCTGGGATGACTGCATCGAGGACAAACGCATGGCCGCACTGACGCGTGCGGCGCAAGCAGACTGGGCGCACCGGGGCGGCGACCGCTCGGTGGCCAAGTCGTCCTGGATGCCCCGCGACGCGACGCCGCGCTCGCCGCTCGAGGCGCTGGCGCTCGCCGTGCTGCGGAGCCATGTCCCCGAAGGCGTGGACGCCGTCGCGGGAGCCGAATATTGGGTGCAGATCCGGCAGGGTACAACCGTCGGTTTGGGCCTGCACTTCGACAAGGACGAGCGCGCGCACGCCGAGAGTGATGCGTGGCGGCACCCGTCGCTCGCCACCGCGACCTACTTGACCGACGCCGGCGCGCCGCTCGTCGTCTTCGATACCGCGTCATCGGGCGAAGGCGCT
>Ga0209090_10003236_pt1 | contig 10235 bp, 10 predicted proteins | sample ArcticOcean_MG_C_9_FD_187432 | JGI IMG/M metagenome (GOLD analysis project Ga0209090, IMG submission 187432) | Marine microbial communities from western Arctic Ocean - ArcticOcean_MG_CB2_152 (SPAdes) (version 2) | ecosystem: Environmental > Aquatic > Marine > Oceanic | place: Arctic Ocean... | reverse complement strand
CACTGGAATATATTCATGGAGCCACTTGTATAAACTCGGCAGTCAAAAAGATGAGCTTTGGCTGGACTACTGCAATCGAGTTAAAGACAAGAATGATAGTAAAAATTATCATGAAGTTAAAATTTAGCCTCAGAACGCTAATATTAGAATTTTTAGCGTTAGTTTGACAATATGGCTGGTAATTTTGTTAAAATTACAAATAAGTCTATTTGTGTATATTCAGTACAATTTATATAAATAATAAATTAACTACTTTAGGTAAAAAAAATGAAAAATAAATTTATTCAGTTTTCAGCGCTTCTTTTCTTATTTTTTACAACACAAGCCCACTCAAACCCAATCGATAAAATTAACTTTATTGGTCTAAATAATACCTCTGAAAGTACATTGTTAGAAATATTGCCCTTCAAAATTGGTCAAAACTTTTCGCCATACGATAGTGATCAAATTATTGACTCACTTTTTAAAACCGCTCTATTCGAAAACATTAGTATTATTAAAAATGAAAACTCACTTAATATAACGCTAAAAGAGAACCCCAATATTAAGTATTTTGACATTAAATTAACTTCTGACAAGGGTTTATCGGCCTGGCTAAAAGGGGAAAAACTCCACTTAACATCTGAACAATTGAATGAATTCATAGAGGACAATGAACTTTCTACAGGGAGTGTTTACACAGAAAGAAAGCTTGAAGAATTTATTTTGCTTTTAGAAACTAAATATGCTGGATCTGGTTATTACAATGTTTCAATAACGCCTAATACTGAACTAGATGTTCAAAATAGAATAGGAGTAGATCTCTCTATTGACCAGGGAAAGCGCGCAACTATAGATTCATTTGGCATTTCAGGGTCTGAAAAAATCTCAGAAAAGAAGTTATTGAAATTATTTAAAATTGGTGAGGCTGATATGGCTCTAATGAATTATTTCACAAATAAAAATGACTTCAATGATTCTAAATTAAGAAGTGGACTGGACCTAATGACACAAACATATTTTGATTCTGGCTATTTAGACTTTAGGATTGTTAACGTTAACTCTACTCTTGACGAAAACAAAGAGAAACTTTCTATTGATATTGAAGTAACTGAAGGAATTCAATACAAGCTTGGAGACGTATCATTTAAAGGAGAATTGGGAAATGTAAGCCTTAATGACCTTAATAATACTATCTCTATGGATAAGGGTGATGTTTTCAATCGAAATTTGATTATTACTGATATTCAAACTCTCACAGACCTATATGCTGATCAAGGTTATGCCTTTGTAGAAGTCAACCCTATCACCTCAGAGTTTTTAGATTCTGTTAATATTAGTTTTGAAATATCCTTAAACAAAAAAACATATCTAAATAGAATAACAATTTCAGGAAATACACGTACACAAGATGAAGTAATTAGAAGGGAAATTGGAATTTCAGAGGGTGGTTTATATTCTAGAAGCAAGCTTAAAGACTCTTTGCTAACTTTAAGACGACTTGGATACTTCTCAGATGTTCAAATTTCAACTTCTGAAGTTGAAGGCATGAGTGACAAGATTGACATTAACTTTAATGTAGAAGAGACTCAAACTGGTTCATTAAGCTTCTCAATGAGTCACAGCAACAATTATGGAGTTTCTTTTGGTGCTGGAATACAAGAGAAAAATATATTTGGATCTGGAAACACACTTAATGCCGAACTAAAGATTTCAGAGTCATTTAATAAAGTTAGCTTTTACTTTATGAATCCAAACTTTAATGATGAAGGTCATAGTGTCAGCATTGGCGCCTTCAAAAGTGAAATTGATAATGATGATATAGCAGCGAACTCCTATGAAATTGATTCTACTGGTGTTAGTTTTGGGTATGGCCTACCCCTTAGTGACAACACTAGAATAAACGGTAGCTTAGAGTATTCAAAAAATGATATTAAATGTAGTACACTTTTTGCAGGATCGGGATATGAATCAAGCCAGTGCGCTACAAAAAGCAATGATGAATTTAAGGCAAATGTTAGTTGGAGTAAAAATACACTAAATAACTATATGTACCCAACAGAAGGTGAAAATACGTCATTGAATTTAGGTGTATCTCTTCCCCTTGGAGATTACAAGTATTTCAACATAAGTGCTGATCATAAGAGTTACACCCCTATTAATACTTCAACGACATTAAAACTTTCAGGTAATGTTAATTTATCAAAAGGCTACGGCAGTAAAGAGCTGCCCTTCTATAAACGTCATTTTGGAGGAGGAGCTGGATCTGTTAGAGGATTTGGAAATAAAACGCTTGGACCACTTTATCCAAATGGAAAAGCCAAAGGTGGTGAAATATCAATACTTGGTAGTGCCAATCTTATAACGCCTGCTTTTTTCTTTGAAGATAATGAAAAAATGAGGATGAGCGCATTTATTGATGCAGGAAATATCTATGAAAAAAGTTCAAATATTAAGCTTGGAGATATAAGAATGTCTGCAGGATTTGGATTTGCATATCTCAGTCCAATTGGATCAATTGGAGGATTCATATCAACTCCAATTCTTAAAAAGTCTGGTGATATTATTGAGGACTTTGGACTGTCTATAGGGACTGGCTTCTAAGATCCTCATGAGGATCTTAGTTATATCTTGTTTAGCATTACTGTCTTTTTCTGCATGGTCTGAAACAGTAAAAATAGGCTACATTGATACCCAAAAAATTGTCAATAATTTGCCTCAATATCAGCAAAGTGTAGATGAAATATCTAAAGAATTTGAACCAAAAAAACAAGAATTACTAGATTTATTTAAGCACATTGAGCTTCTTAGAGAGAAAATTAACACTATTAATAAATCTGAAAAAAAAGATAACCTTCAAATAGAGTTATCTAAACTTGCTTCACTTGAAGAAAGCTTTAAGAAAGAAACTGAATTTTGGCAGGAAACGATGAATAATAAAAAAATCGAACTACTACAAAAAATTGAACTATTAATAAACAGCACAATCAATGATATTGCAATCTCCGAAAACTACGATCTTATTTTGTATGAGAATGCGGCATTTGTAAGTGATGAAGTAAATATCACTAGCAAAGTAATTGAGAGAATTCAAAAGCTCTCACCATGAAATTAACCCTGGATGAAATAGCAACATTAATAGACGCCACCTTATTGGGCGATTCTTCTAAAAAAATTTCAGGAATTAACACCCTAATCGGTGCTAACTCAGATCAAATTTCTTACGCAGTAAGTAAGAAATATAAAAAATCTCTAATCGACTCTAATGCTGGCGCTGTCATTATTGATAAAAACCTTATTGAGCATTGCAAAACTAATACCTTGTTAGTTGAAAATGTTTATTTGGCCTATTCAATATTAACGCATAAATTTAAGCAACCTCAAAATACTAACCACCTCCAAACCACATCTGAAAGAATAAACTCTTATAGCAACGTTAATATTGCACTAGGTTGTATTATTGGTGAAAACGTAACTATTGGTGAAAACACATCTATTGGGGCAAATTGTGTTATTGAAGATGGCGTAACCATTGGCGTTAACTCATTGATTGAATCCAATGTAACGATTCAAAAAGGGTGTCAAATTGGTAAAAAATGTGTCATCTCATCTGGAGCAATAATAGGCTCAGAAGGCTTTGGAAATGCTAGAGATATAAACAACCAATGGTATAGTATTGCACATCTTGGTAGCGTGTTAATTGGTGATAATGTTTCTATTGGAGCCAACACAACAATAGATAGAGGGACCATCGACAATACAGAGATTCATAGTGGGGTCAAAATTGATAACCTTGTGCATATAGCTCATAACGTAATTATTGGAAGCGATACTGCCATTGCAGCAAAAACAGGTATTGCTGGAACTACTGTTATTGGTAAAAGATGTATGATTGGTGGTATGGTTGGTATTGTTGGTCACCTGACAATAACTGATGATGTTATAGTTAATGCCACTAGCACAGTCAATAGAAATATAACAAAACCAGGAATTTATACCGGTTTTGTCCCCCTTATGCTTCATTCTGAATGGAAAAAGGTAGGAATATGGATAACAAAACTTGATAAAATTGCTACTCTGCTAAAAATTAAACTAAAAAATATTAAATAAACCTATGAAAATGAATATTAACGAGGTTAAAAATTTTCTACCTCATCGTTACCCTTTCTTACTTATTGACAAGGTAATTAATCTTGAAGTAGGGAAAAGCCTCACCGCTATTAAAAATGTCACTTTTAATGAGCCACATTTTACTGGGCACTTCCCAGACCAGCCTATTATGCCTGGGGTTCTAATTATTGAGGCTTTAGCCCAAGCAACTGGAATATTAGCCTTTAAATCTGAAGTTGGAAAGCCGCAAACTGGGCAAATTTACATGTTAGTAGGCGTTGATAAAGTTCGCTTTAAAAGAATTGTTGAGCCCGGTGATCAGCTAGAAATTTACGCTGAAATTATTACTGTCAAACGCGGTATATGGAAATTTAACTGTAAGGCATCTGTTGAGGGTCAGTTAGTTACTACTGCTGAAATTATATGTACTCAAAAATCTGCTGAATAATAATTATGCCTATAGAGCCCACTGCTATTATCCATGAAAGTGCTAAAATTCATAAAAGTGCTGTTATATCAGCATATGCTGTTATTGGTGCTAATGTTGAAATAGGCGCTGGAACTGTAATAGACTCTCATGCTGTAATTGAAGGTCCTACAAAAATCGGTAAAAATAATCATATTTATTCTTTTGCTTCGATTGGCGGCGACCCTCAGGACATTACCTACCAAGAAGGCCAAGAAAGTAACCTTGTGATAGGGGATGACAACCTTATTAGAGAATTTTGCACAATTAATAGAGGCACTGAAAAAGAAAATTCTTTAACAAGAATTGGCTCGAACAATATGCTCATGTCATATGTTCATATTGCCCATGATTGCCAGCTGGGTGATCATATAATTATGTCTAACAACGCCTCACTCGCTGGTCATGTTAGAATTTCAGACTGGGCCATACTTGGTGGCTTTGTCTTAGTAAAACAATTTTGTGGTATTGGAAGACATACTTACGCTGGAATGGGAAGTCAAATTAATAAAGATATCCCTGATTATATGGTTGCAGCTGGTATCCACCCAAAAATAAGAAGTATTAATTCAGTTGGAATGAAAAGAAGAGGGTTTAGTGCTAGCTCAATTTCATCTATAAAGCGAGCATTTAAAGTTGTTTATCGTGACTCTCAAGGCAGACTTCTTGACCATGCACTAAGCGAGCTTGAGACATCGGAATCTGACAGCCGCGAAGTTATGCAATTCGTTGAATGTATACGAAACTCAAGAGTAGGCATCATGCGTGGCCCAGCGGATGAATAGATAGCCTTTTCTATTATGTCTAAGTCTTTCATAAGGTCCAGTAGCATTGTAGCTGCAATGACCTTTATATCAAGAATCTTAGGGCTAATTAGAGATTTCATTATTGCAAGGCTCTTTGGAGCAAATGAATTAACTGACGCCTTCTTAGTTGCATTTAGAATCCCTAATTTTTTTAGACGTCTATTTGCTGAAGGTGCTTTTTCACAAGCCTTTTTGCCAATCTTAGCAGATGCAAAAGCCAATCAATCAGATGAAGAGGTTCAATTAGTAATTAATCATATTGCTACTAAATTACTTAGCGCACTTATGATTATTACTCTTATTGCAATAGTTATAGCGCCAGTAATAATACTTTTATTTGCTTGGGGCTTCTACTTTAAAGCTGACGCAACTCAATTTGATTTAGCCTCTGACATGCTTCGAATTACATTTCCATACTTGCTTCTAATATCTCTTACCGCCCTTTCTGGATCGATTCTTAACACTTATGATAATTTCATAATTCCAGCATTTACACCAGTATTGCTCAATATTTCATTAATCCTAAGTGCTGTATTTTTATCAAAGTTTTTATCCACTCCAATTATGGCTCTAGCATGGGGCGTTCTTATTGGTGGAATTGCCCAACTTGGCTTTCAAATACCTTTTTTAAGAAAAATTAAACGACTCCCAAAATTACAATTTGGCCCCCACAAATCTCTTTCAATCCTTAGAAAAAGAATGCTCCCTGCCTTGTTTGGAGTATCGGTCTCTCAAATTAATTTACTAGTTGACACAATGATTGCTTCAACTCTTGTAGCTGGAAGTGTGTCGTGGCTATATTATTCAGATAGGCTACTGGAACTTCCTTTAGCATTGATTGGTATTGCACTAGCAACTGTTGCACTTGCAAAACTAAGCAACCATCACGCAAAAAAAGATACGAAGAGTTTTACAAACACCATAGATAAAGCTCTTTTATTCGCAATTTTATTAGGGCTTCCTGCTTGCGCTGGATTGGTTCTGCTTTCAGAAGAGCTGATAATTACGCTCTTTCAATACGACGCATTCGACGCCTCATCTGCTAAAAAAACATCCTTAAGTCTAAAGGCTTACGGGTCTGGATTAATGGCGTTCATTGCAATAAAAATCTTTGCACCAATTTTTCTATCAAGAGGTGACACCAAAACGCCAGTCAAAGCTGGCGTAGTTGCAATGGTTTCAAATATAGTTCTAAATTTAATATTAGTTCAGTATTATGACCATGTTGGCTTAGCAGTTGCCACCTCAATCTCAGCGTTAATTAATGCTGGAATTCTATATTTTTACTTGATTAAGCAATCAATATTTAAGTTTCATATTACTTTTTATAAAATGCTAGTTAAAGTAATATTTGCAGTCATTATAATGGCGCTGTATATTTATTACTTTGACTCAAGTATTGAGCTTTACCTCGAATCCTCTCTCTTAGAAAGGTCTATACTTATTTCAAAAACAATTACTATTTCAGTAACTTTATATTTTTTAACGCTTTATACACTTGGAGTTAGATTAAAACAATTATGAATGAAGTTCATTGCATTAAATTAGATAAAAAACTTGAGGGACTCGTTAGAGCGCCTTATCCAGGCGATCTTGGTAAAAGAATATTAGATTCAGTCTCTAAAGAGGCTTGGCAAATGTGGCTTGACCACCAAACTATGCTAATTAATGAAAACAATTTAAACTTGTTTGATGAATCATCACAAAAATACCTAAAAGAACAAATGGAAAATTACTTCTTTTCAGAAAAAGATGTAGATCAAATCGAGGGCTATACACCAAAATAATTATATGGAAATTTGATTGAAAAATGTCTAACTTATTTATCATTGCAGCCCCTTCAGGCTGTGGAAAAACATCTCTTGTAGAGTCTTTAATTAAGGGTCATAAAAACTTGCGTGTCTCTATATCTCATACAACACGAATACCTAGAGCCGGTGAAATTAATGGAACTAACTATCATTTTGTTTCAGTTTCTGAATTTCAAAAAATGGCTAAAGAAGGTGAGTTTGTTGAGCACGCTGAAGTCTTTGAAAATCTTTATGGCACCTCTAAAGAGTTAATTAATGACAATCTGAAAAATAATACAGATGTCATCTTAGAAATTGACTGGCAAGGTGCTCGTCAAGTTAAACAGAATATGCCTAATGCAATTAGCATATTCATCCTACCACCCTCAAAAGATGCATTAGAACTTAGGCTTAGAAATAGGGCTCAAGATGATGAGTCAACTATTAAAAAGAGAATGCTTGATGCAGAAAATCAAATGAGTCACTATAGCGAATTTGACTTCCTAGTCATTAATGATGATTTCAACTCTGCTTTATCTGACCTTGAGTCAATAATATCTTCTTCAAATAACTCAACTAGGACTACCCACTTATCACTAGAAGAGCAATCAATCAAACACAAAAAACTGCTTAAAAAATTGATATAACTAAAAATTTTGGTATAATTTAGCCCTAATTTATCGTTTTAAGAAGATTTATGAGTGATTTTGCATTATCGGTAAAAAATACATCTAGAGATCTAGAGGTACAAAAGTACCCTCCAATTCTCACTCCAGAACAAGAATATGAACTGGCAATTGAATTATATGAGAATGGCAGCTTATCAGCCGCACAAAGACTTGTTCTCGCTCATATGCGATTCGTTGCCTTTATTGCTCATAGTTATAAAGGCTATGGACTTGAAAATGCCGACCTAATACAAGAAGGTACAATTGGGCTGATGAAAGCAGTTAAGCGCTTTAATCCCCATAAAAAAGTTAGGCTCTCCTCTTTTGCTGTTTATTGGATACGTGCTGAAATTCATGAATACATCTTTAAAAATTGGAAAATTGTAAAAGTAGCTACCACTAAGGCACAAAGGAAACTTTTCTTTAAACTTAGAAAAGCCAAATCGAATATTTTTCAGTCATTAACAAGTGAGCAGGCTAAGATAATTGCTGAAGATCTTGGAGTTAAAGAGAAGGATGTAATTGAAATGGAGTCTAGACTTCAACTTAATGACGTCGCTTTTGAGGTCAACGATGATGAAGACACTTATACTCCGGAGCACTATATAGCAGATCCTGGTAAAAACCCTGAGCAGTTAGTCTTAAATGATAAAAACCAAGAAGACCAGCATAACAAGCTTTATCAAGCGCTTTCTTCATTAGATGAAAGAAGTATCGATATTTTGCAAGCAAGGTACTTGAAAGAAGAAAAATCGACCCTACATACTTTAGCAGACAAGTATGGTGTTTCCGCAGAAAGGGTTCGTCAACTTGAAAACAAAGCCATTAAAAAGCTTAAAGAACGTCTAGAAGGTCAAGTAAGCCTTTAACGACAAATTTTGTTGTCCCACACCAGGAGAGAATATGGAAATCCGTCCCTTACATGACCGTGTCATCGTTCGTAGAGTAGAAGAAAAGAAAACAACAGCAAGTGGTTTAATTATCCCTGATTCATCAACTGAAAAGCCATCTAGAGGCGAAGTTGTTGCTGCTGGAAAAGGAAGAATAAGTACCCAAGGAGATCTAATTCCTTTGGATGTGAAGGTTGGCGATATAGTAATGTTTGGTCAATACTCAGGTGCTGAAATCACTGTAGCAGAAGAAAAGCTTCTAGTGATGAGCGAAGATGAAATTGTTGCAGTAATTGAAGAATAAAGGAGAAATATAATGTCAGCAAAAGACGTAAAATTCGGCTCAGAAGCTAGAGATTTAATGATGTCAGGTGTTAACACACTTGCAAATGCGGTAAAAGTTACACTTGGACCAAAAGGAAGAAATGTAGTTATCGATAAATCATTTGGTGCTCCATCAATTACTAAAGATGGTGTTTCAGTTGCACAAGAAATTGAGCTTGAAGGTAAGTTTGAAAACATGGGCGCTCAGATGGTTAAAGAAGTAGCCTCAAAAACTAATGATATTGCGGGTGATGGAACTACTACAGCAACCGTATTAGCTCAGTCTTTAATTTCAGAAGGAGTTAAATCAGTCGCAGCAGGAATGAATCCTATGGACCTTAAAAGAGGTATTGATAAGGCCACTGAGGTAGTTGTTGCAGCATTAAAAAAAGCATCTCAACCTTGTAAAGATAGTGAAGCAATTGCACAAGTTGCAACTATTTCAGCAAATTCAGATACGTCGGTTGGTGAAATTATTGCTAAAGCAATGGAAAAAGTTGGAAAAGAAGGTGTAATTACAGTAGAAGAAGGTTCAACACTTGAAAATGAGCTTGACGTTGTTGAAGGAATGCAGTTTGACCGTGGTTATCTTTCTCCATACTTTATAAACAACCAAGAGTCTATGACTGCTGATTTAGAGCATCCATATATATTGCTACATGATTCGAAAATTGCAAACATTCGTGACTTATTGCCAGCACTTGAAGCAGTTCAAAAAGCCGGCAAACCTCTTCTAATTATTGCAGAAGATATTGAAGGCGAAGCGCTTGCAACTTTAGTAGTTAACAACATGCGTGGTATTGTCAAGGTGGCTGCTGTTAAAGCGCCTGGATTTGGTGATCGTCGTAAAGCTATATTAGAAGATATAGCGGTTCTAACTGGAGCTACAGTTATTTCTGAAGAAGTTGGCTTATCACTTGAAGGTGTCACTGAAGAGCATCTTGGTACAGCAAAACGCATTGAGATTGGTAAAGACAATACAACTTTAATCGATGGAGCAGGAGCTAAAAAAGCTATTGTAAGCCGTGTTGGTCAAATTAAAACTCAAATAGAAGCTACTAGCTCTGATTATGACAAAGAAAAGCTTCAAGAGCGTTTAGCTAAACTTTCTGGCGGTGTTGCAGTAATTAAAGTTGGAGCAGCAACAGAAGTTGAAATGAAAGAGAAAAAAGACCGTGTTGACGATGCACTTCATGCAACTC
>Ga0209090_10003234_pt1 | contig 10235 bp, 11 predicted proteins | sample ArcticOcean_MG_C_9_FD_187432 | JGI IMG/M metagenome (GOLD analysis project Ga0209090, IMG submission 187432) | Marine microbial communities from western Arctic Ocean - ArcticOcean_MG_CB2_152 (SPAdes) (version 2) | ecosystem: Environmental > Aquatic > Marine > Oceanic | place: Arctic Ocean... | reverse complement strand
CATTATAGATTCTATTTGTTAATATATTTAATGTTGTTTTTCTTCTACTATTTTTCTAAATAACAAAAATATTCTCCCTTTATAGATTACAGTGTGTTTAACCTACTTACGAGGACTAGAAGTTGCTGAACTAACTGTAAAAGATATGCCTATGGTTTAATTAATAATCGTTATTGTACCAACCATTTCTGAATGTAATAAACATTGATAATAATAAGTTCCAGCTGTTGTTGGTTTCCATACTATTGTGCCACCCTGCGTTCCATTATTTATGATTCCCGTAATTTGATTATCTGTTCCAATTCCTGGTTTAGTTTTTAAATAAAAAGGTGAAGAAGAATTTAAAAGTTTTGTGAGAAGAAATGCAATAACTAGAGTTCAAAATATTAGTGGCTATTCTGAAAAAAAAGCAATAAAAAATGTAGACAACCAACTAACATCAGAATTTCTTCAAAAACTTTACAATGAGAAGAAACAAACTTTTGCTAATTGGGATAAAGCTATTGAATCAACATTTAAAAGCATTAAGGATTATGTTAGTAAATCAGAAGATGAGGATTGGTAAAATTACTTGACTATGAAAAAACTCCTCCTACTATTACTGTTTATTCCACATGTATCTTTTGGGCAAGTAAAAAATGGAGAATATAATACATATTATAAGTCAGGAGAATTAGAAGTTACAGCAAACTATGTAGATGGTGTTAAGCAATAACCTTTAAACAAATTTTATTATAATAACTATGAAGATGTCGTTCTTAAAACACCAGTTGCTCCAACTATTGCAAATGTTACAACAAAAACTGTTAGAGTAATGTCGTTGTAGAGGTTAAATACATAATTAGCAATATCCAATATATAAGCGTTATTTATTATATAAAATGAAATAGAAAAAGCAAATAATGTTTTCATTATATAGTATATAACCATTCCAAAGAAACCATAAACTAAACCTTTAAAAATTATTTTGAGCATATTATATAATTACTATTTAACTAAACCATTATACATCATAAACTAAATATAATGATTCTAAAAATACCTAATCCCAAAACTGCTTTAATACAGAGTTATAATCGTCCAGTACTTTATAAAAACCACATACTATTAAATGGTGCAGTTGTAGTTAAGTTTAACTAATGACTATATTTATATTATGAGGAAATTTCTTCTTTTATTGGCAATTATTTTTGTGTTTGGATGTGATGGGTTAGTAAAAGATTGTGGTGAGATTTATGCAAAGTATTCAAATGATGGAGAATACTTTCTGGCAGTAAACCTTAGTAGTTCAAAATATAGTAAAGATGGTGAGCAAGGTGGAGAAATACTAGCTGACGCTGTAGTTACTAAATCAATATACGATTCAGTAAATGTTGGAGATGATTACTGCTTTGAAAACTAATATTTTCTTCTTTAAGTTCAGCAACTTCTCGTAAGTAGTTTCAACAAGCTATAATCGTCCAGTACTTTATCAAACCCACATACTATTAAATGGTGCAGTTGTAGTGAAGTTTAGATAATTATTATATTTAGGTTGTGAAAAAATTCTTTGATTTTATCCCTATTGCAATTATATGTTATTTCATATACCTTTTAATTCAATATATTTTTCAGTTAGATATTCCTTCTTGGATGGGTGGTGTAGTGGTAGCAATTATTGTTATTTTTATTACGAAAAAAAAGTTAGATATACCATCCGTGCTGTTAACCCCCCCATAATTAATGACAAAGTCCAGTCTAACCATTTTATAAGTTTTATCTGTTTGTATATAATCACTTGCCAGAAAATTAATAATAGAAAAAGAGCTATTCCAGTAATTTTAAATGTCATAAGAATAAATTTAATTCTTTTTTTGAATAATAGTCTGAGTTTTTAGCTAATTAAATTAAATTCCATAATTTCTGTAAATCTATTTTAATTTTAATCTAGTTTCATTCTAAAGTGTCTTCATATTATATTAGCATTAAAATCATGATTATGCCAGATAAACCTAAATGCGGATGCGGAAACACACAAGACCCTAATGGACTTTGTGATGGCTCTCACAACAACCAAGTTGATTAGTATACCGTTTCTGTCCAACCTATTGACGTTTTACCTGCAAAGCAGGGTTAGGGTCTACATTAGGTGTATCACATAAGTTCTACAATAATCTTTACAGCAGATATCACTAGCAATTAAACAGGGATTTTTTTATAATTTTATACTATTATTATTTGAAGAAATTCCCGTTATTTTTTCAATTGTTGGAGCTATTTGATTTGTAAAATTTTGAGAATTTTTAATAATTCCTTTTTCACCTAAATTCGGACCAAGAATAGCGGCCCAAGTCGATTTAGAATCACCGTGCCCTGACCATTTTTCTTTAATCCCTCTTCCATGATCTGTAGTAATAACTAAGTAAGTATTGTCTTTATAGAATGGGTCAGATTGAATAAAGGACCATAATTCGCTTATCATTTTATCATTATTATGTAATGATTTTATGTACTGATCATAATCACCCATATGGGCAAAATCATCTGTTTCCCCGTAGGCAATATATAGAGCTTTTGGCTTTTGTTTTTTTATGTATTCAAGAGCTAAATTATGTGTAAAAACATCTAGCCTAACACTTTCCCATATAACAGGCGCTTTTTTTTGATTAGAGTTTATGAATTTTTCTATTTCAGATTGGTTTATAGAATTGGACGGCATGTACCCTGCATTAACTGGAATACCACTTCTTTTGTCATTTATTATATAAGGAAAAACATCCCAACTACAAAATGCAGCAACTCTATTTTTATAGGACTCGGAATTATTAAGTTTTTCTAAGACGGTAATATTTTTATTGTAGATTTTACTATTACTATCAATCAAAGAATCCGCATAGCCAGTTAAAATTTCGTTATAACCTGGATATGAAAAATTTCTATTATTAGTTATTGAGAAATAGGATTTTTGTTTTAAATCACCATATAATTTTCCATTTTTAAAAATTTCATTCCAAAAAAAAGGCATTAATTTTTTTCTCTTTTTTTCTGTATTATTTGCGTCAAAACGATCTATTAGATATGGTTTTTCTGAAGTTAATTTCGGATTATTTACTAATACTGAATCAACCCCATAAAACACTTCTTGCCACCTAACACCATCTAATGTTATTAAAAATATATTAGGCGAGTCATTTCTATTTTCACAGGAATTAAATAATAAAAAGACAGAAACAAAAAGAATAAAATATTTTATTTTTTTTAAAAGAATCTTTAACATGACTTTATTAAAGTTGGTTAATAAAGTCTATTAATCCTTTAAAATAATTTTGTTGATCATCCCACATGGCCATATGACTTCCATTTGGACAATGTAGATATGATCCGTTTTGAACTTCATTAGCCATCCATTCCATTTGAACAGGATCCATTGTATCATATTCGGCTCCAATCGAAAGAAAAGGAACTTTTATTTCATTTAACCTTTCAGTGACATCCCAGTTTTTTAAAGAAGCATCACCCACTATACCAAACTCTGAAGGCCCTTGCATTTTTAGATATATGGGAAAGTTTATTTCTGCGAATGAATTTACAACATCTTCAGGCCATTCATTTGCTGGAATTCTCATTACGTGTTCAGGATAATAATGTTCATGTATTAATCCAAGATAAGTCTCATTAGTGTAATCTTTGATTGCTTCATAAGAACGGATTTCTTTTAGAATTTCAGGATCTAACTGAAGCGCAAGTACATTATTTGCATAATCATTATAATCTGGAACAGATGGCACCATATTAGAAACTATTAACGATTTAAGGTTGTCTTGATACTTCAAAGCGTATTCAATCCCTAAAATTCCACCCCAAGAATGTCCAAGTAATATAAAATTGTCTTTTGTAAGCCCTAAAGCTTTTCTTACTTGTTCAACTTCTTCAACATAATGTTCTATGGTCCATAAATCATCGATTTGTGGATTATCGCTTAAAGTTGAACCAAGCTGGTCATAATAATAATATTCTATCTCTTCATTTGAAAAAAAAGATTCAAAACTTTTAAAGTATTGATGGTTTGCTCCTGGACCACCATGTAGTAATAATACTTTTTTAGTTGGATTATTTCCTATTCTTTTAGTCCAAACATTAAAATCTCCGTACTCAGTTGTAATAGGAATTATTTTTACAGGATCATTATTTATTTTTGAACAGGAAGTGAATATAAATAATAATATAAATAATGTAGTCAATTGAATTTTCATAATATTGTTTTACTTGATTAGAACGCTACTTAAACTTAACGATTTTAAATTTTATTAGCTAATTCATTTCCAACAGCTGAACCTATTGCTATTCCCATTCCACCAAGTCTGACCCCACAGAAAACATTTTCACTAATGGTTTTAATGATAGTAGTTTTTTTATTCCCAACTCCCATTATTCCACTCCATCTATGATCAATTTCAAATTTACTTTTTGGCAATATGACTGTTTTTAACATTGATTCTAACTCGTTTTGTATTTTAATATTTAACCCAAATTCATCAGTTTCTTCATTTTTAAAGTCTAAATTCCTTCCTCCTCCTAATAAGATTCTATCATCAATATTTCTAAAGTAGTAATAACCTTTATCTAGGTGAAAAGTTCCTTTAATTTTCAAATTCTTAATTGGCTTTGTTATTAAAACTTGGGCTCTAGCAGGCTTGACATCTTCCTTTAATAACTTGTTTGAAAAACCATTTGTTGCTATAAATAATTTCGAACATTTAAAGTCAAACGCTTTAGAGTTAACTTCAACACAATTATTGTTTTCAGTAAATGAAAGGACATCTACGTTATTAAGAATTTTAATTTTTTTGCTGGTAGCTTTTCTAAGTAACGATTCCATCATAGCCCCGGTGTCTAGCTGCCCTTCAAATGAATTAAAAATATAATCCCCTGTTATGTTACTAAAATTAAAGTGATTCTTTTGGATTTTAAAAACATCAGATTTAAATAAAGGATTAAGCATTTGATTAATGTATTTAAGTTGTGATCTACAATTTTCAAACACATTTAAATCTTTTTTAGGAAATATTTCATATCCGCCATTTTGATGATATCCTATGCTTTTGTCCCCTAACAACTTTCTAAGTTGAGTTAATCCGTTAATTCTTTTTTTGATTAATGAAACAACTTCTGATTGAGAATGATTTTTTAGATCTTCAACTATTTCTGATACACTTCCAAAACAAGCAAATCCTGCGTTTTTAGTGCTTGCTCCCTGTGGGAGCATACCTTTTTCTAAAATTACTATTTTAGCTTTAGGAAATTTTTTTCTTAAATTTAAGGCACAACTTAGTCCTACAATACCGCTCCCTACAATAGTGAAATCTACGTTTTTAAACCAGGATTTAATTTCCCAATAAGATAAATTCATGCAGATAATTATAATATAATTTTGACTCCTCCAAAAATAATTCTTTTTGGTGCTGGCTCATAATGTCTTCCTCCAAAAGCATTTATTCTGATATTATCAAAATAATTATTTCCAAAAACATTATTTATAGTTAAGAACGGATTAATTTTTATTTTATTGAACTTCAGTTCTTTTCCTATTTTAAAGTTAATAGTTTTTGATTTAGATATTTTTACTGAATTTGAATTGTCAGCATAAATATTTCCTATTGATTTCAAATTTAAATTAATAAACAATTCACTTTTAGTTATATATTCTAAACCAAGAGTCAATATTTTATTAGGCACACCAGGTATTTTATTTCCTGAATAATTATTTCCTTTATCTATAAAATCATCAAATATATATTTCCCAACGCTATATGATGTTTCAATATTTATTGATTCATTTATTCTAATTAAACTAGAGATCTCGAATCCACTTCTTTTTGATTTTCCAGCATTATTATAAAATATTTGATTTGGAAAATTCTCATCTTCATATGATAAAACTTCATTTTTTGTTGAAGAATTAAAATAAACAACATCAATATTCACTTTGTTAAAAGAATTATATAGTGATAATCCAAATTCAAAATTTAAAGATTTTTGAGATTTAAGTGTATTATTAAATCCACTTCCAATAGGAGATGAGCTAAATTCATTTAATGTTGGTGTTTCAAAACCTGTGCTAATGTTAGCAAAGAATCTACTACGGCTTGCGATTTTGTAATTAATTCCAAAACTTGGGTTAAAAGAATTTAAATTGATTTTATCTGAAGAATTGCCGTCAGCTAAGAATAAGTCTTCTAAATTGACTTTATTTATATCGTATCTAAAGCCTGAACTAAAAGTAAGGCGTTTTAAAGCGTAGTTGTTGATTATGTAAATACCCAAATTAGAAAATTTCTCATATTGGTCAAGAACTTGTTCTCCAATTAGTCCTTCATTGTTATTATACCTTTTCCTTAAATCACTTTGATTACCTATGTCAAACCCAATTTGAGTTTTTATATTGTTATTTAGAAGTATGCTCGCTCCAATACCCCAATATTTTCTATCCAAATTTATAACCCCCCCATTATTAACAGGAATTTTTCCAATGAAATCTCTTTTAGAAAAAAATACATAGCTAGAAAAGGAAGTTCTTTTAGAAAATTGTTTTTTAAAATCTGCACTTAATTTATAATGAACTATACTTTCTTCAGTTTTATAAATTAAATTTCGTCTTCTTACTTGCCTTCTGTTTTGAGTCACCTCCTCAATTGTTAATCCTCCTGAGTCATATGCGTATGGGCTATTTACGTAATTAAAATTCAATCCTAATTGTGAATCATCAGAATTTTTTTTCTTAATTCTTAAATTGAAATTAGTATTTTTAAAACCACTGTATTCCCTATAACCATCACTTTTACTTTCGCTTAATAAAAAAGTATAAAATGTGTTATTGCTCTTGTAACCTATAATTGCTTGCTTTTTACTTTGGTTATTTGACCCTAAAGAATATCCAATTTTAGAAAAATTATTATTAAAATCCGAAATAGATTTAATTTTTATTACACCTGCAGATGAATTGCCGTAAAACGAAGAACTTACTCCTCTAATAAGTTCTATTTTTTCTATAATTTCTAGATTTAAATTATCTAACTGTGTTTGACCGTCAGGTGTTGTTTCGGGCACTCCATCAACTATTAATTTGATTCCTCTAATTCCGAAATTAGCTCTAGATCCAAACCCTCTGATAGATATTCTAGCATCCTGAGCGAAATTATTATCATTTGAAATAAAAACTCCAGGAATTTTTTCGATGTATTCACTTAAGTGAAATTGATTAGCTGTTGTTTGAAATTTTAAATAGTTTATTGACGATATTGAGAATGGTAAATTTTTAAGACTATCCTTGATTTTAGTAATTGTAATTACAACTTCTTTTAATTGGATGCTATCTTTTATAGAGTTTTGTGAAAAACAATAAAACGATTGTAATATAAATATTGCAATTATTTTTTTATTTAGCATGAGTACTTGATGAGACAGATAATAAACCTTTTAGTTCTGATATTTCCTCTGCTGAAAAATATCGCCATTCTCCTACAGAAATATCAAGTTTTATATTCATTATTCTAATTCTTTTTAGTTTTTTAACCCTATAACCTAACTGCTCACACATTCTTCTAATTTGTCTATTAAGGCCTTGAGTTAAAATAATTTTAAATTCATAATCTTTTATGAATTTAACCTCACAGGGTCTAGTCACAGTACTTAATATGGGCACCCCTTTACTCATTTTTTTAATGAAATCATTATTAATAGGCTTGTCAACTATGACATGATATTCTTTTTCATGTTTGTTTTTTGCTCTTAGAATTTTATTTACAATATCTCCGTCATTGGTTAAAAAGATTAAACCCTCGCTAGTCTTATCCAACCTTCCAATGGGGAATATTCTTTGAGGATGATTAATGAAATCAATAATATTGCTTTTTTCTACACCAGAATCTGTTGTACAAACTATTCCTTTAGGTTTATTTAACATCAAGTATAACCTTTTGATGTTTTTTTTTGAAATTCTTTCCCCATCAACTGAAATATCATCTTCTAAACTAATCTTGGACCCCATTACCGCAACTACACCATTAATTGTCACTCTGCTGTCCTCAACATATTGATCAGCTTCTCTTCTTGAGCAAAAGCCAGCTTGACTTAAAAATTTATTAATTCTAACGTTGTTTTCACTCATAATTTTTTATTACAAATCGATTAATCCTTCAGGCAAATTAAAAGTTATTATTTTATTTTTTTTATTTAAATCTATTAAAAATTCATCAACAAGAGGGACCATTATCTTTTTATCTCCAGTATTTATTATAATTATCGTTTGTGAAGTTTGGTCGTTTATTTCAACAACTTTCCCTATTTCACCAGTTTTTTTGTCAAAAACTTTAAACCCAATTATTTCGTGATAATAAAATTTATTTCCTTGAAGCTTTGGCAAATCTTTTAAAGGTAGAAAGGCTTTTTTTTTAAGAATTTCATTTGCTCTTTTCTCACTATCAATGTTTTCAAATTTAATTCTTAGTAAACTAGATTTGTGTAAAGAAATTTTATTTACAATATGAGGAACTAGTGTGTTGTCTAACTCAATAAAGATGCTTTTAAAATCTATTGAATTAACTTCATCAACATCTAGTTTTAATAGAATTTCTCCTTTGAAACTAAATTTTGACACGATTTTACCAAGATAGTAACAATCTTGTTTTTTCATCGTAATTAAGTAGAGTGTTATTTTTTTTCTTCAGCAGCAGGTGCTTCTTCAGCAGCAGGCGCATCTTCAGCAGCAGGTGCTTCTTCAGCAGCAGGCGCATCTTCAGCAGCAGGTGCTTCTTCAGCAGCAGGCGCTTCTTCAGCAGCAGGCGCTTCTTCAGCAGCAGGCGCTTCTTCAGCAGCAGGCGCTTCTTCAGCAGCTAAAGCTCCTTCAGCAGCTAAAGCTTCTTCAACTTTTGCTTTCCTTTTAGCACTAGCTTCTTTTTCTAATTCAAGTGCTTTTTTCTTTTTATTATCAGCTTCTTTATCTAATTGTGATTTTTTGTTTTCTACACTGGATGATTTTTCCGTTATCCATTCTTGAAATTTTTCTTCAACTTGTTCTTCAGTTAAAGCACCTTTTTTAAATCCATTTATTAAATGGTTTTTAAGAAGAACCCCTTCGTTAGATAAAATAGTTCTAGCGGTATCGGTAGGTTGTGCACCAAATTGAATCCACTTAACAGATTCATCTATGTTAAGAGATATTGAAGCTGGATTTAAGTTTGGATTGTAAGTTCCTAATTTTTCTAAGTAACGCCCGTCTCTTTTAGCTCTTTCATCAGCTGCTACTATCCAGTAAAATGGTTTACCTTTTTTACCGTGTCTTTGAAGTCTTATTTTTACTGCCATATCAAATTAAATTGTGAGGTACTAAACCCCGGTTATTAATGAGGTGCAAATGTAATTTTTTTTTCTAAACTAACAAATGAAAAATATTTTATTCTAAATGAGTTAATAACTTTAGGATAATTCTTATAATTTGTAATTAAAAAGATGGTTAAATTTAATCTCTAATTTTTATTTAAACAATGTTTTTAGTTTTTGATACCGAAACAACTGGCCTTCCAAAAAAATGGAACGCTCCCTTAACCGATTCTGAGAACTGGCCTAGATGTGTACAGTTAGCATGGCAATTACATGATTCTAAAGGAAATTTAATATCTAATCATAGTTATTTAGTCAGACCAGAAAACTTCAATATTCCATTTGAGGCAGAAAAAATTCATGGTATTTCAACAGATTTAGCAAATAAAATAGGAATAGACATTAACGAAGTATTGAAATTGTTTATTGAGGACTATAATAAAGCAGGTTTTTTGGTTGGTCATAACGTAAAGTTTGATATTAATATAATTGGAGCTGAGTTAATAAGAATTGGTTCAAAAGTAGATCTTTCAAATAAAGATGTTTTAGACACTTGTAGTGAAATAACGGCAAAAGTATGTCAATTGCCAGGAGGAAGAGGTGGCAAGTTTAAATTCCCAACCTTAGTTGAAATATATACTTTATTATTTAGTGACAGTTTTTCTGAAGCACATAATGCTTCTGCTGATGTAGAAGCAACGGCTCGTGTATTTTTTGAGTTAGTTAGAAAAAGGGTCTTAAATCAAACAGTCTTTAAGGGTTACCTAGAATTAATAGAAAATATTGAGACAGAAGACAATTCTTCAGTTCCTGTTTTTGGAATAAAACATTTGAATTTAAAAAAAGAATCTGAAAAAATAAAAAAAGAATCTTCTTCC
>Ga0209090_10003232_pt1 | contig 10237 bp, 5 predicted proteins | sample ArcticOcean_MG_C_9_FD_187432 | JGI IMG/M metagenome (GOLD analysis project Ga0209090, IMG submission 187432) | Marine microbial communities from western Arctic Ocean - ArcticOcean_MG_CB2_152 (SPAdes) (version 2) | ecosystem: Environmental > Aquatic > Marine > Oceanic | place: Arctic Ocean... | reverse complement strand
CATGGAAATGTCCTCGTCGTCGACGTTGGTGCCGACGACGGAGCACGGCGAAGGCGACAGCGCTTCCGTATTTGCCAAAATCAGACGCCTAGAAGCGCTCGCAAAAACCTTCGAAAAGAGAAGCGACGTCGAGAAACTCGCGAATGAGATCGCGTCGAGACAGACGGAACACTCGCAGGTTTTGAAATCGTTACACGATGGCGTGCAATTTGCCATGCGAGAACGCCCGACGAGAGAGGCGGTGGAACATCTCGTCAACGACATTTCCGAAAGAGTTTTAGACTTAGAAACCGATAAAGAGGTAAATAAAACTCGATTGCGACAAGTCACGGAATCTGCAAAGGAGATCATCGACAGGAGGTGCGAAGCTTTAGAAGCCGCCCATCGAGCGCAGTTGAGGAAACTCGCCAATCAACGCATCTCGACGACGACGCAAACGACTACGGAAAATGAAGTCTCCTCGCGCTCTACCTTCACCAACAACGACGATGGCGAAAATAGATTAGAAGCTATACTTCTGCACGAGTACCCTAAAAGGACGGAGATGAACGCCGCGATTGCGGGAGTAGAAAATCAAATTCGAAGAGTCGAAGAGAGAACTCGATTGAAATTGGATTTGAAAGCAGATAAGAAAGACGTCGTCGCGTTGGCCGAGCGCGTGGTGAATAAATGATAAAAGCACTATGCCAGCGGATCTATGTAAATCTATATAATTCTACACGTACCAGGTACCAGGTACTATGTAAACTATCTCCATCACAATCTCTCTATGATCTCTTTCCGAATCTTCTCAAAATATGTCAACTCAACAATCGCCTTCCTCGCTTTCTCCGCGTCGAATTCCACTTCATCGTCCAACGCCTCTCCCACTCGCCTTTCCGCCTCTTCCATCCTCTCCTCGTTCTCTTCTTTCAACTTTATCAACTCCTCCCCGTCCTCGTCCGCTTCTTCAATCGCCTCTCGAACTTCCATGACCAAAAAAAGTAACTCTGGCGGCACCTCTTCTCTCGCTTCTTCCTCTCCTCCGTTCTTCTCCTTCTCCTCCGTACCGTCGTACGCCGCTCCCGTTTTCAACCCGAACAAATACTTCGCCCGTAAAAGTGGATCCCTTAACTTCCCGTACGCCTCGTTCACTCTCGCGCTGATCTCTTCCGAGTACTCTTTCTCTCGCTTCATCTGTCCCGCGCTAGAAAACTTATCCGGATGGAGTATTTTTTGTAAATTTTTCATCGAAAGTTCCACTTGTTTTTTATCGACTGAAAACCGTTCCGGGACGCTTAAAAGTTGGTAATGGGAGACGTGTTTAAACATATCTGGGTGCGCAATCGCGTCGCATTTTTTGCAAAAGAACGATATCTCTTCTCTGTCTTCTTCTTTGCCCTCTTTTTTTGGTTGTTCTCGTTGTTGTTCGGTGAAACAGGACCAACATTCAAACTTTGACGACTGTTCGGGAAACGACGACGCGGAGGAGGAAAAGAAATCTCTTTTCCTCCTCTGCGTGATAAAGAGTTCTCTCTCGCTCGGAAAGAAAACGCGTCTCGCCAAAACCACCGTTTTGCGCATCGCGCGATGAGAGAGCATTATGAGTGTCGCGTTTTCGCGCGATATTCGTCCTCGTTTCTTCGCGTAAGAGTCCGGAATGTAATGAAGTCTCGCTTCACATTTTGTAACTGTTTTGGGGAAATGAAATGAAATGAAATGAAATGATCTGAGACGCGCGCTTTAGAGTGAACACGCGATGATGGATGCAACGAGAGGAGGAGGAGATGAAATACACGATAAAGAAGAAGTGATGAAGGTGCCGCCTTCGTTACCCTTCTTCAGCGCGTGCGTGTCTTCCTCAAATACTGCCGCTCGAAAACAACAACACCAACGGTTCAAGAACGTGTCGACGTCGTCGTTGTTCCCGTCGGGAAAGAAGTCGACGTCGGAAACCGAGGACGACGGAGTCATCGGGCAGGCGTGCTCTGAAAAACTCGTCGGCGAAGAGTTTTCGTCCTCGTCGTCGATGAGGATGATTTATTGCGATTACAACGGGTGTCCTCCGTGCAGTTCTCGATTGATTACGAACTGCACTCGACAACAGTCAGAGTGGATGGTTTGGGGCAATCCGCACAGCGAAAACGCATCCGCCTCGCGCGCGGAAAAAGCGATTCATGAAAGTCGAAGTTTAGTTCTGAAACATTTCAACGCGCCGGAGTTTGGGGAATATGACTGCGTGTTTGTGAACGGAGGGGCGACGAACGCGGTGCAGTTAGTCGGGGACGCGTTCTTTTCAGTCGGGAAGAAAGACGCGTTGAGTTACGCGATGGATAATCACACGAGCGTGGTCGGGTTGAGGAATTTAGTTTGGAGCAGAGGCGGGGACGTGTTCGTGTTGGTCGAGAACGAAGAGGAGGAGTGGACGTCGGTGAAGGTGAACGATTGCGGCGCGAAAATAAAGACGAAGAAGAAATGGTTCAAGGGCAAAAGTAACCGGTGCGGTAGAAAACATTTGTTGGCGTACGCGGACGAGTCGAATTTCCACGGGCAAGGCGTTCGCGAGGCATGCGTGAAGAGGAAAATGGAGGAGATTTGTCGAGAAGGATCGGAATGCTTTACGTTATTAGACGCGTCTAAATCCGCGGCAATGCGTCCAGTGATGTTGAAAGATATGGAGAAGGAGTTGAGGCCCGACTTTATCGTCGCTTCGGCGTATAAAATGTTCGGGTACCCAACTGGTGTTGGATTTTTGCTCGTTTCCAATAGAGCAATGGAAATGATCGAGAGGAACGAGAACATGAACCGTAAGTATTTTGGAGGCGGAACGGCGAAAGCGATCGATGCGAAGACAAACTTTTTCATCGCCAAGGAAAACGCGTCTGGTTTGGAACGAGGTACGTTGCCGTTTCAGCAAATAGCCGCGTTGCCAAAATGCTTCGAGTGGTATCAATCGATTGGAGGATCCGAGATGATTCGCATCAACGCCGGTCATGTCGGGGAAGTCTTAGCGAGTAGATTGTGGAACTTGAGACACGCGAATGGTAAACCAGTCGTGGAAATATACGGATCACAGTGGCGTCATTTAGCAGAACATTTGAAGAATCAAAGCGATTACGACGACCGGTACGAGAAATTGACGTACGACGGACGGAAAATTGTATCATTATCTACCGTAGCTTTCAACGTACTCAACGACGACGGAACACACGTTGGATACTCAAAAGTAGAGCGCGCGTTAGCTTCGCAAAATATAGTCGTTCGTACCGGGTGTTGTTGTAACCCAGGCGCGTGCGAAAGCATCCGGAAGAAGAAAATCGAAAATCGGGTGAAAAAATTATACGAAACGAAAGGCAAAGTGTGCGGAGATGATATGGGTGTGGACGATACGGATGGGGAACCTTTAGGGTGCGTTCGGGCATCGTTTGGGTATGCCAGTCGAGTGAGCGACGCGAAGGCTATTATTGAAACCATTGAGCGCGAGTTTGTGTGTCATGCGCGAATGACGGATAGAGCAAACGAAGCGCCGGAAACGCCTTCATCGCCTTCATCATCTTCTTCCTCGCTCGTTACAATTTCGAAAATAAACGTGTTCCCGATCAAGTCATGCGCTCCATTTAGTGTAGAAAAATGGTACTTGCTCCCATCTGGCTTGCTTTTTGATCGGAAATACGTGCTCATTGAGAAACAGTCCGGGATACCGTTGACGCAAAAATCGTACCCGCAAATGGTGCGCATCACGCCTTCTGTGGAGACGATTGATTTAGAGGATGTAAACGGCTACGCGTTCACGTATTTGGTTCTGACGTGTGGTGGTATAAAGGAAACTCTTCGGATAGATTTGAACGAAGATGGAAAGGAATTTGATTCGTCTCGAGAGGGTAACGTTTCCGTCTCCATTCGCGGTAGCACGCGAGAGGCGAGACTGGTTCGAGATCCCGCGGCGCACGAGTGGTTCTCAAAAGTTCTCAACGTTGAATGTTGCCTCGCACTTTTAAAAGACGAGACGAAGCGCACGTTTGCGAATACTTCGCCGATTTTGATCGCCTCGGAACGATCGGCGAAAAGTTTAGGATGTGACATTTCTCGCTTTCGAGCAAACATTATTGTGAGTGAAAAGGAGAACGAGGACGTTGAAAAGAAGAAGAGCAAGAAAAAAACGTCTTTCAATGACAACGACCTTTTCTTGCTCGAGAAAACTTGGATATCGACTTCCATTTCGAACGAAAATGTAGGCATCAAAATACGTGACACAGTTACGTTAGGAAACGGACGTTTTTGCCACCGTTGCGAATCTGTCGCCATCGACCAAACTACCGGGAAACGCGACGAGAAAACGTGGGAGATTATCATGCGCAAAGCGGCAAACACATTCGGCGTATCGTTCGACGTTTTGCCGAACGGTCAAGAAGAAGGGTTTATGAGTAACACAATCGCCGTTGGTGACGAGATTCATTCTGTTCATTTAAATCATAGCGTGCCGCTTACATAGATATCGCAATTACAAATAGAAAAATAAATACTACTGCAGTATGTCGTAAAAGCTAGAACATTTTCAATAGATTTACCAAAACAACGTGGGAAAAGATAAGCACCTTTTGAACTCATATCTCGGGCCGCCTTCTAACATTTCTTCCGTCAATCGCGTGCCGACGATTTCGTGTGGTCCTACCGGTGGTAAATCCTTTTTCGCCTTTTCGTAATATTGCCAGAATAAATAGCACTGCGCGACACCTTTCATGCCGGCAAAATGCACGACAAAATCGCCGTTGACGTACCACGGCAATAAACTGTTGAAGACGCACTGGTTGACAACTTTCGAGCGTTTGCGAACGTCCTCGGCGCCCTCGTATGGTTTTTTACTCGTGCCAACATTATTTGACCAGACTTCAGTTTGGAACAAATGATGGAAAGCGCGTTGTTCGTAATGGAAGACGTAATTTCCTCGGACTAAATCTTCTTGCGCCCACAACTCGGTGAGGAACCATCGCATCCATCGCGTGTTCTTGACAAACCAGACGCCCGAGTTTATGCCATTGTGATCGGCACCGATGACTTGGTCGTAATTATCGTCCGCGACATCTTCTAAGCGTATGTCCGGGTTCATAATGAGCGTGTCGATGTCCAAAAATAACAGCCATTTGTATCGCGGCAGGTACCTTTGTACGGCTAAGATTTTACTCCACGCCATCGGCCGAGTCGTATCTAAAGTTTCTGTGACAAAAATCAAATCGTACTCGTGTATTTTCGCATACGCTCGTTTATTCGCAACGGAAGCTGCGCAAATATCAGCCGTGTGCGCGTCACAGATGCACAATATGGCAAATCCGGCGCCACGGCGTTTGGTCTTTTCCTTCACCTCGTCGACTCGTTTTTTTGCTTCGAGGGCAACCTCTTCCAAAAGGTTCGCTTTGCGTTCGGCCGCTTCGAGTTGCGATTTGGGGTCGTCGTAAGAGAAGTCTTCGTCGGTGTCATCGCGTGCACTTGCGTCTGTACTCGCGTAGGATGTGCTCGCAAACTTTCTTTCCTCTCCCGCGTCTTCTTCCTCCGAGATTGCTGATTCGTCCACAGATTCTTCTTCACCGTCTTGTTGTTCGACTCCTTCTTCTCCTTCTGATTCTTCCTCGTATTCTACCAAATGAAAATCAGCTTCTTCCCCGTTGCTAACGCTAACGAGTGGAGCTGGAGGTTCTGATCCCGGGTCTTCAATGATTCGCTGGGTGGCACGTTTTGAAGCCACTTCGATGACTTCTCGACTGATGCTACTATCGTCGGGTGGTGCTGGTGATGATGATCGCTGTCCTAAACCGCCGAAGAAGCGAGACGCGAAATTCGATCCCGCTCGGCGCGGCGCGTCGCTTTTTCTTCCAACCCTTTCTTCGTCATCATCTTCATCATCTTCTCCTTGCTCTTTTGAGAGCACTTCGGACGGATAGTTATCTTCACCGAGCTCTAAGTACGCGTCTTCCGACACCTCGGTTTCCTTTCTCGAGTCGTTCTCTGCTTCAAATCTTTCTAATCCAAATCCCGTTCGTTTACTATCATCGTGGGCAATTTCTTCCTCTTCTGGTTCTGATTCTTCCACTTCGTCTTCTCTCTTGCCGTACACCTCCTCTGTTTCGAACAATCTTCTGCGGCCACTCGTCTTCGCGTACGCGTTTCTACTACCACTACCTCTGCTATTTTTCTTCACATGCCTCTTCTTGATCTGCGCGTGTTGTTGTAGATGCTTCGGCGACCCGCTCGCCTTATTCCCAAATACCACCGCGTCTTTCATCTTCACGCCTAAACTCTTCCTACTTTCCTCGTACGCCTTCCTCCTCTCGAACAAATCCGCCAACTGTTCCGTCGGTGGTGGCGTATCGTTCCCGCACGGTATCGGCCTCTGGTCTCTCAACGGGAACTTGATGTACCGCAAGTATCCAATCTTCACAAAGTACAGAAAATGGTACGCCGTTCGACCGAAGAAGTGTAAGAAGGCTACAACGAGAAACACTTTCAAAAACAAACGCGCGCGTAATTTCCGTCGGAGTCTTCTCTGTTGCGCGTCGTTCGCTCGAGGCGAATGCGGATGCTGCGGTTTCGATGGAGTCATCATCGTCATCATATTCGCGTTCGTATTCGTCGCAGACTCGTTTCCGCCGGGGCCATTAGTATTCCCGCTTCTTCCCGCATCACCACCACTCAACTTATTCGTCGTGTGAGTAAAACCAACACTCATCTTCTTCGACGAAAGGTGTCGCTCTCTCGGACTCGTGCTCCTCCCAGCGACCGCGGACGACGACGAAGCAGACGAATTCGACGCAGACGCGGAAGATAAAGAAGACGGGGGGAATCCAAATCGCGCCATACTCACAGAAAGAGCTCGTCGGTCTCCCTTTCTCGCTTCCCCAAATCGGATATTCCGTCCCCGGGAAAATCAATTTTATTCCTCTTTCGTCGAGTGCGGAACGCCACCACCGAGTGTGCCGCAGGTTTTGCTTTTGTCCCTCGCCCTCCAAAAAGTCTTCGTTCTTGTTCTTCTCGCGTTTGCGCGAGAGAAATGAAGAGAGAGAGAGACGAGAGGCAACGGAGATAATGAGACACACAACACACACGCAGAGATGTGCGGGTGCTTTTTGGTTGACTTTCTTTTTGGGTGCCTTTGACTACGCACTACTTCTTTCTGAGGCAGAATAGTTCAAAGTTCCTTCCTGTGTAATAAGTCCTTGAATTTCCTCGAAGCGTGTTTAAGGCCTTTGTGGTGTTTGTATGAATCGTCATATTTTCGATTTCAAATAGTCCTCTTTTCGCTTTTGCGCGCCAGAGAGCAGCGCACTTCCTTTCTTTCGCACACATCTCGGAGGGCATTTTTCGCATCATCTTCTCAACGACACGTGGTTTCCTTCTTTGCGCCGTTGCTCGAGAAAAGTGCTCTCGCGCGATCGTACCTTCGCTGACGCGCGATGAAATTTACGCGCGCTTTACGAAAAGCCGCGGAGAGGTCGGCGAGTTGTTGCGAACTGCCGGTTCCACCGTTTTCGAGCGTCGCCGACGTTTTCGAGGTGAGATCTTCTTCTCTCTGCGCTTCTTCTTCCACTTTGGTTTTTTCAAACAACAGTTTCGCTTTTTGCACGGATCTGAGCGCAGATTCCGCGCGTTCTTTGAGCACGTGGCGTTGGAAGTGCTTCTTGTTGGCGTCGATTTGAGCGAGGACGGTGCGGCAGTTCTCCGCGACGCGTCGGGAAGCGGTTTCGAGCTCGAGTCGGAGCGCCTCCTGTTCGAGTTCAGTAAAGATTTCCTTTTCGTTATTATCTTCTTGTCGCGACTTATCATCTAATATTTCCTCGGTTGTAACGCCGCTTTCGCTTACGCTGGATTTTTGTACAACCGTATCGCACTTTCTGTTTTTACGTTTCTTCGAGATCGCGTCGCTGCTAAAAAAATCTCCGAGCGCTTTTCGAGCGGACAAATACGCTTCGCGGTTGGCGCGCTCGCCAAATTCTTCGAACGATGCCACACAAAATGGAAGTCTTTTTCGAATAAACTCCGTTGTTTCTTCGTCCTCGTTCACTTCTTCTTTTTCATTCTCATCTTCGCTTTGTCCTTCTTTAACGGTAGCGCCCGGGTTCGTACAATCGTCCTCCTTCTTTTCGTTCTTCCGCCACGTTTTTGTTTCACCAAACAGAGACGTGCCCTTCGGAAGGAATTCAAACACGGCAGCATTTGTTCTCGAATCGAAAGTTGCCCGTTCAATGCGCATGTCTCGTCCGTAACCGCCGTCTTCCTCTTCTATACCGCAGTTTCGAAACGTCTCTTCAATTTTTCGAATCGTAAACGATATCTCACCATCATCATCCTCTTCTCTTCCATCTTCTCTTTCTAAATCCTCGCTATCACTCCCATTTTCTTTACGCTCAACCGTAAAGAAAATCACTCTCGTCTTACGAAACGTTCCAAAACCATCCGCTCGATCGAACGCGTACGCGTCCACTCGCTTCTCGTTCTCCAAGTCAACGTAAGAGAGTAAAAGCCCGTCGTCGCGGAGATACGGGTCGTGAACCGTCACATACTCCTTAAATCTTTCGTGCACAATTTTCGCGACGACGCTGTTCTCCTCCTCGCCCTTTTCTTCTTCCTTGAACCAAACGATCGAGATGATATCTTCGTCCGTTTTGCTTCTATTATTAGCGTCGTCGTCGTCTGAATCGTCCTCAAAGGTTTCCTCCTTCGTCTCCTTCTCCTCTTCTTCTTCTTCCTCCACCGTGCTCTGCAGCGCGTACTCGTGCGCATCACTCACGCCGTGCGCAAACAACCGCCGCATTTTTTCATCATCGTCGTCGTCGTCATCTTTTTCTTCTCCTCTTTCATCGTCGTTCCGCTCCTCCTCCTCCTCCTCCTCCTCGTTGCCTCCTTTTCCTCCTCTGCTTTGACCAACACCGCTTTTATTAAAGTTGGTCAAAAAAAACTGCGACGTCTCTCGCTTCTCGTACGTCTCGAGAAGCGGTTCGACGACGCGCGATTCCAGTCGTCTCTCTTTTTTCTTCGGGGTCTTTTCCTCCTTTTCCTCCTCTTCCTCCTCTTCCACGCGTCGCGCGAGCTCTTCCGCCAGACGTAAATTTGGCATGTGTTTGGTTCCTTTTTTTTTCTTTTTTTCCAAAAATGAAGAAGAAGCGTTTTGGGAGTTAAAAAAAGAAGGAACCAAACAAACAAAAAAAACAAAAAAAACAATTTTGAGAGCAAAAACACATTTCTTCCTCACTTTAGTGCGCGTAAATAAATACACACACGACGTAAACGATGCCGTCCGCAAAGGTTTTCAGAAACTGTGAGTAAATGCGATTTGTATTTCGTACTTTTTGTTAGTCACGTCGAACGAGGCGAAGAACGTTCGCGATGGGTTTTTGATCGTCGAGAACGATTTTGTTTTGTTTGCGCGCTTTTGGGGCCAATAACTCTCTCTTTTGACTCTCTCGAATTGATTTGAGGGAGTGAGAAAGTGGTTCGCATCGCGCGAGAAAGACCGCGATGCGAATGAGATGTTGGATGAAAAGAGGCGGAAACGTTCGGTTTGAATGTTTCTGCGTTCGATCGAGCGCGTTGCGTCTTCCTTTATCTCGTTTGCGTCGAGCGCGAGTGGCGCGCGCGCGCTGGTCGATTCTCATTTTACGCTTGAGCACGGAAGGAGGGCTTTTGTGGGTGGGAGGGGCGATTGGAGGAAGCATCTGAACTCGAACGGCGCTTTTGTCTCTCTTTGCGTCCGAATCGACCGTTCGAGCATCTCGATTTCGTGAGGATCGTCACATTTGCCGCATTATCGTCGTTAGTATTATCGTCATCGCTTCGTTTTATCATCATCATCGTTTACTCACCTCTCATCTCCTCAACCTTTTTTACTTCTTTCACAGACTCGAAGACTTTCTCCAAGCCGAGACGTCCTTTCGAAAAAGTCCGTCTCGACGCCGAGTTGAAGACTGTCGGTGAATTCGGCCTCCGTAACAAGAGAGAGTTATGGAGAGTCCAGTTTGCGTTGAACAAATTGCGCAACGCTGCGAGAGTTTTGCTCACCTTGGACGAAAACGACCCTAAGAGAATCTTCGAAGGTAACGCTATTTTGAAGAGAATGCGAACGTACGGTTTGTTAGAAGCGGATAAGGAATCTTTGGATTACGTGCTGGCGTTGAACGCGGAGGAGTTCTTGGAGAGAAGATTGCAAACTTTGGTATTTAAGCTCGGTTTGGCTAAGTCGGTGCACCACGCCCGTATCTTGATCAAACAA
>Ga0209090_10003231_pt1 | contig 10237 bp, 11 predicted proteins | sample ArcticOcean_MG_C_9_FD_187432 | JGI IMG/M metagenome (GOLD analysis project Ga0209090, IMG submission 187432) | Marine microbial communities from western Arctic Ocean - ArcticOcean_MG_CB2_152 (SPAdes) (version 2) | ecosystem: Environmental > Aquatic > Marine > Oceanic | place: Arctic Ocean... | reverse complement strand
GTTAGAAAGGGTTCCAAGATTACAATGGGTGAGTGGTGTGACAAAGAAGGATTCAAATGGTTCACACTAAAAACACTAAAGGAGCTGAAGCGTTATGGCATTACTACTGAATGAACTAAAGGAAAAAATAGCCAACGAGTTTGATGTCTGTCTAATATGTGACTTCTTAGAAATAGAACCAGAAGAACTAATAGAAAGATTTGACGACAAGTTAATTGATAACATAGATAAATTTAAAGGGATGGAAGATGAATAAACTACCAAACGATTACCAAAACTTCATTGCTCTTAGTAGGTATGCACGATGGCTGCCTGAGAAGAAGAGAAGGGAGACATGGGAGGAAACAGTAGCACGCTACTTTGACTTTATGCATGAGCACTTGAAGGAAAACACTGACCAGAAAGACGGGATGGTTCCTGAAACTAGGAAGATATTAGAGCAAGCTGTGCTTAACTTAGAAGTTATGCCTAGTATGAGAGCTCTAATGACAGCAGGTCCTGCCTTAGCTAAGAACCACATAGCTGGGTACAACTGTGCCTACCTAAGTGTTGACCATCCTAAAGCATTTGATGAATGTCTATTCATCTTGATGCATGGTACTGGTGTAGGCTTTAGTGTTGAACGACAGTTTGTTAACAAGCTACCTGAAGTACCAGCAGACATGGTTGACATTGATGATGTCATAGTAGTCCAGGATTCTAAGGAAGGCTGGCAGTCTGCGTTCCGTAAGCTAATCACTTACCTGTATGATGGTGAGATGCCTAAGTGGGATTTCTCTAAGGTCAGACCTAAGGGTGCTAGACTATCTACCTTTGGTGGTAGAGCTAGTGGTCCAGAACCATTGCTTGATTTGTTTAACTTCTCTACTAACATCTTCAAGGAGGCAGGTGGTCGTAAGCTAACAAGCTACGAATGTCACCGCATGATGTGTAAGATTGCAGAAGTAGTTGTAGTGGGTGGTGTTAGACGAAGTGCCCTTATGTCGTTGTCTAACCTAACTGATGAACGCATGCGTGGTGCTAAGTCTGGACAGTGGTGGTCAGATACTCCTGAGATGGCATTAAGTAACAACAGCGTATGTTATACAGAGAAGCCTGACATTGGTATCTTCATGAAGGAATGGACTTCTTTGTATGAGTCTAAGTCCGGTGAGCGTGGTATCTTTAATAGAGAAGCTGCAATTAAACAAGCAGGTAAGAATGGTAGGCGTGATACCGACCATGAGTTTGGTTGTAATCCTTGTAGCGAAATACTATTAAGGGATGGACAGTTCTGTAATCTAACCGAGGTTGTTATCAGAGCACAGGATACACAAAAAGATATGTTACGTAAGGTTAGGATAGCTACTATACTTGGTACGTTCCAAGCATCACTAACTAACATCAAACGCTTACGCCCTAAGTGGGTATACAACACAGAGGAAGAAGCATTACTTGGTGTGTCTTTAACTGGTATTATGGACAATGGCTTTATGAATAACAGTGAGGGAGATAGAGGATATTATGGTAAGCGTAACCTACCTGATTTTCTTTCTGACTTACGTAAGGAAACAGTAAAGACAAACGAATACTGGTCAGGATTGTTAGGTATCAAACAGTCTACTGCTACTACTGCTATTAAACCGAGTGGTACAGTCAGTCAGCTAGTTGATAGTGCTAGTGGTATACATACTAGACACAACGACTACTACCTACGCAGGGTAAGAGCTGACTCTAACGACCCAATAGCACAGCTTATGGAGGACCAAGGTATACCATGTGAAGCTGACGTTATGAAACCTAAGAGCGTTAAAGTCTTTACCTTCCCTATGAAAGCACCTGATGGAGCTGTTCTTAGGAATGCTAGGTCTGCTATTGAGCAGTTAGAACTGTGGCTTACTTACCAAAGGTATTACTGTGAACACAAACCTAGTGTAACAATTAGTGTAAGGGAACATGAGTGGATGGAAGTAGGAGCGTGGGTATACAAACACTTTGATGAAGTATCCGGTGTTTCTTTTTTACCACACTCTGACCACTCATATCAACAAGCACCTTACGAGGACTGTACTAAGAAAGAGTACACAGCATTGCTAAAGAAGATGCCTAAGGCTGTTGATTGGGATTTGATTAGTAAGTATGAGCTCACAGACATGACAGTAGGCACTAAGACTTTAGCCTGTACTGGTAGTGTGTGTGAATTAGTTGATTTAGTTGAAGAAGAGAGGGATATAGAATGAATTTTTTAATAATACTATTGGTAGGCGTAGGGCTTGTGCTGGTTGATGACAGCCCTAAAGACTTACCAACAATAATAGAGGAGCAATTAATTTGTAAACCTTTTGATTCAAATCTTTGTGATGGATGGGCTAAAGATTATGGTATAATGAAGGAACAGGCATGAAAGTTAATCTCATGGCTAAGCTGTGGAAAGAAAAGGTGTCAGTGCCTAGGCTGTTGAAACAAACAGATAAAATACTGAAGAAGATAGATGTTAAACTAAAAAAAAGGAGTCAGTATGAGAGAGATGATTGATGAAGTTCTAGCTAACAAAAGTCTAACAGTGTTCCTCGCTATTGTTATAGCAGGTTTACTACTCGGATGGGTTGGTGGCTAACACGTTTAACTGGGGTCTTGTTCCTATGGACAGGACCTCAATCCTCTATCAACAATTAAAAGGAACACTAATGCCTTTGAATAAAAGCACAGACATAAAAGAATTAAAGAAGTTTGACATTGATTTGTCATTCGGTAAACAATGGGAGCAGTACATTGATGAAATGTTTTCCGGAGCTAAGACTTGTGAAGTAAAAACTGAACGAGATAGATGGGCAAAGACTGGTAACATCTGCATAGAGAGCCAAAGCTATGGCAAACCAAGCGGAATAGAAGCAACTGAGGCTGACCTATGGGTTCACAATTTAACTGTCGACAATGAGCTTATATGCAGTCTTGTCTTTCCAGTAGAAAAACTAAAACAAATACTACCTTTGTTACCTAAGAAGAGTGTAATGGGTGGTGATAATAACGCAAGTAAGTTACAACTAGTATCTCTAGTTAAACTTATGGAAACTATTAAGGAGCTGTAAGATATTTATTTGAAAACAATCCTTTAAGTTTTTCAATCTCTACTGCTGAGTCTAATCTTTTCTGCATGTGAGGGGTCTTAGGCTTCTCATATTTCTCAGAAAAAACTTTAGTAATATCAGCGGTAGACCCTGTATCAAAAGATTCTTGTAAGGCTTCTCTAGCCTCCCATCCTAAATCCCACGTACTATCTTTATTATATATAGCATCAGCCATAAAATTAACTTGTGCTTCATCGCTATCTAATATTCCTTTCTTTCCTATGTCCTTAAAGTAAGCATTCTGTTGTTCAACATCAAATTGGAAGAGTCCATAGGCAGGTCCTTTATCTTGATTTTTTTGATAATCAAAGGTACCGTCTGTCTCAACATCAATGTTGGCTAGAATGGCAGATATGGCTCTCTCAGGTATAGACGTCTTACTAAGTAAACCAACTATACCTAAGTATTTAGGAGGAGCTGTAGGAGGAACCATATCAAATGGAACTACCTCACTTTCTTTTTCCCAAGGATTTAAAACTTCCGGTAACATCAGTAGTTCTTAATGCCAAGATAAGTTTTTATATAATCTTCCCTATCTTCTTTCTCTGGTATCTGGTGCAGTAACTGTTCCATCTCAGCCCTATCTAAAGACTGAACTTGTTTCGCTATCTCCCTTTCATTGTTACCTGTTCCACTAAGTTCTGTTAGATATTCTTCTCTCTTCTCTTGATTACCTACCTTATCAAAGATAGTGCTTGAGTCCCAAGAGAAGTCACCACCACTATTAAACAATCCTGCCATATTAATTCCTTATATTATTATTGGTCACGCCACGTACTTTCAAGTAACGATTTACCCGGTATGTTAGGAGTAAGTCTTGATACAATTCTATCAATATCTCCACCCAACAAGTCTGAGCCTGTGTTTAAAAAATCTCCAACGGAAGGTCCTGCTATGTCTAGTAACAAACCTCCACCTCCTCTTTCGCTTAAAGACATTAGAGTGTCAAAGTATAAACCGAAAGCTCCTGAATTACCTATACCGTTAATTAGTATTTCAAATGCGTTCCTGTTATCTTTAATATCCTTTCCAGTTATTGTGCTTTTTAATTGTTCAATGCCCTCGCCAGCAATACCAGCAGCAGCTAGGTACATAAATAAAGGCTTAGCATTTCCATGAATAAAAAGTTCATCAGCTACTTCTCTTTTTAAAAACCTAGCTTGATAAAACATAAACGATTTAAACTTAGTAGCTAGTTTCCACCAAGGCTTGCTCCAGTTAATTGGAAGTTCTGCTGACTCACCTGAAAAGTTAACCTTCTTATTAAAGATGTGAGCAGCAATTGAAATCTCATCAGCAGTTAGTTCTTTTTTTAGTGGGTCTAAAACTCCAAACACTCTTAGTTCTTTTTTTAACTTCAATGCTTTATTAGAATTTATCTTACCGTCTGCTACTAGTTTTTTATATTTAGTATGCACACTTTTAATATGTCCAAAACCAAAGATAGCACCACTCCTTCTGTTCCACTCTTCTACACTAAGGAATCCTGTACGTCTTAAAAATAGAGTAGGCTCATTAAGAGTCTTAGCTATAAAACTAAGAGGGTCTTTACCTCCAAATTGATAATCAAGAATCCTAGCATTAGCAGCATTCTCTGTGGAAATCTTTGCTATCTCCATATCACCTAGAACACCTGCACCATGTACGTCTCGCATGTCTTGCTTTGTTTTAACAACACCCCTAACAAGAGCACCAACAGCTTTTGCTGGCATCATTAACATCTCACCAGCAGTAGCATTCTTAACTGCCATTGTTGAACCATTAACAAAAGCCTGTGTTCCATTAGGAATCCAAGCTAACCCTAGCTTCCAGTTTTGAAAGGCATTAACTTTAGAAACATACTTAGCTATTACAGCTTGTTCCATTGTTTCATTAATTACTGCTGACTTACTTCTATCACCAACTGTAGTAAAATAAATTTCAGACACATCATTTGCTGCTCTGTCTTTTGTTGCTGCTTTTAAAGGGTCCTTTTCTTTCTTAGCTTCCTTCTTCATTTTCTTTATAAAGTCTACAACTTTCTCATCATTAGCTCCAAATCTTTTTGCATACTCAGAACGTTTAACAGTATCACTAAAGAACATTGCCCACCTATCAACAGGCTTTGCCATGTAGGGGTCAAGAGTTCTTTCAAGATTAGCAGGAATATCAAGTTTTCTTTTCTTTTCTACATGAGAAGAACGTTTAACATCACCAGCTTCCATAGCATTAAAATTCCAAAGTGATTTAACATCCTTCTTAGTCCAGCTACCTTTTCTTAGTTGCGTTAAAACTTGTTGAGTATATTTTTCATCACCAATAATATTACTAATAATTTTAGCAGCATCTTCAGGAGCAACCTTATGCATAGCAGTTAAGTAAGCGTGGAAAGCTTCTGAACCGGGCGTGCTAGATAAATAAGCATGGTTCCAAACTCTAGGAACATATGAATCATCCTTCATAAAGTTTTTATATTCTGTTTTATTTAAAACTCCAGCTTTACGAAGGTCAGTAAGAACAATCTTTTTATTCCTTAGTATTTCATTAACAAGTTGCTTCTGTTCTTTGTTAAGATTTTTTGAACCTATTCCTTCCCCTAAAATTTTATTAACATTGCCAAGTTTATCTTCATTCTTTGTAATAAATTCTTTAATCTTACCATTAATTCTGGACAGATTTATATCTATAGACATGTTAGCTCCTTGCATTGATTCAGCAAGTCCACGAGCACCTGAGTATACTAACTTCATATCTTTATAAAGAGTGTTTGTAAAACCATCTTTAAATGTATCGTTTAAAAACTTATAGGTATTGTAACCCCATTGGTTATATGCAGGAATAATTGTGTTAGGAACAGTAACCATATCTTCCGCTAATGAATCAAACATTGCTGCTTCATCATCAACAAGTTTCTTAGCTTCTAATATATCTATATTTTTCTGAGCTTGAGCATTGTTTTTAGCAACCTTTATAAGAGGCTCCTTAGCAAGTGCTATTGTTTTTTCAGTAAGTGTAGCACCTGTTGGTAGACCTTGTGGTATCTGAGCAAACTCTTCTTGGTTTAACTTAGATGCAAAGATAGATTCCTCAGAGTTTCTTACAACAGTAGGAACATCATAAACATCTTGTAGATTTTTAAAACCTTCTTTCTCAAGTTTTTTAATCTTCTTCATTTCTACAGCAAGGCTTTCTTTATCCCAGCCTATAGCTTTTAAAAAAGTTTTTGCACCATCTTTAGTTGTAACAGCAAGAGCAGTTTGTTCTATAAACTCTTGGTCACTTAAATTCTGTTGTATACGATACCTTTCAGCATTGTTTTTAAGAGCACGTACAGTTCCTCCAGTTAGCTGAGCTGCACCAACAAGACCAAAACCTATACCAAAGCCTGTTGCAGCTCCCATAGCTGTGTCAAAACCTACCCTTCCCCAGTTTATATCTGTCTGTAAATCAGCTTGTATTAAAATATTCTGGTCACTTAAACTATCAGCAGCCATGAATGAAGAACCCCAACCAGCTCCAGAACCACCAGCCCTAGTCTTTAACCAACTTTTAACACCAAGTTTTGTTACATCCTTACCTACGTTTTTTCCAAAAGCTTTCATAGCTCCTCGAAAAACACCTCTTACTAGAACACCGCCACCAACATTAACAGGGTCAGATAAGATTGCACCACCTATGTTTTCTACATTAGCCTGTGTAGAGATACCTCCATCACTTTCTGTTCCGTATGTTTTTTGAAAGGAAATCCATTGTAGAGCTAAGTCTGTTTTTTCTTGTTCATCAAAGCCAGCAAGCTCAACAGCCTTCATACCTTTTGCAGTTAAATTATATTCAATAAATTGCTGGTCTCTTATAAACTCATCTATTAGTTCTGTTTTTGTTTTTAACTTACCATCATTATTATAAGCACCATTAGTTCTTTGTATTGATTCAAGCAAAGGTCTATTACTTTTTAAATCGTTTAATGTCCAAGACTCACTCAAGTCATTTAATAAATCTTTAGAACCTTCCGGACATTGACCATCAAGAGTACAACTATAATCCATGTTGTATTCTTTTCTTTTGTTTAAGATAGATTGATACTGATTGTTTAAAGCTATTTTATTATCTTCATTACCAGCATCATTAAATTGATTCCAGAGAGTTTCATACTCCTCTCTTTTTTTCTTATAAGTTCCTTTCCAATAATCAGCAGCAAGACCGTCATTACTAAACTCTTCATTTGCTCGTGCTACATCATCAAGACTAACTCTAGCTCCACCAAACTGCATTGGCTTTTGTTCTTTTTCAAACAATACAGGTTGAAAGCCACCAATAGTAGTATCAACAGCTACCTCTCCAGCTACTGGGACACTATTAGCTAGTTCTGGAAACTTTGATTTTTGCCACTGAGCTCTTGAGGTAAAGCCAGAGGGTACCCTAGCTCCCATTTAACTATCATCCAATATAATAGCACTACTCCCACCACTAGAGCTTTGAGTAGTAGACTTATAAGGTTTTAATGACTTTGTTATTTGAAGTTCCATTATATAATCTACATCTCTCTTATAATGTTGCCAAACAACTTCAGGAGTCTTGCCTGTATTCTTTGCTATTTGATATATTTTATCAGCTAAAGCTGGCATTTCAACATCAGTAGGAGGAACCTTATCTCCACGCCTAGAGAAGAAACCTTGGTCAATTTCATCTTCTAAAAAACCAACAAGTTTTGTTTGTATAGGTGTAGTCATATTATAATAACTAGTATTCTGGTCAGCAGTAGCAGCTATAACTCCGGCTACTTGTTGTTTATAATCCACACCAGTAATACTAGTTACAAACTCTTCTAGTGTTCCTTTATATTCACCACCTGCTTTAGTCTTAGCATAATCATAAAGATTAATTGAGCCTTCCGCTTGAACAGTTTTTAAATTAGCCATGAGTGTTTGATACTCTGTAAAGCTTCCTTCATAATTACCATTTGCTTGAGCAAACTCCCAGCTTTTCGCAACCTCAGACATTTTCATGTCTTTAATAAGAGCTTCACTCTGTAAAATGTTTTGCTGTGCAGATGCAATTTGAGAAGCATCAACCTCAACATCAGATTTAAGATTTAAAATCTGTTGAGTAATTTCTTCTACTTGAGCTTCGTTAATGTTTTTACTAAGGTCAAAGTTTTTAGTTCTTATATCTTCTTGGTTAACAGAAGCTTTAATAAGTTGTTCAATTTGAAGTATTTGAGCACCATTAAAATCTTTCTTCAAGTCTGCAAGAACATCGTCTCTATCATCACCTCTAATTATAGAAGCAATACTAGCATCAATTTGGTCCATCTGTGAGCCTTTAAATTCTTTTTCTAATTCAAGTTTCATTTCAGCTACATTTAAATTACCTAGAGTTGCCACTGTTCCAGCTTCAATTGCAGCTACCTCTGCTAAATTTCTAGTAAAGATATTAGACTGTGTTAACAGCTCCATACTTTCATTATAGAAACCTGCGGAATATAAGGCAGAGGACATAAGTCTCATGCTCTCAGGATTTGTAGGGTCAAAGTCAGGAACACTAGCCATGACTGCATCAAACTTAGCACTCTCTGCTTCAGCCGGAGTCTGACCACCAAAGGCTTTTCCAGCTGAATAACCAAGCTCACTACCTATACCAGACATGGCATTAGTAATTGCTGCCCAACCAGTCATGCCATTTGTATTAGCTGACTGCCTTCTCAGAGCAGTTTCATCTGTTACTGCTTTAGTATAGTTATTAAACATTCCATCTGTTGCCATATCTATTCCTTATCTGTTTGCATTATAGTCGGCCATCATTTGACCCCACATGCTTTGTTCACCTTCATTTCCATAACCTTGGCTATTAAATCCAGTTAAAGCACTGTTAATAAAACCAGCATTAGCTCCTGCTCTTCCTAACGCAGCACCTGACTTCATATTGGCTGCCTGCCAAGCGTTACCACTTCTGAACCTTGCTTGGTCTAAAGACATGTTGCCATAATTACCAGCTAATTTACCAATTCCCTGAGCAGCCATAGTATCTTCATATTCTCTACGTCTCATGTTATCTAACTGGTCTTGTGATTTACCGTATGATTGCTGACGTAGTTTCATTCTGTTCATGTTCTGTGCTTGCATTAAACCACTGTACTGACCTGCTCCACCTGAGGAACCTAAACGACCTTGTTGAGCTAATCTTGATTCCATTCCTAAAGCTTGTTGTTCTAACTCAGGATTTAATAATGCTAAATCTGTGTCATACATGTTTTGTGCATATTCCTCAGGACTAAAGTCTTGAATCCTATCAGCAGCGTTTGTGCTTCTGTTCATATACTGGTTCATCCTATCACCCCATGCAGTGTTTAGGTATTCACCACTGTCAGGGTCATAGCCACCAAACAATCCTTGATAGGCTTGCTGTTGACTCTGGTCCATTGCCCAGTCAGCTTGTTGATTAGCTGCTCCCTGTGCTTTCTTTGCTTGTCTACTTCCTAAGATTCCTCCTAATGCAGTAGCTCCTAATTGAATCATCCATGGTGCCATTACTTATCTCCTATTGAGTTCTTTTCCACATATATACAGTTATATATGGTTGTACGTTGTTGTGTGCGCTACCGCTACCTGTTGCACCTGAAGTAGCACCTGAGTTTCCACCTGTTGTTCTAGTTATGTCGTCAATACTAATATTATCAGTAGATGTATTTTGTCTATCATAACTGTGCGTGTGAGCAGGAAGTTCAGCAATAGATAAGGTATGTGTCTTAGCACCGCCTGTTTCTTCTACTGTATTAAAATCAGAATCACTAGCATCAACACCAACAAGAACTTTACCAGCACCAAACGCTGTCCAAGTTGTGCCACCTATTGCGTTTACAACTGCTGCTGAATTAGCATAAACTGTTGTTGTTGTAAAGATAGCTCCTACTGGATAAGCAACTTGTGCTGCTAATGCTGACGTAACAAAAGCAGTAGTTGCTACTTGTGTTGTATTATCTCCTACACTAGCTGTTGTTGAGGCAAAGGCTTGTGAAGAACTTCCACCTAAATCTGCTTTAGAGTTAACAGCAGTCTTAACCGCAAGAAACTCAGTGTTAAAATCACCACCACTTACTACTTTGTCTGGGTCTGAATCACTTAAAGCATCCTTACCTGACCAAGCTATTTGTA
>Ga0209090_10003228_pt1 | contig 10241 bp, 8 predicted proteins | sample ArcticOcean_MG_C_9_FD_187432 | JGI IMG/M metagenome (GOLD analysis project Ga0209090, IMG submission 187432) | Marine microbial communities from western Arctic Ocean - ArcticOcean_MG_CB2_152 (SPAdes) (version 2) | ecosystem: Environmental > Aquatic > Marine > Oceanic | place: Arctic Ocean... | reverse complement strand
CACGCAACACTGCAGAAATTCTTGAGCACATAAATAGTACAATGCGACATGGTACTACCAGTCAACAACTTGGTAATGTTCTATCAAAGGATAAGGACATTGTCAAAGTCGGATATATCAAGCGTTCTGGAATTCTTTCCGGTGGATATGATATTTGTGAATGGGCAACTCGTAATTGGGTTTCCTCCAATTGCCCAGAATGGATCGAAGGCACAGCTATCATTATCGATAACAATGGCCATATCACTACCGGTTCAGAATCATTGAACAAGTATTGAATCAATTCCGATTTATCTAACGGTGCTTTAGTTCGCACTTCGTAATTCCCCCTCCGTCGGAAAACCATTCATTTAATGCAAATACTTGCGATGCACTCAAAGGCTTTGTTTTTTCACATTAGTATGTGGAAGATAAAGTGACCAACCGTTGTTGCTTAGTCGGTGGAACTTTTGACCGCTTCCACGCAGGGCACAAATTGCTATTGGAAGGTGCTTGTCGCAACAGTGTACGCGTTGAGGTTCATTTAACCAACGACAATATGGCTTCTATCAAATCTCCCTACGTTCAATCATTTGATACTAGGTTGGAGTCAATTCTTGCATGGGCTGATGAACATGGTGATTGCCCCGTGACAATCCATGAATTGGATGATGAAATGGGTCCAGCTCCTACCCATCCAAATGCAGATGCAATTGTGGCGACTATTGAAACACGCGCAATGTGTGAAATAATTAATGAGATGCGAGTAAATGATGAACTCGAGCCACTTCGCATCATTGAAATCCCTCATTTGATGGATGTGGCTGGTGGAATAGTTTCCTCAACCAGAATCCGTAATGGAATTATTGATCAAGATGGTCATCCATGGATAAGTGAAGAACAATTAGAATCTACTTTGAAAATGGCTAAATCATTGGATAATGAATTGAAAATACCAATGGGGGAATTATTTATGGGTCCAGAAGATGACCCTGAAGTTGCAATGCTAGCAACTTTAGATGCTTTACCAAATCCGCGTGGAACCATAGTTGCAGTGGGTGATGTAACTGTAAAAACTCTACTAGACATAGGACTTACACCAGAGATTGCAATAATTGATGGAATGACTAAAAGGAAGAAATTAGCGGAAAAAGATCTTGTAAATACAACCGTATTCGCTCATATCATCACAGCAAATAATCCCCCTGGACTACTAACGCCTTCGCTTAGAGTTGCAATAGAAACTGCAATCTATGCTGATGAATCAGTAGTCATCAAAGTAGATGGTGAAGAGGATTTGGCGCCCATCTTGATTCATTTAGTAGCACCATTGGGGACGGTTGTATTGTATGGACAACCAGGACTAGGAGTTGTAATGAGGGTTACTGATGTTGCTGCAAAAGAGAGATGTAGGGACCTACTATCTATGTTCGAGATAATGTAATGGGGATGATAATATGCTTGTTACAATTACAGTTTGTGTCCGAGATGGGGTGCAATGGATTGATGGTTGTCTACAAGCATTACTCAATCAATCATATCGACCCTTAGAAATAATCGCAGTAGACGATGGTTCATCCGACCAATCTTGCGAGGCATTACACAAGTGGCACGACCCTGAAGGTGAAAATGGAGTTCCAGTCCGGGTAATGTCACAAAATGCACTTGGATTGTCGGCTGGTAGAAGATTAGCAGTTGAAAATGCCCAAGGGGAGTGGGTCGCGATAACGGATATTGATGTTCGTCCGGAGAGAGACTGGATTTCAAATTTAGTCGCAGAATCGAATCCAGTCAGTGCTAATGAAAAAGTCGTAGCAGTTACAGGGCGGACTATTTTCGAATCAGCAGACGATGTAGTGAGCTTAGTTCGTTCCGTTGAAGTTGCACAGAAATATCGTTCACGTCCTCGACGTACATCACTTGCAAATGGTCCTTGCTCAATGTTTAATCGCGAAGCCTTGCTCAATGTTGGAAGTTTTGACCCACTGTGGTATCATGCAGAAGACATGGAAGTAAGTCTAAAATTAATCGAGTCGGGTGGAACTATTGTTTACGCACCAGATGCAATTGTAAGCCATGTTGCTGAAATCGGTCAAAAGCGATTCCTCGGCAAGAGGCGAAGAGATGCCCGCGGACATTTGAGAATCGTTCGTAAATATCCAAGAAGAAAAAGAGTTGGCCCTGGTTTTGATTTCATAGGTTCTTCGAAGATGGTACTGGCAATAGCTCCATTGTGGATAACAGCAATCGTTTCAGGATTGCCATTCATTTACAATTTCTATCTCAATCCGGAATATTCATGGCAAGTGGCTCAGCATTGGTGGCAGACAAGATTCCTTCTAGTCACACTAGCACTGCTGCTTGCTCACGAGCTAGTACTGTGGAGAGGTCCACTGGGTGTGGTCAATCGTGGAGCGATTAGAGGCAGCCCGAGAAGAATTCTTGTTGCAATCTTCAAAGTGAGGAGATTAACCTTTAGTTGGTCTATCGCATTATGGCAGGGAATACTGTTGGGAATTTACGATGCGATTCGCGGTAAAAATGGTCATTGAAGATTCAACGGCTTCTTCTGCCGCCACCACGGGAACCGCCACCACGGGAACCGCCACCACGGGAACCGCCGCCACGGGAACCGCCGCCGCGAGAACCGCCACCACGGGAACTTCCACCAGAAGAGCGCCCAGGACTAATGCCACCGCGAGAACTTCCACCACGGGAAATTCCTCCCGAGGAACTTCTACGGCTAGATTTCCTGCTAGGTGCAGGTGGGGTGTGGGATTGACCATGATCTCCATGGTGTCCATTATTGTATCCGTATCCACCGTTTCCCCCTCTGTTGTACCAGCGACCGCCGCCGCCGCCGCCGCCATAATATCCGCCGCCGCCGCCGCCATAATATCCGCCGCCGCCACCTCTACCAGCTAGTAGTATTATTATCAATAAAAGGAATCCACATACTACTAAGCCTCCGATGATAGGAATTATATCTCCATCCCATTCTACATTTTTATAAATCGTAGAGCCGGTATTACTTTGGTCTTCAGGTGGGTAAACATAGCCCTCATTCTCATACCAGAAATCATCAACAGCAGTGACGAGATCATCTGTAATGATGAGAAGTAATTCTGTCCAGTTACCAGCATCGTTACTGGCATCAGATGTTGCACCAACCATACCAAAATAACAACAATTCTCTTCCCATAATAAACCGGGTACAATCCACCAGTTTGAATCATCACTGGATTGATTAATTGAGAGAACAACCAATATTCCATCTTGCCATTCCTGGTTCCCCACTCCCCAATCATCAAATAAGGCCTCGGAGAACTCTTTTAATTCCATCATCGGTTCATCCATGGTTTGGTTGGTTGTTTCATTGCCAGTACCGTTAGTTGTTTCATTGCTAGTACCGTTAGTTGTTTCATTGCCAGTACCGTTGGTATTGTTGTCGGTTGTATCTCCTGAAGTATCATCATTTGATTGATAATGAGCGGTCGATTCAATGACTACAACCACAATTTCGGTGCCCCATTCATCAGCCAACCATTGCAGGTCTTCGGTCAATAGATCTTCATCTGCTTCACTCAAAACACCTGCTTCATCAATAACGAATTGGTTGGTATCTGTAGGTAATATTAGTTCAGAACTAGCTGCGCTAGGCAACATTAATGCTAATATCAAACAACTGACAATAATAATTTTGACTGAAGAATTCATTTCTTTCATCATCTCACCAAATGTCTGTAGTGATACGGACCGCTTAAAGTTGTGCGATAATTATTACAGATTTAATCATTAATTAACGAGAATTAGACATCACCGTCAACACTTAGGTGATGTTCTATACATCAAAATAGACTAGAGTTTCAACTCAATCTAGGTTGACTTCGCCTTCAGGTACACGGGAAGCATGATTCAATGCGAATCCAAAAGCGATCAATGCAATACTTACTGAATAGACACCTGGGTCCATCCATCCCATATTCTCAATTCCATAATAGATGTAGAAAGCGAACCCAAGCAATGTAGACCAAGCAGCAAGAGTACGTTGGATGCCACCTTCCTCAGCATCTATTGAAGCAAGTGCAGGCCAAGTATCATTTACAACGAATCCCATGATAAATCCTGCAACTCCATCTTCAGTTTTTGCATATGAGTTTAATCCGAAGTACAGGAATAGTGAGCAAATAGCGATGAATACTGCATCAGATGCAACAAATTGCACAGAATCAGATTTCAGTTCATAAGCAAGATTTGTCATTTCGAAAGTAAATAGTCCGCCCCAGGAGTAATGATAACTAGGGTGGGCAACTCCGAAGATGTTGAGAATTGCTAAGGCTATCCCCCACATTGAAAGACCGATGAACCAATTAGCGGTAACCCTTGAAGGGTCAGTAATCATGGAAATAATTCCACTTTGTTTGTCAATTTGTTCACTGCTCATATCTGTGCCCACCTACCATGCGGATATAAGAACACCGAATCGTAAATGAGAATATTCTACAACAAATAGACAATCGTTGCAGGTGGAAACAGTCGGTGACGAAATCACAGACGGGTTTGATGGCGGTAATTTTTATCAAATATTCCTACCATTTCCGGTTCGGCCTCGCCCATGATTTTCATTGGTTCAACATTAGATGGAATACATGAATTAATTTCCTTTGTCCGACCCATTCTGCCACGACTTATTACACGGGCAGTAATTAGCCCAAGCATATCTAGATTCGAGATGAGCATCCTTACTCTTCTCTGAGTTAGTGCATTTTGCCCGACCGATAAACATACTTGCGCATAAATGTCTTGGACTTGACCAGTTTCAATATTCTTCAAACCATACTTTTCATTGATTAGTATAGCGGACAGAACTAGTTTTTGTTGCTTTGGAAGTGATGAGATGACAGGTGTAATTTGGTCTGCTTCAATTTGAGATTGAGCGATGCGTACGTGCTTTATCATGACAGAATTTTTACCTTCTTCATCAGCCTTTTCAGTTGAAACCCTCAATAATTCAAGAGCACAACGTGCATCGCCATGTTCTTGAGCAGCTAGGGCGGAACATAATTGGATAACACCATCGTTTAGAACCCCTTCTTTGATTGAAGTTGCAGAACGTTGACGCAGAATATCTTGTAATTGTGATGCATCATATGGATTGAAGATGACATCTAATTGTCCTAGGCGGGAACGGACACGAGGGTCAAGGAATTCGGTGAACTTCAAATCATTTGAAATTCCGATGACACAAGATCTGGAATTATTCAAAGATTGATTGAGATTTGTCAAATTGTACAGTAGATCATCTCCTGCCTTTTTGACAAGATGGTCAATTTCATCGAGTACGATGATAAACACTCCACCCTTTGAATCCATTCTTTTCACCAATTCACTGAATACTCTATCAACCGGCCAACCAGTGAATGGGATTTCATCAATTTCGTATGATTCAGATAGAGAATTTCCAATGTGAGCCAAGACTCTATATTGGGTATCAATTTGCCTACAGTTTACCATAATTGTATTGACATTCCGGCCAATTCTAGACCCCTTGGTTTCCAATTGATCACAAACGTAAGATGCAACTGCAGTTTTACCAGCACCAGTCACTCCATATAGGGTCATGTTGGATGGAATATTTCCATTTAGAGCTTCTACTAAATTCATAGAAAGTGCTTTGATTTCTTTCGTACGATGGGGTAGTTCACTAGGAGTGTGATTGTCTCTCAACAAATCCTTATTTACGAATAGGGTTTTTCTGTTGATAATATCGTCAAAGATATTGTCAGACATTTTTGTATCTCCTATTCGTATTCGTGCCGTTTGCCGGGAGGGCAGATGCGCGATATAATTGATGAGTCCGAGGCCCCCTTATATGCCTGCCCACGGATGCGATAATGATTGTTGGATTTGGATATCAAATAGAATTTAATTTTAGTATATTAACTCTCAATTGAAATCACCTGTTTTCGGAAAAAATAACACAATTTTGTTTCCGGTTTCCTGTAAAAAAGACGCGTTAATATTTTTTCCCCGAAAAGAATAGTTGAAATAAAATATTTCCATTTGGCAGTATATTTTTTACACCATCATTTCCACTCTAGAAGATAGTTCGCATTTTTTTTCATCATTGAAAAACCACGGAAAATCAATTCCAATTATTACCGTCCCAGATTAAACTGATTCCATCATGGGCGTGGGTAACATTGCTAGAAAATTCAGGGTATTCGTTGCTCATCAATACCTCATATTCCGAATCTTTCATATCGAGATATGTGTGCGTTAGTAGTAATTTGGTATCAGGGACTTGATGCGATAGTGCCTCTATGTGCGATGGTTTGTGATGTTCTTCACTCTGGACCCATTCAGGAATCCCCATTTCAATAATTGCAATACTAGAGCGCTCTATTGCGCGGTAAAGAGTATCACAAGGCCCAGTATCGCCGCTATGGACTAGATTTGCTCCCGATGAATGCTCTAGGCGATAGCCGTGAGGGTCAACTGATGCATCATGATTTACTCTAAATCTCTCAAAAGTCCAATCATTAACAGTTCCAGTATTTTCTTCAACCCAATTAATTGTTTGAAAGATTTCTTCTAAGGAGCCCGGATATGCTAATTGGCAAAGTTGCCATAATCTCTCCTTGACCAATTTAGAGCCAACAATAGTCAACGGTTTGACCATGTCTCTATCAGAAATATATCTCCGTTCCAATAATAGGAAAGGGAAACCAAATACATGGTCGCCATGAACATGTGTCACGAATATCGTTTCAATTTCTGAAACCGCGATTCCGGCTCTTCTCAAACTAGCCAGAGCGGTAGGCGGTACGTCGATGATATGTTTTTGATCGATGCAACAAAATGAGTGATGACGGCCATGTGGCAAGAATGCATTGCCTGTGCCAAGCATCAAAATCTCATGCGCCATAAAACCTCTAACTACAACTATCGCTTGAAGTCATTGGAGAAAATTAATGATCAATATACATCACGTAGGTAACGCTTCTGCTCTCTCATCATAGTTTTCTCAATGAAGAAGGTAGCATCCTCTTCAGACATACCACCATGTTCCATTGCGATTTCAATCAAAGCGCGATGAACACTCTTTGCCATTCTTTGTTTGTCGCCACAAATGTAGAAATAAGCGCCTTCTTCAAACCATTGCCAAACCTCGGCACCATTTTCTTTTAGGCGATTTTGTACGTATATTTTCTCGGCTTGGTCTCTGGACCATGCGGTTGTGAATTTGTAGAGGTCTCCTCCGTTTAACCAAGATTCAATTTGCTCCTTGTAATAGAACTCAGTTTTTTCGGATTGGTCTCCAAAGAAGAGCCAATTTTTCCCTGTACCTTTATCGTGGACTCTTTGTTCCATGAAAGCACGGAAAGGTGCGATACCAGTTCCTGGTCCTACCATGATAATATTAACAGATTTATCTTCTGGGAGAATAAATGATCTCGTTGGTGACATAAATACCCCAATTTCTTTTCCAGTCATGTCGACTTCATCTGCTAAGTAAAGTGTGCACATTCCTCCACGAGCCCTTTCGTGGTATGTGAAACGGACAATCCCGACAGTTAATTCGACCTTGCCAGGGTGGACATCATGTGAAGATGCAATCGAGTATAGGCGGGGCTTCAATCGGTCAGCGATATTCAAAAATTCGGCTGCAGAATAACTAACATCAAATTCACGCATAATGTCAACATAATCTCTTGTCCATAGATAATCTGCTATTGCATCTGCATCCGATGTGATAGCGGCTACCTTTGAAACAGGGTCGCCTGAGGTAGAACTAGAATGTAGAGTATTAGGGATTTCTTGACCATTTCTAGTTCTTGAAATAATATTAAGAGAAATTTTAATTCCAGTGGATACAATTTTTTCAGTTAATGAATTAACAAATTTCTTATTGGCCAAATGTACTTCAAAATCTTTCTTCAATGCAGAATACAAATCTCTTTCACCATTATGGGTGGCGACGAGTTCATCTCGGTCCCACCCTTGTATCTCAATAAGTTCTTCAACGATATGCGGTGGATTTTCTGCGATAACTCCTAGAGCATCGCCCACCTTATATTCGAGACCAGAATCGCCCAATTCAAAAACTACGTGTCGAGTCTCTTTCCGAGCCCCTTCTCCATTGAGAATATAGTTCTCTGAAATAGTAGTCATATACGGGTTTTTTAGAGACCAATTGGACATAATACCACCACCAGCCAAGGCTGATATTGAAAGCCACAAGCCGTTTGTTTATCATCATTCGCTCAAACCGTTTTTGAGGGATATTGTCAAACTAAATATTATTGTTCATTCTGCAAAAACTGGAATCGGAATGCTTGCTACAGGGATGCCTTGAGCCCGAGCAATTCCTTCCATGCGCTTAGTCCAAACCGAATCAGGACCAGGGAAGGCAAGCATATGTGTTGCTCTTTTCAACATCTTCTTTGCAAGACTGGCTTCCGCTTCAGGCCGTCCAGTATCATTGGATTTGTTTGGCCTAGGTGTTGCCCAAGCTTCACTGAATACTGCAATTGGAATGTTGTTATTGTCAGCCCATCTTTCGGCGATAAAATCGACTCCACTCGCCCCACCTAAAATCACTAGATCTGGGTACTCATTATACAGAACCCAGTTTTCTAATTGTTCCTCTAGCCATGAATAATCATAGAATCTAGAGTTGCCACATATTACTAGATTTACTACAAGACCACTCTTGTTCAAATCCTTTCCTGCTAATTCGTCGAGGACCTCTGCCCCTGTTTTATTGACTCGCACCATAAACATACAGCAATCTACTAGTAGAAAAAGATTACTGTAGTTTTGCATCGTTTTCATTGATTTTTGGATGTTAATTGGCGCACAATTGGCACTAATGGCGGATGGACCATCCGCAACAAACCCCTTGTGGTGTAATTTCACAACCGTTGGCATCATAGGATAGATTCACTTCGGGCGGATTATGGGATTCAAACGTGTTCTCATTGCGAATCGCGGTGAAATAGCGTTGCGTATATTGCGAACGCTAAGAGATATGGGGATTGAAGTAGCAATTATCCATGGTAAAGAAGACCGATTATCTCTCCCAGTCCGTCTTTCAGATTTCGCTTATCCCAATTACAAAAGTAACCCTCTAGATTCTTATCTTAATATTGAAGATGTAATTGCTGCCGCCAAAGAATTACAATGCGATGCAATTCATCCAGGTTATGGATTCCTAGCAGAGAATGCAGTATTCGTAGCGCGTTGTGCTGAAGAAGGAATTACCTTCATTGGCCCTAGCGCTGAAGTCATCACATTATTGGGTGATAAAATTGAAGCTAGAGCAGCGATGGAGGCTGCGGGACTACCTACTGCAAAGGGTTCTTCTGAGTCAATATCTTCTGCTGCAGTTGCTAGTACATTGGCTACAGAGATTGGTTATCCAGTTATTATCAAAGCAGCTGCTGGTGGTGGTGGAATTGGAATGCAGATCGTATCCAAATCGGATGAGTTCGAGAACGCCTTAAAATTATGCCAATCTCGTGCTAAATCTGCATTTGGGGATGAAAGGGTTTTCGTTGAAAAATATATCCAAGGGGCTCAACATATTGAGTTCCAAGTTCTAGCGGATGGAAAAACTGCAATTCACTTTGGAGAGCGATTTTGTTCTATTCAACGACGACACCAAAAATTGGTCGAAGAGGGGCCGTGGTTAGATGAAAAGACGCGAGCAGAGATCGGAGAATTAGTTTGCCGCGGTGCGGAATCGGTTGGCTACAAAGGCCTTGCAACATTTGAATTTTTACGAGATGCAAAGGGTGATTTTTACTTCCTTGAAGTGAACCCTAGAGTGCAAGTAGAACACACGGTTACAGAATTGATAACCGGTTATAATTTGGTTGAACTTGGAATCAGAGTCGCACAAGGTGAAAAATTACCGCTTAAACAAGAGGATATTGTAATTCGAGGTCATGCAATACAGTGCAGAATTAATGCCGAAGATCCAAAAGATTTCATTCCAAGTCCAGGCCGTCTATGGGAGTGTCATTTCCCTTCGGGATTCGGAGTTAGATGCGATACTCATGCTTACCCAGGTTATGAAATGCCGGGATGTTTCGATTCCCTCTTAGCCAAATTATTGGTTTGGGGGCGAGACCGAGAAGACGCTATTAGTAGGATGAAAACGGCTCTCGATGAAACAATTATCACTGGAGTCGAGCATCTAATTCCATTGCATAGAAGAATAATGGATGAAGAGGACTTTACTGATAGAAACATCA
>Ga0209090_10003226_pt1 | contig 10242 bp, 5 predicted proteins | sample ArcticOcean_MG_C_9_FD_187432 | JGI IMG/M metagenome (GOLD analysis project Ga0209090, IMG submission 187432) | Marine microbial communities from western Arctic Ocean - ArcticOcean_MG_CB2_152 (SPAdes) (version 2) | ecosystem: Environmental > Aquatic > Marine > Oceanic | place: Arctic Ocean... | reverse complement strand
GTCGTTTTGCTGCTGTTTTTGCGCGTTCGCAAAGACTGAGGTCTTTTTACCACCACCGCGTAAGGTTGTTTGCGGTAAAACGAGGAGGAAGAACAGGAGCATCATCATCGTCATCATCTCGTCATAAAAAAGCTCCTCCTTTCGATCGCCGCTCGGAGGAAAGAAAGCGCAGAGGACACAAACAAAGCCAACGAACAGGTTCGCTCCTCGTCGAGGAATTTTTCGCCAGAGTCGAAAGTATTACGCGTTGTAGTATTCGTACCTGTGATTTGTGAGAGAAACGGTTCCCTTCTTTTTCCCTTCTTTTTGGATGAAAAAAAGAGAAAAAAAAGAGTTGATTTTTTCACATGTGTGGGTACATGAAACACACAACAACTGCTGAAGAGAGAACTCTTCACCAAACTCAAACAACAGACTTCCTTTCCTGAAGATGATGAAGCAAAGAAAGAAAGAGTGCACGTACTGTTTTGCGACGAGCAGAAGACACTCGAGCAGCGATGATGATGATGAGGATACTTTATTAAAACCTCAAATGACAAATCAATTTTCAACACGAGAGAGATCAGGAAAAAATTCATCCGCTTCAGCCGACGCCGCGGCGCCTTTCCTCCTCTCTTCTAAACTCGCTTGAAACTTCGCCGTCAACTCGTCTCTCGTGGTTTCATTCTTCACGATTTCCACGCCTTGGTTGACAATCTGTACCAATCTCGGCGTGTTGAAGATGATCTCGTAAGAAATGCCAACTCTCGCTCCGTCTACTTTCACCGTGCACAAACCTTCGCCGTCGATGACGCCCCACCCTCTTGGATGTTCGCAATACGCGAACTCAATCTCTTCCATGTTCGTTTTGATTCCTCGCACTTCCACCGTGGAATGTAACCCGGTGTTGTTGTTGTTATTATCGCTACTATTATTTCGTTCGTTGAATTGATGGTATCCGCCGTCGTCGTCGTACGAATTCTCAAAATCTTCGTCGTCCTCTTCGTCGTCCTCGGAATCGTAATACTCGTGGTGTCCGTCTTCGTCTTGGCCGTGGTGATGCGGTTTTCTATGATGCTTAGTTCTACTACTGTTGTGCTTCTCGCCCCCGTTGACGTTACGAAAAAGAGTGAAAAAAAGCAAAAAATCGATCGATTGATCTTTATGAAAGGGCGGAAGAAGGTCTTCATAACACGTAGGTACACGATTATTATTATTCTATTCTCTCTCTCTCGGCGTTTACGTTTAGTATCAGTACACGTATAACATTTATATACCGTCGTCGTCCTCGTCCTCCTTCGCGCTTTCGTGGTGTTGGTGGTAAACCTCCTCTCGAAAAGAAGACAAAGAAGAAGAAGACATTTATTTATTATATTGGTGTTGTTTGGTTGTCGAAAAGGTGTCGTTGGGGGTGTGTGAAAGGGATTTGGAAGGAAGAAGGAGAAGATGACGACGACGACGATGCGCGGTGGTGGTGGTGGTGGTGGTGATGATGGTGGTGATGATGGTCGTCGTCGTCGTCGTCTTCGAAGCGAACGAGGAGCGCGCGGCGTCGGGGTTGGGCGGGCGTTTTGTCCGTGGGTCTTGCTGATGTGTTTGTTCTCCCCAGGAGGGAGGATGGTAAACGTACCTTTGCCGGGGACGGTGGTTTCGTCATCGTCGGCGGGTTGGTCGGCCTCCTGGGCGGCATCGAGAGGGATCGCGTGCGTTGAGGCGGTGAAGTTTATGACGACGTATCATAACGATACGATTATGGTGACGAGGAATGGTCGCGAGATTCACGTCAACGCGGACGAGGAGACGTTGATCGTCGGAGACGTGCACGCGCACAACCAAGAGGAGAGGAGCGAAATAAAAGGCTCCGTGGTGGTGCGAGAAGGTGGGCGGGTGGTTGTGAACGATATGGACGTGGAAGATACCATTGATGGCCTTTCGGACGAGATGGCGTCTTTGAGAGCGATGGCGGCGGGGTTGCAGGCGACTTTGACGCCGCCGACGGAACCGCCGACGGGTCCTCTGAGTCCTCCGCCGACGGAAAATTTGGCGTCACCGCCACCGCTACCGCCGTCGACGACGACGGTACCGATTGCCTCACCTCCACCGCCGATGGAGCCTGTGGCATCGGTGAAAGCGCTCACGGATGCAACGTTCACAAATGCGATTACGGCGTGCTTGAGCGAAAGCGGCTGCGTTACTGGCGAATGCCCGAATTACGGAAGTAGTTCGGGATACGGAACGATGCCAAACTGGGATACGAGTCAGATTACGAATATGAACGCGTATCCTCTGTTTGGTATCACCTGTCAAGAAACGTTCAACGGGGACGTTTCGAAGTGGAACGTATCGCAGGTGACGAACATGTATCAAATGTTTCAAAACGCGCAGGCGTTTAATCAAGATATCGGCAAATGGGACGTGTCAGGGGTGACGCACATGGGAAATATGTTTCACACGGCGAAAGTTTTTGACCAAGAAATTGGTCGATGGGACGTTTCACAGGTCTCAAATATGCAATTCATGTTTTGGGCAGCGTCCAAGTTTACCGGGAGTATTACTCGATGGAACGACGCGAAAGCGTATCAGCATTACATATTCTACCAAGCGACGGCGTTTTCGGAGAAGTTCGCGTGCGACAATCAATACAGTGGCCCCGTGCACTCTTGCGAGTGTAAATCTAAGTTGTACTGTCTCACGGATGCGATGTTCTACGACGCCGTTCGCGAGTGTTTAGCCGAAGATCCCGTCGCCGGTTTGTGCGAAAAATATGGATCGAGGACTATGAGATTTGGAGTTATGCCGAAATGGAACACGCGTTGGGTGACAAACATGAACGGTGAAAATGAAACTACGTCGACTTTGATTGGATTTGCGGGAAAGGCGGAATTCAACGGAGACTTGTCGAATTGGGACACGTCTCGCGTCACGACCATGCGCAAAATGTTCTTCAAAGCTTCCGCTTTTGATGGAGATTTGAGTAGATGGAACACGTCACAAGTGACGACAACGCAGCGCATGTTTGAGTACGCTTCTCGTTTCAATGGCGAGATTGGTAATTGGGATGTGAAGAACTTAAAATCGATGGGAGCGATGTTTTCTCGGGCGTATTCGTTCAATCGGGACGTGAGCGCGTGGGATACGTCCAACGCGCTCGACATGGCGTTTTTATTTCGCGACGCGATCTCTTTTAATCGAGATGAATTCATTTCAAAATGGACCGGAAAAGCTACCATTGTCGCACAAACTGGAATGTTTTCAGGGGCGACGGCGTTTCTGTCAAAGTACGGCTCGATTTGTGGAGAAGACGGTCCTTCAAAGGCGTGCGCGCAAGTTCCGATTGAAAATGCGTGCGACGAAACAATTTCTGGAACCGGGGGCGTCGATTACGTTGGGTGTCAAACGGAGACGAAAAATGGGTACGCGTGCATGAAGTGGAGCTCGGAAGACCCGCACGAGCACTCAAACACTTTGGTTGGCGACCACAACTTTTGCAGAAATCCAGATGAACATACGAACATTTGGTGCTATACGACGGATCCTTTGAAACGCTGGGACGATTGCGAACCACTTCCACCGGATAGTTATGCCACTTTCATGGACGCCATTCAAAAGTGTCTTCAAGAATCCCCCGTTGAGGGTCAGTGCGCGTCGTATGGGCGTTCGACGAGTTACGGAGCGATGCGTATTTGGGACACGAGCAAAGTGACCAAGATGCTCGACGCGTTTAAAGCGCATCCGACGTTTAACGGCGAGATTGGATCATGGAACACTTTGCAAGTCACAACCATGGAAGGAATGTTCCGCGATAGTACTGCGTTTGACCAAGACATCGGTCAGTGGGATACTGGAAAAGTCATCACGATGAGGGAGATGTTTCGAAACGCGTCTGCGTTTAATCAAAACATTAGCGGGTGGAACACGGCGAACGTTCAAAACATGGAATCAATGTTTGAATCTGCAAACGCATTTGATCGCGATATATCGATGTGGCAAGGTTTGGGCGCGACTGCGGTGCAACCAAACGTGTTCATCAACGCGAAAGCTTTCGGAGAAAAGTTCAGCTGCGACAGAGATGGACCGATTAGCGCGTGCACGCGCGAGACGATCCGACCGCCGTCGCCGCCGCCTCCGCCGCCGCCCCCCGTCACTCCTATCCCGGATGCGAGTTGGCACGCCCTTGTCGCGGAGTGTTTGGCCGAAGCAGGGGCCGAAGTTACCGGCGAGTGCACGACGTGGGCTTCCGGAAATAATTACGGGACGATGCCAAATTGGGATACAAGTTTGGTAACGGATATGAACGGATCGGATGGAACTGTGCTCAGAGGCTTTGGGGGTAAAAGTACATTCAATGGTGACATTACGGAATGGGACACGTCGCAAGTAACAGATATGCAATACATGTTTAATAGCGCTTCTGCGTTCAACCAAGACATTTCGAGTTGGGATGATTCAAAAGCATCCTCACGCGCATACATGTTTCTCGAAGCGACTGCTTTCCAGGCCAAGTTTAAGTGCACCGACGCCGTCACCGGTCCGGCGAGTTCGTGCGTAGGTCCCTCGCCAATTCCGGATACAAGCTGGCATACTTTCGTCGGGGATTGTTTGGCTGAATCTGACGCGATTGGAGAGACTGGAGAATGTATAGACTGGGCTCGATCGCAAAACGTTTGGTACGGGACGATGCCAAATTGGGACGTGAGTTTGGTGACGGATATGAGTGGATGGACTGGAAGTGCTTCTCAAGGCTTTGGTGGTAAAATTACATTCAATGCTGATATTTCGAAGTGGGACACCGGGAAAGTGACGAATATGTATTCAATGTTTTATCAAGCTTCTGCGTTCAACCAAGACATTGGGAGTTGGAAAACAGCACAAGTGACTAATATGCAATATATGTTTAACTACGCATCTGCGTTCAACCAAGACATTGGGAGTTGGAATACAGCGCAAGTGACGACTATGGCATGGATGTTTGCTTACGCTTCTGCGTTCAACCACGACATTTCCTCGTGGACCGGATCCGCAGCGACATCGGCGCAAACGAATATGTTTGAAGGCGCGACTGCGTTTCAAGCGAAATTTACGTGCACCGACGCCGTCACCGGTCCACCGAATTCGTGCACGTGTACCAAGTGCATCCCGGACGCGAGTTGGCACGCGTTTGTTGCGGATTGCTTAGCAGAAGCGCCGGTAACTGGCGAGTGCACTGAGTGGGCGTCTGAAAAACCGTATGGAACGATGCCGAATTGGGATACGAGTTTAGTGACGGATATGAGCGGGTACCCGAACGGAGTTGGTTTTGGAGAAAAAACATGTTTAACGGCGATATTACGAATTGGGATACGTCGCGCGTGACGAACATGTTTGCAATGTTCGATAAAGCTTCCGCGTTTAACCAACCGATCGGAAACTGGGACGTTTCGCACGTCACGAGCATGGTGTCTATGTTCTTAGATGCTTCCTCGTTTAACCAACCTATCGGGAGTTGGGACACGTCCAAAGTCACGGACATGTACGCAATGTTTGAATCTGTCGCTTCGTTTAACCAGGACATTACAAACTGGGACGTCTCTCAAGTGACGAGCATGGAACGGATGTTTTACGAGTGTTCTTCATTCGACCAAGACGTTTCTGCGTGGACCGGTGTCGCGTCCACGACGGCGCAAACCGACATGTTTTATGCGGCGACTTCGTTTCGAACCAAATTCGCGTGCGCGAACGCGAACGACGGCCCGGCGAATACGTGCACGTTGCCGGAACCGATTCTCGATGCGACCTGGCACGCGTACGTCGCAGAGTGTTTAGAGATTGCGCCGGCGGATGGTATGTGCACTTCGTGGGACAAATACGGCGCGCACGGCGCGATGCCGAATTGGGACGTGAGTTTGGTGACAGATATGAGTGGAAAGATTGGAACTACGCTCAAAGGCTTTGGCGGTAAAAGTACACTCAATGCTGATATTACGAATTGGGATACGTCGCGCGTGACGAACATGTTTGCAATGTTTGATTCCGCTTCCGCGTTTAACCAAGACATTGGGGGGTGGAACACAGCGCAAGTGACTAATATGCAGGGAATGTTTCATTTCGCTTCTGTGTTCAACCAAGATATTGGGGATTGAAATACAGCGCAAGTGACTAATATGCAATATATGTTTTATTCCGCTTCTGCGTTCAACCAAGACATTTCCTCGTGGACTGGAACGGCGGCGACGACGGCGCAGAACTTGATGTTTACTTACGCGACTGCGTTTCAAGCGAAATTTACGTGCACCAACGCCGACACCGGTCCGGCGAATTCGTGCACGTGTACCAAGTGCATCCCGGACGCGAGTTGGCACGCGTTTGTTGCGGAATGCTTAGAACTTGAACCGGAATATGGCGAATGCATGAGTTGGGATAAAGTAGGGACGTACGGGACGATGCCGAATTGGGACACGAGTTTGGTGACGGATATGACTGGACTTGATGGAAGTTTTCTTTCTCAAGGTTTTGGTGGTAAAAGTACATTCAATGGTGATATTACGAATTGGAATACAGAGAAAGTGACGAATATGGGATATATGTTTTATCGCGCTTTTGCTTTCAACCAAGACATTGGGAATTGGAACACAGCGGAAGTGACCACTATGAGGTATATGTTTTCTTACGCTTTTGCGTTTAATCAAGACATTGGGGGTTGGGACACAGCGCAAGTGACTGATATGCATGAAATGTTTTATTCCGCTTCTGCGTTCAACCAAGACATTGGGAGTTGGAACACAGCGCAAGTGACTGATATGATGGAGATGTTTGTTCACGCTTCTGCGTTCAACCAAGACATTGGGGGTTGGAATACAGAGAAAGTGACTTCTATGAGAGCTATGTTTTATTCCGTTTCTGCGTTCAACCACGACATTGGGAGTTGGAACACAGCGCAAGTGACTGATATGAGGGAGATATTTTATAAAGCTTCTGCGTTCAACCAAGACATTGGGAGTTGGAACACCGGGAAAGTGACTACTATGTTTGGTATGTTTAATTCCGCTTCTGCGTTCAACCAAGACATTGGGGAGTGGAACACAGCGCAAGTGACTACTATGCAATTTATGTTTTCTTACGCTTCTGCGTTCAACCAAGACATTGGGGGTTGGAATACAGAGAAAGTGACTTCTATGATAGCTATGTTTTATTCCGTTTCTGCGTTCAACCACGACATTTCCTCATGGACTGGAACGGCCGCGACGTCAGCGCAATCTGACATGTTTTCCGGCGCGAATGCGTTTCAAGCCAAATTCTCGTGCACCGACGCCATCACCGGTCCGGCGTATTCGTGTGTATTGAAGTAAAGACCACCTTTACTTATACCTTAGAAAAGTATCGTCACGTTTTGGGGCGACGCTGTGGCGAGAGCTCTAAATAGTAACGTAGCGATAAAAACGTCTAAATACATGAATCGTTTAAAACTAAACCATCACCTTTGTCATCTCATAGGGAACGGGGGCCCTACCGGCCCCGTTTCTCTGTCCATTTTCTGGTCGGTTTCACATCCCACGCTGTTTCCCTCTTGCAGTCTTGCAACTCGCGCTGAAAAAATTCAAAACATCTCTCACAGCGTTTGTTTGAATTTCGTCTTCATAAAAAAATAATGCAAGTCGAAGACGCGTATCCGACTGCAAACGACGGGTTTCAAATCGAGTTCCTCCGATGGGGTGGCGGACGTAATTTTGCGAACAACGCGTCGTCGTCCTCCTCCTCCTCGTCCCCCTCGTCGCGTGCTCCAGAAAACGTCGTGATACTATTGCACGGATGGAAATGAGAGGTAAAAAGAGAGGTGTCGAAGATGATTCAAGATTCGAGAGGCGACCTGTCAGAAAAGAAGAAAAAAAATTTATGAACGTCTTTTGTGATGAAATCTGTTCGTAGTATTCATAGAAGAGTATGTATTAAATGTACTCGGGTAACTCGTCCAAAACTTGGTCAAATTCGACTCGAAATTCCTCCTTGCCACGGTTACTCGTTCCACTGACGTATAAGACTTTATTCCCGTCGTTCTTTTGGACTCCCCAAACTTGAGAGTGACTCAGTAAGGAGAGGAAGGAGGTGACGAGTAATCCGGCGAAACCGGCGTAGACGAAAGGGACGCCGGGGTCGGTTTTCAATTCTAAGCCAGTCGCGCCGGATATTTCTTCGACGACTAAGGAGATGTTATCCACATCGATTGGTTTTTTGGAGGTTGGTCGTCGAACGCCGACGAAGGCGCCTTTGGAATCGTAAATGGCGACGGATTGGAAGTCTCGCGCGACGAGGGAGACGCCTTTTTTGTTTTCGTTCGCGTCGGCGTCGTCGCCGATAGGGAGGAAAGTACCCCAGATTTTCCCTTTGAAATCGCCTTTGTTTTCCAAATTAGCCATCGGTAACACGAGCTCTTCTCGTTTACCAATACTACTACTACTACTACTACTGCTTTTACTGCTACTACTGCTCCTGCTGCCGCTCTCGCTATTAGTATCACTATTCGTCGCGTCCACCTCGACTTTTGGTATAACCGTGACTCTCATTGAACTCATAGACCAATCCGTTTGGTACATAGTCACGCCTCCGTAACGTAAAGGCACGTTCACTGATATCACTTTGTTATCCACCTCGTTACCTTTCTCGTCAATGACGGATAAGTTGGAATAAAATTGACTGACTTGACCGCTCGGTAAATAATCGATGGTGAAATCCTTCACGAAAACTTGATTCGTTTTCGCGAATTTTGGGACTTTCGATAACGGTGATCCTCTGGTTAACCCGTCCGCAATGGTAAAACTGGTATCTTCCGGTGCCATGATAGATCCACCGAGGCCGCCTAATGCGCTATACGCGCACCCGCCTAACGTTAACAGAAGCGCGAAGTGAACGCCAATCGGCGCCAATCGCCCAATCAAACCTTTAAACGCGTATAAATATTGCTCTTTATCTTCCTCTCTCAAGAAAACTTGGTACCCTCGTTCGGCTAAGCTGTTCGCTAAATCTATCACGCTCGCATCTTTCACGCTCTCTCGTTCGTCCATGGTTTTCGAGTTGACTAAAAATTTCGGTTTCTTGATAAACTTCCACTTTGCGGCGACTCGCCACACCGGTAACTGTTTCGTCGCCGTACACGCCGTCAACGAAACCGCCAACAACGATAGTAACGATAAGAAATACCACGTCGTATACACGTGGTCTAACCCGCTATTCAAAATGAATGTAAAATCCAACATACCGAAAAGCGGCGCGTCCTCGCCGACTGGATAATTTTCCACGTACCACGCGTAACTTTTATTCTGTTCGATGACGGTCCCTAAAGCCGAGAACCCCGCGATGGCGCCAAACTCCGAAATTGCCAACGGTAGCGAAGACAATTGCTTCAACGCCTTCTTAAACGTCTTTTTTATATCGCTCATTAAGAACTCGTTAAACGCTCGGTCTTCTTCTTCTTTCGTTCGCATCGTATTTGTCCCGCGAATTGTCGGTTCGGGCGCTTTATTCTTCTCGTCACCACCGTTCGCGGCGGCGACAACGCGTCCTCCTCGCAACTTCTTCTTTCTTATGGTCGTAGTATTCGTCATCATCATCAGCGTCGTAAAAGTCGTCGCATCCCTGAAGCGTATTATTTTGTGTTCTTCTTCTACACCACTCGAAGAAAGAAGACAACAATATTTCACACTCCTACTCCTTCTCGTCGTCGTCCTTTTACTCGTCGTCCTACTCGTTTTCGAAGATGATGAGAAACGCGAAGACGAGTTTTGACGATGACTTTGAGGACGAGCAGAATAAGTAATCATCATCTCACTATCTATAAAAGTCGGGTGGTGGAAATGAAATCTCTTTGAAAGACGTCGACGCCGTCGCACGCTTTAAAACACAATTGGAATTAAAAAAGAATAAACTTTGCTCAGTAAAGTATCTCTTCGTCTTCTTTGAGCAACAACAACAACAACAACAACTTTTGTCCTTTGCGCGCGTGTGCGTGTGTATATACAGAGAGAGAGAGAGAGAGAGCTCTGACTGAGTCCCGTCGACTTTTTTGGGGTCAACAACAACAACAAAGAGTTTACTATTAATTTGTGAGAGATGAGGCTTGGAATACTACGACTACTACTACTACGAATACAAACGAACGCGCTTCATCGAGTCAATGAATAATACTCTATACTACTGTTTTTACTCTACTCCATCTCGGAACACTCGTAAATCAAACCTAAGTTATCGACTATTTTGTGCCAGACCATGCACGACGGGTTCCCGCACTGGACC
>Ga0209090_10003224_pt1 | contig 10243 bp, 6 predicted proteins | sample ArcticOcean_MG_C_9_FD_187432 | JGI IMG/M metagenome (GOLD analysis project Ga0209090, IMG submission 187432) | Marine microbial communities from western Arctic Ocean - ArcticOcean_MG_CB2_152 (SPAdes) (version 2) | ecosystem: Environmental > Aquatic > Marine > Oceanic | place: Arctic Ocean... | reverse complement strand
ACAGAAACAGCAGTGAACGGTACAGCAAAGTGGTCTTTTGGTGACTGGACGTGCAGAAAATGCGGGGCGCACAACTATCGGAAGCAAAAAGATAAATGCTTCCGATGTTCGTACCCAAAGGCGATAGAGACCAACATGAAACAAGGTAACCACGGGGCGAGAGAATACTTGAATGAAAAGTTAAAGGAGGACAAAAACTGGACGTTTTCAAATCAGGAACACGAATGGTGCGTGAGGAATGCATCGTTTGACCCTTTAATGAAGGATGAAGTCTATGATTTGTTTCTAAAATATCTGGAGAAGATGGAGGCAAAGCATCGCGACAGAGTAAGAGACGGGGCGAATGCAGTCATCGAACGAATGAAGCGAGCTCTCTCTGTGTTGGAAAAATTTCCAACGCACGAGGAGGAAATAGATGCTAAAAGAGCTCTCTTTACTGAGGGGTTAGGTGCCCCTGATGGAGAGAAGAAGAAAAAGAAAAAGAAGCGCAACCGGAAGAAAAAGAAGAAACACACAGATGAAGAAGCGCCTGAAAAATCAGCTTTGGGTGGAGAAGAAAAAGAAAAAGAAGAAGCACAGAAGTAGTTTTTCTATATCGAATACTCTTATTCAATAACCAACGAACAGTATTCTTAATGATTTCTAACGTACGGGTAATGTTTCTGCATCTATATGTTATTATTCTCTTGAAGCGGCTCTCTCGCATCTGCTCCACGACCAAAAAAAGTCGCAGCTTTCCGAAAGACGTAATTCAAAGGCGTCGCGAAACCGATGCTATTTTCCTTCAATAATGTCCTCTCAGGCGTTTCAGGCGTATAGTCTGGATCGTCATTTTCAGTCGATTCTATTTCCTCTTCACCGTCGCTATCTTCGGCGGAAGAAATATACTGTTGAGATGCAGGAGATTTTTCCGTGTTCACAATTTTGCGACGTTGAGGAGTAGTGTCTTCCAATGCTGGGACATCTTTATACAACTCCTCGTCAATCATCACTTCTTCTTCTTCTCCTCCTCCTCTTCTAGAATCTTCTTTTGTTTTACCATTAACATGTGTGTCCAGAGAGCTATGCGTTTCATTTGCAGAAACATCCTCGATTTTCAGAGATTTTTTCTCCGCCTTGACAGCGGCGTTGAAAACAAGCTGGAGCAGCTGCCGAGCTTCACCGAGAGCTCTAACGCCAGCCCAACGCCGTGCTACACCGCCATTTTTGTCTTCTATTTCATCCGCTCGCGTGACTTTTTCGTTGATTTCAGCGATTAATTTGTTCGATACAGTCGTGTCTCCCTTCGCTCGAAGTGCGTAGAGTTCGTCAAGTTTCTCACGCATTGCTAGTCGGGTAGCAGCAGTTTTAATTTCCGCATCGACCCATTTGCGACGAGTGCTCAATGACGCAGATTTGACTGAATCATTTGCAAGAGCATTCGTGTTGTTCTTCCGTATCGGAGATCGGACGTTAGCTAAACTGGATGCCGTGTGTGATTGTATTCTTCCTTTCATCTGAAGGTCGTTTAATCTTTTCTTCACAGCCTGCGCTTCTTCCGTTCGTCTTTTCAACACCAACGACTGCTTCTCGGACTGGTTCTTGAACTTTTGAGCTTCGCGCTGCATTTTCAACCCTTCTTTCTTTGCCTGCATCAGCGCTTTTTCAGTCTCTCGCTGTTTTGCTATGCGCTCCTTTGTCTTTTCTTCCATCTTTCGAACCAACTCGACGCGAGACCGTTTCAGGTGCAAAATATCGTTTTTCAGCTGCTTTTGCATCATATCAGATTGCTCTTTCGCCCGAAGCGTCTCTTTATGCGACTTCAACTGCTTTTGTAATCCTTGAAGCTTCATCTCCAATTCTTTTAACTTCCCACCTTGCTCTTTCTCGACTCTTTTTTGCAACACTTGACCACCGGTAGATTTCGCTTTCAGAACCGCTTGATGAACGCGCTCTCGCTCCTCCACAAGCAACTTTCTTTCATTTTCAACTTCTTCTACTAACTCTTCGTAACGCTTTCGCAACACGTCCGCGCTGCTGTTTGTTCCAGCTTTCTTTGCGAGTTCTAACATCCGCTTCTCTTTCATCCGCAAAGTCTTTTCAACAGAGTCAAGCTCGTTTTGATTTTGCTCTTCCTCGTCGTAGTCGTTGTCGATGTCCTCCTCCTCCTCCTCCTCCTCCTCCTCGTCGACGCGCTCTGAGATGCATTGTGTTTTGTATTCAACATCCTCGCTCTCTAAATTGCGTTTTACCTGTCGTCTCAAAATCTTCACTTCCGCTCGCAGTGCTTGAATGGTCGCGTTGTACCCACGGAAAATTCCAGTATCGTCGTCCTCGGCTTCTTTGCTTATACAACCTGCTGTCGTTGGATCGATACCTCCAGCTTTCTCCAAAGCCACTCTCAGGGCATCTCTTTCAGTAATTGCCAGTAACTCTTTCTCCGATGCTTCCTGCTGAGCTTCTTCGGCAAAGGCGAGTTCTGCTTTTAACCTTCGAACTTCTCGTTCCGACGCGGCGAGTTTCCCAGAAAGTTCATCAGAAACTACAACTACTTCGTCCTCTTTTACTTCGCCATCGCCACCTTTTGCTTTATTCAAAGCTTGCGTTAACGCGATAACTTGCGACCGCATCGCTGCAAGTTGTGCTTTACACCGGGAAAGTTCAGCTGTCGACACTTCTTCTTTATTCTCACGCACCATATTTTTAATATTGCGAGCACGGTTCGCGTATTTCAAAGTATTGAGTGTTTCTTCAGCATTTGAATCTGCTGGAGACGCGCAAGCAATAAAGACAGTTTGCGAATTCCCTCCCAATGAGTCTTGCAACACGCGCGTTAACTTCGAGTCTCGGTATGGGACGTGTCCATTCGCGGCTCGACGCGTGTCATCGCCCAAAGCCGAAATCACGTTTCCGAGCGCTAATAGTCCTTTATTAATATCGATACCCTCTTGTAACCTCTTTCCTTCTGCTTTCGTTCGCTTTTGCCTTTCAGACCCAGCAAGATCGACCAAGTGCAACTTTGCCAACGTGACTTCGCTCGACGACTCCGGTGATGTGCTCCTTCGTTCGAGATAGATTGTGAAAATTGCGTGACTTCGGCTCGACGTCTTGTTCATGTTCGTCGAACCAGTCGCTCGCGTTTTCGCTCCTGACGAAAGCAACTCAGCCATTTCGCTTTCATCTTTCACCTCAATTTCGCTCGCTCCATTTAAGCATATCCCTCCATTGGCATTCTCACGTAACGTGATGACAGTTTGTACCAGTTTCTTTGCGGCCGCCGACGAAGAGGAGAGTAAATCCCGAATCTCTTCCTTATGAATCTCTACGAAGCCAACGCGAATGGAAATCGTATCTGTACTTCCACTCTCTGTAATTTTATCCTTCTCCTCGAACAAGGCTCTAACGACTCTGGGCACGACCCCAAACGTAGCCCCCGCGCTCGTTCCCATCGTATACGTCTTCCCGCTTCCGGTTTGCCCATACGCCAATACCGTACCGTTCAAACCGTTAAGTAAACCAGAAACAAGCGGTTCAACGCAATTATCGTATAATTTCTTTTCAGACTTCTTATCTTCTCCGCTATACACGTGGTCGTACGTGAACGTGTGGTCGGATGTTGCGCAGGATATGCTTTGCTTCTCTTCGTCCGCGAATATCGCAATGTCGTTACCGTCCACGAGTTCTTCCTCAAGCATTGGTCGGACCATCACCGCGACTTTTACTGACATGACTTTCTCTTCTTCTTCATTATGTTCTCCTTGTTTTTCCTCCTCTGCTGGTTCTCGCATCTTCGCGTGGTTCGTGGCAGCAGTCATTTCGCCTTCTTCCGTGGTACCAGAATCTTCCTTCTCATCATCGGGCGATGTTGATGTTGATGATGATGATGATGCTGATGATGTCAAAAGGACATCTTCTCTTACCCCCCCCGGCATTTTTTTTTTGGAGGATGTTTTGTGCATGAGGAAAATTTATGGAGAACAAAGAAGGGGGAGCCATGCCATATTATAATTATATTATTATTCCTTCTCGTACTCGAAAACTTTGTGATGACGATGATGATACACAGTTGTACAAAACAAAAATCTAAAACGAATGATGTCTCTTTCTATCTACAGATGATGATGATGATGATGTGAACACATCACTCCTCTTTTTCCTCGGCCGTTTTCTCCACCACGTTCGGATCGGCCAAGTCAAAATTCTTCCTCGCTTCTTTCAAATACTCGTTCATTTCCATCAACTCCTCGACTCTTCTCAATTTTTTCTCGTCGTTTCTAATCACGTACAACAAGTCTTCGTTGGAAAAACGACCGCCTCTTCTTTCCGCGCACTCCATGGCTTGATGCGCGACGTTGGTGATGAAGTCTACCATTAAATCTTCAACTAAAGCGACGGTTTCGTTGTTCGGGTCGCGAACGTCGCCGAAACCGTACATCATATATCTCAAGTCTCTCGCAAACATCCCTCGTTTCCTCTTCGCTCCCATCCCTCCTCTGGCGTCGTATTCTTGCTCGTCTCCGTCCTTCTCCGCTTGCTTTTCCGCTTTTTCTTTCGCCTTCATCTTCGCCGTCATCTTTTTACCTCCTCCTCTTTCTCCTCCTCCTCCTCCTCCTCCTTTTTCCAACTCTTGTTCATCCACCTCCTCTTCGCCTTTCCGTAATATCGGTCTAGGCACCACCGTTATCAAATCTCTCCTCGCTTTAGGCTGTTTCGGTTTTGGAGGCGGTGCGTTCGAGTCTCTCGGTTTCCTAGGGCCGTACGGGCCTCGTTTCTTCTGAGGTTCGTTCCCATCACCCACCGCCACGCCTTTCAAACTATCAGTCGCTGCTTTCAACATTCTTCTTAAAATTCTTCTTCCTCTTCTTCCTCTTCCTCTCGAGAAAAGTATATATAACCACCAAACAACCGATGCTTCCTCTTCTAAAAACGAATCTCTTATTCGTTGTATTTCACCCCAAAGCGCAAAGTCGTGAGGTGGGGGCGGCGGTTTTTCTTTGTGTTTGTAAAGTGTTTTTAATGTATAGTGTGTAAACAAGTGCAGAGGGGATCGGTTTTTTTTACTTTGCAAGTAAGTTTTTCTCTTTTTACGGAAGAGTTCTCTCTATTTTTCTCTGCCGCCACCCAAAACATCTTCCTCATTTTCTCTGCTGGGTAAACTATATAAACGCATCATAAACTCTCATCATCTCTTTTTTTCTCGAGAAAGATGACGATGGAAACAGACAACGCGGAGGAGAATAAAGACAACAACGAGGAGGCGATGGTGAGAATCCCAGACCATCTCCTTCTTTCTTCTTCTCAAACTTCTAATAATACTAAAATAATGAAAGAGAACGATGTCGTTTTACTTCACATGAACAACAGCCGGTGGCAGTTTGTGAACTTGAAACCGAAGAAAACGTGCGCGGTCGGGAAACATAAGAACGTGAAATTAGACCCGCTCTTGAATTCTATTCCCTTTGGTTCTTTGTTTGAAGTCGATCAGAAAGGGGTATTAGAACACGTCGGCGTGGAGATGTTGGAAGAGGATGAAATACACGCACAAATTCCAGTCGAAGACGAGAGGTCGAATAAAGCCTACGACGACTTGAACGGGAAGGCGCAAAAATTGAGCGATAAAGAGATACAAAGAATGCAACAGTCTGGAGTTTCCGGACAGGCCATCGTGGATGAGCTCGTTGCAAATTCAGCGACGTTTAGCCAAAAAACCGCGTTCGCGCAGGAAAAGTACAAGATGAAAAAAATGAAGAAACACTTGACGAAAATCATCGCGCGGTGGCCGTCGCCGAGGTACGTCTGCGAGGCGTATTTTTACAAGTCACCACAAATTACGAATAGCTTAAGATTTGATATACTAGGATTGATGATGAATTTAGGGAACGTTATGGCAAATTCGCAGCCGCTGATCGTGGAGGATTGCGGAGGGGTCATAGTTGGAGCGGCGGCGACGAGAATGGGAGGGAAAGGCATCGCGTGCGCCGGGTACGTAGGGGAGCATCCGAGTTCGATGGAAACAATTAAACAGATGAATTTAACAGACGAAGAAAGAAGCGTGATTATGACTATAAGTTTGAGAGAGTTGGCGAAAGAAAAGAAAAGATGGGAGGAGGAACTCGAGAATGGTTTGGAATTGAAAGAAAGAGAGGAAGATGGGAAAGATGGAAAAGATGCCACTGCGAACAACAAAAACAATAATAATAATAATAATAACAACAACAATGGTAACGATAGCATTCCGAGCAAGAAAAAGCATTCAAAAGCTACAAAAGTAGACGTGGAGTATTTTGTCAGACAGGAAAAGTTCACCTCTTTGATACTCGCGCACCCGCAGTTGGATCCGAAAACAACCCTACCACAGTTGTTGGAGTTTTGCGCAAACTCAACGCCTTTCATCGTGTGGAGCATGACCCTCCAGCCTTTAGCCGATGCCATGCATGTTTTGCGAAAAAGAGGTCTTGCTGTTTCAATGACTATCTCTGAGCCATTTCTGAGGGATCATCAAGTGTTGCCAGGGAGAACGCATCCGGTTATGACGACCGAGGCAAACAGCGGCGGGTACATCTTAAGCGGCACGCACGTGCGAAAGAATAAGAACAACAATAGCAGAATAGGCGATGTCAAAGCGACTGGAGAAGAAAAAGTAGAAGTAGATATAGGAGAAAAGAGAAACGGCGACGATGGAGATGATGATGAAGATAGCGAGAACAGAGAGAGTAAAAAGCCTCGATGCGAATGAAGTTTTTTGTATTTAGTTTTTTAGGTGATTAAATTGTAGTCAATTCAATTGTTCTTCCCCCAAAAAGAAGCACGCGCAAAAGAAGGAGATTCATACTCGTTTAAAGTGAATATGGTTTTCCTTCGCGACAACGTTTCGCTTCAGAAGCTTAAACAGCAACATAAAAGCGCGGACGATGATCTCGTTGACGACGAACACTCCGCGTTAGAGTTCGTTATTACTCTCGGGAAAAACGAAGGATTAGACGTCCAATTCGTCGAGAAGAAAACGAATAAGAATAAGAATAATAACAACAACGATGGCGAAATGGAATGGTGGGTGACCAAATGCATCTGCCGCGTAGAAAATACGGGCGAAACTATCGAGTTAAAAATGGAGGAGTCTGCGACGATCGCCATGTTGAAGATGAAACTCAGAACAGAGATGAATAAAAAGGCAAAGAAGATTTACTCCTCCTCCTCCTCTTTAACAACCACTACGACTTTTACGAAGAGAAACGATTTCACCGGTGCTAGTACCGCTTCAACGATGAAGGGGATGAATGTAAGAAATGGTGAGAGAAACGTAAGCGGAGAGCAGCAGCAGAATGTGAACGAACCGAGAAGAATAGTCTTGGGTGGAGGGGTGCCTTCCGTTTCGTTAGCTGGAAAGAATACAAACATGACAAGAACTAACGTGGATAGCATAAAGGAGGACGACTTTAGAGGATTTGATGACAACGATGATGATGGTGAGTATGAAGATTTAGGAGGAGATATGAGCAGAAACAACCAAAAACAGCAGCTAGAGAAGAATACAACGAGTAATAAGAAGAATGAAAATGTCTTCTTGCGAGATTTGAGCGAGTTCGCTAACGAGCTGGTAGAAGTTGTCGCTCCAAAGCCAAAGGACCAGCCGATTCATCACGATAAAATGGGAGAAAATAAGAGCAATAGTACGAGCAAGAGCAACAAGAACAATATAAATGAACTAGAAACGATGGGAAGTTGGGAAAAAGTTGACGAATGGCAGGCGTGGGGAGAAATCGGACAAGTTCAAGTAAAGCACAGAACAACAACAACAACGCCAACAGCGGCAATTCAAACCCCGAACGTCACAATAAACGTAAAGAAGGTAGGAAGAGGAAAGATAGAACCGATGAAGCTGAACGCGACAAAAGTCTCTCAATCGAGGAAAAAGATGAACTTGTCGTCTTTGTCGTCGCTCTCTTTCGTATCTAACATGCAGGATTCTTTTACAAATATGGCGGCAATGTCGACAAAATACAGCACGATGGTCGCAGAGCTCGTTCCTGGCTTCGCATCACACTCGCTTTCTGCTCACATTATGATTTTTGTCACCGTTGCTGCAATACTCGTGAAATTGATGGGTTTTACTTTTTGGTTACTGTGCGTTGTCCTCGTCTGTTACGCTCGAGTGCGATCAGAAGAGAATTTGAGAGCTCTCGCGGAGAAAAAAGCGCTGGATCTACAATCGAAATTAGCAAAAGTTCAGGATGATTTGGAGCAGTTACAATTTGCAACAGCAACCGTCGCTGCCAATACGGCCTCTCGAGGCGGTAGTCTTTCGAGCGGATCCGCAAGCGTGCTCAACAATGGGCAAGCTGTTGCGGACGTTTTGTGGATGAACTCGACGATAGCAGCGTGTTGGGATGGTTTCCTTCGAAATTGGCTTTCTTCGCTGGCTGGAAACTTACTTTCGGACAAGCTCTCCACCGCAAAACCATCTGTTCTCGAATCTATTCATTTAGCTTCGTTTGAAATGAATCACAAGCCGCCGAGCTGCCGAAACGTGAAAGTCCTTCGCTCGAGGAAAGTTTTTGAAGGCGTTATGTTGGAGTTAGGCGTGGAGCTCTCAGATATTGCATTCAATATGACTATTCATTCAAAACTCGCGCAGTTGAAGATTCCGTTGAAACTCGCAGTTGAACTCGATGCGACCAATCTATTATTACGCACGAGCGTTCTGCTCATCGATAAACCACCGTACGCGGGTTTACTGAAAACATCATTCGCGGATTTACCAGAGACGAAACTCAAGATCATCCCTGAAGGCGTAAGCGGAAGAATGGGTAATATCGCTGAACTTCCAGGGGTTGATGTATGGATTAAGAACTCGATACAGGATGCGCTAGTTGAGAATCTTCTCGAGCCAAATTCATACACGTGGAACATCGAAGAGTTTTTCCAAATGTATTATAAATAAAATAGCATTACTAGTAGTTTAGAACCGCGCGTAAATATTGTAAACTAAATATACAACATGCTAAACATAGCTAAAGAAATTATTGCTACTGCTCTGAGACTAGATGTGCAGACTAAAAACATTCCTCTATTCGCCTATCTCCGCGTGAACCACCAAAACACGAATATGAAGAAGGTGATGAAGAACATTCCTCCGTAAACGATGATTGCATCCATCCGTTGCCGTCTATCGATAACTTTCAACACAGATTGAGAAACGCCTAAAGTATCTAAAACGCTCAACACTTTTCTTCGCGCGGATTTTAATCTATCCTTTTGTTCGTGCAAACTTCCTAAAATGTTCGCCCCCGAGTCTAACAAGTCGTCCACCATCTGACCGCTTCGGCGCATAGACATTCCCGCGGAAGCTTCGGCATCGTAACTCGAACCCATATTCAACGTCACGTCGCCACCTCCGTTATTCATGTTCCCTCCACCGCTTATTCTTCGCATCAACTCCTCTCTCTCTTGTTCCTCTTGCATTCTCCTCGATTCTCGCGAACCGAACCGGTCCAACGCTACTCGAAACTGGTCGCACTCCTCGGAAATTTGACTCACTTTCCTTTTCCACGTGTCTCTTTTCGATGGATTCTCCTTCACGATTAACACTCGAAACTGCGATTCCATCTGTTGGGAGATTCGAGTCATCTCTTGCAGCTTGTTCCTCTGCTCTCGAGCTTCTTGTAAAGTCGCGTTTCCTCCGTGCCCTTTGCCTTCCAAACGTTCCAAACGAATTAATCCTTCCTGTAATTCGAACGATATTCGTCGAGCGACGGAGTATAAATCCGAGAGCGAAGAAGAAGAGGAGGAAGAAGAGGCCGGTGGTTGCGTTGGTTGGGAGAGTGGCGGTGATTGTCGTGGTGGTCTGTCTCCCCCCACGCCTACTCCTACTCCCATTGCCGGATGATGATGATGATGATGATGGTGCGAGTGCATTGTAGGAGAATTTTTTGAAGGCAACCAAGCAAGGGACGCCTCCCTGACTGGACGTAAAAATGGCTGAAACCTAAATAGCTCGTAAATTTCTTCTCGCACCCCTTTTCCACAACTTTTCCACATTATTTTTGAAAGAAAAGTCCTTTCCTCCTCTTCCTCTCTTTTGTTTGATACACCACGAAAAGAAGAAGAAAAGCCCGTTACAGCAGCACGACACAGGTCTCCCCAGTAGTACCTTCGAGTCCAGAGCATTCATAGCGCGCAGAGCATCATCCCAAGAAGAAGAAGAAGAAAATGGTGTTTCGCATCTCGCAAGAACAGAGACAAGATTTGATCGATAGAATGACCG
>Ga0209090_10003209_pt1 | contig 10267 bp, 8 predicted proteins | sample ArcticOcean_MG_C_9_FD_187432 | JGI IMG/M metagenome (GOLD analysis project Ga0209090, IMG submission 187432) | Marine microbial communities from western Arctic Ocean - ArcticOcean_MG_CB2_152 (SPAdes) (version 2) | ecosystem: Environmental > Aquatic > Marine > Oceanic | place: Arctic Ocean... | reverse complement strand
GTCACAGTACTTTTAACTGCTATAACTGCTGTTGAAGTTGCTATGGGAATTATTTTCAAGAGAGCAGAGACATACACATGGGAGGCTATAAAATGGACTTTTATTATATTAACCCTAGTAAAAGCGGGATACATCATTCTTTCATTTATGCACTTAGGTGACGAGAGAAAAACCTTGAAATACACAGTGCTTGCTCCTTACTTATTGTTCATCGTGTATTTAATCTTCATCGCATTCACTGAAGGCTGGGGGCATTTAGAAAGCCACACATTGTATCACTAAGCGAGTATCGGTTGATTTACATCCGCCGCTAGCTATCGCACCTTAAAGTTGCTTATGCGAAAAAGAATTGCATTACTTATTTTACTGTTTGCTCTGCCGATTACTTGTATTGTATTGCTCGGTATTTTAGGGACACACAAATTCAATACCCTTCCGTATTACTCACTTGAAGGTAGGCTTGACTCGCTTTGTAGCGACGCTCATAAAGTGGGTGAGTTTTCTCTTATAAACCAAAACTCAGATCAGTTTGGCTCTAAAGATCTGGAAGGAAAGGTGTGGATTGCGGCTTTTTTCGCAACGAACTCAGAACATGTTGCAGCGACAACTAAGCAACTGCTTTGGCCTAACTGGAGATACAGAAACAAAGAGGGAATAGCGATAGTTTGCTTCACATTGGACCCGGAACACGACACGCCAGAGGTGTTAACTGAATACGTCAACAAAAACACCCGCTATAACACAGCTGATAACTGGCAATTCTTAACTGGAGAAAAATCCGAAATAGATAAAATTATCGAAGAGGAGTTTCTCATCACACGCGATTCTATAGATCCTGGCAACATCGCTACATTATGGCTTGTAGATGCTAAGGGCTATTTAAGAGGAGTATATCACGCGGCATCGGAGGACGCTTTAAGAGATGCCACAGAAGACATTGCTTTACTGAAAAAAGAGATGGATGTTATTGAGTACAGCCGTATAAAAGAAGTAGAAGCAGTCGAAAAACTGACCTCCGGAAGAGACTTCCCACCAGTGCTAGGACCAGAGGGACACACAGTTCCCCCTTTTGCATTTATGGGGATTGACAGCGTGGAACTAAGTAACCGTGACATAGAGGGAAGAATTAAAATCGTCGATTATTTCTTCACGAACTGCCCTACTATATGTCCCATTCTGAGCAGTCAACTTGCCAGAACCCAAACCATCCTCAGTAGGCGAGGCTTAGGGCTGGATGAACTTATAATATTGTCTCACTCCGTTGATCCCGAACGCGACAGTCCACACCAAATGGACTTATATGCTCAAAGCATGAATGCCGACACCTCGCAATGGAAGTTTCTGACTGGCGACAAGGCAGAGCTTTACGACCAAGCCAGAAATGGATACTTTCTTACTGCTCTTGAAAGCGATACCGCCGAGGGTGGATTTTTCCATTCCGACATCTTCGTGTTAATTGATACTGAGGACCGTATTCGCGGATTTTATGACGGAACATCAACTGAGGAAGTTGATGAAATGATCTTAGATATCCATAAACTCACACTGAAAAACAGCATCGAATAAACCTTAAGACGATAGTTTTACATCTGATAGTTTGGAGTATAGCCATCTTGATACCAGTCGTCGTTACAATCCTTGGTTATTTACCTGGACTAGATTTAAGTGCAGAAACTAAGTCCCAACTTTTTCTTCTACCCAAGCTAAACGCCTTCATTAACGGAACGGCCTTTTGTGTTCTAATCGCTGCTTGGCTAGCAATCAGAGCAAAGAATATAGCTCTTCACAAGAAGCTAACCACGACTGCTGTCATTCTTAGTTTTTGTTTCCTCTTGAGCTACATCGCATTTCACTTCACAATGCCATCAACATCGTATGGCGGAGAGTATGCGTACTTGTACTACTTCATCCTTATCACTCATATCCTCCTTAGCGCAGCTATAGTCCCGCTAGTTCTATTCACATATGCTAGAGGCTGGATGATGGACGTGGAAAAGCATAAAAAACTAGCTCACTTCACTTGGCCCCTTTGGCTGTATGTTACTGCAACTGGAGTTATCGTATATTTAATGATAAGTCCATTTTACGATGCGACATCTTCTATTTGATTTGGAAAAACAACAGTGATCCGAAAAGCCACCATAGTATTATTTACTCTCACATTTATACTTGTTGATGTGAGTTGGGGACAATGTGTGATGTGCAAGGCAGTGGGTGAGCAAAGTGCGAAACTTGACGCCGTAGGTAAGGGATTAAATGCAGGGATTATCTTCTTGATGGCGTTTCCGTATATATTATTAGGGATAGGCGGATATGTCGTTTGGTCTAGATTTAACAAACAGGAGCAATAATACTCAGTGGGGTAGACTGTGTTGAGTTAAATTTGGGGTAGAGTACTATTTACACACACATCATGATGTCTCGATTCAGCCTTTGCTTTGCCACTTGTCTTTCCCTAATCCTTATTTCAGGTTCTTCTATAGCCCAAACCCCATGGTCCCTTCAATCTTGTATAGATCATGCCTTCACGCATAATTTACAGATTAAGCAAAGCCATCTTGGAACCCAAAGTGCTGAGATAGGAATGCAAGGTGCTCAGGGAGCTTTCCTGCCATCCTTAAATGCTTCTGCATCACACGGTTATAATATCGGAATGACTATCGACCCGTTTACGAATGATTTCGCTACAGACGCGATTCAATCGAACAACTTCGGGCTAAGTTCTGGCCTAACTCTTTATAATGGATTTAAAAACCACATTAACTTAAGACGTGCACGTATAGGTCTCGATATCGCTGCCACTTCACTAGAACAAACTAGAAATGATCTCGCTTTAACCATCTCTGGAGCTTACCTCAACATCTTATTTCAAGAGGAGTTCGTGAAGGTGGCTATCCTTAATCTCGAAACTACGAGACGGCAGGTTGAAAGAGTGGCGAAGCTTGTAGAAGCTGGTGCTTCTCCCGCGTCTGATCTTCTTGATGTACAAGCTCAAGAGGCATCGGATATAGCCGCATTAGTAATTAGTGAAAATGGTCGGTTCCTTGCTAAACTCAATCTAGCGCAGCTTTTACAATTAACTGGTCAGTCTGTAACTTCATTTGATATTGTAGCACCTGAAGCTGGTGAACTCACAGTCTCCCCCATCCCCCTAACTTCTAGTACCGCAGTTGAATTTGCATTAACCTCATTCCCGCAAATCCGAGCTGCTAGTCTTAACGTGGATGACGCTAACCTAGGGTTAGAAATAGCGAAAACCAGTTATCTCCCTCGCCTTTACGCATCCTACAATTTCGGGTCCGGGTATTCTGGCAACAGAACACAGAATGTAGGCGATCCTACACTTGAGATGTTAGAGCTAGGCGAAACAGAAGATGGCACTACTGTTTATTACGCTGGAGTGGACGATAACATGAACCTCGTAATACCCCAAGTGAATACATACGACAGAGAAACAACACCATTTATTGATCAGTTAAGTGAGAATATTAATCAAAGCGTATTCTTCAGCCTAAGCGTACCTATTTTCAATAACTACTCAACAAAAAACAGTATTGAACTTGCTAAGGTGAGCGTGCTTAGATCTGAGTACAATCAACAGGCTGCCTCTCAGATTCTCCGAACAAGCATTGAGAGTGCTTGGGCTGATGCCGTCGCTGCACAGAAAACATTAGCCGCTCAAGAAGCTGCCCTCAACGCAGCGGAACTAGCTTTTGTAAACACAGAGCTTAAATTTGAGGCGGGAACCATTTCCGCCCTTGAATACGCCGACGCTAGAACAAGGTTAGACAACGCCCGTATTGGTGCACTTCGGACTAGATACGATTTGGTCTTCAAATCAAAGATCTTAGACTTCTATCAAGGAAAATCTATCTCACTCTAATCTCAAGAAAGCCTTAACCCTCCTCCGATAATGTCAAAAAAACGCATCTTCATTTTCCTTGGCGCTATAGTCATATTCATTATTATTGTCTCCACATTTTTCAGTGACAAAAGCGAAGCCCCAAGCGTAACGACATCAATACCGACAATTGAAACTATAGTAGAAAGAGTAAGCGCATCTGGAAAGATTCAACCAGAAATGGAGGTAAATATATCCGCTGAAGTGAGCGGCCAACTAATAAACCTTCCCGTTAAAGAGGGTGATAAAGTTTATATAGGTGACCTCCTGGCTGAAATAAATCCAGACGTTTACATCTCAGCTCGTAACAGAGCCCAAGCCGCAGTTAACACCTCGCGTTCGAACCTCTATTCAGCTAGAGCTGCTAAAGCCACTTCCAAAGCAAATCTTTTCGTAGCGGAAAAAGCTTGGTCAAGAGCCCAATTATTATTCAAGGACGGAATAGTCTCTCGTGCCGATTACGACCAAACCGAAGCCGCCTTTATCTCAGCAACCGCAAATCTCACTAGCGCTTCTGAGGGCGTAAATTCTTCAAAATACGCCATCCTAAGCGCTTCAGCTTCACTCCAGGAAACTCTTGACAACCTATCGCGCACCACCCTTATAGCACCCCAAGACGGAGTCGTTACAGCCCTCGTAAAGGAGGTTGGAGAGTCAGTACAGGGTAATGGCTTCACAGCCGGAGAAATCGTTATGAAAATCAGTAACCTCGATATTATGGAAGTCAATGTCGAAGTGAACGAAAGCGATATCATCAGTGTCGGACTTGGTAATTCGGCAGAAATCGAGGTTGATGCATACCTCGACAGAATCTTTTCAGGCACTGTCACAGAAATCGGCAACACCGCCCTAAACGCTAGCACAAACGGATTCAACCTCGATCAAGTCACTAACTTCTCAGTAAAGATCCGCATCAATTCCTCAAGCTACTCCGAGCTATCTTCAGACCTCATCCTCGGCTCCTCTGCTCCTTTCCGCCCAGGCATGAGCGCCACCGTTGACATCCTCACAAAAACTCAGAACGACGTCATATGCATCCCCATCCAATGTGTGACTTCAAGAAAAAATACCGAATCCGACAACTCTAGTTCTGCACCAAGTTTAGGTGTCTTCCTATTACAAGATGGCATCGCGGTTTGGACAGAAGTCGTAACTGGTATTCAAGATAACCTTGTAATAGAGGTCGTTAGCGGAATTAGCATAGACGACATAGTAATCAGCGGACCATACGATATGGTAGCGCGCAAACTCGTTGATGGAGACGCCGTCTCGGGCACCACTTCTTCGGGAGAAAAAGTCGAAAAGGAAGGTTCAGCCTTCACTATCTCTTTTTAACTAATTCAAGCCTTCGTGATCACCCTACTCCATCTCGAAACCACCACCCTTCAATGCGGTGTTGCGCTCTCTCGTGACGGAGTCCTCCTAGCTTCTCGCAGCATCCGCGAGTCCGGCTACACTCACGCTGAGAAATTACTCCCTTTCATAGATTCCGTATTCACCGAAACCGGAATTTCTCGCGACACCCTAGACGGAGTATGCGTGTCTGGCGGGCCTGGTTCCTACACCGGTTTACGGATAGGCGTATCTACGGCAAAGGGCATCTGCCATGCTCTGAACCTTCCCCTCGTAGCGGTCGACACCCTCTCCATCCTAGCTCTTCAAGGCTATGCTCAGCACCCTAACGTTAACGCATGCGTACCGATGATAGACGCTCGACGCATGGAAGTTTACACCCGCACCTTCACGGAAAACTCAAGCTTGCGCTCAGAAATTGAACCCCTCATCGTGGACGAAAACACCATTTCTCTCTACTCACAATATTCCTCCATTTGCTTCATCGGCGACGGTGCCATAAAGTGCGAACAAATCCTGGGAGGAAAAGGCCGAGTTTTCCTCGAAGAATATCCCTCCGTTGAATCTTCAATCCCTCTCGGCCACTCAGCCTACGTCGCCGGCAACTTCGTCAACCTCAGTTCATACGAACCTAACTACCTCAAAGCCTTCAAAGCTGGTGCAGCAAAAGACCCGTTCGGTTTGAGGAAACCTTTATCGTTATGAAAAATTTCCGCCTCCCCTTCTTTGCGATGTTACTCGTTTTGCTCACCCAAGCCAAATGCGATTCCTCACACCAAAACATCCCATACGTCCCTGTCAATTTCGACATCAACTTAAACCTCCCTGCTTACAATACCCTAAATTTTCCTTCCGAACATCTCCTTCTCTCAGGAGGATCTCAAGGCTTAATTATATACAGGTACACCCTGGATGAATTCGTTGTTCTAGACAGACATTCCACTTTCGATATTCCTATGAATTGTAAAGTTACAGTGGGTGCTGACGGAGTCACCTTAAGCGACGACTCCGAATGCTCTGACTCTCAATGGCTGGTTTTAGATGGGTCCGTCATGCAAGGACCGGCGCAGCTTCCGCTTCACAGATACCGTTCATCTTGGAACCCTCCGATTTTACACGTTTATAACTAAAACGTTATAGGAAAAGTCAACCAACTGGTTGACAAAACATTAATATCTATACTGATCTGACTTGTATGGGCCCTCGACGGGAACGCCGATGTAGTCGGCTTGGTCTTGAGAAAGGATTTCTAGTACTACTCCAACTTTCGCTAGGTGTAATCTAGCAACCTTTTCGTCTAAGTACTTAGGCAGAGTGTAGACCTTGTTCTCGTACTTCTCAGAACCTTCCCAAAGCTCTAATTGAGCAAGGACTTGGTTAGAGAAGGAATTGGACATTACGAAGCTTGGGTGGCCAGTGGCGCATCCAAGATTAACGAGTCTGCCTTCAGCAAGCAAAATGATTTCCTTACCATCTATTGAGTATTTATCAACTTGGGGTTTGATTTCATCCTTAGTAGCACCGTGGTTGTCGTTGAGCCACGCCACATCTATTTCATTATCAAAGTGTCCGATATTGCATACGATAGCTTTGTCTTTCATCGCCTCGAAGTGAGCGCCTGTGATGATGTCTTTGTTTCCTGTAGCTGTAACAATGATATCTGCTTCATCACAAGCGTCGAGCATAGACTTCACTTCGAAGCCTTCCATAGCAGCTTGAAGTGCGCAGATAGGATCTATTTCACTTACAATAACTCTGCAACCAGCATTTCTTAAAGACTCGGCAGAACCTTTACCAACATCACCGAAACCGGCAACAGCAGCAATTTTCCCAGCCATCATAACGTCTGTAGCTCGACGGATTGCGTCGACTAAAGATTCGCGACATCCGTATTTGTTATCGAATTTGGATTTAGTAACCGAATCGTTGATGTTAATCGCGGGCATGGTCAGGGTGCCGTTCTTCTCTCTATCGTGAAGACGGAGTACACCTGTTGTGGTTTCTTCTGAGATACCCTTTATGCCATCTACCATTTCTGGGAAACGGTCCAGAACCATGTTCGTGAGGTCGCCACCGTCGTCAAGTATGAGGTTTAGCGGTTGTCTGTCTTCACCGAATCGCAGGGTTTGTTCTATACACCAATCAAACTCCTCCTCTGTCATGCCTTTCCACGCGTAAACCGGCACCCCTGTTACAGCAATAGCAGCTGCGGCGTGATCCTGTGTAGAGAAAATGTTGCACGAAGACCAAGTCACATCAGCACCCAACTCGACTAGAGTTTCGATGAGAACTGCTGTCTGGACAGTCATGTGCAGACATCCAGCAATCCTAGCACCCTTAAGTGGTTGAGAGGGGCCGTATTCTTTTCTGATAGACATAAGTCCGGGCATCTCAGCCTCGGCTAGTGTAATCTCCTTCCTTCCCCATGCAGCGAGGCTAATATCTTTTACTTTATAAGGCAGTACCATAGTGTCAGTTGTTGCATTCATTCTGCAAAAATACGATATCTTCGCCTACATGGAGTTACTTTCATTTCCCAATCCGCCAGCATCATTTGAAATGGCTGTGGTAAGATACGTGGAAGGGTACCTGGAATCAATAAAGCAGTATTTTCCGGAACGGAATTTGATGGGTTTCTCAGAGAAAAGGATGGAAGAGCATATAGGAGTTGTTTATGCCATTTCACATCTTCTAAGTCACGAAAACTGGCATCTTGAACACGGAGGAGACGGAGCGCCGGAACTTTTTGAAAACGCGAAGCGTTCGAAATTTTCGATTTCGATTTCGCATTGCTCGAGTGCTCAGGATGAAACATTGGTAGCTGTTTGTATATCTGAGACTACAAGAAAAATAGGGGTTGATATAGTGTTAATGGGTGACGAGCGAATACGGAGAGTAGCACCACGGACTATGTCGGAACGAGAACGGGTTGGTGGACAGTTGGAGAAGGTTTGGGCTGTGAAGGAAAGTATGTTTAAGGCCTTCGGACTTGGGCTAGATTTTAAGAACGATCTAGCGGTGGTTTTTGATGAAACCGAAGTATGCGGAACCGTAAGGGGCGAAAAAAGCCGGTGGTGGGTTGAGGAAATAGGTGGTGTGATAGTGGCGTTAGGGCCCACCTAGATTATCCGTAATGCTCCCCATCCTTCGACAGAGAATGTGTTAATGTTAGTCCGGTCTCCCTGTAAGTCGTCAGCACATTAGCCAACCTCTCTAAATATTCCCAAAAGGGTTCGAAAATAGTTCAGTTGACTCCAGATAGGGGAAAAGGGGTGTTAAAAATCAAGATGAATGAGAACGGAAGACCGTCGTGTCATTCTTCATTGTCAGAAATTGAGTAGGGGAGATGTTGAAATTTGTTCGATGATTTATAATGGAGTTTGATGTATGACCTTCAAATCCTCCTCGACATGTTTCGACTTCCCGCCTCTCTCATCCTCTATAGACGTAAGACATTCTCAAGCATATAATTAAAGTATTCTTAGAGCAAAGGGATAGAAAAAATCGGGTAGGAGGTGTTGTGGTTATAAATGTTTTGATTACTATCGAAGTAAAGCCACATGCCCTCGCTTTTCATACACCTCGCTTTTACATCGATATCTTACTTGCCAGGTATATACTCCGTCTGGACAGAAATAGTCACCATTCTTGTGCGAACCATTCCATGATTCGTTCAAATTATTTGTATGAAAAATCATCTCCCCCCATCTATTGTAGATCTTAAGTTCAAATACTTGTAAAGTTTCAGTATTTACTTTAAAAGCATCATTTACCCCATCATTGTCTGGTGTAAATGCTGTTGGGACATAGATGTAATTTGAATAAATATTTAGAGATAGATAATTAATGCTATCACATCCATATTGATTGCTTGAAACAAATATGTAGTCACCACTTGTAATATATGTTTCATCATTCCATATAAACTTTTCACAGCTATTTACAGTACTAAATGTTTCATCCACAAGTTGATCATTAATGACTAAATCCAACCTAGCAATGGAGTCGCATCCACTAGCGTTAGTTGATAGATATTCATAAACTCCAGACGAGCTATATGTATCTCCATTCCATATATAGGGTATACAGGAGTTGATAGAATAAATTGATGATGTTGGAGAATTTATTGTAAGATTTAAGTTGGCTATTGAATCACATCCCGTCGAATTAATTGTCTGATAGGTGTAAACGCCAGAGCTACTATATGTAGATTCATTCCATGAGTATTCATTACAAGCACTTATACTTGTGTTTGATGATGTGGATGGGGTTATTGTTAATTCTAGTGACGTAATAGAATCACAACCATTGGAATTTATCGTTTGATATTCATAAATGCCAGAGCTTGAATAATTGTTCCCATTCCAGAAATAGTCAGGACAAGAAGAAGCTGAAGTTAGCGAGGCAGAAGATGGATTAATTGTCAAATTAAGTGTTGCAATAGAATCACAACCATTTATATCCAACGTTTGATATTCGTAAATTCCAGAAGTGGTATAATTATTTCCATTCCAAATATATTGATCACAGGAGCTTTCTGATGTTAGTGATGTCGTAACTGATGAAATCGTCAAATCAAGAGTTGCAATAGAATCACATCCATTTTCATTAATAGTTTCGAAAAAATAAGAACCAGAGGAGTCGTATGTTGTTCCATTCCAATCATATTGTTCACATGAGCTTACGGCCGTTAATGATGATGTCGATGCATTAATTGTAAGTTCTAATGTTTCCAATGAATCACATCCATTACTATTTACAGTTAGATATGTATAATACCCAGATGCTTCATATAACTGATCATTCCAGAAGTATGGCTCACAACTTCCGATAGAAGTAAGTGACGAAGTGGATTCGTTAATAGTAAGGCTTAGTGTCGCTGTTGAATCACATCCCGTAACATCCGTCAGTTCTAACTCATATAATCCTGAAGAAGTGTATGTGTTTCCATTCCAAGAATATTGACCACAACTTTCTGCTGTAGCAAAAGATGCTGAAGAAGCATAAATATTT
>Ga0209090_10003207_pt1 | contig 10268 bp, 8 predicted proteins | sample ArcticOcean_MG_C_9_FD_187432 | JGI IMG/M metagenome (GOLD analysis project Ga0209090, IMG submission 187432) | Marine microbial communities from western Arctic Ocean - ArcticOcean_MG_CB2_152 (SPAdes) (version 2) | ecosystem: Environmental > Aquatic > Marine > Oceanic | place: Arctic Ocean... | reverse complement strand
ACGTGCCGGTGGAAATGCCATTTTTTTAATTTGCTTATTAATTTCTGCTTATCCAGCAATTTCAACCTTTGCTCCTGGTTTTTTAAATGCACCATCTCAAGCCTGGGATACTACCGCTACTTTTCATATATTTGGGACAGAGAGCATAATGGGTATTCCTATGACTGCTTTTTCAAATTTAGTAGTTGGTTTTTTAATTTTTGGGGTAGCTCTTCAATATACTGGTGGAGGATCTTTCTTCTTAAACTTAGCATTTGCTCTTTTGGGAAAAAAACGTGGCGGCCCAGCTAAAGTAGCTATTTTTGCGTCTGGTTTAATGGGATCAATGAGTGGCAGTGTTATTACAAATGTTCTAACTACTGGTGTTATGTCAATACCAGCAATGAAAAAAACTGGATTTTCCCCTAGTTATGCCGGAGGAGTAGAAGCTTGTGCGTCAACAGGTGGAGTCTTAATGCCTCCTGTAATGGGCGCAACTGCTTTTGTTATGGCAACTTTTTTAGAACTACCTTATTCAGAAATTGTTATTGCAGCAGCGTTTCCATCAATCCTTTATTATTTTGGTTTATTTATGCAAATAGATTCTTATGCAGCTAGAAATAATTTAAAAGGATTGCCTGATAATGAAATACCTAAAATAGGAAAAGTCATCAAAGAAGGATGGTACTTTATATTTGTATTTACGATGTTGATAGTTATGTTGCTATATATGCAAAGAGAAGCTCAGGCTCCTTATTACGCAACCGGTACTCTTTTAATTATAAACCAAATTGTAAAAATTCATCGATGGAATTTCAAAAGGTTATTAGAATTTATCCAAGGAGTAGGATCCCTTTTCGCTGAACTAGCAGGGATTTTAGCCGCAATAGGTTTAATAATTGGTTCACTAACATTTACAGGAAAAGTTGGAACAATAACATACGAACTAGTAAATTTTGCAGGAGATAATGTTCTAATACTTTTAGTTATGGGAGCGCTTACTAGCTTTGTTCTTGGAATAGGTATGACAGTAACAGCTGCATATTTATTTTTAGCAGTAACACTTGCTCCTGCCTTAACAAGTAGTGGGTTAGATAAGGTTGCAGTGCACCTTTTTATGCTATATTGGGGCATGATATCATTTATTACGCCACCTGTTGCCATTGGGGCTTTTGCCGCTGCGTCAATTGCAGGTGCAAATGGAATTAAGACTGGTTTACAGGCTATGAAATTAGGGAGCGTAATATACTTCATTCCATTTTTCTTTGTTCTAAACCCTGCTTTAATTGGCAGAGGAGAATTAACAGATATAATAATAGTTTTTATATCAGCAGTAATAGGTATTGTTTTAATTGCAAGCTCTCTTCAAGGATACCTGATTGGATTAGGGAATTTAAATAAACTTAAACACATGGAATGGCCTTTAAGGGCAATGCTAGGAGTGTCTGGAATTCTAATGGCTCTCCCAGGTGGTGAAATAGTTGGTTATTCAAATTTTGAAATCAATATAACTGCCCTAATTTTAGCTTTACCAGCAATATTGTTATTAATTTTAAAAAATAGATAAACATTTAAATTCTTATTTTATAACTAATGGCTATAAAAATATTGTAAAAATAAGATACTGAATATTCCAACAGAAGCAGAAGCTATAAAACCTATTGCTAAAGGCTTTAATCCAAGCTTTGACATGCTTTTAAGATTGGTTTGCAGACCTAATGCAACCATTGCAAGCAAGATACAATATTTTGAAATATCTTTAACAAAGATTAAAAAATATTCCCAATAATAAATTAGATTTGAACTTATAATTAACTCATCACCAATTGTTCTAAAAAAAGAAAAAATAATAAACCCGACAACAAAAAACGGGAAAAAGCTTTTTATTGAACTTTTAATTTCAACATTTTCATTTTTATTATAAAGGTAAGAAATCAATGGAATGAGAAGTATTAAAAATGAATTTCTTAATAACTTTGTTGTCATTGCTGAATTAAGGGCAACCTCACTATTATACATTTCTGAATAAATTACACCAGCAGCACTTACTTGAGCAGTATCATGAATAGATGTGCCCAAAAAAATACCTGCTAATTCAGGAGTTAATCCAAAAAGATAATGAGCTAGATAAGGATATATAAACACAGCTATCATTCCAAATAATGTAACTATGCCAACGGCATAGCTAGTTTCATCCTTATTGGATTTAATAATTGAGGATGTAGCAATTACAGCTGTGACACCGCATATGCAAGTTCCCATTGTGATTAAATATCCTAAACTGTTAGGTATTCGAAATATTTTACATAAGTAGTATAAAATTGTGAACGCAATCATAATATTAAAGATAACTAAAAGAAAGGAAATAGAGCCATAATTAAATAACTCTGTAAGACTTAAACTAAAACCAAGTAAAGCAATTCCTACTCTCAATATTTTTTTTAAAGAAAAATTAGTAAACCACTCAATTTCTTTATTTAGTTTAAAGCTGTTTCCAATCAACAAACCTATTATTATGCATATAAACGCTGAAGAAATAAGTATATTGTTTATAGATAAAACTTTATTAATTATGATTGAAATAATTACTATAGAAGTAAGAAAAAAAATTCCAAAAAAGTTATTTTTAATAATATTCATAAAACATTTATCTCTTTAGTTAATTTAAAATAATTACATTAAATATATATTATAACAAAATATTATTTTCTTGAATTTTAAGAAGTAGAAAAGAGTTTTTTTTATTTACCAATCCTTGACAAAATCTTTTGAAAAAGAAAACATTTTTAAAGGAGTAGCTTCTCCTCGTGGTATTTCAGCAGAAGGATTTAATCTAAAATCATCTACACCTCTAGCTAATTGAGTTTCAAAAAACGGCCAAACTGTTAAATCACCCTTTACGTTTGTTGGAGAAAACCTCATTGTAACACCACATCTTCTTCTGTTCGAATTATTAGCTTCTGACCCATGCAGTAAGGCATCATTGTGTAATGATATTTCTCCTGCTTTTAAGTTTAAAGATACAATTTTATCTTCATCAATTTGATCGAAAGACACTTCTTGATCTAAAACTAAATTTTCATCATCATTTTTTTTATGTATAAATTTTCCCAATTTATGACTTCCTGAAACCACTTTCATAGCGCCATTATCTTCGTCGGTATCAAAGACCGCTAACCAAACAGTAACAGCATTTGCAGGACTTAATGGCCAATATTGTGCATCTTGATGCCAAGGTACAACAGATCCATCTTTAGGCTCTTTGCTAAAAAACTGACCTCCCCACTGAACAAAATTTGGACCTATAAGATCTTCAACATAATCTAAAATAGCTGATGTTCGGCAAAGATCATAAAAATTTTTACTAGCTTTATGCCACATATTAGTTTTATTTATATCAATATCATTTGGCAACTTAGAACTAAGCTCATTATACCAATTATGAAGATCTTTAACTGCATTTTCTGAAAAAACAGGTAAGCCAGTAACATAACCTTCTTTGGAATATTGCTGTTTTTCTTTACTTGTTAACCTTCTAATTTTTGAATGCAATTCAAACATTATTTTCCCTTCCACTTTTCATCATTAGCTTTTTTCCATGCAATCCTGAGTTTATCAATATTAAAATCTGGCTTTTTAGCAGCATCAATCAAATGCTTTTCTTTTTTGCTCATATAATCAATAGCTTCTTTCAACATAGAAAGTGCATCTTCTGGAATTATAACTACTCCATGTTGATCTGCATGTATTATATCACCATCATGAACCTTAATACCATGAACATCTATTGTTCCACCAAACTCTAAAACATGAACATACGCATGACTAGGTCCAATTGAGTTTGCTAAAACTTGATAATTTTTATCTATTGCATCTAAATCTCTTAAAAGGCCATTTGTAATTGTTCCAGCTAGACCTAAACCTTTATGAAGAGCTACATTTACTTCTCCCCAGAACGATCCTATTAGATTAGGCCAATCTAAATCTTCTATAAGACAAACAGATGGCGCTTGTTTATGAATTAAATTTTTTTTACTCATATATTCATAATAATCAAGTCTAATTTTTGATGTTAAATCAGGTGTCATATCAGAAGGAGATGATGCTTTTATTTTAGCAGTTTTAGCTATCCCTACAATAGGTGGAAGCTTTGAATTAGCAGAAACAAAAGGTAACTTAGTGAAACCTTCAGCTGATCTTTTACCTCTAAAAAGATCTAATCCATTAGATATCGTAGGAGTATCAAAACTTTTTAAATAAGATATTAATTCTATAGTTAACAAAAATACCCCCATATCAACAATAAATTTTAATCACATAATTTTAAATTAACAAGTAAATATATCAAAAAATGTTAAGTGATTATATATTCATAGTTATCTATAGAGAAGATATCATTTCACGTATAATTCGAATAACTTCATTAGGCTGTTCTGCACAAGGTATGTGCCCTGCGCTTTTAATAATCTCAAACTTTGCGCCAGGAATCATTTTAGCTGTTGCTCCAACAAGTTCAGGTGTAGTTGCTCCATCCTGCTCACCAACAACACAAGTTGTAGGAATTAAAATAGATGGAGCCTTATCAGTAAAATCAGCATCGCGAATAGCCATACCAGTTCCAATATAACCTTCAAGAGGCGTGCGCGTAAACATTGCTTCATATCCTCGAAGATCAACTTGCTGGTTTTTATGAAAATTTGGTGAAAACCACCGTTGCATATTACCTTCAACAAGTGCCTCTAGACCACCCTCACGTGCAATTGCAATCCTATCATTCCACATATCCTGATTACCAATTTTTGCAGCTGTATCACAAAGAATTAGGGCCTGAACAAGATCAGGCCGAGCATGATAAACACCCTGAACAATAAGTCCACCAACTGAAAGGCCAACTAATATTGCATTAGAAACCTCAAGATGATCCATCAAAGCTGTGAGGTCATTAATATGGTCATCGATGATATAAGGAGAATTTCCAAGGCCTGAAAGGCCGTGACCACGTTTGTCATATAAAAGTATGCTATAATCTTTAACAAGATCGTCAACACAACTTTGCCAAATGCGGAAGTCAGTTGCTAATGAGTTTGAAAAAACTATAAGAGGTTTATCCGAACCTTTGTTAAGATAACTATAATGAATAGAAACTCCATTGATATTTGCAAAATTCATAATCCACCTCTTCTAAATTTACTAAAATTGTAATTAATTTACTTAAAATTAATTACAATATATTAGTAACAAAACAAAGCTAATTTTATTTGTTATTTTTAATATTAAAAAGAATTAAGGTAAAAAATATACTTAGATTAACTTATTGTTAATTTGGAGTGAATATATTTACACCTTCAACGCTTTTCACTTTTCCTGATGCACCCATATAATCTTCTGATGTCATCATCGACATTAACCCAACATCATCAGGAGTATTCGCTATAAAGCGACTTCCATCAGAAAGCCGTCCAAACAAAATTCCAAATGAAGGCCCCTTACGATCATGCATAATTGTATAAGTTTCTATTGACGCTTTACCATTTGCAAATTCTGTAACAGACGGTCCCTTTTGAGAATTAATTTCAGCCTGATAAATACTTGGATCTTTTGGAGCAAATGGTGTTTTATTAGGTTCGGTAGAATAAATGCCAGCTGACTGCTTAGTTATATAATTTCCATTAGCCGTTACTAATCCTTTAATACCAGGACGAACTCTTACCTTATTAATCATCTCAGCAATTGAGTGTGTAACATAATTATTACCTGGTCCACCAAAATAAGGCAATCCACCAGTAACTGTTAGTCCTCTGGTATCATCTAGAGAAATCCCCATTTCATCACACGCAACCTGAACTGCCGAAGGGAAACAACTATATAAATCAAGTGAGTCCATGTCAGCCAATGAACAATCAGCCATTTCAAATGCTTCCTTGGCAACTTTTGACATTGCAGGCGAAGAATGAAAATTTATACGATCACTTAAATGCCAGTGATCATAGGCATCAGCACACCCATGCAGATAGACCCACTTTTCCTTTGGAATTCCTAATTCTTTTGCTTTGGCAACCGATGTTAAAATAATTGCAGCAGACTGATCAATAAACGCATTAGAGTTCATGAGCTTAGTATAAGGAAAACCTATATAAGGGTTATCTGAGCTAACTGTTGAAATCTGTTTTGGAGTAAAGCCTTGCCTGCGATCAGCTAGTGGATTATTAGCTGCAACTGAGGCAAAATTTGAAAAAAACCTGCCGATTTCAAGAGAATGCTCGTGGATTGAACGACCTTTATCAACGCGAATAGCATTCTCAAACATTGGGTAGGCAAATATAGCACCAGTCATGCGATGGCGATCTTCAATATCTGACCATCCTCGTTTATCTACACCCCATTCCTCAAATTTACCTCCAGGATCTTCATTCCAGTCAAGGTTAAGATCTGCTCGTTGAGCACTTTTCTGAGTTGCTAATGCTTCCCCACCTGCAATCATTCCAGCTTCCATTTCTCCACGCGTTATCATCTCAAACATACGATTGACACTCCACTGAGGCATGTTTCCTCCAGGATATGTATAAATATGACGGGTAACGTTCTCTAAACCAAGACGATTAGCTAACGATAAAGGTGGATTAGTATATTTCCCAAATGGGCATGTAAAACGCCAACTCGTATCAGAAAAAGATCGGATTAAAACGATAGTATCCAAAGATTTTAAAAGAGCCGCACCCGCGTCACTATCTTCAGCTGCCTTTCGTCCCGATGCGGCAGTCAAGTCCATTGGAGAAAGAGCCATAGTTGGATCAGGTTCACGTTGTGTTACTTGTCCACTACCTACTAATATTGGTATTCTTGTTTCATCCATTTTTATCCTCCTATACTATAAAATAAATCGAGCATACTTAGAAACTTTAGTTATGTATTAGGCGTATTTATCTAACTTTATACTTTAAATATAAAAACAAATAATATCTATATTATGATGTAAAAAAAATATTTAAATAATAAAGTATTTCTATATCAGCAAGGACTTGAAATATTTATATCACAAGAAGTTAACAAATTCATAAAGAGATCAAAATCAGTAAACAATTTAAACTTGTTTTTAAAAATTAAGATAAATATATCTTCAATATAAAAAATAATTATTTGAGTTTTTTTGATAATTACATAAGATTATAATGTTTTTATATTAGGAGATTTGTTTAATGAGTGATCTAAGCATTCGTCTTTCCAAGTGTTACGCTAGTGCTATACATGATGTTCTTAGAGAAATGGGTTATGGAAATTGTGTGCTTCCTCCAGAAATCCAAGCACTTGAGCGAGGTCAAAAATTAGCTGGTGAAATATACACTATTTCTGGTTGTATTGACCAAACTCTATCTCGCCATGAGTCTCTGCTTTTATGGTCTCAAGTTTTATCAAAAGTTCCAGGTGGAAAAGTTCTTGTGTGTCAACCTAACACACATGCTGTTGCTCTTATGGGAGAGTTATCTGCACGTGCCTTAATGGTTAAAGGCACAAAAGGATATTTAATGGATGGGCACTGTAGAGATGTTGAAGAAATAATCGATGCTGGGTTTCCTGTTTTTTGCAGACTTACTACTGCTGCTGATATTGTTGAAAGGTGGAAATATAACTCACTTGGAAATCCGATAACTATTGGAACAGTTACAATTCGTTCTGGAGATTACATTGTTGCCGATATGGATGGCGCAGTAATTGTCCCTCAAGAAGTTATTGAAGAAGTAGTCGATAAAACAGAAAAGGTGATGTTAACAGAAAGTGAAATGCGTTCAGCAATATTAGAAGGCATGGATCCAGAGCAGGCTTATTTGAAATATAGAAAATTTTGATCTTAAAAACTCTTTTAAAGAAGTAAAATTAACAGCCTATAATCAACATTTTTCTCTTGAATGTTTTAGTAAAGAACTTCAAGCTAAAGTCCTCAATAAGACTATAAATAAGGTGTTTATTTTAAATAAAAATCTTTGAATTAAGCTATAATATTATTATAACAATAAAAATATCAATGAGAATAAAATGAATAAAAAAGTCTACCTGGATCTTACCATTGAAAATTCAATAGCCAATATTAGTTTGAAACGTTCTCCAATAAATGCTTTCAGCATAGATTTCCTCAATGAAATTTTAATTACTTTAAAAGAAGTAAATAATAAAAAAGATGTGCTAGCTGTAATGATAAGTAGCTCTATACCAAATATATTTTGTGCTGGCCTGGATCTAGATATCTTGATAAACAAACCAATATTGGAAGTTCGAAAATTTCTTGAATTACTATATATAGAACTTTGGGACACGCAATATAACATGAATAAACCTACAATTGCTGTTATAGACGGTGCAGCGCGTGGGGGAGGAATGACATTAGCAATATCATGCGATATTATTATTGCTTCTGACAAAGCTTCATTTGGATATCCTGAGATTGATTTAGGCTTGCTACCTGCAATTCATTTTAATCATTTACCCAAAATTGTTGGTCGCTATCGTGCTTTTGATTTACTTTTTAGTGGTCGTAAATTTGATGCAGATGAAGCCTTCTCAATGGGTTTAATCAATAAAAAGGTTTCAAAAACTAATTTATTAGATGAAGCAAGAAAAATGGCTAGTGTATTTGCTCAAAAATCTCCTACTGCTATTCGATTAGGAAGGGCTGCCTTTATGCGCACTAACGATTTTGATTATAGAAGAGGAGTTGCAAATGCAGTCGAAGATTTCTGCAATGTGGCAATGACCCCAGATGCACAAGAAGGACTTAAAGCGTTTTTAGAAAAAAGAAAACCATATTGGAAATAATTAAGTTTTTGAATACTAAAGGAATATTTTTTATTTTAATTTTAAGGAATTTTTAAACTAGTTTCATCAGCTTTAGGCCTATGATCTGACAACATCTTACCATTTACTAAAAAATATATTTGTTCGGCAATATCAATTATTTAATCAGCAACACGCTAAATATTTATAGCTATAAAAAGTAAATGAGTTCCAATATGAGCTAATTGTCTGAATTCCTTGAATTAACATTTATCTGGCATCTGAAATGCCTGGAACTTCAATAATGAGTAATTCAGCTTCAGTCTTTGCCTTTAAAGTTATAGAGACCTCATCAGTTATTGCTATGCCGTCCCCCTTTTTTGCATGAAGGTGATTGACCATTGCTTCTCCCTCAGCAATTAATAAATATGCTTTACCAATAATATTGTGTGTTATTTCATCTCCTTTATTAATTCGTCCTACATAAATTCTAGCATCTTGATTTATGTTTAATGGTGCTTTGTTATCTCCAGATACTAGTAATGGCAAATATTTTGTAACTGGTTTTTTTGGAAATTCAGCCATACCCCAATCAGGTTTAATACCAGTTGTTTTTGATTTTATCCAAATTTGATAAATATTTGTTTCTTCATCTTCTAAATTATATTCAGAATGTGATATTCCAGTTCCAGCACTCATAACCTGAATATTTCCAGCAGTAGTTCTGCCTTCATTCCCTTTATTATCTTTATGTGTAATTGCTCCTTTACGCACATAAGTTATGATTTCCATATCACGATGAGAGTGTGTATCAAAACCTGTATGAGGTGCAATTCTGTCATCATTTATAACCATTAATTCACCATGGCTAAGCTTCTGTGGATCATAGTAATTAGCGAAGCTAAAATGATGTTTGGCATTGAGCCATCCATGGTTAGCGCCACCAAGATCTGCAAATGCGTAACGTGTAATCATTATTTATCTCCTATAATTTAATATTAAGCTGCTAATTCAGACGCTTTGGCTTTAACAATAGCATCAATCTTTGTTCGGGCCGTAGCAAGACCTTCAGCCTGAGGCTTATCTCCCATATCCATCCCATTAGCGGCAATGATTTCGACCGATGTAAGGCCGATAAAACTAAGGATATGGCGAAGATAACTAGACTGAAAATCATAAGGGTTAGGCTTGTCAGAGGCACCATCACCATACTGGCCACCACGCGTCGAGATAATATAAACAGGCCTGTCAACAAGAAGACCTTTCGGGCCTACTTCTGTATAACCAAAAGTTTTTCCGGGTCGGGTGATGTAGTCAATATATGTACGCAACTGGGCGGAAATGGTAAAATTATGCATGGGAGCAGCTATGAGGATTATGTCTGCAGCATCAAGCTCCCCAATCATTTTATCAGATTGCGCTATGGTTTTAGCTTGTAATTCTGTAGGATTTTTTACACCTGAACGGAGGGCAGTTGTCATCTCCTCATCAAGGTTTTCTAATTGATCAGAATTAAGATTACG
>Ga0209090_10003204_pt1 | contig 10271 bp, 5 predicted proteins | sample ArcticOcean_MG_C_9_FD_187432 | JGI IMG/M metagenome (GOLD analysis project Ga0209090, IMG submission 187432) | Marine microbial communities from western Arctic Ocean - ArcticOcean_MG_CB2_152 (SPAdes) (version 2) | ecosystem: Environmental > Aquatic > Marine > Oceanic | place: Arctic Ocean... | reverse complement strand
CCGGATGGCGCGGACGCTGCATGCGTTGTTTCGCGCCTACCACGCCGAGCTGGAAAAATTGGACCTGCCCGTAGCGGACAAATGCGACATGGTCGCCGTGCACGAAGATGAAGTAAGATACCCGCTCACGGGGCGCGTCTCGTTAGCGAAGCGCGGCGACGGCTTCAGTCTGGGGGATCGGGCTTTGGTGTTAAAGAGGTTGGACGCGCCGCCTTTGCTCGTGCACGTCGCCATCAAGGAGAAGCGGCGCTACCCCTTCGAGGAGCTGTTCCGGAGTTCGCTGCGGCACCTGGCCGACGCCGCTTTATCGGAGATGCACTTCGTGACGGCGTTCCTGCACGGCGGCGAGAACGGGCCGGCCGTCCAAAGCACCTTGCAAGCTATTTTTCGCCGCGCGTTCTCGGCCACGCTCGAGCATCTGGAGAACAAGTTGTTTGCTTGTCATGATGCTGTTGGGTTACTACTAGTCGTGCGACTTATTGAAAGCGCCCGAAAACAGGCCACGCGGGGCCCAGCGCCCGCGGCTTCTGCTTTAGATGCCTTTTTAGGCGACTGCGAGGCGCTGGTGCGACCGAGGTTGCTCGCCATTCTAGCGCAGAACATCGACGGCGTGAAGAAGTCGGACCTGAAGCGGTTAGGAGAGCCGTCGACGTCGCCGCACTACGTCGCGCGCCGCTACGGCGAGCTGCACGCCACGGTATTGGCGCTGTTCCCGGACGCGTGTCGACAAGCCTTCGCGCGCGACCCGGACGCCCTGAGTCCGCCCGCGAGCCCACAAGCGTCGCCGATCCGCAAGCTCGTTGATGCGGCCCGGCGGTCCTCGGGGGGTTCGTCCCGGCGGTCCTCAACGGAGTCGGTGAACGACGAGCCGGCAGCTAAACAGGCGGCGCTCCTCGTCGGCGAGCTGCGGGAGCGCACGGCGGAGTTGCTTTTAAGGCTCGCGCGCCGCCTGAAGCAAGGCAAAGAGCGACATATCTTCCTCGTGAACAACTATGATTTAATCACGTCCATCTTCGCCGAGCGCGACGTGAGCGCGCACGAGGCCGACGCCGTCTTCTGGCTTAATAAGCTCCATGCCGAGCGGGACGCGTTCGTCGAGGACGCGCTGCGGGCGGCCTTCGCGGACCTGATCGACTTCGTGCGGGCCGCCGAGCGGTCGGCGGACGCGCAGCTCGACGTGGTCCAGGCCCAGGCGCTCGCTGGGTCCTTCAATGCTTCTTGGAAGGGCGCCATTGCGAACGCGAACGCGGATGTGCTGCGCCTCTTCGCCAACTTTGTCAACGGCGTCGAGGTCCTGAAGCAGGTGCTCACGCAGTTGTTATTGTACTACACGCGCTTCCAGGAGATCGTGCGCAAGGGGGCCGGGGACGTGCCCTTCGCGGCGGACCTGGTGCCGACGGCGACGATCCTCGACGAGATCAAGAAGTACTCGCGGATATTCTAACACAAAACATATAGTTAATTGAAAGCTTCCTGGGGCCTTGGGCAATCGCCCACACCGCGATGGGTGATATCTCGCTAGTAGTCCTCGGCAATGGGCAGGTAGGCCCGGCGGGGGTCCCGCTGCTTCCACCGCACCAACGACGCGCCGAGGACAAACGACAGCAGGCCCACGGCCACGGTCGTCACCGCCATGGACGAGGCCGGCGTCGCGATCGCATTTAGTGATGCGGCCGCAACGGGACCCAGACCCGTGTAGGTCGCGCGCGGCCCGGCCGCGTCCCGCCACGGCGCCCACACGCCGTCGAAGAGCGCGGGATCCGCCAGAGGGCCATCGTCGGCCCACGCGAACGTCGAGGCGACCATCTCCGCCCGGTATTGGGCCCAGCGCGCCTCGAGCGACGCGCGGACGGCTGTATAGTCCGGGTGCGTGTAGAGGTCGCAGCTTTCCGCGGCATCAATTGTTGCGCAGTCTGTGCGCTCGGCTGGGTTCTTTAAGAGATCAAACAGCGTGGGCGTCGTCGCGCCCACGACCTCGTTCCGCGCATCTGCAATCAAGTTCTCGACGTTCGGCGCCGCCTCCTTCGCGAGCGCGTGGCGCACGTGCGCGTAGACGGCGGCCTCGCTCGGCTCGGCGTTCGTCGTGTACTTGAAGTCGCCCACGATCAGCGCGCCGGCCTCGCCGAAGTGCGCCGAGTTCATGTTAATTAGAACCTCGTCGCGCGGCGGCGGCACGTCCTGGAAAAGATGAGGCCCCAGATCTACACCGTCCAGCGCCTTGTCCGCGGTCGACGCGTACCCCGCCAGGCTTAAGAAGGTCGCGTGCAGGTCGGTCACGTGGGCCAGCGAATTTAATCGGCGGCCGCGCAGGTGCTTGGCCACGAAGCCGCCCGATAAAACGAAGGGCACCCGCACCCCGCCCTCGAAGTAGGTGGCCTTCTCGCCCCGCAGATACGCATTGGACGAGCCGTGGTCGAGCACGCCGCCGTTGTCCGAGACGACGATCAGTAACGTGCGGTCCCAGGCGTTGGCGTCTTCGAGGGCCAGCCGGATGGTCTTCAAACCGTCGTCGACCTCGGCGACCATGCCGCACAGTTCGTCACGCGGCGCCGCGAGTAAAGCACAAGCCGTGTCCTGGACGTATTTCGCGTCGCCGACCTCGACGGGGTCATGCACGGCCTGGTAGCTCAGGTAGACGAACCACGGGTTCGAGGACGCGGCGAGCCGCCGCGGGATGCGCCGCGGCGTGGCGGCGTGAACAACCGGCGTCTTCGCATCGGGAAAGTAGGTCTCGAAGGCCGCGATGTACTCCTGCGCTTTCGCGGTGTACAAATGGGTCGAGTGCGTCGGGGACTGGTTGTCTGGGGACGGCGCCTCGTTCTCCCAGAGGTTGAAGCCCTGGAAGGTCAGTTCGGAGCCGCCCCGGGCCGTGGCGGAGGCCACGCTGAAGTGGCCCGTGTGCGAGCCGCCGCCCGGCAGGATGCCATAGAACAAATCAAAGCCTCTGCTAAGCGGCGTGTAGGCTTGTTCATGGAAGCCCAGGTGCCACTTCCCCACCATCGCCGTCCGGTAGCCCACGCTCCGTAACTTCTCGGGCAGGAACGTTTCCGTCAAGGGCACGCCCCGCGGCTCCGTGGCGTGAATCACGGAGTCCTGCATGCCCGTCCGGATGGCGTGGCGGCCCGTCATGAGCGCGGCCCGCGTCGGCGTGCACGTGCTCGCCGCGTAGAACCGGTCCAGAATGATCCCGTTCTTCGCTAGGGAGTTTATTTCGGGCGTCACCATGGCCGGGTCATTATAACCGACGTCGCCGTAGCCCAGGTCGTCGACGAGCGCGAGCAGGAGGTTGGGGCGCGTCTTGGCACCGTGGGCTACGCTCAGCCATAGTGCTACGGCGCTCCGTCGCCGGTGGCCGGGCCCCATGGCGAAGGCCTTTCGCGCTTGCCTTGGTGCGCCGCGCCAGCTCGCGATAGCACAGGCTTGGCTTAGCTGGGCCGCCGCGCAAGAGGAAGCAAGAGAACCAGATACGTTGGGGGGATTTCCCCGTGCGCCGGGCACGCGTCGCGCGGCCCCGTGTGTGTTGTCGCTGACGGAGTCCTCTGGGTGTAATTCAACCGTGGGCTCTACCTCTATACCTCTACTCTACTGCCGTACTTACTCTACCCGCTTGAATTCAAATCGATGAATTCAGGTTTCTGCTGCCCCGCGCCTAAACACGTCCAGTGGTTATGACGCCTACACGCCATCGATCTGACGTGAGCATACCTGCAAAGGCCCCCAAAGGCAGCCCCAAGAAAGAGAACCGGAATTGAACGGATGGCAGCCATCGTCGCGGCGCCCATCCCGCTGGAACAGATCGGCAGGCTGGCCGGGCCGCAGTTCGGCAGCAAAGGCGTGGCCTGCCTCGAGACGGATGGGGTGCATGTCTACGCGGGCTGCCGCGACCACGCCATCCGCGTCTACGACGCGCAGACGCAAAAACTGCTCTACGCGCTCGGTGCGCCGACGGGGCCGCTCGACGAGGCGCGCGAGGGGCACGTCGGCTGCGTGACCGCGTTGAAATTGCACGGCGGGACGCTGTTCTCGGGCAGCGGCGACTCCACGGTGCGGGCGTGGGACGTGCAGGAGCGCGGCCCGCTGCGCAAGGTCGGCGAGCACGGCGCGATCGTCACCGCGCTGGCCATCGTCGACGCGACCCTCTACTCGGCCGACGCGAACGGCTTCGTCGGGCTGTGGGATTTGAAGACGTTCCGGACCCTCGGCGAGCTCGAGGCCAAGCCGTCGGTCTACGCGCTCGCCGTCGTCGAAGGACTTTTATACGCGGCGCGGGGCGGCGGCGAGTCGGTCGTAGCCTGGGACGTGTCGACCCGGGAACGAGCGGACGCGCCGCCGTACACCGCCGAGAGCCTGCTCGCGGTCGGCCGGCGGCTCTACCTCGGGCGCGACGACGGCTCGATCAGCGTGTGGGACGCGTCGCGGGCGACGCCGTTACCCGCCGCAACACTAGAGGACGGTCACGACGGCTGCGTGACCGCCCTCACGTCGATAGAGGGTTCCATGATCGTCTCCGGCGGCGAGGACGGCGGCGTCGTCTGCTGGGACGCGACGACGCGGCAACGGCGGTGGGCGACGCGGCCGCGTGAGGGAGCGGTTAACGGCGCGGACGTCGTCGTCGCCGACGACTTCGGCTGTCTGTTTAGCGCGTCCCCGATGGCGCCGGACGTCCAGGTCTGGCGGGCTCAGGTGAGTCCGACCTTGCAACCGGGCGGCGCGCGGCGCAGGAAAGTCGCCACTGCGCACGCGGGGGCGCCGCAGCCGCCGTCGCAGGACGGGTCGAATAACGGCGACCGGCCGCGGTCGCGGAATCGGGCCCTGGCGGCCGTCCAGGACTCGCGCCGAGGAGTAACTTGAAACTGTGTCAAAGTCTACTTCCGCAGAGACGAGAGTAAAATACTTATTGCGCCTCGACGAGCCACGCGAGCGCCTTTGCGCGGTCGCCCCGGATGCGCGACACGTACGCGGCGTTCGCGCGCGTGCCCTCGACGATCTGATCGATCTTGCGCGTGTTGCGCGGCAGGGGGTGCGCCTCGAAGAAGGCCACGATGTCACTCGCCGCTTTATCCGTACAGAAGCCGCCGCAGGCGCCGACGATCGACGCATCCATCATTGAACTTCCGGCGTCCCCGACCTTGGCCTTGTAGGCGTCGAGCTTTGCCGTGAAGTGGGCCCATGTCGCGTTACGGCCCGCGACGGACGCCCCGTGCATGCCGAGCGCCACGTAGAAGTAGTCCTGCAGCTTGACGGCGTCCGACAGAGCTAAATCGAGAGCGACCGTCTGGAGCGCGGGCGTGGGCGCCGCGCCGAGCGCGATCAAACACGCCTTCTTCTCCTCGGATAAGGGTCGCGCTTCCCGTAGAGCCATGATCTGGTCGAAGGTCTCTTTGCCGCCCCGCGCCAGCACCAATTTGTAGACCGCCGACTGGTACTCGGACGGCAGCGCGGCGTCGTCCCCTCCCCGGAAGGCGTCGTAGCGCTTCTTCGCCTCCGCGTAGACACCTTCATCGGCAGAACAGAACATGGGTAATGCCGCGATGACCTCGCCCCTCAATTTCCGCGTCAGGTGCGCGTCCTCCTCCCGGGGGTCCCAGCCGCACTTCTCTAGCACGGGCACGATCAGGGACCGCGCGAACCCGTCGTAGGCGTCCGACAGTTCGGTATCGTCGCCGCCCCGGAGGACCTTGCCCAGCGCCATCAGCTTCTCGAGCACCATGGACCACACCGTTGCGTCGTCCTCGTCCTTGTAGGCGCCTAATAACTCGAGGAAGCGGCCGAAGGGCATGAGGCCGGCCTTCGATAAGGCAGACCCGTCCGAGAGCAGGCCGATGCGGTCCGCGGGCGGCAATTTTTTCGACGCGACGGCCGCGGCCAAGGCGGGCAGCATGGCGTCGGGGTACTGGCATCGCAAAGGCGCGTGCTGGCCCGCGTTCAATTTGACCCACGCCTGGCCCTTGGCCTCGGGAAACGGGGCGCGGTGCGTCGCGAAGGGCATGACGCCCAACGAGTGCTGGCTGCCGTCCACGGTCCCGAAGAGCGGCACGGGCCACACGGACTCCTCTTCGGCGGACGCGGCCTGGCCGTCCGCGAAGAAGCGCCGCTGCGACAGTTCCAGGGAACCGTCGTGGTTGATAGATTTGAGCTCTAGGACGGGGAAGCCTGTCTGCTTCGTCCAGGCGTCCATGAGCTTGGGCACGTCCTGGCCACTGGCCTTCTGCCAGGCCGCCCAGAGGTCGTTGGTCGTCGCGTTGCCGTACGCGAACTCCTTCATGTACGCTCTTAGTCCTTTCAGGAAAGCTTCTTGGCCAACAACCGCGTGGACCATCCGCACCACGGACCCGCCCTTGCAGTAGGAGATGGCGTCAAACACCTGCTCGACCTCCTCCGCTCGCTTAATGGGCACCTGGATCGGGTGCGAGCTTCGTAAAGCGTCCAAGGACAGCGCCCGTCCCTGCATGTCCGTGATGAACTGCTCCCACATGGACCAGCTGGGGTAGAGCTCGTGGGTCACGCCCGTCTCCATCCACGTCGCGAAGCCCTCGTTGAGCCACAGGTCCTCCCACCACTCCATGGTCACTAAATTGCCGAACCACTGGTGCGCCAATTCGTGGATCACGACCTCCGCGACGCGCTGGAGCTGGCGGGACGACGCCGTTTTCTTGTCGATGAGCATATCGACTTCCCGGTAGGTGACGAGCCCCCAGTTCTCCATGGCGCCCGCGGCGAACTCCGGGATCGCGACCATGTCCGACTTGGGTAGAGGGTAGGGGATTTCAAAGGTCGTGTCGTAGGCGTCTAGAGCCGCGACAGCGCATTCCAAAGCGAACTCGCCGAGCTCCGGCTTGCCCGGCGGCGTGAAGGCTCTAATCAATACGCCGTTCTTCGTGAGTTGGGACACGTGGTCGAACTCGCCCACGACGAAGCAGAGGAGGTAGGTGGACATGCGCGGCGACGTCATAAAAGAAGTCGTGACGACCTTTCCATCAGAAGACCGGCGCGTGCTTGACTCGGGCATGTTCGACAACGCGGTCATGTGCGTCGGGACCGTGAGCGAGCAGGCGAAGGTCGCCTTGCGCCGCGGCTCGTCCCAGCACGGGAAGCACCGCCGCGCGTCGATGCTCTCGAACTGCGTCGAGGCCATGAGGCATTTTTCGCCTTGCACGTTCGTGTAGGTCGAGCGATAGAAACCGCACATCAAGTCGTTGAGGACGCCGCTGTACTTTATTAAAATAACGTGGTCGCCCGGCGCCAGGGGCGTCGCGGGCAGGAACTCGAGGGTCGTGGTCCCGGCGTCCACGGTGAACTTGCAGCCCACGCCGTCGACTTTGGCTTCCGCGATCGCGAGCTCCTTCGCGTGCAGCTGCAAGGTCACCGCCGGCGCGGCGACGGCGACCTTGATCGTCGTCGTGCCGTCGAACGCGTGGTCGTCCAGCCGGAGCGTGAGGTCGACGTCGTAGTGCACGGGCTCGACGCCGGCGGGGAGCAGGACGCGGCCCTCCGCGAGGTCCGCTTCATGGGTGCTGCACTTGACCTGCGGCTTGCCGCAGCGGCACAGCAGCGCAAACGCGCCCGGGGAGTTGAGATCGATATCCATGGTGTCGTTTGCGCAGCGCTACAGTGTGTGGCCTTGCTGGTCACGTGTATAGAGCGAATTTCTGTGGAGAGCGAGTTGTGATTTTTTTAGGGTGCGGGTTTTTATGCGGGTTTAATCGAAACGCAAGTAGGGCAGCCACACACAAGAAAGTACATAGTACGCAAGTTACTCATTCCGCCGCGCTTTCTTCCCGCGCGCCGCGGCCTTGGGCCCCCAGTACTCCTCGGGGTTCGGCGCCCAGCGCCGCGCCTTCGTGGAATGGGCGCGCAACGCCGCCGTCGTGGAGAAGTTCGCCTCCAGGATGGGCTCCACGGCCAGGATCCTCGTGACCGCGGCGTCCGGGTCCTCGAGGCGCTTCGCGGCGATGGGGTGCTTCTTGATCCAGCAGCGGAAGATGTCGAACAAAACGCGCGGCGGCGCGTCCGTCTTGATGCCGTCCGGGTCGCGGTGGCACTGCGACGAGCGGTAGCCCGCGTGCATCAAGGCCGCGCGGACCTCGCACATCTTAGGCGCCGCGCAGTGCAGCGTCTTGCCGGGATCGTGTAATATAAGGGCACGTCCATAAGCTCCTCGGACACGGCCGTGAAGACGCCGTGGATGCGCTCCGTCGTCGACAAATGCTCGTCGCAGCCCGCCGCGATGCGGTCGAGGCCGGCCATGACCCAGTCCCGGTCGTGGATGGGCGCCGCCCAGATGGGCCCGCCCACCTTGAACGAGGCCCCGGTCTCGGCGCAGCGCTCCGGCGCCACGAGCTCCGGGTCGAACTCCTCCTCCTCCTCGTCTTCCTCAACAACCTCGTCCTCGCGGTCCGCCTTGCGCTGAGCCCGTCGCCCCAGATCCCGGATCTTCCGGGGCGGCTCGTGCAGGCGCGCGCACGCGTAGCCCCCGTCCCGCAGGATGGGCGAACCCAGGGGCTGCAGGTAGAAGGACGGGCAGCCCGCGGACTGCAAGACCATGGCCCGCCGCGCGATCGTGTGCTTTACTTTGGCCGGCGACTTGTAGACGCGCACGAAGACGCGAATGTAAAAGTCGATCGATAGGGACACGACGGGCACGATGTGCCGCGCGTAGCGCGTGGCGCTCGACTCGAGGGCGTGCAGTAGCACGCGCAACGCAAACTCGTGCAGGTGCTTGGCCTTCGTCGGCATGGAGCCGTACTTCGCATAACAGACCTCGGGGTAGTTGCCCGAGAGCACCGTCATGTCCGTGGACGTCACGCATAGCAGACCCCCGTCGCTGATGGCCTGGACGGCCGCGTCGATGAATGGCGCCGCGGACCCGTAGGGGTCCAGGTCGATCACGTCGTAGGGGTTCCCCCGGCTGTAAATCATGTGCGCCACGGCGTCGCCGCAGACCGCCTCGACCAGCGATTCGCACTCATTCTGCTTGGCGTTGTCGCCACACTTCTTGGCGGCCTCCTCCTCGATGTCGTTCGCCACGACCACCTTCACGCCCGGCACCTCCTTGGCGTAGCGCACGCTGCGCAGGCCCGTCGCCGCGAGCGCGTCCAGCACGCGCAGGCCGCCCTCCGCGGCGTCCGCCCGTAGTAACTCGTCCAGCTCCGTCGCGGATAACGCGTAGAGCCGCGCCCGCTCCTTCTCCGCGGCGGCCTTGCCGTCGCCGCCCGCCTTTTTTGCAATACTGCTCGCCGTGCGCTCGCTCCGCTCGATGTACCGCCACTGCGCGAACAACGACATCATCAAAATGGACACGTCTCTATTAAAAACCTGGACCTTGTTGTAAAAGACGGGCCCGTCGTCCTGGCCCTTGCCCCGCGTGCGCGTGTCGTCGGTCCGGCACTCGTAGAGCATCGACGCGCTGCCCTCGGTCAGGCGCATGAAGCCCGGCGGCGCATCGCCGTCGGCCGCTGCGGCGGGCGGCAGGCCACTCATCAGGGCGGCGGCCACGGCCGCGTTGGAATCCGTGCTGCTGGGGCTGTGCGGGCGCTTCATCGCTGCGATGCGGCGTGGGCGGCGCAGCGCTGCTCGTGTGGCGATGCGAAGGAACGTAGCCGTCGCGTTTATTACGGATGAGCGCTGCGTTGAGCACTACTTCTAGGACAAAGGAGCTCTAAACGTGCTGCGTTTGCTCGACAAAGGGGCTCTAAATGAGCTCGAGCAAATTTCGCCAACGCGCGGGTCTTTTGGACGGGTTTTTTTTACCGAACGCCAGTAAGTTCAAAGGCCGCCGCGCTGTACAAGCCCGCGTGGCTCACCCGGGACAGCGCCAACTCTGTTAGAGCCCACAGTGGCCCTCACAGAGGTAATCTACGGCTTGTCACGATGCGCACCATAGCGCTCGTATTATGCCTCGCCGCGCGCGCGTTCAGCATGTCCATCGGCGGCGCCAAGCCACCGGTCGAGCCCAAGCGCGTATGGACGATTAAGCCGCCGGTGAAAGCGGCCGGCAAAGTGCCGCCGCCCATCGTGCGCAAGGATGCGAAAGCAGCAGAGGCGCTCGCCGAGCTCCAGCGCTCGCGTGCGCCACCGCCGGCGGCGGCGGCGGTGCCGCGGGGCCCGGTGCTCACGACCGAGGTGGTCCGTCCAGTCACGCCCGCCGCGGCCGCCGCGGCCGCCGCCGTGCGGCGCGAAGCCGAAGCGCCGTCACCGGCGGACCCCGTCACGCCGCGCACGATGCCGTCCAACAACCTCTACGCGCCGCCGGCGCCCGCGCCGTCGAAGGC
>Ga0209090_10003202_pt1 | contig 10273 bp, 7 predicted proteins | sample ArcticOcean_MG_C_9_FD_187432 | JGI IMG/M metagenome (GOLD analysis project Ga0209090, IMG submission 187432) | Marine microbial communities from western Arctic Ocean - ArcticOcean_MG_CB2_152 (SPAdes) (version 2) | ecosystem: Environmental > Aquatic > Marine > Oceanic | place: Arctic Ocean... | reverse complement strand
CAATACTATTGGCACCTATCATGATGACTCCAATGGCGCCTCCAGAAATCCTGGTTATTAAGTTTCCAATTGTTCCAGCAATCAAGCCACCTAAAATAACCCCCAGGCCTGCTAAGACTTCTCCCCAAGCAACCATTAATGCAATCGGGTATCCTAAATTAGAGGCAAGCCAACCCGAGGCATCCAAGGGCATTTTTCCAAACCCATGAAGAAAGAATGATATTCCGAGACCAAGCCTTATTATCCAGTCCGCAAACCCAACCAGAGGGTTTGCAATTTTTTCTAAGAGATTGTTAAGTTTTTCCATTTAGTTCCCCATTGCTTCTAAGATTTGTAACAGTAGGTTTATGATATCTAGGTATATTTGAAAGGCAATAACAAAAGCTGAGTTCCAGTCATTGATGCCAGATTTATCAGCACCTGCAAGAATAGAAAAATCTACCATTAAAAATAAAATAAAGATTATTATCCCTCCAAAGGCACTCCATCTTATGGTGCTTGATTCAAATGTATAAAATATCCTAGCAATACTAAAGAGTATTAATGCTAAGAGGGGGTAAAAAAGGTAATTAAGCAGTCCACTAAAATCTATTCCTAAGTATAGGGCTAAAAATCCTGCTAGAAGAGTTATTAGAAGGGTTAAAATAACTGCTTTCAAACCATCGTTTTCATCTATTTGGATCATGATTAAGCCCAGCAACGGCCCAAAAGAAAGAGTATGAAACGTGAACAAGGCTAATTTTCCCTCTACAGGAAAGTCTACAACAGTGGCTATTACAAGGCCTATAAGACTCAAAGTAAAAAAGCTATTCAAAGTACCAAAAATAGAGTCATCTATTTCTTTGCCATCCTCGTTGTATTTGATTACCCTTTCTTCTTCCGGGATGGGCACGTGAAGCAGATCTAATTGACCTTTTGAATTGTGGTGAGCTTCAAAAGTCTCTCCAAAAAATTTAAGCCCTTTTAAAGTTGCTCTTCGAGCCATGAATATAAAGGAGAAAGCACCAATAAATACAATACTTAGCTGGCTAATAAGAATAGCCAGGGTTTTAAAAAGTAGCGTTGTTTCCATCTACCCCATTCCTCCGCTTTCACCCAAAGCAAGAACTTTCATATTTTTCCTCTTAAAACTTCTTAAGAAGATTATAGAATATTTAGCTTCTTTTTCGGAGTCTTATGGAATCTGGTGTTACTTCCACGAGTTCATCGTCTTCAACAAATTCCAGAGCTTGCTCAAGTGTGTGTTGGATGTGCGGAGTAAGGATAAGGTTTTCATCGGTTCCGGCTGCCCTTACATTGGTTAGCTGCTTTGCTTTTGTGGGGTTAACTGGCAAGTCATTGTCGCGAGAGTGAAGTCCAACTATTTGGCCTTTGTAGACCTCTTTACCATGACCAACAAACATCCTTCCTCTCTCTTGTAGGTTAAACAAAGAGTAAGCTAATGTTTTTCCGGATATCATAGAAACCAGAACACCGTTCTGTCTTTTTGCAACTTCGCCAGCCTTAGCGGGACCGTAATGATCAAAAACACTGGTCATAGTTCCTGTTCCACTTGTCATGGTTAAGAAGTTTGATCTAAAACCTATCATTCCTCTTGAGGGGGCAATGAAATCTAGCTTCATTCTTCCCTTGCCATCAGGCTCCATATTTTGAAGGTCTGCTTTTCTTAGGCCCATTTCTTCCATTATTGAACCTTGATGTTGCTCTTCAATATCAATAACAATTTGTTCAAATGGTTCATGAATTTCGCCATCAACTTCTTTTTGTATAACTTCAGGGCGAGAGACACCAACTTCATAATTTTCTCTTCTCATGTTTTCTATTAAGACCGACAAGTGCAATTCGCCTCTGCCTGAAACAACAAATTTATCAGGACTTTCTCCAGGCTCAACTCTTAAAGCAACATTGTGTATTAGCTCTTGCTCAAGTCTTTCTTTTAGGTTTCTTGACGAGATGTATTTTCCTTCTCTGCCAGCAAAAGGAGAATCATTTACCTGGAAGGTCATGCTTACGGTTGGTTCATCGACAGAAAGAGGAGGCAGGGTTTCTACAGCCTCTGGATCGCATATTGTGTCTGAGATATTTAGTTTATCTATGCCCGTTATACAGACTATGTCGCCTGCTTGAGCTTCTTTTACATCTACTCGCTCAAGGCCGTCGTAACCCATAACTTGGAGAACTTTAGCTTTTCTTTTTGAACCATCAGCTCCTGCAACGACTACTTGCATGTTGGGCTTCATTTTTCCTCTTTTTATACGACCAATCCCTATGACCCCAACGTAACTATTGTAGTCGAGAGCACTTATTTGCATTTGAGCAGGGCCTTCATCATTTACTTCAGGAGGAGATACTTTTTCGATTATTAATTTAAGAAGGGGCGCCATATCGTCAGCTAAATTTTGTTCATCTAAGCCCGCCACTCCATTTAGAGCCGAGGCATAAATAACCGGGAAATCTAATTGTTCATCCGTCCCGCCTAGCTTATCAAAAAGATCAAAGACTTGGTCTAGCACCCAGTCAGATCTTGCTCCCGGTCTATCAACTTTGTTTATTACAAGAATTGGATTTAACCCTTGATCAAAAGCCTTTTGAGTTACAAATCGTGTTTGAGGCATCGGCCCATCTACAGCGTCAACCAATAACAATACTGAATCAACCATCGAAAGAACCCTTTCAACCTCACCTCCAAAATCAGCGTGCCCAGGTGTGTCTACGATATTAATGCGATGCCCATTCCATTCTATGGCTGTATTCTTGGCAAGAATTGTGATGCCTCGTTCTTTCTCCTGATCGTCTGAGTCCATGACCCTTTCAGTGGTCATACTTTTCCTGTCTAAAGTCCCTGTCTGTTGGAGCAACTTATCAACAAGAGTGGTTTTGCCATGATCAACATGCGCAATGATGGCTATATTTCTGAGGTTTTTAACAGTCATGAGGTTTCTAGAAAGGCGCGATTATAAGGGTTTCTTAAGAAACTTCTATGAATCATTTAATAAATTTTGAGGATTTACAGAATCCTAAAGAGCTTACTTATAAGTTTTGTTTCTATCCACCATTCCATGAACCATTGGATCGGGGCAGCATATGGCTCTTAAGGCTTCTAATTCACTCTTAGTCTTCAACGATAGAATATCTTTGTAGAATAATTTTGCCTTCAAATTTCCTCTTTCGGCAGAAAGTTTAAAATATTTCAAAGCCAATGGAAGGTTTTGGTTAATCCCCTCTCCCTTAGCGTATACGATTGCTAAATTGAAAGGCGCTTTAGAATGACCTTGTTCACTTGCTCTTTGATACCAATATATGGATTTTTCTGTCTCTTTATAAATTCCCCTGCCAAGAGAATAATTTATGCCTGTATTGTACTGGCTAACTGATACTCCTTGAGTGGCTAAAGCAAGATCGTAAACAAAATCTTCTTTGTCATCAGCTTGTACGGTTAACGACAGAAATAAAAAAACACCTTTTAAAAAAAAGGTGTTTAGAGTTTTATTCAGGGAATGTCTCATTCCATGCTAACAACTACCTTGCCGAGAACCTTTCTCTCTTCTAATGATTTAATTGCTTTAGTTGTGTCTTCTAAAGAAAAACTCTTGCTAACAAAAGGTTTTATTTTGCCTTCGGCATGCAGCTCAAAAAGTTCTTTGAAGTTTTGCGCATTTAATTCAGGTTCCATGCCTGCAAATTGACCCCAAAAAACTCCAATTATTTGACACTCTTTTAACAGGGTAAGGTTTAGTGGCATCTTAGGGATTCCCGCAGTGAATCCTATCACTAGATATTTTCCATGTCTTTTTATCGCTCTCAATGAGGGTTCGGCGTAATCTCCCCCCACTAAATCATAGATCATATCAACTCCGCCTCCAGATGCCTCTTTGATTTCATCAGAAAATTTCTTTTGTAAGTCTCTGTCCATATCCCTTTGGTAAAGAATCGTCTCGTCCGCACCTTCTGCTTTGCAAAGATCAAGTTTCTCTTGAGATGATGCTGCTGCAATTACTTTTGCTCCCATGGCTTTTCCAATATGCACTGCAGTAATGCCAAGCCCACCACCGGCTCCAAGAACTAATAAAGATTGCCCTGATTGGAGTTCGCCTCTTTGCTTTAAAGCATGAAAGGTAGTTCCATAATTCAAAGGGAAGCCTGCTGCAGTTTTAAAATCCATTGTTTCAGGCAGTGGCATCAGCTGTTGAGCAAAGTAGGCACCTTTTTCACAAAGTCCTCCATTACCAACACTGCCCATGACTCGGTCTCCTTCTTTGTACATAGTTACACCTTCACCAACGGAAGAAACTACACCGGCAATCTCTCCGCCGGGGCTAAACGGGAAGGGAGGTTTAAATTGATAAAGTCCTTGCACAATCAAAACATCGGGAAAACTAATGCCTGTTGCCTTGATATCAACAACAACCTGACCTGGGCCGGCTACTGGATCAGCAACTTCTTCAATTTTGTGTGATTCTACCGGTCCGAATTCGTTACATACAAAAGCTTTCATATTATTCCTTTATCTTATAGATTTATTTATCAAGTTACCTTTTCTTAAAAAAACGTCAAGATGTCTGACTAAAATATTCTTTAAGGTAGCTCTCAAAGTCAGGCTCAATTTGTGCATCGATTTCATCTTGTTTCTCCAAAGATACTTTCGCAGCCTCTTCGAAGAAAAGATTTTCATATCGCTGGTCAGTCTTAAAATATTGGGAATGTTCATTTGCGAGCTTTAAACCAAATTCCCTAAAAGACATATTTTTTGTCAGTAAATCATTAAGAACTTTGCCACTTAGGGTTTCATCAATATTTTTTACTTTTTTAATTTGCAGGTCGATAGATTCCATCCATAAATTTTTACCTTCTTTGAAGACGCTCCCTCCCAAAGTTGAAGATATTTCTTTTAATTCTGAGAGAATCTTTTCACTAAAATCTAAAGTAGTTCCTTCGTCCCCATTCAAATTTATGATTTGGCTCACATCACGTCCATTATTAATAATCTTTTCATGATTATTTTTTATTGTTTCAGCTTCATCTCTTCCTATGGGCGGGCTTTCTTTGAGAAGACAGTACATAAGAAGCGTATCCATAAAATCAAGCTGATCTCTTCTTACTCCAACAGGACTGAAAGGATCCAGGTCAACGCATCTTAGTTCCAGATACTCTATGCCTTCTGTTCGGAGCACGTTAACAGGCCTTTCCCCGGTTAAACAAACTCTTTTAGGTCTTATTGTGCTGTAATATTCATTTTCAATTTGAATCACCGATGTATTTAGTTGAACCCTTTTGTCGTCAACAAATTCACCTATATCTTGGTAGGCCTTGTAAGGTGTTGTTAAGGCATTTTCTAAATCAAGACAGTAATCTTCTAAGGTATTGTAAGAGATATTTAAATTATCTTGAGCTTTGCTGATATAGCCTAAATCGCCCATTCTTAAAGAAGTGGAGTTGGGTTTGTAAAGCCCTCCGCCAGGTAAACTTTCAAGACCATGCTTGCCTTTTTCTACAAAAGAATCACAAACAGCAGGAGACGCTCCATACAAAAAGAAATAAAGCCAGCCAAACCTCTTAAAATTTCTAGCTATGTGTAAATAGACCTCATTTTTGAGCTCTTTCTCATTTTTATTCTCTTCTAGAGACAGAAGGATATTGAAGAATTCATCTGAGAATGAGAAATTGTAATGAAGGCCTGCAATTGTTTGCATTAGGCTTCCATACCTTTCTGAGAGACCTTTTCTGTAAATCGTTTTTATCATCCCAGAGTTTGACATCCCGTAGTTTCCAATCGGAATTTCTTCTTCATTATCCATCGGACATGGCATGCTGCAAGGCCATAACATCTCATCTTCAATATTGTTGTAAACAAAGGCGTGAAGGTCGTTTAAAAAATCTAAACAAGACTGGGCATCGTTAAAAGTTGGAGTGATAAGCTCAAGAAGAGCTTCAGAAAAATCGGTGGTTATGTAGGGGTTGGTAAGAGCAGAACCCAAACTCTTGGGGTGAGGCTTATTGGAAAGTTTTCCCGAATTTGAAATTCTTAAACTTTCTTTTTCAATCCCGCGGTTAATATAACGGAGCTCCTCAAGTGCCCCTGATTGCTTTAGCTTTTCTAGGGTAAGCTGCATAGTATAGAGATCGTGTTTTTATTTTGGACCGGCAGAAATGATTGCTTCCGAGACATCAAATTTTTCAAAATTAGTTTTAAACTGATTCACTAACTTTTCTTCATAAACAGCGTAAGATTCTAAATCACCCCAGTTTCTACTGGGATTCAAAAGATCTTTATCAACACCCTCAACTGCTAGTGGCACATCAAGATTCATTCCTTCTATTTTTTCGGTTTCTGCCTCCGCTAATTCACCTGATTGAATTGCGCTTATTATTGCTCTAGTTACCGGGATATCGAATCTCTTTCCTGTGCCGTAAGGCCCGCCAGTCCAACCGGTGTTGACTAGATAAACTTTGCTTTCAAAAGATTCTATCCTTTTTATAAGAAGGTCCGCATAAACCCCCGCAGCTCTAGGAAAGAAAGGGGCGCCATAACAAGTAGAGAAAGTGGTCTTGAAAGCTTCAGTTGAGCCAACTTCTGTTGAGCCAATGGCAGCTGTATAACCACTTAAGAAATGATAAGCAGCAGCTTCTTTTGAAAGCAAAGACACCGGGGGTATAACCCCAGAAAGGTCGCAAGTAAGAAAGATGACCGCTTTAGGCTCTCCAGCAGCATTTTCTTCAGCTCTTTTTTCAATATGTTCTCTTGGATATACGACCCTGGTGTTTTCAGTCAGGGAAGAGTCGCTGTAATCAGCTTCTTTAGAATCTGAATCGATAACAACATTTTCCATTACGCTGCCTTTTTTAATAGCATCCCAGATTACTGGTTCGTTCTTTTGGGTTAAATCAATGCATTTTGCATAACAACCGCCTTCAAAGTTAAATACAGTTCCTGGACCCCAACCGTGCTCATCATCTCCAATTAAATTTCTATTTGGATCTGCTGAAAGAGTGGTTTTACCAGTACCTGATAAACCAAAGAACAAGCAAACCTCGCCTCCTGATCCAATGTTTGATGCACAGTGCATAGGCAAAACATCCTTGGCAGGCAGAAGAAAATTTTGAACTGCAAACATGGATTTCTTCATTTCGCCGGCATATGGCATTCCTGCAAGTAAAACTTTCTTTTCTGTGAAGTTAAGAATTACCACACCGTCGCTGTTCGTTCCATCTTCTTCTGGGCTACAAACAAATTCAGGGGCGCTCATTACTTGCCATACGTCTTTAGAATTCGTATTAAAATTATCTGGCCTAATAAACATCTGACGTCCAAAAAGGTTGTGCCATGCCCATTCTGTTTTAATGGTAACAGGCACATAAAATTCAGAATGCTCTCCTACGTGTAAGTCAGAAACAAAAGTATCTTTCTGAGATAAATACTCTTCAACTTTTGTCCAAAGAGCTGAAAATTTATTCTGATCAAAAGGCTTGTTTATATCACCCCAATCTACCTCGGAAGAGGTAGTCTCATCCTTTACTATAAACCTATCAAGAGGGCTTCTGCCTGTTCTCTTCCCTGTCTTTACTAGCAGCGCACCGTTAGCAGCTATTTCTCCTTCCCCGCGTGACAGAGATTCCTCTATTAACTCATCAATAGAAATATTTTCGTAGATTTTAGTCATTTAAGTCTGAAGTAATTTAAATTAAGTGCGACATTATAGATTATCTATAAAGTTTTTGAGAATGAATTTCATTTGAAATTAGCAGTGATTTTAGTAAATAAGCAAGAACCAGCAAGAAGCTAATTAACAACCAGCCGGGTATGCTAATGCCTAAAAAACTCCAAAGGACCTCAGCACAATTTCCATCCCCTTGAATGGCCATTATAAGGACCTCAAAGAAGGGAAGAGAGCCAAGTAAATAGTCCATATCGGGTGCACAACTTGGGACCAATTCTGCAGGGAGGCTTTGCAAATAAAGTTGTCTAATTGAAAGGCTAATTCCCATTAAGACAGAAACAACAGACATCCCCAGATAGGATCTAAAGAAAATAATTTTTTTTGAGTTGTGTATGAATCCGACAAGTCCAATCAACCCAACAAGAATAGCGGCAAACCTCTGTAAATAACAAAGCATACAAGGCTCTAGCAATAGGTAATATTCAAAAAAAAGGGCGACGGCCATAAGTCCCGTGCTGTAAGCAATCATAAGCCCATAGACTCTTCTGGGGTTTTTAAATAAAAAAATCATTAGTGAGCTTGATCCCAATTATTGCCAATTCCTACATCCACTTCTAATGGAACTTTTAGTCTTGCCGCTTCCGACATGGATTTTTTGAGTAAATCAACGACTTCTTTTGTTTCGCCAGGGGGAGATTCAATTATCAATTCATCGTGCACTTGTAGCGTCATTTTTGCATCTAATTTTGCCTTCTTTAGTCCCTGGTGCATATTAATCATGGCTATTTTCATTATATCCGCAGCAGTGCCTTGGACGGGGGCATTTATGGCTGCTCTTTCAGCTGCCTGTCTTCTTATTCCGTTGCCTGCATTAATGTCTCTTAAATAGAGCCTTCTGCCAAAGAGAGTTTCTATGTATCCTAGATCTCTAGCCGATTGTTTGATAGATTCCATATAATCCTTTACTCCAGGATATTTGGCAAAATACATGGCCATATATTCTGCTGCTAAGTTTCTATTTATCCCCAGTTGTTTTCCTAAACCAAAGGCAGAAATTCCGTAAATAAGACCAAAGTTTATGGCTTTTGCATTCCTTCTCAGGTCAGGAGTTACTGCATTTTGATCTACTGAAAAAACTTCACTTGCCGTTAAACTATGAATATCTTCATTATTATTAAAAGCTTTTATGAGGCCTTTATCTTCTGAAAGATGAGCCATAATCCTTAATTCTATTTGAGAGTAGTCTGCTGAAATTAATTCATTATTCTTCGAGGCTTCAAAAGCTTGTCTTATTCTTCTGCCATCTTCTGTTCTTATCGGTATGTTCTGAAGGTTTGGATCAGAAGAAGAAAGTCTTCCGGTTGTTGTGACGGCCTGATGAAAGGAGGTGTGAACTCTGCCGCTGTTTTCAGAGATTTGCAGGGGTAATTTATCTGTGTAGGTAGACTTTAATTTACTTAAAGTCCTGTGTTCTAAAAGGACTTTTGGAAGCTCATAATCTTCAGCAAGTTGTTGAAGAACATTTTCATCTGTGGAAGGCTGCCCTCCAGGAGTTTTTTTAATGATGGGATACTCTAATTTATCAAAGAAAATTTCTCGTAGTTGCTTCGTAGAGCCCAAGTTGAATTCTTCCCCTGCTATTTCATAGGCTTCTTTTTCTAATTTTATTAGCCTTTTTCCTAAGTCTTTTGATTGTGCTTCTAAAACTTTGGAATTAACTAACGTTCCTGCTTGTTCCATATCAGAGAGGACCTCTATTAAAGGAATCTCTATATCCTCAGCCAATTTTTTTAAAGAAGTTTGCTTATTCAAAAGGGGGTTAAGTTTTTCGTACAGTCTAAGAGTGATATCAGCATCTTCTGATGCATAATTTCCTGCAAGTTTTAAAGGGACCTGATCAAAAGAAATTTGTTTTACTCCTTTGCCAGCAACCTCTTCAAAAGTAGTTGTCTTGTAATTAAGATAGAATTTAGCCAACGCATCAAGGTTATGCCTTGTTGCAGAAGCATCTAAAATATAGCTCATTAACATAGTGTCTTGTTTTATAGGGCCTAGTTTTACCCCATGTTGAGCTAAGATATTTCTATCAAACTTTATATTCTGCCCAATAATCTTCTTTTTCTTATCCTCTAAAAATGGTTTAAGTTTTTCTAGTACAGTTTTTTCAGATAGCTGTTTTATGCCTTCTTCTTTAGCATGACCAAAAGGTATGTAAGCCGCTTCCCCGGGTTTAGTTGACAAAGAAACGCCCACCAGTTTTGCATCCATGTAATTAAGCCCTGTTGTTTCTGTATCAACAGCAACAGTCTTCGCTTTATTTACTTTTTTAATCCATTTATCCAGATCTTTTTCATTAAGAACTAGTTCATAATTAGAATTAATCTTTTCTTCTTCTGCCCTGGGTTGCTCTTCTTTATTACTAAGCCAGCTTCTAAACTCGAGCTCTTTATAAATTGCATTTAGACCACTTTGGTCTGCGGGCTGTACTTTTAGGCCCTCGATGGTGACATCTAAATCAACATCCTTTTTAATGGTTACGAGTTCCTTTGAAAGAGACAGCTGCTCTAATCCCAGTCTTAAATTTTCTCCAACTTTCCCGGGTATATTTTCTGAATTAT
>Ga0209090_10003197_pt1 | contig 10282 bp, 7 predicted proteins | sample ArcticOcean_MG_C_9_FD_187432 | JGI IMG/M metagenome (GOLD analysis project Ga0209090, IMG submission 187432) | Marine microbial communities from western Arctic Ocean - ArcticOcean_MG_CB2_152 (SPAdes) (version 2) | ecosystem: Environmental > Aquatic > Marine > Oceanic | place: Arctic Ocean... | reverse complement strand
CATCAATAATATTATTAATAGTATTCGTTTTATCAGCATTATTGCGCGCAGAAAGAAGACATGATGTTGTTTTGTGTGTCGTCGTTTTCGGCGGCGACTGCTGTTACGAGTACTACCACGAAAGCGCTCTCTTCGAGGCACAGAGTAGCGACGACGAGGACGACTTTCTCTCTTCAAAATGGAGAAAGAAGCAACAACACAAACAGAAGAAGAAGATGTTTTACGTTTTCCGTTCGAAACGAGAACGATGATTCGCCGAAAGTGTGCGTCCCGTGCGGTGCGTTTGGCGGAGCGTCGTCGCCGGAAAGGAAAGCGGCGGATGTTATGCACCAGTTGTTGACGTATACCGCCACATGGGTGGTGATTGGTCAGTTGGAATCGATAAATTGCAGACTCAACGTGCAAACGCCAGACGGAGAAAGCACAGAGGCGAACTTGGACGGTCAAGGCGAAGTGAACCGAGTGAACAACCAGCACGAATTTTTGTTGGATTTTCTGGAGAAAAACCCGATTCGAAACCCAGAAGAGTGGATGAGCAAGCTTTCGAAAGCAGACCAGAGTTTGGCGAACCGAATTATGACCGCGAGACAAGGGTACGCGAACATGGATTTCGAGTGGAAGAGCGTAGAGGCGCTCGCGAAGAGAGACATCGAGAACGGAAATAAAAAGTTACAAACGGAAATGCTGGAGAGCATGATGACGGGCGGCGGTAGCAGTGATACTACTTCGTCCGCGTAAGAAGGAGAGAAGAGTTTGCGATGTTTTGTATTTATTGTAATTTTAACCCAAAGGTAAAACTCTTCTAAAACGTGTAACTGCTACGTAGCTAACTCATCTCTCTATGACTACACTCTCTATATTTTCCTGCGCGCCTCGATTTCGGCGTCGTACGTTTGCACGGCAAACTCGAGCGCGTCCGAGACGCCTCTCGGGTAATATTTTTCGATGATCTCCTCCCCGCTAGGTTTTCCTCCTCCTCCTCCTTCCTCTTCATCCTCGCCTTCGTTTCCTGTTTGATCGAGTTTATCAATCAATTTCTCTTCCCACTCTCGACCGAATTCAGAATCCTTCTCTTCAAATATAAACGAGCGTCGAACGGCTGCAAACGTCGCCAACGCCTTCTCCACGTCTTTCTTCATAGCCCCGTTTTCGCACGCCTCGTACACCGCTTTCACAACTTGTTTCTGCACGCCTTTCTTGTCAGCTTCCCACGCGCCGCCGCCGTATTCTAAAACAAATAGCAGCGCTTTCAGCTCTGGCAACGTTTCTGGAATACCAAACCGTTCGTCGTTTGCAGTCAACCCTAACTCTTTGCGTCTTTTCTCCACGTGATTCACTCGCAACGCGTAAGCTTCCTCCAACATCGCCCGACCTTGCTCGACGGAACCGCTTCCGGCTAACTGAATCGCCGCGTTTCGCGTGGCGAATAACCTTTCGGTGATTGGCACCGCATTCATTCGTCGCTGCGCTTTCATTTTTCTCAGCACTTCTTTATCGATCATTTCGCCCGCTTCCTCCGGGCGTCGGTTTTTGGCTTTTTCCATCGCCTCCAGAGCGGCGAAGATGTTTAATAAAACGATATCGTTCTCTTCGTCTGGAATAACTTCTCGAGCCATCAAAGCGCCGGCTTCCAAAGCATCGCCGCGAAAACCGTCTAAATACATGGCACGCCAGTTTCCTTCGTCGTTGGCGCATCGACCGACTAAAGAGGATGCCATCTGCGTGCCCCGTCGTAAAACTTCCGGTTTCGCGTCTTTGGTGACGCTGCGAAGGATTTTGACAAAAAAAGACGCGGTTAAGATTCCGGATAAAACGCGACCGTTCAATTCAGTGGTCAAACCGTCTGTTTCTGCGGGGAATACCAGAGATGGATCTAACCCGTGCATTTGCGCGAGCTCGTGTTCGGAAAGTCGATTTAAAATTGCCGTCGGGCTTTTCCTGGGATCTATCGCCTCGTCGACAAGGGCCGGGGAGTTTCCATCGCCGAGAAGGTACGGATCGTCGTCGTCATTATCACCACCACCACCACCATCGTTAGCATCGCCGTCTTTATTTTTATTCTTGGATTTCTTCTCTTCGACTTGGTCGATGAGTAACCGAATAGCGTTTTGTATGCGCGTCTCGACGTTTTCTGGATCTTCCGTAGGTAACAGCGCTCTCGAAAACGTCACTTCTCGTTCGACGAAGCTGTCGTTTTTGGTCAACTTGTTCGCTTCGAGTCCAGCAACTACGCGTAAACCAGTCGTTCGTAATTCTCTGTCCAATCGAACTCTGACGAGTTTCATCCAGTGTTCAAATTCCACGTCTGAAAAAGTAGGCGTCTTGGACAAAATGCCTTCGCCCATCATTTTCTTCAAAATCTGGTCGCTTTTATACGCTTTCATGGCTTCGCCGGATAACTTCGAGGCCCAGGACATTTGCAATCTCGCCAATTTTGTCGACTCGTACGTTTCCGCGACTTCGCACGTGTTTGATAACTCCACTCTGCACGAGGCCGTCACTTCGCACTTGCCGTTTTTCCTCCTCGCTTCGACTTTAATGTTCGCCTGAATGTCAAACGTTTTTTCCTCGCGCTCTTCCGATATTTTCTTTCGTCGCAATCGTTCCGCTTCTAAAGCCTCTCGTTCCAATCGCATCTTTTCCTCTCTCCGTTTCCTATCCTCCTCCAACTCTTTCTTCTTCCTCGCCGCTTCTTCTTCTTCGCGTTTTTTCAACCGCTCTTGTTCCTCGGCTTGTTTCAATCGAAACTCGGCGCGTACTTGTTCTCGTTTTCGTTCTTCCTCTTCTTCTTTTTTACGCTCAATCTCGAGTAATCTCTGTCGCTCCTTCTCTTCCGCTTCCTCTCTTAAGCGTTCTTTCTCGTCTCTCAACTCGCGTCTCTCCAACTCCTTCGCGCGTTTCTCGTCCAATTTTTTCTGTTTCTTTTCCAAGTAGCGTCGTAAATCCCCCTCGTCGTACAATCGCATTTCCACCGAAGTGTCGTTCTCTTGACCGTCTATTCTTTTCAACTCCTGAAACGCTTTCCCTACCGTCCACTTTTCGTTTCGAATAAACGCCTCCTTCTTCTCTTTATTCGTTCGCACGGTCTTGGAAACCGCTAACGCAACCGCCGCCAAACCCAGCGATATCAGTTCCGTCGGCGCGTCCAACCGTCCTCTCGAACTTCTCAAATACTCCGGCGTTACTGGCGCTCTCTCAAAAGCGCCGAAACAGTCTCGACTGATTTCCACACGCTTCTCTCGCACTTCCGAGATAAAATCTGAAATGTGGTCCATCGCCGTGTATTCGACTTCGATTTCTTCCTCCACTTCTTCGTACAGGAAACTGCTCGAATCTTCTTCTTTCAACTGTTCTTTTTTATTCGCATCATCATCATCATCGGCAGCAGCAGCAGAAGAAAAAGACGTCGCACTGCTGCTGCTGCTGTTTATTCTGTCCTCGTGAATACTAATACTCTCATCATCTTCATCATCGTCGTCGCCGCTCTTTCTCGTCGCATTCAGTCTGGAAAGACTTCTGCTTTTCCTCCTCCTCCTTCTTCCTTTTCTTTTTCCTCCCACGCGTCGTTCAGCTGAAAAAACGACGAAACGGCGAGCTCCTTCTGGCGTGGGAACAACGACGACGGCCATGCTTGTTTACTTGTTGTTGTTGTTGTTACGTCGTAGCGCTCTCGTGCCTCTTTTTTGTGCCGTTTTTCTCCATAAAAAAGAAGCAGAGAGACGACGATGCATGGCTCTTCTTCGTCTCCTCCTCCGCCTTCGGGAGTGACGACGCGAGGGCAGAAAAGACGGATGGGGGAGAGAGATTCTTTGTGGGATTTGATCGTGAATAAGAACGACGATATTTGTTTTAAACATATCGTTCCGAGATTGAATCGAACGGATGTGAAATTCTTGTACGAGGTGAATACGGAGACGAGAAAGTTGATTAAGAGATCGTCTCGCGCGAGTGATTTGAAGGAGAGGTTTAAGATCGAAGATATGTCGTCGATATCGACTTTGGAAGTTGCGTGGGAGAATAAATCGTTGTGGCCGAGTTGGTGGATATATAAAGAAATAGCTTTCTGCTGGAGAGTTGCTCAAACGAATAAACTCGAGTTGCTCAAGTGGGCGCGAGAGGAGAAAAAATGTGAGTGGGATGGAATGACGATTGATGCGGCCGCAGAACAAGGTAATCTGGAAATGGTCAAGTATTGCGTTGCAAATGAGTGTCCTATCGATATGGACGCGTGTGCAAATGCCGCCCGAAACGGTCATCTCGAGTGCCTCAAATACTTAAGCGAAGAAGTCAAAGCGCCTTGGGGTTCGCAAACTGCCGCATTGGCGGCTTTAAATGGTCATCTTCATATACTCGAATATCTCGTTGAGCGTAAGTATGATCAATTCAACACATATGCGTGTGAGTATGCGGCCGCGTTCGGCCACTTAGACTGTTTGAAGTACTTGCGCGAAACCGCCAAAGCGCCGTGGGACTCTCGGGCCGTACGAGAAGCGCACACGAAAAACCAAACCGAATGTGTACAATACCTCCTCGACAAAAACTGCCCATTACCAGACGGTTGGCGATACGAAGACGGAGTATTGCACAAGTCATAAACACGCGCACACACACACACACAGCTTGTAATTTAAAAAGAAGATTCAGCGCTCGCGTACCTTTTCCTTACTCCTCTTTTTCCCTTCTTGTTAGTTTTTTTTAGGGAAACCAACCCCTCGCTGTGCGGCATAAATTTTCTCTCTTTCTAACTCTCTGTTTGTGACTCTGATTATTACTACACGCGGCGTAAAGTATTTATATAATAACACTATCATCGAATTAGTACGCATCGTGCCAGACTGCTTTATTGGAGAGGAGAGACAGATATATATATAGTATTAAAGGAACGGATTGATTACTTTTGATTTTTGGATAACGAACCCGGGGATATGAATTTTAAGAGTCATCATCATCAAACCACGAACGCGAAGAACGTGGTTTTCTTCGGTCATCTGCAACGAAAAGGAAGACGAAGGAGTCGCTTCTCTGCGACGACGAAGAGAACGACGACAATCAAGGCTTTGTACGGGTATAAGGGAGCAAAAATTGTCGACCCTTTGGAGCAACTGGAACGTTTATTTCCAGAGGTTCCAGAGCCGGTGTTGAAAATAGGGAAAACGGTATACGAAGTCGTTTTAGAGCCTTTATACGACCAGTTACCGCTACCGGACGTGGCCAAAGACTTCATCGAACAATTAGCTCTGGATGAAAAAGTGAACGGGTGGACTTTATACACGAACGGGACGCCGTTTGAGGAGTTTCTTTTAGTCGCGTTTGTCGTGTTTTATTTAACCGCGCAGCCGGGGATTTTGGGGTACGCGTTCGATGAAACCGTCGCGAGAGCGATACAAACAGCCACGGCTGGGAATAAGTTTGGCAAAAGAGGTTCGAATGTAAACGTAGGCGGGAGAATCGGGGACGGGTCGTTCGGGACCGTCTATCGAGGACGATTAAATTCCAGCGAGGCGGAGAATTTGGTCTTGAAGTTTGCGAAAAATACAACCGGCGCGAGCGGGTTACAACGCGCCGAACGACACATGAACGAACGGATATCCCGGGACATTTTCGTCGCCGGCGGTTGCGCGTCTTACGTCGGATCTTACGAGGAAATTGAAGACGCGGCGGCACCGGTTTTGGTGTGGAAATTTGCCGGCGATGAAAACACGCTCGAAGATTACGTGTTGGATAGAAATTTTCCGAGCGCATTAGAGGTGGCGCTTTTTGGGAAATCCCAAGAGGATAAAGATTACGACGCGAGGTGTTACGCCGTCACAAAGAAAATCACGCAACAGTTGTTGTGGTCGTTGAGAGGGTTACACTCCATCGGTATAGTTCACAGAGACGTGAAACCGGCGAATTTAGTCAACGAAAACGGACGATTCAAACTGATCGATTTCGGCGGCGCCGCGGATTTACGAAGCGGCGTGAACTACGAACCGGAAGTTTCCATCTTAGACCCTTCGTTCTCACCACCAGAGGATTTTATCATGCCTGAACGAACGCCGAGAGCGCCTCCGGGTGCCATCGCCGGCGCGCTTTCTGTCCTTCCGTGGACCGTCTTCCAACCGCAATTATTCGATAGCTATTCCGCCGGCCTCGTTTTACTCCAGTTGGGATGCCCGCAACTCAGAGGCAAACGCGTGTTAGAACCATCCGGGTCGTTCCAGCGACGGTTACAGGACGAAAACTACGATTTGCGCAAAGTGCGCAAAGACTTAGCCGGAAACTTAGGCTGGGACTTTTCCGCTCTCGATCGAAACGGCGGCGCCGGGTTCGATTTAGCCTGTCGACTCGTCGCCGCCAGAGGTATCACGCGAAGAGGTCGGTTAGACGCCACGCAGGCGCTGTTGCACCCGTTTGTACTTTTACCTTTTTAATAATACATCTACTATTACTACTACTACTACTACTGCTACTACTACTACTACTACTACTATTGCTTTACTACTGCTGCTACTTCATGATCTTCATTCGTCAACTACTCGCCTCGCGGTCCCCAACCGCCTTTCACTGTAAACAGCCATCCGTTCTTCAAACCGGTCCCGTTGCACGCGTCGCAACGCACGTACCCGCGGCCAACGCATCGACTGCAGCAATAATCATCGTCATCCGTGGTGGTTGTCGTCTTCCCTCTGCCTTGACAGTGAGCACACACGCGTCTGTTGTACCCGAAACATTCGTTGCACTTGACCGGTTTCGTAAAGTAGTTATACATCTCTTCGATTGGTCTTCTTTGTCTTCGTGTGTTATCAGTATTGTCCTCGTTGCTTTCACCACTCGCTCTCAACACTTTTCTCCTTAGGATTATATTACTACTACTGCTTTTACTACTACTCCTACTACTATTCGCGCAGAAGAAGATGTCTTGACGCAACATGAGATGATGATTTTTTATCCGGTTTTGCGTCAGACTTTTTTCCAATTCAATGTCGTCGTTCACGTCCGCTAATGGCTCGCCGATGACGAGTCGTTTTCGTTTCGCGAATTCAAGAAGACGACAAAGAAGAGCAGACTTCAATCACGTCGTCAGAGCGTCGTTAGGGGAGAGAAAAGTGTTCTCAGAGAAAGCCGTTCTCGTCGTTTCGTGTTGTTCGCTTTTCTTTTCCCCGTCGATGAGTTTCGCGTTCGATGAAAGATTCTCGGGATCGTTCGCGGACCCGAACCACCCGGGGTGCCCTCGAGAAATCACCTCGAAAGGCCTGTTAAGAGGGTACGACCCGGTGCCGTTCGAGAAAGGCAAAGGGTGCAGAGGACGGAAAGTCGTCACGCCGGAAGATGTGTTCAAGTATCCCGGGAAAACCATGACATATTGGGAAATCCAAACCAAATTGGTTGGAAAGAATAAAGACGAGATATACATCGATTTCGACGAGAAAGACGGAAGTGGGGAGAAAGTGGTCGCGAAACTGAACGAGAGAGAGGAAATCGTGTTCCCGACCGGGGAGGTTTGGAAACGGAGACGAGGCGAGAGTTTCTTTCCGTGAGATTGAGATGAGTGAGATACGTAACTGTAATGGATAAAATAGAATGTAATGCTTCATTAGAGTACACCCCTCTTAATCAAAGCTTTGCCCTTCGCATGAACACACGATTATGACGACGAATCATAAGAACCATTTGTTCACGTCCCCGTTCCTCATCGCAATTCTCTTTCGCTTACTGAATTCGTTTGTTTTTCTGCGAACGTTTCACAGCGCGGACGAACACTATCAAAGCGTGGAAATCGCGCACGAGTTCGTGTTCGGGTACGGTGTAAAAACGTGGGAATGGCGAGAGGACGTGCGGTTGAGAAGTTTCGCGTATCCTTTACTTTTGTACGCGTGGCCGTACGCGCTCGTTGGAAGTACAAAGAAGAGTAGTACCCGTGGATGGTTTGACGAAGCAACTTTGATGCGAGCGACGCCGAGAGTGATGAACGCCGTGCAGTGCGCTTTAATCGACGTCGGGACGTACCGGTTAGCGAGGAAATGGTACAACAACGACCAGAACGTGGCGAAAAAAGCGTTCGCGTTGTCGCTATTCTCGCACTGGCATTTTTATTGCGGATGTCGGTCGTTCGCGAACGTAACGGAGACCGCGTTTTGCGTCTGGGCGCTCGTGTTTTGGCCGAGCGGGTATTTCGATATGAAAACGAAGAACGCGAAGAAAAGAGGAGGTGGTAGTAATAATAGCGGTAATAGGAGTAGCAACAGTGGGTTTAGAAGAAAGAGCATCCGTGGTTTAGTTTCAGCGTTCGTTTCGTGCACCGTGCGGCCGACGGCGTACGCGTTTTGGGTGTGCGTAGGAGCGCATACGATTTTCTTCGATCGGGAGGCGTTGTCAGCGAAGCGACGAGCGAGGTTTAGCGTAGATGCCTTTTGGGTTGGAAGTATCGTTTTATCGATAGAAGCGTGCGTGAACTATTACTATTACAACAAGAAGTGGACGTTCCCGGCGTGGAACTTTTTCGAGTTTAACGTCTTGAGAGAAGGCGCGAGTCAATACGGAACGCATTCCAACGCGTGGGTTTTCACGCAAGGTTTACCGGTTGTTTTGGGCGTTTTGTTTCCAGTCAGTCTTTACGAGTTGTTCCTCGCTTCGAATGCTCGCGGTAATTTAGAAGATACTATTAGTGCTGTTCTTCCTGATGGGGGTAAAATCATCAAAGATAACGATGGAACCAACGCGAAAAGAAAACGTTTGCCGACGCCCGCGGTGGCGAAAGTTGCTTTTTTGGCAACCGTTTTCATCGTTTCCATTCCAAAGCACAAAGAGTTTCGCTTTTTATACCCGTTGATGCCAGTGTCTATTGCGGTGTCTGCGAAGTCGTGGGCGTGGTTGGAGAGCGAGCCGCCAGATAAGAAATCATCGAAGAACAACTCTAAAAATACTACGTTTCTCCTGGCTCGGTGGCTCGTGCGCCTCGGTCTCGCGGCGCAAATTCCGCTCGCGATGTATCTCTCTTTGATACATCAAAGAGGCATGGAAACCATCGTCAACAAATACGTATCCAAACTAACCGTGGAAGACGACGTGTTCGACGGTGGCGTGCACTTCTGGACCCCGTGTCACGAACACCCGTTCTACGCGAGCGTCCACAAAAATTTGACGATGCGCTATTTGGAATGCGATCCTCCAAACGCGTCGTCGGTTTCGTCGCATTTGTCCTCGGGCAATTGGCGAGCGTTCGAAAAGAACCCCTCGGCATTCGTAGAGCGTAAATACGGGAAAAGCAGCGGATTGAAATGCGACGACGACGTAAACGACGACGCCGATGAAGATGCTAAAACGAGCGATGAAGATGCTAATAATCTCCTCCCGAGCCACGTCGTCGTCTTCCAGCGCGAGCGCAACATCCTCTGGAACTGGTTCCAATCCTTCCAGTTTGAAGAGATCGCGAACGAGTTCCACGCGCACTTGAGCGTCGATCGCCCGGGTCAAGAAAGAGCTCACTTCTTCGCTCGAAGAAAAAAGACAAGCAGGAATACGGGTGGCGGCGGTCAGCGCTCCTGCGCTTCTTCGAATCAATAGGAATTGTTGTTCTTTCGGCGGCGTCGAAAGTTGTTTAACGCGTCGTAAAAGTCATCATCATTTGTTCTCGCATTTGGCAGTCCGTTTGAATGCTGCTGCGTGTTTGTAATTGTAGAGTAATCATCGTTCGAGTCTCGGAAGTTGCCTCAACACGGCGAAAGGATTTGTGTTGTTCACATTAGTAGTATTACCACCACCACTCAAAACTGTCGTCGTCGGTTTCCCTTCCCGTTTCTCCTCCTCTGTTTCTTTGGCTTCCTCCTCTCTTCTTTTCCTCGTTCGATTCGTTTCCCATAACACGCTCGTGGTCTTTGTCTTCTTCTTTGTCTTCTTCTTCTTCCCGTTCGTCTCGTTGATTTCCAATCCGTTCTTCTCCCGCGCTTTGTTCTTGTCTTCTTCGTCTTCGCCCTCGTCTTCTTTCCATCGCATCCTTTCCTCGTTCATCCGTTTCATCTTTTTCTTCCTTCGTTTCAGCCACTTCATGCCTTGAGAGTGCGGGTTCGTGTTGTTGCCACCACCCATAGTATTATTAGTATTCTCTCAACGCATCAAACAAAAGTCGTCTCTGCCATAGTAGTGGTGTTTTTTGTGTCTTTTTTGTCTCTCGTGTTTTTTTTTTTTGCTTTTTCTCAAACAGCTCCTTTTTCTTTCTTTCTGTTGTTTTTGCTCGAGCGCTTCAGAACTTCTGCCGCCACAACTGAAATTGTTAAGCGCTTTAAAAAAACGCTTTGTTTCT
>Ga0209090_10003194_pt1 | contig 10286 bp, 6 predicted proteins | sample ArcticOcean_MG_C_9_FD_187432 | JGI IMG/M metagenome (GOLD analysis project Ga0209090, IMG submission 187432) | Marine microbial communities from western Arctic Ocean - ArcticOcean_MG_CB2_152 (SPAdes) (version 2) | ecosystem: Environmental > Aquatic > Marine > Oceanic | place: Arctic Ocean... | reverse complement strand
GTTTCTCCAATTTGAACACGTCCTTCTCCGCCTCTTTCAATCGTCTCTTGTATAAATCTAAACTCTCCACCGCCTGGTCTCGCTCTTTCTTCGCCTCTCTCAACTCTTCCCCTAACTCCTCTCTCCATTTGTTCGCTTTCTCTAATTCGTACTCTAAACTCTCCTTCGTGGCTGATTCCCCGGTGTTTGGCTTTCCGAATAAATGTATTCGCGTGGTCGTTTTTTTGTTGTTCTTCTGTTGCAACGTGTTAGAATTATTCAGTTGTTGTTGTTGTCGTTTCGTCCTCGTCCAAACACTCGCAACGAGAGAAGAAGACAAAGAATGTGAAAACATCTCTCTTTATAACAACGCGTTTGATAGCAGACAAAGAGAGTAAGAGAGAGTATATATTCTCGTTTTGTATCTCTCGTTTATTCTGGTGTGTTTTCGACCGAGAAGAAGAAAAAAAGGTGCCTCTCTTCCATCAAAAACACACTCAAAAAACCTCAGAAATCACACAAGACTCTTCGAAACGAAAGATAAAGAGATAATCTCTCTCTCTCTCTCTCTGGAAGCAAACAAAACAGATTAGCTCTTTGTTGATATACGCACTTAAGAAGAACACATTAAAACGCGCATAAACACACGCTTTTATACTTATACTTATGCGCGGTGGAGGAGGAGGAGGAAGTGGATCTTACTTTGAAGAAGAAGAAGTCGAGATGGAAGAAACGACGACGACGACGACGAATTTTAATACGAATCACGCGACGACGACGGCGAAAACGTTGTTCTCGTTTTGCAACGACCGACAGATCAAAGAAAAGTTGGAGGCAAACTTCGATTGGAAAGCGTACGAACACGGACGCTTGGTGTCGCCGACGGATTGTAATTTGATCGTACAATACGAGGAGACGTGGAGAAGAGATGGGTCGAGTGGTTCGTCGATGACGGCAAAAAGTTTGATGGAATCGTCGGATGGAAAGTTAATCGCGAACGCATTCTTGGACGTGTTTAGAAACGTTTCGAGACGAGAGGCGGTGGAAAGAGCGCTGGCGAACGTGTGCAAAATGCTCGGTGACCCTCAACTGGCAAAAGTTTCGAGCGAGTACTTCATGCTGGAGATAAACAAGACGGTGACGTTATCGAACATCGACGCGTATAAAGCGTTGACGAGGTTGATGGTGAACGCGAAGAACGGATGGTTCGTGAGAGAGAAGGCGAGTTTTATATTGGGCGTTTTGTTAAGCAAGAGCGAAAGTTTGCGCAACGAATCGTTTTTTAGCGGCGAGGAAGGAGAAGAACAAGAAGCAGGAGAGGAGCAGCGATGCTCGGAAGAAATGCAAACGGCCAGGACGGTGGTAAGGTGGTCGATAGATTTACTCGGCGGCGGCGACGGGAGTTTAGTCGATGCTAGCGGCGGGGACGGCGCGGGAGGGACGATGACGATACAAAGAGGAGGAGGAGACGAGAACCACGAAGAAAACGAAGAGAGAGTTATTTCAACAGCCATTCACGCCTTGGCATCTGTTTTGCAGCACAGAAAAACGAGACCGTTGGCGAGAAATTTAGGCGCGTATAAGTTGATCGCACCTTTATTGGATTCGGAAAAATTCAACCCGAACTCGCGCGTGCAAGTGTTGTACGAAGCTGCGTTGTGCGCGTGGTTGCTTTCGTTTGATGCTAAGGCTAGGAAACAAGCTTTGAAAATAGATAACGCTATTGTGGTGAAAAAGTTAATCAACGCGGCGAAAACCGCGACGAAAGAAAAAGTCGTTCGCGTCGCCATTATGGCGTTGAAGAATATACTCATCGGATTAGCAGATAGCGGTATCGACGACGCGAAAAAAGCTCCTTCGATGAAGTCTGTGGAAGGAGATCGACATAGCAACAAAGAAAATGCAGCAGCTGCTGCTCACCTCGGCGGCAAAAGAGACGACGACAAAGACGATGAAGACGACGAGCTCGGCCCGATTGCGGAAACCTGCATCGAGCGCGAATCGCTCCAAAAAGTGTGCGAAAACCTCGCCCACCGAGGTTTTGAAGACGCCGAGCTCGTGGACAACTTAGAACAACTCGCGAAAGGCTTAGCCAAACGTCGTGTCGTTGCGTCATCCTGGGAACGCTATTTGACCGAAGTCAGAAGTGGCTCCTTGGATTGGTCCCCGTCGCACACCGACGAGGGGTTCTGGCGAAACGAGTGCTCAAAACTCACCGACAACAACTGTTTCGTTTTGAGAAACTTAATCGCCATGATGTCCAGTCGCGACGTCGATCCGCGCACGTTAGCCGTCGCCTGTCACGACGTCGGTGAATTTGCAACGCACTACCCAGCCGGGAGATTTTTAGCCTGCGATTTAGGTGCTAAAACAGCCGCGATGGCGTTGATGGTCCACGAGGACGAAGAAGTCAAAGCGAAGAGTCTCGTTTGCGTGCAGAAATTGCTCGTGGCGAATTGGAAGTTCATCGGAGGTGGTAATTGATATAGTAGCAGACTCATTAATATAAACACAACAGATATACGCAAAGAGTAGAGAGATACTAACATCCGATCAGGAATACCTCGCAAACAAACGAACGCTCACCGCCGTCTCCCCTTTCGTCTCGTTTCGTGCTTCTTAGGTAAATGCTTTCAATCAATTTCTTTTTCTTCACTTTTCTCTCTCTCTCTCTCTCTCTGACAACAAATCTCTCTCGAGAAAAGGCAAACACCATGTCCTCCGACGTGTCGTCTCCCTCCTCTTTGTCGTCAGAGAAGGCGAAGCTCCAAAATCCTCGCGGGGTTGGCGGCGAACAACGACAAGAAAAAGAAGAAGAAGAATTGGAAGAAGAAGAAGTGAAAATCAAAACCGAATTCCGCAACGTTTTTTATTCAACGTCCAAAGACATCTCGGACGTGTGCGGACCGAGAGTCCGATTCACGTGCATAGATTGCAACGAGAGAGTGGTTGCGTTGGGCGCGAATACAGGGAGCGTGTATTGCTTCGCGAGAACGTACGTTGAGAAGACCAAGAAGAAGAAAGATGGAGACAAGGAGGAGGAGGAAGAGGAAAAGAAAAATTCCTCTGTTTCTTCAACCGAAGAAGGCCGATTACGATTTCTGGCCGTGATTTCTCCGCAATCGATCAAAAGAACAGACGCACAAACTGGCCGAATGATGGTGACATCGCAAGTCATACAGAAGGTAAAATTGAGTCCGGATGGAAACATGGCTGCGATTGCGTACGCGAGCGGCGTGCTGCACGTGATTTCTTTTAAAAGCGGTAGTAGTAATAATGGTAGTAGTGGTAGTAATAGTAGCACGCCGCCAGCTGGGCGAACGATTGCTTTATTGAGAAAAGCGCACGCGAGTCAGATTATAACAGCTTTGACGTGGTCTAACGATGGGAACGTTGTGTATTGCGGCGACGACGCCGGGATGGTGACTTTGACGGACGTATCGGCGTTTACAAAATATTTTAAAACCGGGGACGGAAGGGATGTTTTGAAAAAGAAGAAGGATGACGCAATCGCGGGAACATCCACGGGTAGCGGTAGTAGTCATAACAAGAACAAAAGCGGGGGTGGTGGTAATAAAGACAATAGCAACAGCATCGGACAAAACGAGTCTCAGCTTCTCGAGTTTGAACCGATTTTCTGCGCGAAGTTTGTGAAATGCGATTCGCTTCTTCCAGGCATGGAGGATGGTTCAGAAGCGTGTTATCAGATTGATTGCTCAAAATCAAATCTATCGACTTTACTTTCCTCGCGTTCAAAGGCGAGCGTATTGGCGGTGAATTCAGGAGAACAAGAGGTGATTGGAACGAAACCGAGAGACGGTTCGTTTGGCGCATGCTTTCACGAGATGTGCAAATCTGCGATTGGTATGGACTACGGAGAAGAAGGAGTGGAAAAGAAACGAGAGTGGGCACTTTGTTCGCGACCGGGAAGACGAATATGGATAACAACCGTCGAAGTCAACGAAGGTGATGAGGTGGTTCCAAAAGTTGATGTTGTCGCGACTTTACGCCCGGATCTTCCTTGGCCAACGACGCCGACCATCCTCGGCTATCCCGAAAGCTGCTTCGAGTTTAAGTCGAATTCAGACCGAATCAAACGCATGCAAAAGCGATTCGAGTTTGGTACGTTGACGCCCTTTGGTGATGATAACAGAATGTGTTTATCCGTGGCACAAAAATCTGTCGCCATCGTAGACGTTGCGCGCGCAACCATCGCGGAGTGGTTTCCTTTGCGCGAACCAGAAACAATTGCTCGAGGAAATTTCGCGTCTGGTTTTTCAGATTTTGCAGTTTCTGGGCGATCTGTTTTCTTTCTCACTAAATCAGCGACTGAGCCTACGATTGAAGCAGAATCTAGCGTTGGTTCGATTGTCTGGTGCTTCGAGGTCTCGAGCGATGAAGATTCGACGAAGCGAAAGGAGGTTCGCGAATTATGTAAAGTGGATACGAGTGAGCAACCGATGGTATCGTCTTCGTCGTCTGTCGTCGTTTCTGGCAACGCGCACGCGGCAAATATCGAAGAGAAAGCGGCAATCCTCGCGAAATTGGCGAAGGAAGTAAAACCGAAACCGCCATCGAAATTGGAGCTTTTGAAACAACAGCACTCTTTAGAAGCAAACTCAGATTCCGAAGAAGTGTTGTACGACGAAGAAATATACCCGAAAATATCCAATGCGAGCGATGTGAACGCGATTTTCTTCTACAATCCAAGCGGGAAATCTCGAAAACGCGAAGCTCAAGATGAGAAAATATGTGCTAAAGCCATCGTCTCGGGGTTGCTGGACAGCGAATTTAACTGCTTCTCGGAGGACCCAGAATTGATGGAACTGTTCGAGAGTTTAGACTTGCTCGGTTTGGACCCGACGCGAAATTACGATCAACGTGCAGAAATGACTCGCACTTCGACTGGACACGCGGCGGCGGCGATGGCAATGCACGAACAGAATCTCCTCGCCGAGAAAAATGGAGAAGGCAACAAAATGGACGAGGACGATTCGAGGAAACTTCCTTCTTCTTCTTCTCGAAGTGGAAAGACAAACACAAAATCTCCCATCCATCGCTTGAAGGAAAACCACCACGAACAACCGGAAACTCCTCGCACGCCAAAAACAACCGACGACGTTCTCACCAGCCACGAAATCTTAAACGTCTCTCGAGAATGTTGCGATCCTTCCTCCACTCGACAAGACATGACTTTAGCGCTACAAGCCGTCCCTTCGATTGCGGCAAAAACCATCGTCATCGAATCTTCCCGCGCGTTATTCGTCCGCCTTATTCAAGACGTCTTCTCGGACGATGAAAACATCAAAGCGCTTTCAAAATCCTTCGAAAATTTGGCATTGTCCGCCGGCGAAGTTCTCGGCGCCGACGCCGTTTTAAGATGTTTGAAAGTCGCGTGCGAAGATCCAGACGTCAGAGAACACGCCGAGGCGAGCGCGTTGGACACTCCATCCGGGGCCATGCTCTCCCACGTCGTCACCAACATCACTCTGCAGTTGATCAACGAACATACCAGAAATAGAAAATAAATTTTTAGTCGTGTAGTAAAAAAGTAGAGAGTAGTGTTCGGAGCAGAGTAAGGGTTGGAAAAGGAAAAAAAGGCAAAACGCTTCTTTTTCGAACAACGTTTTTTTTTATTTTTAGCACCTCTCATCGTTACTTCTTTTCCTCACAGATGGACTCCTCTTTACGCGCGGTGACGGTCGAAACGCCGTCGCAAGAACAAGAATATATCGATGAGATAGATACGATTAAACGTCTGTCGACGTCTTCTCGATCGCGCGGTAATAGGAGATCGGTGACTTTCGCCGACGCGTCCACGCAAGGTGGTTTCGAAGACCGAGTGAATAATGCGATGCAACTCGGAGGAGAAGAAAAAACCGTTGACGACCACGACGAGATAAAAAAGAGTAAGAGAATAGCGAATCCTACGATGAATACCATGTCCTTGTTTACGAGGAGAGCGTTGAGGTCGCGCGCGTCCATGGTGGAAATCACGACCGGAGGAGAAAGAGGAGGAGGAGAAGAAGAGGAGGACCTCAAAAGAGAGAAAAAAGAACGAGATCATCAAAAACTTTCCTCCTCTTCCTCCTATTATTCCCAATCTCACTTTTCCTCCTGGCGAACGTTTCGGAGACGAGGGAAAGAAGTCTGTCGAAAGATTCTGGATAACAAATGCACTTCTATCTTTATGACTCTGGCGACTATTTGGGCGTTGTTCGGCGACGATGTGCGAGTGTTGGCCTTTCCGATGGAGTACGACGAGATTTTCGTCGGCGTCGCGATCGCGTTGATTGCTTTGTTCGCGCTGGAGACGACCATGTCGTGTTTTGCAAAAGGCAAAAAGTATGTTTTTGGTTTTTACTTTTGGTTGGACGTCGTCGCGTGTTTGTCTCTGTTTATGGACGTGCCCGAGTTCATGGCATTCGTCGGCATGGATCCGTGCGAAGGAACGGATTCGTACGGCACCGGTTTGGAAGGCGAAGAGTACGACGAGAGATACGGGACGAAATCGGAGAATTCTGGTGATATCGCCAGAGCAGGTAGAGCATCGAGAGCGGGGACGAGAGCAGGAAGACTCGTTCGCGTCGTTCGATTGATTCGAGTCGTAAAGTTGTACTCATCTTTGCAACAGAAGAAAAACGCAAAAGAGCAAAAGGAGCGACGGGCTTCAATCGCTCGAAGTTCTATGATTTCATCTTCGTCGTCAATTTCGTCATCGATGCACAATCAAGACATTAGGGAAGAAATGTTGCAGGTGCGTAAATCATCCGTGCAATCGTTAGAATCTGTGAACTCTTCGTCTACTGGAGTTAGCGCGAAAGGAAGTGGTGGTGATTTCGAGACGCCCCTGGTGAAGAAGAACTCGCTGACGCAAGCGGAAGAGTTTGACGACATGTCCGACGACGATTTAGAGCAATCGAGAGTCGGAGAGCGACTTTCCGAGCTCTCGACGAGACGCGTGATTATTGGTGTTCTATTGATGTTATTCATGATGCCAATCTTTGCGGCAGATTTCTTCGATGCCGGCGAAGCGAACACTCTGATCGACGGCGGCTTGAAAATCGTCCACGACTCGGCGCGATTCGACCCCAACGACGACCAAGCGAGACTTGGATTTTTTCAAGCTCTGAATCGATATTACGAAGATACGGGCGAAAAAATGTATCGATTGGTCATCAACGGCACCTCCTACGAACAAAATGGGAACTTTTCCAACTCCATCGGAGCCTTGAATGACGATGACCCCTTGTCGTATTTATATTTGAATCTTTCCGGTGTTCAATATCCGAAACTCAGGTGCGAGGCGTTTGAGTTCGCCATGTACTCTGGTGACGGCGAAAACGAACAGTACGATAAGCTCTCCTTCGCGTTCTTCGACGTGTCGAAAGTTTACAAGTTGCAGTCCGTGTTGAACATTGCAAAAACAATCTTCGTGTGCATCGTCTTGCTCCTTGGCGCGCTCTTATTCTCTAAAGACGCTAACGAGTTAGTCTTGCGACCAATCGAACGCATGGTTTTAAAAGTTCAAGCCATGGCAGCCAATCCGCTGACGAAATTTTCTATCCGCCCACACGACGACGAATTAGAATCTGAAGGCGAGCAGCTGGAAACGCGAATGCTCGAAAATAGTATCGCGCGAATCTGTTCGTTATTATCGGTCGGTGTCGGCGAGGCTGGGACGGAAGTCATCGCGGAAAATATGAAGAGAGGCGGCGAGATTAATCCGATGATTCCGGGACGGAAAGTCGTCGCTATTTTCGGCTTTTGCGACATTCGCCAATTCACAGATTGCACGGAAGTTTTGCAAGAAAAAGTCATGGAATACGTAAACACGATCGGTAAAATCGTGCACATGGAGGCGCACTTACACGGAGGCAGCGCGAATAAAAATATCGGCGACGCGTTCCTTCTCGTATGGAAGTTTCCTCCGAATATAACAACACGAGACGTCGAGTTAGCGAGCGAAGGACTGTTGAAGGACGAAGAGAAGCTCTTTGTTTTGGAGCAAATCGCCGACGGTGCTTTAGTGAGCTTCTTAGCCGTCATGGCTGGTTTACGACGAAGCGCGAAACTTTCCTCGTATAAATCGAACAAGAAGCTGAATAAACGCATGCCGAATTTCCAAACGCAAATGGGTTTTGGATTACACGTCGGATGGGCCATTGAAGGCGCGATTGGCTCGGAATACAAAGTCGATGCGAGTTATTTATCACCGAACGTAAACATTTCTGCGCGTTTAGAGGCGGCGACGAAACAATTTGAAACGCCTCTGTTGTTCACCGGTCAGTTTGCGAACATTTTATCCGAGAGCACGAGAACGAAATGTCGACAAATAGACCACGTGACGGTTCGGAGCAGCCTTTGAAATTATACACGTGCGACGTGGATGTAGATGCAATTCCTGTGCCGACGCAAGAAGAGATTTTATCTGGCCGCTCTTACGAAGACGAAACGAATTCGTTCCAACTCTACGAGAATCCTTTCTTGGAACATCCGGACGTCGCGCTCATGCGAAAACGCGTTTCGGAGGAGTTTTTGACCGATTTTGAACGTGCGTTTCAAAAATACGAACGCGGCGAATGGAACGAAGCGAGGAATTTGCTTCAAAAAATAAAAAAAAGGGTTTCGCACGACGGAGAAGAGATTGAAGATGGACCTACGAAGAGTCTCTTGGCCGTCATGGAACGAACAAACCATCGAGCGCCGAGCGATTGGAGCGGTTTCCGGGCACTCACGGAAAAGTAAAGGATTTTTAAATAAAAGAAAGGTCATGTCACTATATTTATTATTACTATTTCCTATTTGCTGCCGCTACTATTGTTCACACTCACTAATATTAGTAGTTGACGAAGGAGCTTATGAATACGCTTTCATCCAAATTTAATGTAGCGTGCCACCATCTGTCGGGAAAATATACAGCTTGCTTCGGGTGAACCACGCACGCGAGCACTTTCTTCTCGTTTCCGTACTTATCCACATCGATGCCGTTCTTATTCTTTTTCTTATTTTCGTTTTTACCATTCATGTTCATGGTCTTCATCTTAAACTTCGCCTTATTCCCGTTGGCTTTGAATCGCATCGCCGCTCTCGCCGCCGTTTCGTTCCCGTTAAATACCGGTTCAAACATCGGCGGGGACAGAAACCATTTTTTCCTTCCGTAAATACTTTCCGACCATCCCGGTCCGTGGATGTGGTACGGGACTCCAGACAATGGCCCTCCCACGCCGTACGAATACGCCACCGACGCATTTTCCGGCACGTATTTCTTACCAATCACCGACGTCCTCTTAAACGCCGGGAAAAAATCGCCAAACGCGTCGTGGTCGTTATCGCCAAACCAGTACCAAATCTTATCCGCTCTTTGATGCAATTGGACTGGTTTCAAATACCTTCCTCCTTCTTCTAAATACTCTCTCAATTTGATCTCTTTTTTCTCGTAGCTAAACGTGTTCGCGGAGGATAAAAGAATCGTTTTCTCGCCGTGCGTTTTCAGAACATTTTTCTTCCTGTTCATCTCGTAAAAAAAGTCATACGAAAAGTTTTTGTCATCGAATTTCACGACGACTGGTTTCTTTTCTCTGTATTCTCGATTGAACTTTTCAAAGGAAAGTTCTCGGATGCGATATCGATCGATCGTGCACTCTTTTTCTGTCTTTTCTTCCTCGTGCGCCGGAACGGCGTACCGTTTCCACCCTCCTCCTCCTCCTCCTTTAAGGTCGTTAAAAAAGAAATCATCAATTTCCCGAACGTAAAACGCGTCTCTCTCCGTGTGCTCGACGTACCAGACGAGAAGAAAGAGACACAAAGTCGAGAGAATCGAGAACGTTTTTTTTCGTCGTCTTCTCCGCCGCGTTTGTTCCTCGCGTTTTTCGTGTTTGTTGTCGTCGTCTGACTGAGTCGTCGACATCATCGATCGCAATGAAAGTTCGTTACAAAAACGCCGGGGACTCTTTTGTGTGGATTTTAAACACATAAACGATGACGACGAACCGAAGAGCGAGAAGAAGAACGAGCGCCGTAGTTTCCTCCTCGCGCCGTTTTCGCGCCTCGTTGTTGACTTACGTCGTCGTTTACGTCGCGAGTGGTGGTGTTTCTGGTTTTGGTGACGAACCACGCGTCGACGAAATCATCGGAAGGACTTCGTTCTATTCGAGACCGGAATACGCGTCAGACGCGGTCGAGTTGGAACCAATGCGAAGAAGAAGAAGACGTTTGATCACGGCTGATGAAAGAGAAGAAGATTCAGATGAAAAACATTTTAAACCGAAGCAAGTGCACTTGTCGATATCCGGAGACGAGGAAGT